>Ga0247823_10000378_pt1 | contig 38647 bp, 34 predicted proteins | sample 13C_PalmiticAcid_2_FD_192426 | JGI IMG/M metagenome (GOLD analysis project Ga0247823, IMG submission 192426) | Soil microbial communities from agricultural site in Penn Yan, New York, United States - 13C_PalmiticAcid_Day30 | ecosystem: Environmental > Terrestrial > Soil > Agricultural land... | reverse complement strand
GCCCAGCGCTCGAGGATCGCGGGCTCCTTGGCGGCAAGGCCCGCCTTCATCGGGAAGTCGGTCTTCGGAAGGAAGACGGTGTCGCGCCAGTCGCGCTGCGAGTCAGTGTTTTCGGTCATGCGTCTCGGCCGATTAGAGGAAAGCGTGGGAAGGTGAAAGCGTGATGCCCCTCCCGCGGCCGGGAGGGGCTAGCTAATTCGCAGCGCGGCCTTTGCCGCCTCGCAATCCGCGGCGATCTGCGCCTTGAGCGCATCCAGCGAATCGAACTTCGCCTCGTCGCGGAGGAATTCGATCAGCTCGACCTCGATGGTCTGGCCATAAAGGTCGCCCGAGAAATCGAAGAAATAGGGTTCGAGCAGCTCGACCGGCGGGTCGAAGCTGGGGCGGATGCCGAGATTGGCGACGCCGTCGAGCGTCCGCCCGTCCGGCAATCGCCCGCGCACCGCATAGATGCCGTAGCGGGGGCGAAGGTAATTGCCGAGGCTGAGGTTGGCGGTGGGAAAGCCCAACTCGCGGCCGAGCTTCGCGCCGGACTCGACCACGCCCTCGATCGCGAAGGGACGGGTGAGCAAAGCGGCTGCGTCGCGCGGCTTGCCCGCCTGAAGCGCCTCGCGGATCCGGCTCGACGAGATGGGCTCGGGGCCATCGGTGACCGGCTGGACCGTGTCGGCGCTGAAGCCCATCACCGTGCCGAGCGCGGCGAGTACGGTGACGTCGCCGTCGCGGCCCTTGCCGAAGGTGAAGTCGGCGCCGGTGACGACGCCACCCGCGCCGATCAGGCCGATCAGCCTTTGATCGGCGAATTCGCGCGCGGAAAGTCCGGCGAGCGCAGCGTCGAAGCCGAAGACGAGCATCGCATCGGCGCCGGCTTCGCCGAACAGCCGCTGGCGCTGGTCGAGCGTGGTAAGGCGGAAGGGCTGCGTATCGGGCCGGAAGAAGCGCATCGGGTGCGGATCGAAGGTGGCGACGATCGCCGGACGGCCCTCGGCCCGGGCGCGTTCGATCGCGCGGCCGACCACCGCCTGGTGACCCCGGTGAAACCCGTCGAAATTGCCGAGCGCGACGATCCCGCCGCGCAGATGCGCCGGAACCGCGACCGCTCCGTCCAGCCGCTCCATGGGCGTGCCTATAGAGGCGCGTTCCGCACGTGCCAACTCACTGCGCTGTTCACTGGGCAGGAGCGATCCCCACGCGCAGTACGCGAAGCACGTTGCCGCCCATCACCTTGCGAATCTCCTCAGGGGTGAAGCCGCGATCGACCAGCGCCTGCGTCACGAAGACCAGTTGCGCGGTGTCGAAGCCGGTGGTGACCGCGCCGTCGAAGTCGGAGCCGAGGCCGACATGGTCGATGCCGACCAGATCGCGGACATGCGCGATCGCCGCGGCGACCTTTTCCGGCTCGGTGCCGCAGATCGCAGCGTCCCAATAGCCGATGCCGATCACCCCGCCGGTCCTGGCGACCCCGCGAATCTCGTCGTCGGAAAGGTTGCGGTTGACCTTGCACACCGCCTGCACCCCGCCATGGCTGGAGACGACGGGGCGTTTGGCCATCGCCAGTATCTCGGCCACAGATTTGTGGCTGGCATGGGCGATGTCGACGATCATGCCGAGCTGCTCCATGCGGCGGACGGTCTGGCGGCCGAGCGGCGTCAGCCCGCCCTTGGCGATGCCGTGCATCGATCCGGCCAGCTCATTGTCGAAGAAGTGGGTCAGCCCCGCCATCCGGAAGCCCGCGGCGTGGAGCCGGTCGATATTGGCGAGCTTGCCCTCCATGTTCTGGAGCCCCTCGATCGAGAGCAGACCGCCGACGGGCTGCTGTTTGCCGGCGCGGGCGGCGAGGAGCGCGTCGAGATCGGCGGCGGTGCGGATCACGCGCAGCTTGCCGTCCGACGCAGCGGCGGCGCGGTCGAGCTTCTGTGCGTGGAACAGCGAGCGTTCGAGCAGCGAGGCCCATGTCCGCGGCGGCTGGAGCTGGGCGACCGCGAGCATGGTGATGTTGTCGGTATCGGCGCCATTGGCGTCGTAATTCTGGTTCTTCGGCGTCTTGGTGACCGAGGAGAAGACCTGAAGCGCGACATTGCCCTCGATCAGCCGGGGCAGGTCGACCTGGCCGCGGTCCGACCGGTCGTTGAGGCTGCGCTTCCACAGCAGCGTATCCTCGTGAAGGTCGGCGATCTGCAAGCTGGCGTGGAGTTTCCGCGTCTCGGGCGTGACGGTCGGGAGCCTGGTCGCGACGACCTTGTTCATGCCCTTTTCGACGATGCCGGGGGCGAGTGCGAAGAAGGCACCGACGCCGGCCAGCAGGAAAGCGAGCGCCCAGAGCCACCACTTCCGTTTCATGATCCCTCCCCATCGCGTCTGCCGGATTGGCGCCGGACTCGACCGGCGCCTTGTGTGCGGCAAGCTGGACCCCGGAACAAGTCCGGGGTGACGATTACGTCAGGTGTTGCGTTCGAGGGTGACGAAGCTGTGCGCGGGGCGCTCGCCCTCGGCGGGATGAGCCTCGCGCGCGGTTTCGCGCCATTCGGGGCCGAAGGGCGGGACCGAGGCGTCGCCCTCAGGTGAGAGGTGGACTTCGGTCAGCTCGATGCGGCCGGCGAGGGGCAGGAACAGCACGAAGATCTCTGCACCGCCGATCACCGCGACGTCGCCTTCGCCCGCGAGCGCCAGCGCGTCCTCGATCGAGGTGGCGACTTCCGCGCCCGCACGGTGCCACGACCCGTCGCGGGTCAGCACGATGTGGCGGCGGCCGGGGAGCGGGCTCGGGAAGCTCTCGAACGTCTTGCGCCCCATGATCATGGGCTTGCCCATGGTCTGCGCCTTGAAGCGCCTGAGGTCGGCCGGCAGGTGCCAGGGCAGCTGTCCGTCCACCCCGATCACGCCGTTATCGGCCCGCGCGAGATGGAAGCTGATCAGACCGCGACCTCGGCCTTGATGTGCGGCTGGGCGACATAGTCGTGGAGGACGAAGTCCTCATACTCATAGGCGTCGATCGAGGCCGGCTTGCGCAGGATTTCGAGCCGCGGGAGCGGGCCGGGCGCGCGGGAGAGCTGGAGCTCGGCCTGTTCGAGGTGGTTCGAATAAAGGTGGCAGTCGCCGCCGGTCCAGATGAACTCGCCCGGCTCCAGATCGCATTGCTGGGCGAGCATGTGCGTCAGCAGCGCGTAGCTCGCGATGTTGAACGGCACGCCGAGGAAGATGTCGGCCGAGCGCTGGTAGAGCTGGAGCGACAGCTTGCCGTTGGCGACATGGCACTGGAACAGGCAGTGGCACGGCGCCAGCGCCATCGCCCCGAGCTCGCCCGGGTTCCAGGCGGAGACGATCATGCGGCGCGAGGCCGGGTTGGTCTTGAGGGTCTCGATCAGTTCCTTGATCTGGTCGATATGGCTGCCGTCGGGCGCTTGCCAGTCGCGCCATTGCTTGCCGTAGACAGGGCCGAGATCGCCGGCCTCGTCGGCCCATTCGTCCCAGATGCTGACCTTGCGCTCGTTGAGCCATTTCACATTGGTGTCGCCGCGCAGGAACCACAGCAGTTCGACGATGATCGAGCGCAGATGCAGCTTCTTGGTGGTGAGGACCGGGAAGCCCTGCGACAGGTCGAAGCGCATCTGGTGGCCGAACACGCTGCGCGTGCCGACGCCGGTGCGGTCCATCTGCACCGCGCCATGGGCCAATGCCCGTTCCATGAGATCGAGATATTGCCGCATCGCGGGTGAACCTAGCCGAGCGCCGGGGTGACGCCAAGCGCGGGCGGGCGCGAAGCTGTGGATCGTCTTTCCTCCATTATGGAGCAATGCCGCTCCGGCGCGGAGGCGGTTGCGCTCGACGGATTCGGCGCGTTCCGGAAATTTGGCGTCATGGCGTCGCAAGCGTCTCTCCCATCCCCCGGCGCGCTGTTCGAAGCGATCGGCAGACTTGTCGCGGACAGCGTCGCCGGGGAAAGGGTCGAGGTCGCCGCCTTCGCCTATTGCGACGGCGAGGGGCGGATGCTGGGGATCCGGCATGCGCGCGGGGAGGCGGCGGACGTGGTCGATCTGCCCGTCCGGCGCGTGGCGATCGACGCGCTCAGCCTGGACGCAGCAGTGGTGGTGATGGCGCACAACCATCCGCGTGGCGACGCGTTGCCGAGCCGTGCGGATCGCGAAGCGACGCGGCGGCTGGCCGACGCGCTGCGGGCGCTCGGCGTGCGGCTGCACGAGCATCTGGTGGTGGGGCGGGACGAGGCCTGGAGCTTCCGCGCCGCGGGGCTGCTCTAAGCGATCCTTGTCCTATTCGTCGGTGGTGGACTTGGGCGCCGGGGCGCCGGCCTTCTTCGGCGAGGGGCGGAAGCGGCAAGCGCGGATCGCCTCGGGCTCGGGGCGCGGCCCTTCGGCCTTGAACGTGGCAAGGTAGCCGCCGGCCGAGGGCATGTCGCGCTTGGTCACCAGCTTGTAGCCGACCGCAGCGAACTCGCATTCGAGCAGTTCGGGCGGGGTGCCGTGATTCTGTGTCTCGCGATCGGCATCGACCACGACGACGAGGCCGTCGGGACGCAGCGAGGGACGCATCCGCCAGAGGAATTCATAGGGATCCTCGACCTCATGGTACATGTGCACCATCAGGATGCGGTCGAAGCTGTTGTCGGGGAGCTTGGGATCCTCGGGCTCGCCGAGCTTGACGCTGACATTGTCGAGCCGCTCGCGTGACACGCGCTGGGCGAGCGCGTCGCGTACCCCGGGGATGATGTCCTGCGCCAGCACACGGCCGCGCTTGCCGACGCGTGCGGACAGACGGATCGTGTAATAGCCTTCGCCCGCGCCGATATCGGCGACGGTGGTGCCCGGCTTGATCTGGGCGAGGTCCATCACCGCATCGGCTTCGTTGAGCCGGTCGCGCGCCTCCTCGGTTGACCAGCGCGCGGAGACGATGGTCGCGACCGGGCGGTCGGCGGCCGGGAAATGGAGCTCCTGCTCCTGTTCGGGCTTGGGCGCCGGGCGCGGCTCGGTGGCGTCGCACCCCGCGATCGCAAGGGCGCCCAGCAACAGCAGCGAGGCGCCCTTTGGCCTCAATCCACGTCCTCCACCTCAACCGTTTCGCCGGTCACGCGCTGTGATAGCGCAGCTGCCATGAACGGGTCGAGTGCTCCGTCGAGCACATCCGCGGGCGCAGTGGAAGTGGTTCCGGTGCGCAGGTCCTTTACCAGCTGATAGGGCTGGAGGACGTAGGAGCGGATCTGGTGGCCCCAGCCGATCTCGGTCTTGGCCGAATAGTCGGTCATCGCCGCCGCTTCGCGCTTGGCCAGCTCGGCTTCGTACAGCCGGGCCTTCAGCATCCCCATCGCGGTCGCGCGGTTCTTGTGCTGCGATCGGTCCTGCTGGCTGGCGACGATGATGCCGCTGGGCACGTGGGTGATTCGGACCGCGGAGTCCGTGGTGTTGACGTGCTGTCCGCCCGCGCCCGAGGCGCGATAGGTGTCGATCTTGAGGTCGCTCTCGTTGATCTCGATATCGATCGAATCGTCGATCACCGGATAGACCCAGACGGACGAGAAGCTAGTGTGGCGGCGGGCCGAGCTGTCGTACGGGCTGATGCGGACCAGGCGATGGACGCCGCTCTCGGTCTTGGCATAGCCGTACGCGTTCTCGCCCTTGATCAGCAGCGTCGCGGACTTGATCCCGGCCTGTTCGCCGGCATGATAGTCCATCAGCTCGACCTTGAAGCCGTGGCGCTCGGCCCAGCGCGTGTACATGCGCTGGAGCATCTCGGCCCAGTCCTGGCTCTCGGTGCCGCCGGCGCCCGAATGGACTTCGAGATAGGTGTCGTTGCCGTCGGCCTCGCCCGAGAGCAGGGCCTTGACCTTGTCCTCATCGGCACGCGCGGCGAGCGCGGCGAGACCGGCGACGCCCTCGACCGCCATTTCCTCGTCGCCTTCGGCTTCGGCCATTTCGATCAGCTCGGACGTGTCGGCAAGCTCACGCTCGATCGCGCGGGTCGCGGTGATCGATTCGTCGAGCCGGCGGCGCTCACGCATCACGTCCTGCGCCGCCCTGGGATTGTCCCACAGCGTCGGGTCCTCGACACGCGCATTGAGCTCGTCGAGCCGGCGCAGCGCCTTGTCCCAGTCGATAAATCGGCGGAGCAGCGCGAGCGCGTCGTTGATCTTGTCGGCATAAGCCTGCGCTTCGGCGCGCATCGTCGTAACCTTTCAAACTATTCCATGGCGCCGGCGGCGGTCGGGCCGGCAATATAGGCGTCGCGCTAGTAGATTCCGCCCTCGCGTTGCAAGAAGTCGCTGTCGCGCGGGCCGTCCTGACGCACGGCTTTCTTCGTCGCTTCGGTCTTGGGGGCCTCGGCTTCGTCGCTGCGGCGGGCGCGGCGGCGGGGCTCGCTCTCGGGCTTGAACGCTTCCCAGATCACCGCGGCCTTCGGATCGGTGCCCGGCCAGGCGCCATAGACGCGGCGGCCGCTGGCGCGATCGATGCGGACCATGCGGATGCCGGCTGGCGCGGTGAACGGTAGCACATCGAGGCCCTCATAGGCCTTTTGCGCGAACTGCTTGAAGATCGGCGCGGCGAGCGTTCCGCCCTGCGCATAGCCGCCAAGGTTGGTCGGCGTGTCGTAGCCGATATAGATGCCGGCGATCATCTGCGGCGTGCCGCCGATGAACCACACGTCGCGCGGGCCGTTCGAGGTGCCGGTCTTGCCCATGATCGGACGATTGAGATCGCGCAGGATCGTCGCGGTGCCGCGCTGGATCACGCCTTCGGTGATGTGCACCATCTGATAGGCGGTCATCGCATCGACCACCTGGCGCGACCGGATGACCGGGCGCGGCATCGGCTTGCCGTCCCAGTCGGGCATGTTGCACCGGTCGCATGCGCGCCAGTTCTGCGGCCAGATCACCTTGCCTTTGCGGTCCTGCGCGAAATCGACCAGCGACGGGGTGAGCGCGCGGCCGTGATTGACCAGGACCGAATAGGCGTTGACCATCCGCATCACCGTCGTCTCGCCCGCGCCGAGCGAGTAGGAGAGATAGGGCGGATATTTCTGCGAGCTGACGCCCATGCGCTGCATGAGGTCGACCACCTTCTCCATGCCGGTGGTATTCGCCGCCTGAACGGTCATCAGGTTGCGCGACTGTTCGATGCCCCAGCGCATCGTCTTCGGCCCCGCGCCGCGGGTTCCGCCGAAGTTGCGGAAGCATTTCTGGCCGAGCGAGGCGCCCTGATAGACGCAGAAGGGGCCATCGACGATGATCGAGGCCGGAGTCATCCCGTTCTCGAGCGCGGCGGAATAGACGATCGGCTTGATCGTCGATCCCGGCTGGCGCTGTGCCTGGGTTGCGCGGTTGAACGCCTGGACCGTGGCGTCGAACCCGCCCTGCATCGCGAGGATGCGGCCGGTGCCGGGGTCCTCGACGATCATGCCGCCCGAAACCTTGGGGATCGAGCGCAGCCCGAACACGCCGCCTTCGGGCGCGACCGCGATCACGTCGCCGGGCTTCAGCGCATTGAACGCCGCGCCGCCCTGGCCGCGCACGGGCATCTGCGCGCCCGATGCGGGGAGCGCGCCGGTACGGCCGTCGCCGAAGCCCAGCTCGATGCTGCCGCCGCTCTTCGAGATCACGATGGCGGGGCGCCAGTCCTCATAGTCGAGGTTGATATTGGTGTTGAGCAACGCCGCGCGCCAATTGTCGCCTTCGAAGCTCACCTCGCGCATCGGGCCGGACCAGCCACGGCCGCGATCGTAACGCAGCAGGCCGTCGCGCAGCGCCTTCTGCGCCGCCTTCTGGATCTCCGGATCGAACGAGGTGCGCACCCACAGGCCGCCGGCATAGACGCTGTACGGCCCGGCCTTCTCGGTCTCGCCGAATCGGTCGAGCAGCTGGCGGCGCACTTCCTCGATGAAATAGCCGCCGAGCGGATCGACCGTCGGCGACTTGCGCGGCACCGCACCGAGCGGGGCGGCGACCGCTTCGTCATGCGCGGCCTGGTCGATATAGCCATTGGCCAGCATCTGCCCGAGCACCCAGTTGCGCCGTTCGATCGCGCGGTCGGCATGCCGCTCGGGCATATAGTTGGACGGGCCCTTGGGCAGGATTGCGAGATAGGCGAATTGCGGCAGCGTGAGCTCGCTCACACCCTTGTCGAAATAGGCGTGCGCCGCGGCCTCGACCCCGAACGCGTTGCGGCCGAGCGCGATCTGGTTGAGGTAGAGTTCGAGGATCTGCTCCTTGGACAGCGAATTCTCGATGCGGAACGCAAGGATCGCCTCGCGCGCCTTGCGGACGTAGCTGACCTCGTTGTTGAGCAGCAGGTTCTTGGCGACCTGTTGCGTGATCGTGGAGGTGCCGCGCGGGGTCTCGCCGCTGGTCAGTCCCTGCCATGCCGCGCGGACGAGGCCGGGATAGTCGACCCCGCCATGGTCGAAAAAGGTCTTGTCCTCGGCCGAGAGGAACGCGCCGACGAGCAGCTTGGGATATTCGTCGTACGAGAGCTCGACGCGGCGCTCACGCGCATAGCTGCGCAGCGGCGTGCCGTCGGCCTGACGGACATTGGTGGGCAGCGGCGGCTCGTATGCGCGCAGCATGTCGACCGAGGGCAGGTCGCGCAGGAACAGCGCCCACAGCGCCGCCGTGCCGATGCCCGAAAGCAGCGCCAGCCATGCGAGCAGCTTGAACCACCAGCGTTTGCGGAGCGCCGCAAAGCGGCCTCCTGCATCCCCTCGCGTGAACTTGAGCGTGAAATTGGGTTCGGTCGCTTCCGCCATTGGGGCGGGGTTTAGCAGGATTGAGCGGGCTTGCCAGCCGGGGATGCGGTGGGTTGTTTGAAGGTGCACCGCATCCGCGCGAGCGGATCAAAAATTACCGCGCCGCCATCCGGGTCGCGAAATGGATCGCGACCGCGCGGCTCACGCTTTCCGCCACGCGGCGGCGGCCATCGGCGGAATTGAGGAAGGCCGCGTCCTTCGCGTTGGAGATATAGCCGGTCTCGAACAGGATCGACGGCACGTCCGGCGCCTTCAGCACCAGCAGCGACGCCATGCGGTGGTAATTGTCCTTGACCGGCATCAGCCCCTGCGCCTCGCGGCCGAGGAGGCGGGCGAACTTGGCCGAGCTGTTCATCGTCTCGCGCTGAGTCAGGTCGATCAGGATCGAGGAGACTTCACGATTCTGTCCCGCCAGATCGATGCCCGAGAGCAGATCGGACTTGTTCTCGCGCGCGGCGAGGCGTGCGGCTTCCTTGTCCGACGCGATCTCGGACAGGGTGTAGACGGTGGCACCGCTCGCCTCGGCATTGTGCGCGGCGTCGCAATGGATCGAGATGAACAGCGCAGCGCCGAGCTTGCGCGCGATCTCGAACCGGTCGCGATGAAGCAGGTAGCGGTCGTCCTCGCGCGTCATCGCGACACGGACGCGGCCCGAGGAGAGCAGCTCGTCGCGGATCGCACGCGCGGTCTTGAGCGTCAGGTCTTTTTCCTGAAGGCCGTCGGTGGAGATGGCGCCGGGGTCGTGCCCGCCATGGCCGGCGTCGATCACCACCAGCGGACGGCCGTCGTCGTCGCCCTGGATGCGCGGCAACTTGAACGCGGCGGCGCGCGAAGGCACGGGGACCGAGACGCTGTAGCTGTGGCGGCTCGACGCGCGCGTGAAGCTGAACGGAGGCAGGAAGCTCATCCGTCCCTCCGCAGCCGCGCGGGCAAAGCGCGAATCATCTACCGTGCGCAGCTCGAGCGTAAGCGCGGTGCCATCGGCGGAGAAGCGGCCCTGCGTCACGATCGCAGGACGGGCGAGGTCGAACACCACGCGCGATCCATCGCCGCGCTGCGCCTGCCGCACGCTGTTGACCAGTCCGCCGGCATCGGCGCGCGCACCCGGCGCCGCGCCCGCAAGATCGAGCGCGATACGGTTCGGACCCGCAAGGACGAAGCTGCTCGCCGCTGCCACCCGCTCATCGAAGCGGATGACGATGCGGTTCGACTGAACGTCGATATCGCGGATCGTGCCTGCCCAACTCGGCGCGCCGGTTAACCAGCCTGCGAGAAGGGCAAGAAAGAAGGACACCCGGGCGATATGCCGCGCCGGGCTGGGGGGGGTCCAGCCCAAAAGCATGCACGTTTACTCACATCATCATTTTCCCTGACCCGGACACGACTAGGACGAAGCAGCTTCAAACGAGGTGAAGCAGCAGGGTTAATTTGCAATTCGGCACATTTTTGCCGGAATGGGTGGCAAGGCCTTGCCGTTCGGGGGCTTCGCGGGGTGATCCGTTGCGCGGCCGGTTGCGCGGTGCTACGCATCGCCGACCGGCTTGTGCCGGCCATTCGCCGCCACCAAGTTTGGGCGGTAATTCAGGTTGATGCTGTGATGTCGCAATTTTCCCGTCGTTCCGATCGCCAGGCTGTTCCAGCCGGCCGGTACGCGACGGTGAAGCATCCGGGCCGCGGGCTCGGACGTGCGCTTGCAGCAGACGCAAATCTTCAAACCCATTTCGATCGCGCTGCCAGTAGCGACGCGATCGGCATCATTGACCGCGTGCCGCGGCTGACAACCGCTCGGCGCGCCCGGAGAACATTAAATGACCACGCGTATGCTGATCGACGCACGCCACCGGGAAGAGACCCGCGTGGCGGTCGTCAAAGGGAACCGAATCGAGGAGTTTGATTTCGAGTCCGCCGAGCGCAAGCAGCTCAAGGGCAATATCTATCTGGCCAAGGTGACCCGCGTGGAGCCCTCGCTCCAGGCGGCGTTCGTCGAATATGGCGGCAACCGCCACGGCTTCCTGGCCTTCAGCGAAATCCACCCCGATTACTATCAGATCCCCAAGGAGGATCGCGACGCGCTGCTGCGCGAAGAGGCCGAGCATGCGGCCGAGGAAGCGGCGCTGCGCGAAGAAGCCGATGACGACCATGACCATGACGACGAGCATGACGGCGCCGAGGATGGCGACGTCGAGGTTGTCGAGCGTCTGGCTGACGAGGATGAGGAAGCCTCCGAAGCGTCGGAGGGTGATGAAGGCGCCGCCGCCAATGGCGGTCGCCGTCGCCGTGGCCGCAAGGGCAGCGACGATCAGGTCGAGGCGCTGCGCCAGCGCCGCATGAACCTGCGCCGCCGCTACAAGATCCAGGACGTGATCCGCCGCCGCCAGGTGCTGCTGGTCCAGGTCGTCAAGGAAGAGCGCGGCAACAAGGGCGCGGCGCTGACCACCTATCTGTCGCTTGCCGGCCGCTATTGCGTGCTGATGCCCAACACCGCGCATGGCGGCGGCATCTCGCGCAAGATCAGCTCGGCTGCCGACCGCAAACGCCTGAAGTCGATCATGGCGGACATGAAGCTGCCGGCGACGATGGGCTGCATCGTCCGCACCGCGGGGCTTCAGCGCACCAAGACCGAGATCAAGCGCGACTTCGACTATCTCGCCCGCCTGTGGGACGAGATCCGCGAGAAGACGCTGCAATCGGCCGCGCCGGCCCTGGTCTATGGCGACAGCGACCTGATGAAGCGGGCGATTCGCGACATCTATAATCGCGATATCGAGGAAGTGATCGTCGAGGGCGAGGACGGGTACCGTCATGCCAAGGAGTTCATGAAGCTCCTGATGCCGAGCCACGCCAAGAAGGTGAAGCATTACAGCGACCCGGTGCCGCTGTTCCAGCGCGCGCATGTCGAGGACCAGCTTTCGGCGATGTACCACCCGGTGGTGCAGCTCAAGTCCGGCGGCTACCTCGTCATCAACCCGACTGAGGCTTTGGTGTCGATCGACATCAACTCGGGCCGCTCGACGCGCGAGCATAATATTGAGCAGACCGCGACCGCGACCAATTTGGAGGCGACGCAGGAAATCGCCCGCCAGTTGCGTCTGCGCGACATGGCCGGCCTCGTCGTCATCGACTTCATCGACATGGACCACGGATCGAATGTCCGGAAGGTCGAGAAGGCGATGAAGGAAGCGCTCAAGAACGACCGCGCGCGTATCCAGGTCGGCCGCATCAGCGCCTTCGGCCTGATGGAGATGAGCCGCCAGCGCCTGCGCACCGGCGTGCTCGAGGCTTCGACCGTCACCTGCCCGCATTGCGAGGGCACGGGTCTGGTCCGTACCGCGTCGTCGGCGGGCCTTTCCGCGCTGCGTCTGATCGAGGACGAAGCTGCACGCGGCCGCGGCTCGCTGCTCACGCTGCGCTGCAGCCAGGAAGCGGCCTTCTATGTGCTGAACCGCAAGCGCGCCGATATCGCCGAAATCGAGGACCGCTACGGCGTGACCGTGGAAGTCATGTCGGACGGCGAGCTCGAAGGCGCGCGCATGTCGGTCGAGGCCAGTGGGCCGCCGCCGGCGCATGCACCGAAGTTCGCCGCCGCGATCGAGGAGATCGAGGAGGACATCGTCGAGGAGTTCGACGAGGAAGAGGACGAAGAGGAAGTCGAGGCCCGCGAGCCGCGCCGTGAGCGCAGTGACCGGGGCGAGGCTGAGGGTGACGGCCGCAAGCGCCGCCGCCGCCGCCGTGGCCGCCGTGGCCGCCGCGACGAGGAGCATGGCGAGCATCAGGAAGCTGCGGATGCGGCCGCCGAGGATGACGAGGCTGAGTCCGAGGACGACGCCGGCGAGACCGAAGGGCCTGCCGAAGTTGCGGCTGACGAGGGCGAGACGCGCAAGCGCCGCCGCCGTGGCCGCCGCGGCGGTCGTCGTGGCGCGGCTGGCGAGGGCGGTGATGCCGCTGAGGCCGAAGCTGCAGAGCCGGTCGAGGAAGTCGAACCTGTCGAGGCCGAACCGGTTGCCGAAGAGGCTCCGGCCAAGCCCAAGCGCACGCGCCGCAAGAAGGCCGATGTCGAGGCGGAAGCGCCCGCTGTCGAGGCTGCGCCTGAGCCTGTGGTTGAGGCGGTGGCCGAACCGGTTGCCGAGGAAGCACCGGCCAAGCCCAAGCGCACGCGCCGCAAGAAGGCCGATGTCGAGGCGGAAGCACTCGCCGTCGACGCTGCGCCGGAGCCTGTGGTTGAAGCGGCGGCCGCGCCGGTTGCCGAGGAAGCGCCGGCCAAGCCCAAGCGTCGCAGCCGCGCCAAGGCGCCGGTCGCGCAGGATCTGGAGCCCGCCGCCGTTGCCGAACAGGCCCCGGCCGACGGTGATGCGGAAGCCGGCGCTGTCGACGAGAACGGCGAACCGCGCCGCGGCTGGTGGCAGCGCACCTTCGGGGCATGATGTGTCGAGCGGCGGGAATGATCCCATTCCCGCCGCTCACGCGCCGTTCATTCGGCCCGATCCATCCCGTCCGGGGGCGTGCGGCCATAGCGGGCGCTTGATCGCAGGGGATAATCCGCCATGATGCCGGCCATGAAGCGCTTCGTATCGTTCTTCGCGCTCATGCTGCTCATCGGCATCGCGAACCCGGCTTTTGCCCAGTCGATCCTGCGCGATGCAGAGAGCGAGGCGCTGCTCGCGGACATGTCGCGCGACCTGATCAAGGCCGCCAATCTTCAGCCCAACAATGTCCGCATCATCCTGATCAACGATCCGTCGATCAACGCCTTCGTCGCGGGCGGGCAGGCAGTCTATATCCATTCCGGCCTGATCGACGCCGCCTCCAGCGCGAACGAGGTGCAGGGGGTGATCGCGCACGAACTGGGTCACGTCACCGGCGGACACGTTCCGCTTGGCGACCGCATGGCCAAGGGCGCGACCGGTATCACGATCCTGAGCCTGTTGCTCGGCGCCGCGGCGATGGCCGCCGGATCGGCAGACGCCGGCATGGGACTGATGCAGATGGGCCAGCGCGCCGCGCTCGGCAATTTCCTGGCCTTCAGCCGCGCGCAGGAGGCCACGACCGACGCCGCGGGCGTCAAATATCTCTCGGGCGCGGGCGTCAGCGGGCGCGGGATGCTCGACTTCTTCAAGAAGCTCCAGCAGCAGGAATATCGCTGGGGCCTCAAGCGCGGCGAGCAGAGCTATGTGATGAGCCACCCGATGTCGGGGGACCGAATCTCGACGCTGACCGCCGATCTCCAGGCCGACCCGGCGTGGAACAAGCACAATGATCCTGCGCTGGAGGAGCGCTTCCGCCGCGTTCAGGCCAAGCTGCGCGGCTATGTCGCCGATGCCCCCGATACGCTGCGCCGCTACCCGGAGACCGACACGACCGTGCCTGCGCGCTACGCCCGCGCCTATGCCTATCATAAGTCGGGCTATCCGCAGCAGGCGGCGGCCGAGGCGGCAGCGCTGGTGAAGGCCGAGCCGCACAATCCCTATTTCCTCGAGCTGGAGGGCCAGATCCTGCTCGAATCGGGCAAGCCCAAAGAGGCGATCCCGCCGCTGCGCGAGGCGACCGAGAAGACCAATTATCAGCCGCTGATCGCCACGACCTTCGGCCATGCGCTGCTCGCGGTCGAGGATCCCGCGCTGCTGCCGGAGGCGGAGAAGGTGCTGCGCCAGTCGGTGGTCCGCGATCAGGAGAATCCCTTCGCCTGGTATCAGCTGGGCATGGTCTATGAACGCAAGGGCGACAGCGCCCGTGCGGCACTCGCCACCGCGGAGCGATCGAGCATGATCGGCGATATGGGCCGCGCGCTGACCAGTGCGCAGGCGGCGATGGCCGGGTTGCCGCAAGGCTCGCCCGACTGGATTCGCGCGCAGGACATCGTCATGGCCGCGCAGGCGATGATGCAGGACAGGAAGAGACGTTGAGTGAGGCTATGGTGAAGACTCCGCTGGCGCTTGCCGGCTTGCTGGCGCTGTCCGCGGTGCTGGGCGGCAGCATCGTACTGGGCGCGCAAGCGTTGATCCCAGCCAGGACCGGGGACGCGGACAAGGCGCGGATCGGCCAGGTCGTGCGCGACTATGTGCTCGCGAATCCCGAGATTCTGCCCGAGGCGATGAAGCGCCTTCAGGAGCGCGAGACCGGCAAGGCGGTCGCGTCGAGCCGTTCGGCGATCACGCAGCCCTATGCCGGGGCCTGGGAAGGCAATCCCAAGGGCGACGTCACCGTCGCGGTCTATATGGATTATGCCTGCGGCTATTGCCGCGCCAGCTTGCCGATGATCGCGCGGCTGGTGGCAGAGGACAGCAATGTCCGCATCGTTTATCGCGAGCTGCCGGTGCTGAGCGAGGTCAGCCGGGTTGCGGCCCGCTGGGGGCTTGCCGCAGCCGAGCAGGACAAGTTCAAGCCGTTCCACACCGCGCTCTATTCGGCCGGACAGCTGAGCGAGGCATCGATCCGGGCCGCGTCGGCCGCGGCGGGGCTGGACAATGCGAAGGCGCAGGCCGCGCTCACCACGCCGCGGGTCGAGGCGGAGATCGCCCGCAACCTCGATACCGCGGGCAAGCTCGGTGTCACCGGCACACCGAGCTGGGTGATCGGCGAGCGGGTGATTTCGGGCATGGTGCCCTATGAAGTGCTTCAGGATGCGGTGAAGGCGGCGCGCAAGCCGGGCTGACCACGCGGATCAGGGGAGGGTGTATGCGTTTCGGGTTCCTCCTGTTCGCCGCCGCGGCGATGGCGGCCAGTCCCGCTGCCGCCCAGGATTCGCGTGACGCCGCGATCGCGGCGCTGGCGCGCGCGCATCCCCGAACCGCGATCGGCGCGGCGCTGATCCGCGACGGCAAGGTGGTGTGGACCGGCGTTGCGGGCGCGCAGACCGACGCCCAGCCCGCGACCCGCGATACCTTGTTCAACGTCGCATCGATGACCAAGCCGGTGACGGCTGAGCTGGTGATGCGGCTGGCGCAGGCGGGCCGGATCGGCCTCGACGAGCCGATGGCGGCTGTCTGGATGGACCCCGACGTCGCGGGGGATGCGCGCGCGAAGCGGCTCACGCCGCGCCTTGCCATCAGTCATCAGACCGGCTTTCCCAACTGGCGCCCGCAGAACCGGCGGCTGACCTTTGCGCGCGATCCCGGAACCGGTTTCATCTATTCGGGCGAGGGCTATGAACTGGTCGCGCGCTTCGCTGCGCGCAAGCTGAAGGCCGATTTCGAGGATCTGGCGGTCAGCCATGTGTTCCGCCCGATGGGCCTTACCCGCATCGCCTATACGTGGCGGCCCTGGATGGAGGGCCGTGTGGCGGTTCCGGCGAACGGCAACGGTTATCCCGGAACCGAGGGGCCTCACCCCTATGGCCATTGGCTGGGCGCGGACGACATCTACACGACCGTTGGCGACTATGCCGCCTTTGTTGCGGGAGTGGCGCGCGGCGACGGGCTGAGTGCCCGGCTGAAGGCGGAGCGGTTGCGCCCGCAGGTCGCGATGCCGGGCTGCGCGAGGCCCGTCGCCGGCTGCCCGGACAGCGTCGCGATGGGGCTGGGCTGGCAGGTACTGACCTTCGGCAAGCGGCGGATGGTGCTGCACGAGGGCGGCGATCCCGGCGTCTCCGCCGTCGCCTATTTCGATGCCGATACACGCGATGGTGCGCTGGTCTTCCTGTCGGGTGAGGGCGATGCGCCGCTGGCGATGCAGGTGATCGAGGCGGTCGATCCGCAGTCGCTGGTCCTCCGTGGCTATCGCGCGATGATGAAATCGCACGAAACCGCCGAATAAAAAATCGAACGAAGAACGAACATTGCGGGTTGCGCGGGGCGCATCCGTCCCTACATCGCGCGCAACTCAGGGGGCCTTCCATGCAGCCGATCCTCTCCGTTCGCGGTGTCAGCAAGACCTATGCCTCAGGGCACAAGGCGTTGGGATCGGTCGATCTCGACATCAACAAGGGCGAGATTTTCGCGCTGCTCGGGCCGAACGGCGCGGGCAAGACGACGCTGATCTCGATCGTCTGCGGTATCGTCACGCCGAGCTCGGGCACGATCATCGTCGACGAGCATGACGCGATCAGCGAGCCGCGCGCGGCGCGGATGAAGATCGGCCTCGTGCCCCAGGAACTGTCGGTCGACATGTTCGAGACGGTTCAGGCGACCACGCGCTACAGCCGCCGCCTGTTCGGCCGTCCCGCGAACGACGACTATATCGATCAGGTGCTGAAAGACCTGTCGCTCTACGACAAGCGCAATTCCAAGGTGATGGAGCTGTCGGGCGGGATGAAGCGCCGCGTGCTGATCGCCAAGGCGCTGGCGCACGAACCCGACATCCTGTTCCTCGACGAGCCCACCGCGGGCGTCGACGTCTCGCTCCGCCGCGACATGTGGAAGCTGATCGGGTCGCTGCGCGAGCGCGGCACCACCATCATCCTCACCACCCATTATATCGAGGAGGCCGAAGAGATGGCCGACCGGGTGGGCGTCATCAACAAGGGTGAGCTGCTGCTGGTCGAGGACAAGGCCGAGCTGATGAAGAAGCTCGGCAAGCGCGAGATGGACATCGCACTGGTCGAGCCGATGGCGGCGATCCCTGTCGAGCTGGAGGAATGGCACCTCGCGCTTGAGGACGAGGGAACCCGGCTGCGCTACACCTTCGACGCGCAGGCCGAGCGTACCGGCATCCCGTCGCTGCTGCGCAAGCTCGGCGACCTCGGCATCCAGTTCAAGGATCTCGATACCTCCAAGTCGAGCCTCGAGGACATCTTCGTCGACCTTGTCGAACGCCGGGATGAGGAGAAGGCGGCATGAGGGGCTTCAACCATCACGGCGTCTGGGCGATCTACCGGTTCGAGATGGCGCGCGCGATGCGCACCCTCTGGCAGAGCCTGGTCACCCCGGTGATCACCACCGCGCTCTATTTCGTCGTGTTCGGCGGCGCGATCGGGTCGCGCATGCAGGAGCTGGACGGGGTCTCCTATGGCAGCTTCATCGTGCCGGGCCTGATCATGATGAACCTGCTTCAACTGTCGATCTCCAACGCATCGATCGGCATCTACTTCCCCAAATTCACCGGTACGGTCTACGAGCTGCTGTCCGCGCCGGTCTCGGCGATGGAGATGGTGATCGGCTATGTCGGCGCGGCGGCGACCAAGTCGATCGCGATCGGCCTGATCATCCTGGTCACGGCGATGCTGTTCGTCGACGTGCCGATCAAGCACCCCTTCATGATGCTGACGATGCTGGTGCTGACGGCGCTCACCTTCAGCATGCTCGGCTTCATCATCGGCATCTGGGCCAAGGGGTTCGAGCAGCTCTCCTTCGTCCCGGCGCTGATCGTGACGCCGCTGACCTTCCTTGGCGGCGCCTTCTACACGATCAACATGCTGCCGGATCCGTGGCGCACGATCAGCCTCGCCAACCCGGTCGTCTATCTGGTCAGCGGATTCCGCTGGAGCTTCTTCGGCACCGGCGACGTCGCGATCGGGGTCAGCCTCGGTTTCACTGCGGTGTTCCTGGCGGTCTGCCTTGGCGTGATCGGCTGGATCTTCAAGAGCGGCTGGCGGCTCAAGAACTGAGCCGCTTCACCCCGCGACCGGCAGCGTGATCAGCGATCCGGCGCAGACGCGCTGGGTCGCTTTCACGAAGTCGGCGGGCTTGGCCTTGTAGATGTTGGGTACGAAGCGCTGCGGGTTGCGGTCGATCACCGGGAACCAGCTCGACTGGACCTGGACCATGATGCGGTGGCCCTTCCTGAAGACATGGTCGTGGTCGCGCAGCGGCACGTTCCACGCGACGACCTGGTTCGGCACCAGCGGCTTGGGCGTCGAGAAACTCTCGAGCCAGCGCCCGCGCCGCACCTCCATCGCGATCGGCAACTGGAACCCGTTGAGCGTCTTCGGATAGTCGCCCAGCGCCCGGATCGGGGTCGTCATGTCATAGTCGTCGGGCAGCACGTCGATCAGCTTGACCACCATGTCGCTGTCGGTGCCCGAGGTGGAGGCCTGCAGCGTCGCGCTGATCGCGCCGCTGACGGTCAGATCCTGGTCGAGCGGGGCGCTGACGTACGTCAGCACGTCGGGCCGGCCATCGACGAAGCGCTGGTCCGCCGCCTCCCACCATTTCCACTCCTGCGAGGGGTAGGTGACCGAGATCGGGCGTTCGCGGTACGGCACCGGGTTGGCCGGATCGGAGATGTACTCGCGGCACCCTTCGCCTGACGGCGCGGTGAAGGACAAGGACCCATCGGCGCGGAGATAGAGGCTGGTCGCCTTCGTCCCGGCCGGGGGCCATTTGGCGTAGTTCTTCCACTGCCACGACCCGCTCTGGAAGATCTTGGCCTCGCCGCTGGGCTGTGGACCCTTGCCGTGCAGCCAGTGCGCGAAGAAGGGCGCTTCGATATCGCGCATGAACTCGGTGCCGCTGGGCTTGCCGAACTTCACATAGCCGAGATCGTCGCCCGCGCCGCGCCAGCTGCCGTGATTCCACGGGCCGGCGGCGATGATGCTCAGCCCCTTGGGATCGTCCTTCTCCATCCGCTCATAGATCTTCCAGCCGCCAAGCGGGTCTTCCTGATCCCAGAAGCCGACGACATGCAGCGTCGGCACGGTCGTGCGGCCGAGCCGCTCGGTCCATACCTGCCGCTTCCAGTGATCGTCATAATCCGGATGCTCGATGATCTGGGTGAGCATCGGCACGCTGCCCTTGAAGTGCTGCTTGTCGAGATTCTCGACCGGGCCGAGCCTCAGGAACCAGTCGTACAGATCGACCGGTGGCGGCCCGCCCGGATTATAGTCGAAATCGTCGCCGTCCTTGTTGTTCTGGAGGCCATAGGTCCAGTCGGTGAGGTAGGAGAGGCGGAGCGCGCCGTAGCGGTGGAGATCGTCGTTCATCCACCAGTCGTTCCACGCCGCCTGCGGGCTGACCGCCTTCAGTGCGGGATGCGGGCGGGCGAGCGCCACCGCCGCTGCGTAGCCGGGATAGGAGCCGCCCATCATCCCGACGCGGCCGTTATTGCCGGCGACGTTCTTCACCAGCCAGTCGATCGTGTCGTACCCGTCGCTTGCCTCGTCGGACGCGTTCGAGCCCGGCGGCGAGAGCGCCATCGACATGTCGAAGCTGCCTTCCGACTTGTAGCGCCCGCGCATGTTCTGGAAGACGAGGATATAGCCGTCGTCCATCAGATATTTCATCGACGCCGGCACCGCCCTGGGCGCCGCGCCGGGCACACCATAGGGGGTGCGCTGGAGCAGGATCGGGAGCTTGCCCGCTTTGCCCGCGGGCCGGAGGATCACCGTCTGCAGTTTGGTCCCGTCGCGCATCGGGATCATCACCACCTGAAAGGTGAAGGCTGCGGCCGCCGGGGCCTGCGTGACAATTGCCTGCCGGGCCGGGGCAGGGGTCGTGAGTGCAGTTGCGGCGAGGGCGGCGGCGACAAGAAAGCGGCGGTAAATCAACTCACGTCTCCCCGTTGGTGGCGGGAATAGAGGCGTGGCGCCTGCCGCTGTCAATCGATCCGCGGACGCGACATGGCCGGGCGCAGGACAAGACCATTCAGGTTGAGCAGCACGTGGACCAGCATCGCGAACCACAGCTCGCCGGTCGCGAGATAGAGCGTCGCGAGCAAGGCACCGGCCACGCCGGAAAAGGCCATGCCTGCCCAGCCCTGATAGCGGTGTGCCCCCGCAAACAGCAGGGTCGCCAGCGCGAAGCCAAGGGACGCGCTCCCCGTTGCCAGCGTCGCGAACAGCGGCAGGGCGAGGCGGAAGAACAGTTCCTCGACGATACCAGCGGCAATGCCGAGCAAAGCGGTCCAGCCGAACTCAACGCCGCTTCGGGGCAGAATGCGATCGATATTGCCCGCACTGAATGGTCGGCGTCCGCGCCCGATCCGCCAGCGGGCGAGGAGCAGCCCGAGCAGCGCGCCGCCGCCCAGTCCCGCCAGCACCGCAAGTTCGAACGCGATGCCGCCGAAGCCCGCCAGATGCCGTGCCGTGGCCGCGAGCGGCGCAAATTCGGCGGGCAGGGCGATCAGCGTATCGAGCCGGCCGCTGAGCGCCAGCGCTGCCAATGCGGATGCCCCGAACGCCAACGGCGCACGGCGCATCCAGCGGCGATAGCGCGCGATCCGCCCGGTTTCCGGCGGAACCCCGCCACCCCGGAGATACCAGGCATAGGCGGCGATCAGCCCCGCCAGCAGCGCCCAGCTGGTCAATCAGAGATACCCTGGCGGGCCGGTGCCGTTTCGGCGAAGCCGAAAGCGCCGCGCTTCATCATCCGTTGCGATGCTCGCCCCGGACCCAGCGAACGGTGCCCGAGCTCGAGCGCATCACCACGCTTTCGGTGGTCATCTTGCCCGGCTTGCGCTTGACGCCTTCGAGCAGCGAACCGTCGGTCACGCCGGTTGCGGCGAAGATGCAGTCGCCCTTGGCCAGTTCGGTCAGGTCGTACTGCTTGTCGAGATCCTCGATCCCCCAGCGGCGCGCACGCGAACGTTCGTCCTCGTTGCGGAAGACCAGGCGGCCCTTGAACTGGCCGCCGACGCAGCGCAGCGCGGCGCAGGCGAGCACGCCTTCGGGCGCGCCGCCCTGGCCCATATAGACGTCGATCGTGGTGTCGGGATTGGTGGTCGCAATGACGCCCGCGACGTCGCCGTCGCCGATCAGCACCACGCCGCAGCCGATCGCGCGAAGCTCCGCAATCATCTTCTCGTGGCGGGGGCGATCGAGCACGCAGGCGATGATCTCGTTGGGCTTCACGCCCTTTGCCGCAGCGATCGCCTCGATATTCTGGGTCGGGCTCTTGTCGAGATTGATGACCTCCGGCGGGTAGCCGGGGCCGACCGCGATCTTGTCCATATAGACGTCGGGTGCGTTGAGCAGGTTGCCCTCCTCCGCGATCGCCAGCACCGCAAGGCTGTTCGGCCCGGCCTTGGCGCAGATGGTGGTGCCTTCGAGCGGATCGAGCGCGATGTCGATCTTCGGGCCCTTGCCCGGCGCGCTGCCCACCTTCTCGCCGATATAGAGCATCGGCGCTTCGTCGCGCTCGCCCTCGCCGATCACGACGGTACCGTCCATGTAGAGCGAGTTGAGCGCGGCGCGCATCGCCTCCACCGCTGCGGCATCGGCGGCTTTCTCGTCGCCGCGGCCCGTGAGCGTCGAGGCGGCGATCGCCGCGGCTTCGGTGACACGCACCATCTCAAGCACAAGAACGCGGTCGAGCACCTTGCTGGCGGTCTGCATGATCGGCGAAGCCCTCTCTCAAATTCGTTTCCGCTGCGCGATAGGAGCGCGCGGCGCCCTTGTCGATGGGGGCTAACGCTGTCATCCATGCAAAAGCTGGCGATGCCACGAAACCTGGCACGGTTGGCCGCGTTCGGCGTGCAACGGGGACTGAACATGGCGCTCGAAATGTTGAGTTTGCTGCTGGCACTGAGCGTGGCGGGCGAGCCGCCGAAGATCGTTACCCTTCCCAAACGGGCGCGCCCGGCAGTGGCGGTGCGCAAGCGTGCCGCGCGAAAGCCCGTGCGGCGCTCGCTGCCCCAGCCGGCAGCTTTGTGCGTCACCGGAAGCTGCTCGCGGTCCGCGGCTCCGGGCGATCGCCTCACGGGCGTGACGACGCGGGAGCATAGCGGCAAGATGGACGTGGTCCGGTCGGCCGGGATGCCATGCGGCGTACAGGGCGCGCCCGTCTGCCCGAAGAAAGGGCAGGAGCTGCTGCACACCCGCATCGACTGAGGCGTTTCCGCAGCTTCTTTGTTATGCTATCGCAACGAGCGGAGGGTTTTGCCCATGTCCGTGTTGCTCGTGCTTGCGTTCACGCTTCAGGCCGGCGGCGGTGATGCCGCGATGCAGGCCTATCGCGACAAGACCCGCGCCATCATTCCGTGCAAGACCACCGGCGATCCCGACGAGGTGACGATCTGCGCGCTGCGTGAGGCGGACAAGAAGTATCGCGTTCCCTTCGTCACGACGAGCGCGAAGGACAATGTGCCCGCCCAGACCGAACGCGTGCTGGAGGACGTGATGTTCCAGTGCGGCGTCAGCGGCCCGTTCCTCACCCAATGCGGCGGGATGGTCGGGGTGACCGTCGGTGTCGGCTTCGACGGCAAGGTGATGCGCAAGCGCGAACCGGCGCCCTAACCTCATTCGCCCAAAATGTGCATCCACATCGGCTCGCCCGCCAGGCTGGGCGAGCCGCGGAGCTTCTCCAGCGCCTGCGCGATCGAGCGCTCCGGCACCTCGTGCGTCACGATCGCGACGAGCACGCTGCCATCGGCCATCGCGCCGCGCTGGATCAGCGATTCGATCGAAACGCCCGCGTCGCGCATCGCTGCGGCGATCTCGGCCAGCACGCCGACCTTGTCCGCGACGGTGAAGCGCAGATAGGCGCGGCCGCGGCGCTCGCCGGTCGGTGCCGAAGGCTCGGCGGTCAGGCTGGTGGCGGGCATCGCATAGGGCGGGCCGAATTCGGTGCGCGCGATATCGATCAGGTCGGCGACCACCGCCGACGCGGTCGGGCCATCGCCCGCGCCTGCGCCCTGGAACAGCAGCCGGCCGACGAAATTGCCTTCCGCCACGACCGCATTGGTCGGGCCAAGCACGTGCGCCAGCGGATGCGCGAGCGGGACAAGGTGCGCATGAACGCGCTGGAACAGTCCGTTGCCGTTCAGGTCGGCGATGCCGAGCAGGCGGATACGATAGCCCAAGGCGGCCGCCTCGGCGATGTCGGCGGCGAGCAGATGGCGGATGCCGCCGATCGCGACGTCGCCGAACGCCGGCTGGGTACCGAAGGCGATGCTGGCAAGGATCGACAGCTTGTGGGCGGCATCGACGCCGTCGATGTCGAAGCTGGGATCCGCCTCGGCGAAGCCGGCCGCCTGTGCCTCGGCGAGCACTTCGCCGAAGTCGCGGCCTTCGGCTTCCATCTTCGACAGGATGAAATTGCAGGTGCCGTTGAGGATGCCATAGACACGGTCGATCTGGTTCGCCGCTGCGCCCTCGCGCAGCCCCTTGATCACCGGTACGCCGCCCGCGACCGCCGCCTCGAACTTCATCGGCGTGTCGCTCTTCTCGGCGACCTGTGCGAGTTCGAGCCCGTGATGCGCGATCATCGCCTTGTTCGCGGTGACCAGGCCCTTGCCCGCTGCCAGCGTCGCACGCGCGAGCGCGAGCGCGGGGCCGTCCGATCCGCCGATCAGTTCGACCACCACATCCGCCTTGGGATGGCGGGCGAGCTCGGTCATGTCGTCGACCCAGTCGAAGCGCGTGATATCGACGCCGCGATCCTTGGCGCGATCGCGCGCAGAGACGGCGACGATCTCGATCGGCCGGCCCGCACGGCGCGCGATCAGCTCGGCATTGGCGTCGATCAGGCGAATGACGCCCGCACCCACGGTTCCAAGGCCGGCAAGAGCAACGCGCAACGGTTCGGTCATGTCAAAAATCTCCTGGCACTCCCGCTAGAGAATGCCCGGAGCGCCGCAACCCTATTATTTCTTTGTGAGGCCGATCTCGCGCAGCCGTTCCGCCAGATAGTCGTGCGCGGTGATCGGCGGCTCGCGCTCGGGATTCGCCGCGGTCACGCATTGCGGCAGCGCCTTGATCAGGAAATCGGGCGCGGGGTGGAGGAAGAAGGGCATCGAATAACGCGGGGTGCCGCGGCGCTCGACCGGCGGATTGACCACGCGATGGGTGGTCGAGGGCAGGACATGGTTGGTCAGCCGCTGGAGCATGTCACCGACATTGACCACCATCGCACCCTCGGGCGGGCGCACGGGCAGCCACTGGCCGTCCTTGTCGAGCAGCTCGAGCCCGGCTTCCTCGGCGCCGAGCAGCAGGGTGATCAGGTTGATGTCCTCATGCGCCCCGGCGCGCACGTTCGGCGCATCCTCGGTCACCGGCGGATAGTGGAGCAGGCGCAACACCGAATTGCCATCCTTCACCGCATGGTCGAACCAGTCGGGCGTGAGGCTGAGGTGGCGGGCGATCGCCGAGAGCAGCTTGTCGCCCGCGGTGTCGAATGCGGCGAACAGCTCGAGAAAGGTGTCGCGGAACCCCTCAGGCCGGTCGGGCCAGATATTGGGCGACATGTTTTCTTCGAAGCGGTGCCCGGCGGGCAGTTCGCGGCCGATATGCCAGAACTCCTTGAGGTCGACATATTCCGCGCCCTTGGCGATCTCGGTCTTGAACGGGGTATAGCCGCGCGCGCCGCCACCACCCGCGATGAAATAGCCGCGCTTCTCCTCCTCGGGCAGGTCGAAGAAGGTCTTGGTTGCCGCCCAGGCGCGGTCGATCAGCTCTTGCGGCACGCCATGATCGGATACCATCGCAAAGCCGAACCGCTCGAACGATCCGCCCAGCGCCGCGGCGAAACCATCGGGGTCGCTTTCCTGATCGGCCAGGCTGACCAGCGGGACTTCGGCTAGGACGGTGTCGGACATTCAAGGTAACTCCGGAAACGATTCTCCCGGAAATAGCTCTTCCCGGCACGCACGAACAGAGGCGGGAGAGACGCGGTGCCGCGCGCCTCTCCCGCAGACCAATCGCCTACGCAGCGACGGAATGAGAATTACTTGCCGAGGACAGTGAGCGTGCCGCGGCTCTTGGCATCGCCCGCGGGATCGAGCTTGAGGGTGAAGTCGCTGCCCTCGCTGGTCTTGCCGCTGAGCCGGCCGTCCTTCGCCGCGACGGTGAAGCCGGCGGTCTGCATCTGCTCCTGGAACCAGTTGCGGACCTGATCCACGGCGGCGGGCGCCTCGAACTGGACGCGCACCGTGTCTTCGCCGCCCTTGTCCTGATTGGCATCGACATTGAGGCTGGCGATGGTCGAGCCGGGGTAGAGCTTGAGCCCGTCGACCTCGAAATTCTCCGCGCCCAGATCGAACTTGGGCAGCTTGATCGACCCCTCGAAGCCCGGGGTCTTCACGGCGACGCGGCCGTCCTTGTCAGCCTTGATCGACGCTTCGCCTTCGCCGCTCTTGACCGAGATGCTTGCGCCATTGCCGTCGCCGGAGCCGTCGCCGCACGCCGCGAGCGCCACCATCAGGGGAAGGACAAGCCAGTTCCGGGTCATACGCAAGCTCCACCGTATTAGTTGTGCAATACACTAGCCATATCGAGAAAATAAATCAAGGCGCGGGGTGACGCGTTCGGAGCGATGCGGCATGGGGCGCGGCATGGACGCGCAGACCCATCAACCCGGCGAAGCGGCGAACCGCTCGCCCATCCCAATGGGCGAGTTCGTCGCGCTGATTGCAGCGATCATGGCGCTGACTGCGCTCGGGATCGATTCGATGCTTCCGGCGCTGCCGTCGATCAGCGACGAGCTTGGCGTGACCCAGCCTAACCACCGGCAGTACGTCATCACCGCCTTCATGCTCGGTTTTGGCGTCGCACAGCTATTCCACGGCCCGCTCTCCGACCGGTTCGGACGCAAGCCCGTGATTGCCATCGCGCTCGGCTTCTATGTCGCCACCAATGCGGTTGCGGCCTTCTCGGGCAGCTTCGAGCTGCTGCTGCTGGCCCGCGCGGCGAGCGGCGCAGCTGTAGCCGCCGGCCGCGTGGTGACGATCGCGCTGGTCCGCGACTGTTTCCAGGGGCGGGCGATGGCGCGGGTGATGAGCCTTGCGTTCATGACCTTCATGGTGGTGCCGGTACTCGCCCCCGCCTGGGGCCAGCTGATGGTGATCCTCTTTGGCGACTGGCGGCCGATCTTTGGCGGGATCGCGGTCATCGCGGCGCTGGTGCTGATCTGGTTCACCCTCCGGATGCCTGAGACGCTGGCGCGCGACACCGTGCAACCCCTTGACGTGCGTGAGATCTGGCGCGGCTATGGCAAGATGTTCCGCGACCGCTGGGCGCTGGGATATACCCTTGCTGCGACCGCCATCTCGGGCTGCTTCTTCTCCTTCATCGGGTCGATCCAGCAGATCGTCTATGACGTGTTCAAGCGGCCGGAGCTGCTGACCGTGGTGTTTGCCTCGGTCGCGGGGCTGATGGCCCTGGGCTCGTTCCTCAACTCGCGGCTGGTGATGCGGTTCGGGATGCGATTCCTCTCGCACCTCGCGCTGGTGATCACGACCGCGCTTGCGGTGATCCACTTGACGGTGATCCTGCTGGGCGGCGAGAATCTGTGGGTGTTCATCGCGCTTCAGGCGCCGATGATGGCCGCTATGGCCCTCGCCAACTCGAATTTTTCGGCGATGGCGATGGAGAATATGGGTGAGATTGCGGGTACCGCGTCGAGCCTTCAGGGCTTCCTCACAACGATGGGTGCGGCGGTGCTGGGTGCGGTGATCGGCCAGTCGTTCGACGGGACGACGGTGCCGCTCTACCTTGGGTTCACGGCGCTGGGCTTCACCGCGCTGGTCATCGTCTTCGTCACCGAACGCGGCAAATTGTTCCGCCGCAACTGATCCTGTGCGCCATGGCTTCAAGGAACCGTGTGCGCCCTCTCGCCGTTCCCACCTTCAGGCGAAGCAAGGAGGGCTGCGATGGGCGGTCATCAGGTTCCCGGGCGCGGACCCGGCGACGACGGCTATGACGAGGACGGCTATGACGAGAGCCAGCGCGCGGAGATTCTGGAAGTGACGCGCAACGGCCCGACCGATGGCCTGGTCCAGACCGATCTCGATCCCGATCTGGGCGAGGCGGTCGACGCCGATGACGACGACGAACTTGAGATGATCGCCGACGACGCCGAGGGCGATGTGGCGGAGTTCGACGCGGATGGCGAGGACGACGACGCCTAGCACCTTGTGATGATTGACTGTCGCATGCTTCGGGCCGAGCATTGCCGCGACAGGAGCGCGCGCCATGGCCACCGATCCGCGGATTGATGCCTATATCGAACGCCAGGCCGATTTCGCGCGGCCGATCCTCGCCTGGCTGCGCACACGCATCCACGCTGCCTGCCCGGATGTCGAGGAAGGCATCAAATGGGGCATGCCCGCCTTCTCGCACCGGGGCCGCCCGCTCGCCAACATGGCCGCGTTCAAGGCGCATGCGAGCTTCGGCTTCTGGTATCGCGACCAGATGGCGACCGGCAAGGAGGGGGAGGCGATGGGCCAGTTCGGCCGGATCGAATCGCTCGCCGACCTGCCCGATGAAGCCGCGATGGAGGCACAGATACGCGAGGCGAGGGCGCTGATCGATTCGGGCGAGATTCCCAAACGCGCCGCCAAGCCGCCCAGGCCCGAGGCCGAAATTCCCGAGGCGCTTGCCGAAGCGCTTGCCCGCGATCCCGAAGCCGCCGCCAATTTCGAGGCCTTCGCGCCCAGCTGCCGCCGCGAATATTGCGAGTGGATCGGCGAGGCCAAGCGCGAAGCGACGCGCGACAAACGGCTGGCCGAGGCGATGGGCTGGATCCGTGAGGGCAAGAAGCGCCACTGGAAATATGAAAGCTGCTGAAGCGGCTTGTATTCGGTAACGGATATGTAATGATGCAACATCTCTAGCGATAGGAGGTGCCTTATGCGTCGTGCCATTGCTTATCGTGAGCCCGAGCCGATCTCCGCGCTCAACACCACCCCGCTGATCGATGTGCTCTTGGTGCTGCTGATCATGCTGATCGTCACCATCCCCGCGGCGACGCACAAGCTGCCGGTCGATCTGCCGGCGGGGCCGCCCAACCCGGCCCCCGAGCTGCCGCACCGCCTGGACATCGCGGCGTCAGGCAACCTCGCTTGGGACGGACGCGCAATCAGCGATGCCGAGCTTCCGGCGCTGCTCGCCGCAACCGCCGCGGAAAGCGGCGTGCTTCAGTTCAGGGCCGACGAAGCCGCGCGTTACGAACGCTTCGCCACGGTGCTCAACAGGGTCAAGCGTTCGGGCGTGACCAAGCTCGGCTTCGTCGGCAACGAACGGATGGCGTTCGACTGAGCTTTGCAGCGCGCCATAGTTGCCGTAAACGTCAAGTGCTATGGCGCGCTTCACACGGACCATCACTGCCGGGCCGGACGACATCGACGAGCTCGGCCATGTCAACAATGCGGTCTGGGTCCGCTGGATCCAGGATGTCGCGGTGGCGCACTGGCACGCCGTTGCAGCCCCCGAGCATCACGACGCCTATATCTGGGTCGTGACCCGGCACGAGATCGACTATCGCGGCAACGTGTCCGAAGGCGAGACCGTGACCGGCGAGACCTGGGTGCCCCATCCGCCGCGCGGCGCCCGCTTCGATCGCCACATGCGCTTCACCGGCGCCGACGGAAAAGTGAAGGTCGAGGCGGTCTCGACCTGGGCGATGCTCGACCGCGCCACCGGCCGGCTGGTGCGGGTGCGCGACGAGATCGCGGCGCCGTTTCTGGAGGGGTGAGCGGGGAGGCGTAAGGACCGCTTTCGACCCCGTTGCGGTCGTTCTTGGGTTAACGTCCGAGCATCTCCTCGGGGTCGCGATCCAATGAGCCTCCCTCGATGATGCGCCCGTCATCGGTGACGACCACAGGGCCATGCCCGACGAGCATCTTGTCGAAAGCTCCTGTCTCCGCATAAGCACGCGACTGGTAAAAGAAAGCCCATCCAGCGGAGAGACGTTGAGGTCCTGCGGGCAGGGCGGATAAAGGCTCGCCGATCTCCCGTTCCTTGACGCTCAAGAAGGCGTCAAACGCTCGAACAGGCGAAGCTTGGTTCGGCGCGAGCAAGTTGGGGCGATATGCTTCCGCCACGCCCCCGTCGATAACCGCAAACGTGCGTGACTTGAGCACTGCCATTCCCGACAATACCGCATCCACGCACGATGTCAGCTTCCCACCCAAATCCCGACCTCGCTTGCAATGTTGGAATTGATTTGCTTGCATCATCCGGTGCCACGCACCGCCCTTTGATTTCGTCGATCCACCCGGCAGAATCGCTCTGCCGCACGCGCACCGGACAAGGGCGACGAAGGTGACAGAATAAATCGCGTTCCGCGTAATCTCGTCAACTTCGCGGGAGAGCCGGCGGCCGCATCCCGATACCGACCTTTCCAAATCTACCCGAGATCCGGCACGCGCGCGCCAGACTCAGCCCGAGTTCCGCAAAGCCGTCGCGATGGCGTTGATCGACAGCAGGATGCCCTGTTCGATCTTGGGATCGGTCTCGCCCGCGCGGTGGCGCTTGAGCAGTTCGACCTGAAGCAGGTTGAGCGGCTCGATATAGGGCAGGCGCAGCTTGATCGAGGTTTCGAGCGCCGGGTGCTTCTCCAGCAGCCGCGTCTGGCGCGTCACCTCGAGCAGCTGGTCGTGCGTCGCCTGCCAGCCGTCGCGGATGCGCCCGAAGATCGCATCGCCCAGCCCGCGGTCCTCGACCAGCTCGGCATAGCGCGCGGCGATGCCCATGTCGGACTTGGCCAGCACCATCTCCATGTTTGCGAGTGCCGAGGCGAAGAGCGGCCAGCCCGCCGCCATCTCGCGCAGCAGCCCGCGATCCTTGAAGTCCGACAGCGCCGCGCCGACACCGTACCAGCCCGGCAGCATCACGCGCGCCTGCGCCCAGCTGAACACCCAGGGGATCGCGCGCAGATCCTCGATAGCGTCGCTCTTCTTGCGGCTCGCCGGGCGGCTGCCGATCTTGAGGCCCGCGATCTCGGCGATCGGGGTCATCTGGCGGAAGAAGGTGGTGAACCCGTCAGTGCCATAGACCAGGCCGCGATAGGTCTTGAACGCCGTGCCCGACAGTTCCTCCATCGCGGCCTCGAACCGCGCGGCGTCGGCGGTGCTGAGCTGCTGCGGTTCGAGGCTGGCGAGCAACGTTGCCGACGCCATCGCCTCGAGGTTGGCCTGCGCGCTCTCGCGCGTGCCGTATTTGGCGGCGATCACCTCCCCCTGCTCGGTGATGCGGATTCGACCCTGCACGGTGCCCGCCGGCTGAGCCTGGATCGCCTGGAAGGAGGAACCCCCGCCGCGCCCGACCGCGCCACCGCGGCCATGGAACAGTTGCATGCCGATCCCGGCTTCCTCGAACACCGGCTTGAGCGCAGTCGACCCCTTGGACAGGCCCCAGGTCGAGGTGAGGTAGCCGCCGTCCTTGTTCGAGTCCGAATAGCCGATCATCACTTCCTGATGCCCGCGCGCGGCGGAGATCGCCGCGACCTCGGGCAGCGCGAACCAGGCGCGCATGATGTCGGGTCCGGCATCGAGATCTGCGATCGTCTCGAACAGCGGCACCGCCATGACGTGCGCCTGCGGTTCCTCGCCCGGGATGTACAGCCCGGCTTCCTTGAGCAGCACATGGACCTCAAGCAGGTCGGAGACCGACTGCGCCATCGACACGATATACTGGCGGATCGCGGCGGGGCCGTAGCGCTGGTGCGCTTCGGCGGCAGCCTGGACGATCGCCAGTTCCGACGCCGTCTCGTCCGAATAGCTGGCGAAGCGGCTGGTCAGCGGGCGCGGCGAGGCCAGTTCACGGCGCAGCAGCGCGACGCGTGCGGCTTCGTCGAGCGCGGCATAGTCGGCCTCGACCCCCGCGACCTTGAGCAATTCGGCAACGACCCGCTCATGCACCGCGCTGTTCTGGCGCATGTCGAGCGTGGCGAGGTGGAAGCCGAAGATGTCGACCGATCGGATCAGCCGCCCCAGCGCACCGCTCGACGCCAGCGTCTCGGCACCCTGTGCGGCGAGTCCGTGCGCGACGGTGGCGAGATCGGCGCGGAACGCTGCGGGATCCGCGTAGCGCTCGCCCTTGAGCGCGCCGGGGCGCGGCGGCGCCTTGCCGGTCAGGTCGCGATAGGTCGCGGCGAGCCGGGCATAGATGCCCGACAGCGCGCGGCGATAGGGCTCGTCGGCGCGGCTCACCGCATCGTCACCGCTGGCATCGGCGAGCGCGGCGACGCCCGGATCGATTTCAGCATGATGGCTCGAGATCGACAGTTCGGCACCGAGCGCGTGCACCGCGTCGAGATAGTGGTTCAGCACCGTCTCGGCCGAGCGCGACAGGGTCAGCCGCAGCGAATCGGCTGTGACGAAGGGATTGCCGTCGCGGTCGCCGCCGATCCAGTTTCCGGGGCGCAGGAACGCCGGAACGCGGCTGCCCAGTGCGCGGTCCCAGCGCGCATGGAGCGCGGGCAGCACCGGCAGGAACACGTCGCGCAGATAGGACAGCGCGGTCTCCACCTCGTCGGCGACATAGAGCCGCTCGGGCCGCAGCACGCGGGTCTGCCACAGCAGCGCCACCTGCCGCACCACCGCCTCATCGACCAGATCGCCGTCGGCGGTCTCGGCGATGCCGCGATCCTTGAGCGCCATCAGCTCGGCGATGCGGTTGCGATGGTCGATCATCGACTTGCGCCGCACCTCGGTCGGGTGCGCGGTCAGGACCGGCGCGACCAGCGCATGGTCGAGCAGCTCGGCGATCCTGGCGGCGTCGACGCCATGCTCCTTGAGCTTCGCGATGGCGTGCTCGACATCCGCGCCGCTTTCGGCCGCCACGCCCTGCCGGTCCTCGGCCAGATTGGCCAGCATCGAGAACAGCATGAAGCTGCGCACGAAATCGAGCGTGTCGTCGAGGTTGAGGCTGCCAAGGCCGGGATCGATGCTGTCGGCGCCGGCGATGCCGCGATGCCGGTCGACCGATGCCGATCGGATATATTCGATTCGCCGGAACAGCGCTTCCCCGCCATAGGCGCGGATCACGTCGCCAAGGACGCGGCCCAGATAGCGGATGTCGGGATTGTTCGTGATCGGTGGAGCGCTGGCCATGCGCGCGTGCTGCACTGCGGCATGGCCAGCGTCAACCGGATCGTTACTTGGGAGACGACAAGCGCGACTGATTATGTCGCGTGATCGTCGATCCGGCGGCGGAAGGTTTCGGGCAGGAAGAGAAGGCCTAGGATCAGCGTCAGCACCGCGACCGTGATCGGATACCAGAGGCCGTAATAGATGTCCCCCGTGGCCGCGACCATCGCAAAGGCGATCGTCGGCAGGAACCCGCCGAACCAGCCATTGCCGATATGATAGGGCAGCGACATCGCGGTATAGCGGATCCGGCTCGGGAAGATCTCGACCAGCAGTGCCGCAATCGGACCATAGACCATGGTCACCAGCAGCACGAGCCAGAAGAGCAGCGCGACGATCAGCGGCTTGTTCATCGCCGCCGGGTCGGCCTTGGCGGGGTAGCCGGCCCTGGCCAGCGCAGACTTCAGCTCTGCCTGATAGGCCGCGATCACGGCAGCGCGCTCCGCGGGAGCGACCCCGGCCGGATCCGGCGCCGGATGTTCCTCCTCGCCGACCCGAACGGTCGTGAATTTCAGCGTCGGCGCGCCCGACGGGAGCGTTGCAGGCAGGTTCTTGTAGGGGATGCCCGACTTGGCGAGATAGGCCTTGGCGATGTCGCAGCCCGACTGGTCGAACTTGTTGCCGCCGATCGGATCGAACTGGACCGAGCAGATGTCGTTGCTCGACATGATCGTCACCGGCGCCTTCGTCTGCGCGGCGGCCAGTGCCGGATTTGCGGCCTGGGTCAGCCAGCCGAACACCGGGAAATAGCTGATCGCCGCCAGCGCGCAGCCGGTCAGGATGATCTTCTTGCGCCCGATCTTGTCGGAGAGCGCGCCGAAGATCACGAAGAAGGGCGTGCCGATCACCAATGCGATCGCGATCAGGATGTTGGCTGTCGCGCCATCGACCTTCAGCGTCTTCTCGAGGAAGAACAGTGCGTAGAATTGCCCCGTATACCAGACCACCGCCTGGCCCGCGACTGCGCCCAGCAGCACGATCAGCACGACGCGCAGGCTCCGCCATTGGCCGAACGCCTCGGTAAAAGGCGCCTTCGACGTGGTGCCCTCGTCCTTCATCTTCTGGAAGACCGGGCTCTCGGCGAGCTGCAGCCGGATCCAGAGCGACACGGCAAGCAACAGGATCGAGACGAGGAAGGGCAGGCGCCAGCCCCAGTCGGCGAACGCCGCCTCGCCGATGGCGGTGCGGATGCCGATCACGACGAGCAGAGCCGCGAACAGCCCGAGCGTCGCGGTGGTCTGGATCCAGCTGGTGAAGAGGCCGCGTTTCCCCTCGGGGGCGTGCTCTGCGACATAGGTCGCAGCGCCACCATATTCGCCGCCGAGCGCGAGGCCCTGGACCAGCCGCAGCGCGACGAGGATGATCGGGGCCGCGACGCCGATGCTGGCATAGCTCGGCAGGACGCCGACCGCGAAGGTGGAAAGGCCCATCAGGCCCATCGTGACGAGGAAGGTGTATTTGCGCCCGACGACATCGCCCAGCCGCCCGAACACCAGCGCCCCGAACGGCCGCACCGCAAACCCTGCGGCAAAGGCGCCCAGCGCAAGGATGAACGCGGTGGTCTCGTTCACGCCCGAGAAGAATTTGGCCGAGATGACGGTCGCCAGCAGCCCGTAGAGGTAGAAATCATACCATTCGAACACGGTGCCGAGCGATGAGGCGATGATCACCTTGCGCTCGTTCCGGCCCGCAACTGCTGGTTGCGCCGTCATCCTCTTCTCCCTGATTGGTTTTGGGCGGGATGGTGGCGGGATTTGTGCTGGCCGTCGAGGGCCGAAATGACGCTACGGCGCGGGGCCAATGCGGGCGGCTAGTCCTCCAGCAGTGCGAGGTTGACCCTGGCGGTGCCGGTGCGGTGCATGCCGATCTCGCGCGCGGCGGCATGGGAGAGGTCGATGACGCGGCCGCCGCTGAACGGTCCACGGTCGTTGATCCGCACCACGACGCTTCTTCCGGTGGTGAGGCTGGTGACGCGGATACGGCTGCCGAACGGCGCGGTGCGGTGGGCGGCGGTCAATGTGTCGGGATCGCAACGCTCGCCATTGGCAGTGCGGTTGCCCGCCATCTCGCGGCTGAAATAGCTCGCCATGCCGCTGCCGAGATCGGTGCCGGCTTCTACCTCATCGTCCGCCGCCGCGGCCGGAGCCGCCAGCGCAAGCGCCAGTGCGCCGATCAACAAACCCCGCATGTCCCGTCCCCTTTTGCGGGCACGGGTGAAACAACAACGGCGCCGGACGGCAATCCGCGCAGCGCCGCATTGCCCCGAATCCGCGACCATCCGCGACGAAATGTCACAGGATGGTGACGCAAGGGCCGGCTGCGACTAATGCGTATCCGTAACCATGGGGGCCAAGACGATATCCGTTGCCGAAACCGGTGGCGAGCGCAACGCGGTGTATTCCTATCTGGATGCCGCCCGATTCGTGCTCGCCGCGATCGTCGCGTTCGCGCACGCGTGGCATCTTACCATCGCCGATTATCATGGCGATGCCCCGCTCTGGGCCAAGATCGGCTATTTCGTCGCCGGCTTCTCGCACGCCGCTGTCATCCTGTTCTTCGTCCTCTCCGGCTACTGGATCGCGCGATCGGTCGAGCAGCGCCTCGAACAGGGCTGGAGCTGGAAGGGATATCTCACTGGCCGGCTGACTCGCGTCTGGATCGTCCTGATCCCGGCATTGCTGATCGGCGGCGGTCTGGACCTGATCGGGACGTTCTGGCTGCAGACACCGACGCATCTCGGTCTGACGAACACCTATGTCCTGCGTACGGACGTCGCGGCGAACCTCGCCTGGCCGGTGTGGATCGGCAATCTGTTCTTCCTTCAGGATACGCTGGTGCATCCGCTGGGCACCAATGGACCGCTCTGGAGCCTCGCCTGGGAATGGTGGTTCTATCTCTGGTATCCGGCGCTGATCCTGTTGTGGCGCACCCGCAGGCCGGCCCCGGTCCTGATCACCATGGCGATCTTCTTCTGGTATCCCGCAATGCTGCTGGGGTTCGTCTGCTGGCTGCTCGGCGTGCTGGTGCGGGGGATCGAGCGAAGGCAGCTTGCGCAAACGCTGCTGCGTCACTCCCTCACGCCCGTCGTCACGGGCGCATTGACCCTGGCGGTGCTCGCCTGGGCACGCCTTGCGCCTGTGCCGGGCTGGGAGTTTCCGGTCGCCCTGAGCTTTGCCGCCTTCCTGGCCGCGCTGCTGGCGGTGCGCCCCCGTTTCCCGCGCTTCCTGGAAGGCGCAGCCCATTTCGGGAGGAATGCGAGCTTCTCGCTCTACGTCACCCATTTCCCGGTTCTGGCGATGATCGCCGGGATCGAGGTCGGTGCCGAGCGAGCGGAGCCGACGATGACCTCGCTTCTCTTTGTCTGCCTCGGTTTCCTCGCCGCCTTGTTCTTCGCCTATGGCTTCTCGATGCTTACGGAGGCGAATACCGGGCGCGCGCGCAAATGGCTGGCGGGACGCAGGCGCCCCGCCACCTGATCAGACGTCGAGATTGGCGACGCTCAGCGCATTCTCCTGGATGAACTCGCGGCGCGGCTCGACCACATCGCCCATCAGGCGCGTGAAGATCTCGTCCGCCACGTCGGCCTGATCGACCTCGACCACCAGCATCGAGCGGTTCTGCGGGTCCAGCGTGGTCTCCCACAGCTGTTCGGCATTCATCTCGCCCAGCCCCTTGTAGCGCTGGATCGACAGGCCCTTGCGGCCTGAGGCGAGGATCGCGTCGAGCAACTCGCTCGGCCGCGCGACCAGGGTTTCGCCCTTGGCGGCGACCACGGGTTCGTCGTCCTCGCCCTCGGCTGCCGAGGTTTCGGTTTCGGCTTGCGCGGTCTTGACCGACACCAGCTTCGACACCGCGGCATAGCTATCGGCCTGCTCCGCGGCGAGTGCGTGGAGCTTGCGTCCTTCGGCGGAGGTCAGGAACGCCGCCTCGATGATGTGGTGATCGGTCACGCCGCGCCACAGCCGTTCGAAATGGAAGCCGCCATCCTCGGTGACGCGCGCCGACCAGCGCGCATCCTCGTCGGTCAGGTCGAGCCGCTTGGTCACCGCCGCCAGCCGCTCGCCGCGCTGCTCGCGGCTCGCTTCGGGGTCGAGCGTGCGGCCCAGCGCCAGTGCTTCGATGATCGACGGGTCGTAGCGGCGCGGGACGTAGCGCATCAGCGTCTTCATGCGGCGGGCATGTTCGACCAGCTTGGCCAGGTCCTCGCCGAAGCGCGGTCCCTCATTGGTCTCCAGCCGGTTGCCGCCGACGCCGCCCTCGACCAGATAATCGTCGAGCGCCGCATCGTCCTTCAGATACACTTCCGACCGGCCCTTGCTCGCCTTGTAGAGCGGCGGCTGGGCTATGAAGAGGTGCCCCGCCTCGATGATCTCGGGCATCTGGCGGTAGAAGAAGGTGAGCAGCAGCGTGCGGATATGCGCGCCGTCCACGTCGGCGTCGGTCATGATGACGATCTTGTGGTAGCGCAGCTTCTCGAGGTTGAAGTCGTCGCGACCGATGCCGGTGCCCATCGCCTGGATGAGCGTGCCGATTTCCTTCGATCCCAGCATCCGGTCGAAGCGCGCGCGCTCGACGTTCAGGATCTTGCCGCGTAGCGGAAGGATCGCCTGGAAATGGCGGTCGCGGCCCTGCTTGGCCGATCCGCCTGCCGAGTCACCCTCGACCAGGAACAGTTCGGACTTGGCGGGATCGCGCTCCTGGCAGTCGGCGAGCTTGCCGGGCAGCGACGCGATGTCCATCACGCCCTTGCGCCGGGTCAGCTCGCGCGCCTTCTTGGCGGCTTCGCGCGCGGCGGCGGCGTCGATCACCTTCTGGATGATCGCGCGGGCCAGCGCCGGATTTTCCTCCAGCCAGTCGGACATCTTGTCGGCCATCAGCGCCTCGAGCGGCTGACGGACTTCCGAGCTGACCAGCTTGTCCTTGGTCTGGCTGCTGAACTTGGGGTCAGGCAGCTTGACCGAGACGATCGCGGTGAGGCCCTCGCGCATGTCGTCGCCGGTAAGGGTCACCTTCTCCTTCTTCAGGAGGCCGGACTTGTCGGCATAATTGTTGATCGTGCGCGTCAGCGCCGCGCGGAACGCCGCCAGGTGCGTGCCGCCGTCGCGCTGCGGGATGTTGTTGGTGAAGCAGAGGACGTTCTCGTAATAGGAATCGTTCCACTCCAGCGCGACATCGATCCCGATATCGTCGCGCTGCCCGTTGACCGAGATCGGGTCGGGGAACAGCGGCGACTTGTTGCGGTCGAGCCACTTCACGAACGCGGCGATGCCGCCCTCGTAGAACAGCTCGACTTCCTTGATCTCCTCGTGCCGCGCGTCGCGCAGGAACAGGCGCACGCCGGAGTTGAGGAAGGCCAGCTCGCGATAGCGATGCTCGAGCTTCTCGAAGTCGTACTCGATCTGGTTCTTGAACGTGCCGCCGTCGCCCGGGGCCTTTTCGGTCGAGGCGAGGAAGGTCACGCGCGTGCCCTTCTTGCCCTCAGGGGCCTTGCCGATCACCTTGAGTGGCGCGGTGGCGTCGCCATAGGCGAAGCGCATGTAATGCTCCTCGCCGTCGCGCCAGATGTTGAGGTCGAGCCACTCGGACAGCGCGTTGACCACCGACACGCCCACGCCGTGCAGGCCGCCCGACACCTTGTAGGCATTGTCGTCGCTGGTGTTCTCGAACTTACCGCCCGCGTGGAGCTGGGTCATGATGACCTCGGCCGCGCTCACGCCTTCCTCGGCATGAATCCCGGTCGGGATGCCGCGGCCATTATCCTCGACGCTCACCGATCCGTCGGCGTTGAGCTGGATGATGATCTTGTCGCAATGCCCGGCCAGCGCCTCGTCGATCGCGTTGTCCGAGACCTCGAACACCATGTGGTGCAGGCCCGAACCGTCGTCGGTGTCGCCGATATACATGCCGGGCCGCTTGCGCACCGCGTCGAGGCCCTTGAGGACCTTGATGCTGTCGGCACCGTAGCTGTTGGTGTTGGGCGTGTTTTCGGGGGTGTTCTGATCGTTCGATTCCATGCCGAGCATATAGGGTCGCGAGTCACGAAACGGAAGCAAAATGGGTCACCCCGTGGCATCCGCGTGGCTATGGAAACTTAATGGCGGCCGGGAGGGTTCGCCGTGGCAAGTTTACGCGGGTTTGCGCCATCTGATGCGGCATGGAACGTCATCGACAAACGGTTCGCGCCACCCGATGGGAAGCGATCACCGACTGGCTCACCGCACTGGAG
>Ga0247823_10000377_pt1 | contig 38656 bp, 43 predicted proteins | sample 13C_PalmiticAcid_2_FD_192426 | JGI IMG/M metagenome (GOLD analysis project Ga0247823, IMG submission 192426) | Soil microbial communities from agricultural site in Penn Yan, New York, United States - 13C_PalmiticAcid_Day30 | ecosystem: Environmental > Terrestrial > Soil > Agricultural land... | reverse complement strand
GGGGGCCCTCCGGCCCGATCGCGAAGGGGAACAGGATCGCCACCAGCAGGAAGAAGGCAACCGGCAGCGTCAGGCCTCCGGCCGCCCAGGCCCGCCGCAGCTCACGCCACACCAAAGAGGCAAAACAGCTCATGCCGCGTCCCCGATCACCACGCCATGCGCGCCGGGGATATGGATCGGCAGATGCGTCGCGACGACGACGATCCCGCCGTTGAGCCGGTGTTCGGAGATCAGCGACCCCAGCATCGAGACCGCTGCCTGATCGAGGCCGTTTGCAGGCTCGTCGAGCAGCCACACCGGCGCCCCGCTCGCCACGACGCGCGCAATGGCGATGCGCCGCCGCTGCCCGGTCGACAGCAACCGCACCGGCACCGGCGCCAGATGTGACAGGCCGACCGCCTCCAGCGCGGTTTCCACCGCATCGCGCCGTCGATCGAGCCCGGCCCAGAACCCCAGGGCCGTCGCGACCGGCAGCTCGGGATCAAGCGCCGCCGCCTCGGTCAGCAGCGCGCGCTCGCCGTCCACCAGCACGCTGCCCGCCACCGGATTCAACAGTCCCGCCGCGACCCGGATCAGGCTCGATTTGCCTGCCCCGTTCGGTCCGGTCACCAGCGCGGCGCCGCCTTCCTCCAGAACGAAGCTCAGCCCTTCGAACAGCAGCCGCCCGCCGCGCAGGCAGGCGACGTCCTCAAAGGCGAGGCGTGGGCTGGTCACCCCCGGAAACTCATAGAACGCTGTCCTCCAGCGCATGCATATCGTCATCCGACAGCCCGAAATGATGCCCGACCTCATGCACCACGACATGCGTCACCAGCGCCTCGAGGCTCACGCCGGTATCGACCCATTCGTCGAGCAGCGGGCGGCGATAGAGGTGGATGGTGTCGGGTTGGGGCAACTGTCCCGTGAACCCGTCCTTCTCGCCCACCGGTCGCCCCGAATAGAGGCCGGTCAGCTCGAACGGATCCTCCATCCCCATGTCGCGCAATGTCTGCTCGTCGGCGAACTCCTCGATCACCAGCACGACATCGGCGAGATACGCCGCGAACGGCTCGGGAATCCGTGCCAGCGCGGCGCGGGCGAGTGCTTCCATCTGTGCAGCGCTCGGGGCGAAGGTCTCGGTTTGACTGGCCATTGCCCTGCGCTATGCCCCACGCAACGAAGGAGTGGAAGAATGGTCGAGCAACTCAGTCAGGCGGAACGCGAAGAAGCACTGGAGGGGCTGCCCGAATGGGATCATCAGGCTGAGCGCGACGCGATCACGCGCAGCTTCACCTTCGATGATTTCAGCCAGGCCTTCGCTTTCATGACTCAGGTCGCATTGCTCGCCGAAAAGTCCGACCACCACCCCGAATGGTCGAATGTGTGGAACCGGGTCGATATCCTGCTCACCACGCACGATGCCGGTGGCCTCTCCGGCCGCGATATCGACATGGCGCAGGCGATCGACGCGCTGGTCGAGTGATTGGCGTCGAGTAACGCCTGCTTGCAAAAACGGGTTAGCTCTGCTCCCCTGTATGTGAAGCCGATTTCGATAGAGCGGTACGGCGAATCTTAAGGGGAGAGGTCATGCAGTCGATCTTCATCACCGGCGGCGGATCGGGAATTGGCCGGGCGGTTGCGATCCTGTTCGCGGCGCGTGGCTGGCGCGTCGGTCTCGCCGACATCAACGACGCCGGTATGGCGGAGACCGCGCGGCTGCTCGGCGGCGCGCCGGTGACCGTACACAAGCTCGACGTGCGCGACCGGGCGGCATGGGACGGCGCGCTCGCCGAGTTCGCCGCCGACAGCGGCGGCAGGCTCGATGTGCTGTTCAACAATGCCGGGATCGGCGTCGGCGGCAATTTCGCGCAGACGACGGTGGCCGAGCTCGACCGCTGCGTCGACATCAATCTGATGGGCGTCGTCTATGGCGCGCATGCCGGCTATCCCTATCTCAAGGCTTCGGGCGGGTGCCTGCTTAACACCGCGTCGGCGGCGGGCATCTATGGCACGTCGGGAGTCGCGATCTATTCGGCGACCAAGTTCGCGGTGCGCGGCCTGACCGAATCGCTCGACGCTGAATGGCATGCTGACGGCATCCGCGTCCGCGCATTGCTGCCCAGCTTCATCGATACCGCGATTCTCGACAGCGTGCCGGTAGGCCGCAATGGCACCGCGCGCGATGGCGTGCGCGCTGCCGGACTCGAATTCACCCCCGTCGAGGCCGCAGCGCAGGCGGCATGGGACGCGGTGCATGGTGACCGGCTGCATACGCTGGTCGGCAAGACCGCCCGTCGCATGTGGTTCGCCGCGCGCTTCATGCGCGGAACCTTTCGTAAGAAGGCGCGCGGCCTCACCTGAATCCGGAGTTGGAATGAAGCTGAAGATCCTGATCGCCGCCTCGGCGCTCGCGCTCGCCGGGTGCGCAACCAGGCCGGCACCGACGGCTCCTGCAGACGCCTTCATGGCGCGGCTCGCGTCGCTGTGCGGCAAGGCATTTGCGGGGCGCGTCGCCACCAACGATCCCGCCGACGCGTCCTTCGCCGGTAAGCCGCTGGTGATGCATGTCGCGTCGTGTGCGCCGGGCCGGGCGCGTGTCCCCTTCCATGTCGGCGAGGACCGATCGCGCACCTGGGTATTCACCCGTACCGCCACCGGCATTCAGCTCAAGCACGATCACCGGCACGAAGACGGCACCTCCGACAAGCTCACCATGTATGGCGGCGACACCGCGGCGGCGGGCACCGCTACCCGGCAGGAATTCCCGGTCGATGCTGAATCGATCGCGCTGTTCCGGTCGTTGAATGCCGAGCGGTCGGTAACCAATGTCTGGGCGGTCGAGGCGGGCGCAACCGCCTTCGCCTATGAACTGCGCCGCCCCGGTCGCCATTTCCGCGTCGAGTTCGACCTTACCCGGCCGGTGGCGACCCCACCGCTACCGTGGGGCTGGCGCGACTAGATCCGCCGCAGGCTTCCGCTCCAGGCATAGCCGCGCAGCAGCGGTTCGAACCCCAGCTCCAGCCCGCCCGCCATCGCGGTGTGCCGCAGCGCCACCGGCAGCTCGCGGCGTGGGGTGACGTGAAAGCGCGCCAGCCAGCTGAACAGCGCCCGTCGCCACCAGCCGGGCAACTGCTCCTGCTGCCCGAAATCGACGATGTGCAGCGCTCCCTCCTGCGCTACGGATCGGGCCGCCTGCTCGATCGCCGCGGTCCAGTCCGGGATCATCGACAGCGTGTAGCTCAGGAACACCCGGTCGAACCCGTCGATGTCGAACAGTGCCGTCGCATCGAATCTCGCGGCATCGCCCTGAACCAGCGTAATTCGGTCGGACAGGCCGGCCTTCGCCACCTTGGCCCGCGCGGTCGCGAGCATCGCCTCGGAAATGTCGAGGCCGTAAAATTGCGCCTCCGGCCAGCGCCGTGCCGCCGCGATCAAATTGCGCGCGGTGCCGCAGCCGACCTCCAGCACCGTCCCGCCCGCCGGCGGCGCCAGCTCCTCGATCAGCCGGTCGCGTCCCAGCAGGTAATATTTGCGGGTGAGGTCATAGATGTGACGCTGCGCCGCATAGACGCCGTCCATCCGCGCGGCGTGGCTGCCGCTCACGGCTTCAGGCGATAGAGGTGGACGCCGCCATAGATCGCCGAACGGTCGCGCGCGGTGAAGCCGAGCGATTCGGCCTCGGCATAGTCCCAGCGGTCGAGGATCGCGTCGGCGACCCGGCCGGGCAACAACGTCGGTGCCGCGGCGGTGCGAAACAGCACCCGCGCGCCGGGTTTCGCCGTTCGCGTGATCTCGCCCCATAGCCGGTTGAGCTGGTCGTCGGTCATCCAGTCCTGCGCGTCGAGCAGGATATAGCGGTCGAGCGAGGCGTCCGGCATCGATTCCAGATACTCGACGAAATTCTGGTGCCGCACCTCGACACGGCTTGCGCGCTCGCGGACGATCTCGTGATTGGCGGCGCGCAGATAGGGCGGCAGTGGCGCATCCGGCGCCGCGCCATAGCCGCGCCCGAACGCCTGCCAGGCAAAATAATTGTCGGAGAGATCGAAGTCGCAGGCGAGCTTCTCGAGCCGGCGCAGCAGTACCGCCTTGATTCCGCGCGGATCGTCCGCCGCCAGCGCCTCATATTGTGCGGGCGGGATGCCGAGGCCGAACAACGATGCGGGCTGATCGATCAGCCAGCGCACGAACTTCTTGTCGAACACCGGGGCGAGGCGCTGCTCGAAGATCGCGCGCTGTTCTTCCGGGGTCTTTGCGGCGAGCAGCTCGCGCGGATCGATGCGGTAGAGCCTGGCGAGCAGATGCGCCGCGCCGATGAACCCGCCGAGCAGCCCGCGCTTGTAGAAGCCGCCGGCGAAGCCCTTGATCCGCCGTCGCCCGGCCAGATCGCGGCCCTCCCAATAGCGCCGCGTGGTCTCGTCGATCTGCGGGGCGAGGTGCGCGCGATACGCCGCGACATTCTCGGGCCGGTTCGCCTGGCCGAAGAAGCGATGAAACGCCGCATGATCGGGCAAATGCTGTGCGGCGGCGACCTTCAACTTGTTGAGCGCGATATGCGCGGTGTTGAGGTCCACCGCGGTGATCTTCGCCGGGTTCGCGGTCAGGTAGGATAAGACGTTGCACCCGCCGCTCGCGATCGTCACGACATGGCAGTCGGGCGTGATCGCCAGTGCCTCCATATCGACCTCGGGGTCTTCCCAGATCTGGGCATAGACGAGGCCGCGAAACGCGAAGGTGAAGGCGCGTTCGAGCAGCCCTTCCTTGCTCAGATGGTCGTGGCGATGGACGGCGGTGCGCACCGCGCGGTTGCGCGGCTGGCTGGCAATCGAACCCATGGTCTTGGCTCCCGGGAATTTCCCGGCCCGTAGGTCCGCCGCATGTCAGCCGCGTGACGTCCGACGTCATGCGGCTGTCACATCCTTCAATCCCGGCAATAGCCCTCACCGACCGTGACGGTCAGACAATCCTTCTTGCCGTCGAGATATTTGAGGCCCGTCGCCGCGCCGTCGGTCGCGCGCATTACCTTAGCGCCATCGGGTCGGGTGAAGGCGATACCCTCATTGGTCGCGACCCCGGCGAATGTGCCGGTCGCGCCCTCGTCGAGGCTGTAGGTGTTGATCAGGCGATAGCGGCCCGGACCCGAAGTGTCCTTCTCGATCGTCAGCACCAATCCCTCGACGCCAACCCATTTGCCGATCCACGCATCGCGGCTGGGCGCTTCGGCCGCTTTCTCGGCCTTCTCCGCCTCGGCCGTGACGTTCTCGGCAATCGCCTGTGCATTGGCGACGGCATTCTCGACCAAAGCCGCCTGTTGCTCGTTGCTCATCTCGCCGCACCCGGCCAGCGCCGCCGCGCCGGCCAAAATCGTTCCAACCGCCCAAAGCCGCATCATGGCCTCCCCCAGGATAAGTTTCGTGCATCCGGTGTAGCCTTTGCCGCATCAAGCGCCTAGAGAGCCGGGCATCCGTTCAGCTCAAGGAATGAACCACTCTTCCAATGCGAATCGCCATCGCTTCGGATCACGCCGCCTGGGAACTCAAGTCCGCGCTTGCCGAATGGCTGCGCGGCGAAGGACACGAGGTGCTCGATCTGGGCACCGATGGCCCGGCGAGCGTCGATTACCCCGATTTCGGCCTTGCCCTGGGCAAGGCGATTGCGGAAAACCAGGCCGAGCGCGGCATCGCGCTGTGCGGCTCCGGCATCGGCATCTCGATCGCGGTCAACCGCGTGCGCCAGGCCCGCTGCGCGCTGGTTTCGGAGCCGCTCTCCGCCCGTCTCGCGCGCGAGCATAATGATGCGAACGTCATCGCCATGGGCGCCCGGCTGATCGGCCCCGAAATGGCCAAGGCCTGCATCACCGAATTCCTCGCCACCGGTTTCGGCGGCGATCGTCATCAGCGTCGGGTGGACAAGCTGACCAACCCGGCCCTCTGAAGGACCAGAGACCATGAGCACCAATCCGATTTCCGCCGTCCAGCCCGATGGCTTCTTCACCAACGATCTCGCCGCCGCCGACCCCGCCGTGTTCGCGGGCGTTCGCCACGAGCTCGAGCGCGAACGCTATCAGATCGAGCTGATCGCGTCGGAGAACATCGTTTCTAAGGCCGTGCTCGAAGCGCAGGGCAGCGTGTTCACCAACAAGTACGCCGAAGGCTATCCGGGCAAGCGCTATTATCAGGGCTGCCACCCGTCGGATGAGGTCGAGACGCTGGCGATCGACCGCGCGAAGCAGCTGTTCGGTTGCGACTTCGCCAACGTCCAGCCGCATTCGGGCGCGCAGGCCAATGGCGCGGTGATGCTCGCGCTCGCCAAGCCCGGTGACACGATCCTCGGCCTCAGCCTCGATTCAGGCGGCCACCTGACGCACGGCGCCAAGGCGGCGATGTCGGGCAAGTGGTTCAACGCGGTCCAGTATGGCGTGAAGCCCGATACCCATCTGATCGATTATGATCAGGTCGCGGAGCTCGCCCGGGCGAACAACCCGCGCATCATCATCGCGGGCGGTTCGGCCTATCCGCGCCATATCGATTTCGCGAAGTTCCGCGCGATCGCCGATGAAGTCGGTGCGATCTTCATGGTCGACATGGCGCATTTCGCGGGCCTCGTCGCCGGCGGCGTCCACCCGACCCCGTTCGGTCACGCCCATGTCGTCACCACCACCACGCACAAGACGCTGCGTGGTCCGCGTGGCGGCGCGGTGTTCACCAATGACGAGGCGATCGCCAAGAAGATCAACTCGGCGGTGTTCCCGGGTCTTCAGGGCGGCCCGCTGATGCACGTCATCGCGGCCAAGGCGGTCGCGTTCGGCGAAGCGCTGCGCCCCGACTTCAAGGCCTATGCCGCCGCGATCGTCGAGAATGCCAAGATCCTCGCCGCGACGCTGACCGAGCGTGGCGCCGCCGTGGTCTCGGGCGGCACCGACACGCATCTCGCGCTGATCGACCTGACCCCGCTGGGCGTCACCGGCCGCGACGCGGACGAGGCGCTCGAGCGTGCGGCGATCACCTGCAACAAGAACGGCATCCCCAACGATCCGCTGCCCCCGGTCAAGACCAGCGGCATCCGCGTCGGTTCGCCTGCCGGCACCACGCGCGGCTTCGGCCCCGCCGAGTTCCGCGAAATCGGCAACATGGTCGCCGACGTGCTCGACGGCCTGCGCAAGAATGGCGAGCAGGGCGACGCGCAGGTCGAAGCCAATGTCCGCGAGCGCGTTCGTACGCTGTGCGAGCGCTTCCCGATCTACCCGGAGGCGTGAGCCTGATTTGATGCGCTGACGCGCATGCGGTGCCCGTTCTGCGGACATGAAGCCAGCCAGGTAAAGGACAGTCGCCCCACCGAAGACGGGGCGGCGATCCGCCGTCGCCGCCAGTGCGAAGCGTGCGCGGCGCGTTTCACCACCTTCGAGCGGATCCAGCTGCGCGAGCTGACCGTGCTCAAGTCGGAAGACAAGCGCGAGCCGTTCGAGCGCGACAAGCTGATCCGCTCGGTCTCGCTCGCCTGCCGCAAGCGCCCGATCGATGCGACCCAGATCGAAAAGCTCGTCTCGGGCATTCAGCGTCAGCTCGAGACGCTCGGCGACACCGAAATTCCCTCCACCCGCATCGGCGAGATGGTGATGGCCGGGCTCAAGGGACTCGATTCGGTCGCCTATATCCGCTTCGCCAGCGTCTATCGCGACTTCCGCGAGGCGAAGGATTTCGAGGCGTTTGCAAGCAGCGTCAACGAAGTCGGCCACGAGAAGGCGCGCGGCGAATGAGCGCGCCAGCGCCCGTCATCGTCCTTGTGCGCCCGCAACTCGGCGAGAATATCGGTAAGGCGGCGCGCGCGATGCTCAATTTCGGGCTGCCCGAAATGCGCCTCGTCTCCCCGCGCGACGGCTGGCCCAACCCCAAGGCGGGTCCGGCGGCGAGCGGTGCGGATGTCATTCTCGAGCAGGCGCGTCTGTTCGAAAGCGTCGCAGACGCGGTCGCCGATTGCGAGCATGTCTACGCCACCACGGTGCGCAAGCGCGGCGTGACCAAGCCCGTGGTCAACCCCGCTGAGGCCGCCTCTCAAATCCACGCCGCGCCCGGCCGCTCCGCGATCCTGTTCGGCGCTGAGCGTTCGGGGCTGGCGACCGAGGACGTCAATTTGGCGCGCACGATCCTCACCGTGCCGATCAACCCGGAATTCGGTTCGCTCAATCTCGCGCAGGCGGTCATTCTGGTCGCCTATGAATGGTCGAAGGCGCAGGACCTCGTCCAGCCGCCGCGCACCGATCTCGACCTGCCCGCGCCGCAGGCCGAGCTTGAGGGGATGATCGGCCATTTCGAGATGCTGCTCGCCGACAGCGGCTATTATTATCCGCCCGAACGCGTGGCGGTGACGCGGCTGACCTTGCGCAACCTGCTGACCAAGCCCGGCTGGACCGCGCAGGAGGTGCGGACGGTCCGCGGCGTGCTCTCGGCCATTCAGGGCAAGAAGCAGCCCAAGAGCTGAAAACTTGACTCCGAACGGGGTCGCCGCTAACCGCGCGCCTTCGCAATCGGCCCTGCACTCCGGTGAAGCAGCGGCCCTGTGGTTTCCACGGGCGATACCGGAAACGCGATCAGGCATCTGCCGGGTCAACGTCGTAGCAATTGTAAGGAATTTCAAATGTCGAAGCGTTCCAGCGCCAAGTACAAGCTCGATCGCCGGATGGGCGAGAACATCTGGGGTCGTCCCAAGTCGCCCGTCAACAAGCGCGAATATGGCCCCGGTCAGCACGGCCAGCGCCGCAAGGGCAAGATGTCGGACTTCGGCATCCAGCTGCGTGCCAAGCAGAAGCTCAAGGGCTATTACGGCGACATCACCGAGAAGCAGTTCAAGCGCTCGTACGAAGACGCTTCGAAGATGAAGGGCGACACCGGTCAGAACCTGATCGGCCTGCTCGAAATGCGCCTCGACATGATCGTCTACCGCGCCAAGTTCGCGCCGACGATCTTCGCTGCACGCCAGCTGGTCAACCATGGCCACGTCAAGGTGAACGGCGAGAAGTGCAACATCGGTTCGCGCCGCATCAAGCCGGGCGAGACCGTTGAGCTGGGCTCGAAGGCGCAGGAAATGGCGCTGGTGATGGAAGCACAGAGCCTCGCCGAGCGTGACATCCCCGATTACGTCGCTCCGGACGGCGCGTCGAAGATCACCTTCACCCGCGTGCCGACCCTCGACGAGGTGCCGTACCCGGTGAAGATGGAACCGAACCTCGTCGTCGAATTCTATTCGCGCTAAGGTCCGGCTTCAGCCGAAACAGCAAAGGGCGGTCCCGTCGGGACCGCCCTTTTCGTTTGTCCGTTATCTGGCGACCGGTGCCTTGAGGAACTCGGCGGTCTTGCGCAGCATGCCTGCACGCACCTCGCTGTCCTCCAGATAATGGTCGAGTCCCTTGAACTCGACCAGCTCCGAACGCGCCCCGGCGGCCTTCAACCGCTCCTGCATCAGCCGGGCCTGGCCGATCCCGACGTTCAGATCCACGTCGCCATGGAACATCAGCACCGGCGCCTTGATCTTGTCGGCGTGGCGCGCGGGCGACCCCTCCTCGACATGCGGGCCGCTGCCTACGAAACGCGAAACCACGATATGGTTCGACCGGGATTCGCTATCGGCCTTCAGCTTTACCAGGTCGGTGACCGGCGCGATCGCGACGACCCGCTTGAACAGGTCGGGCGCGGTCACCGCCGATTGCAGCGCGGCATAGCCGCCATAGGACCAGCCGAGGATATTGAGCTGCGCCGGATCGGCGATCCCTTCCTTGACCAGCCAGCGGCCGGCGTCGGTGACGTCGCCGATCGCGGTCTTCCAGCTCTGGAAACCGTTCTTCTGGAACCATGCGTCGCCATAGCCCGTCGATCCGCGGAAATTGGGCTGGAGCACGACGAAGCCCTGGCTGGCATAGAATTGCGCCAGCCAGTCGAAGCCCCAGTGATCGCGTGAGCCGGGGCCGCCATGCGGCATCACGACCGCCGGGATGTTCTTGCCCGCCGTGCCGGTCGGCATCGTCAGATAGGCCGGGATCATCGTGCCGTCGGCGGCGGGATAGGTGATGTGCTTCATCGTCGCCATCGTCGCCTTTTCGAGCTCCGGCCGCGCCAGCATCACTTCCTTGAGCTGCTTGGCCTTGCGGTCGAACAGGAAATAGCGGCCGGGGTCGATGTCGCTGCCCGCCCATACCAGCATGCGGCTTTCGTCCTCGCTCGAATCGACGACATGGACCAGCGGCAGCTGGGGCAGGGCGCGCGCCAGCATCGTCTTCAGCCTGGTGACATCGGGGTCGAAATAGGCGGCCATCGACACGTCGGTGGCATAGGTCGCGCCGACGATGCGCTGGTTGCGGCCGATCCGCGTGAACCCGGTCACGTCGACTTGCGGGTGCGCGAAGACCAGCGTTTCGGTCCCGCTCCCGTCCAGCGCCTTGCTGAATGCGGCCAGCCGCCCGTTGTGGCGCTTGAGGCCATAGGCGACGTTCAGCGTCGGATCGACGGCATGGGGGTCGAAGGCGGAGTCGTCGAGCTTGGTCGAATCGGTCCGGCTCAGCGGCTGCCAGTCGCGTTCCCCGCTGCGGCGGAAGGAATATTGGATCGTGCCGGTAGCATAGCCGTAGCGCACCCCCGCGCGCCCGACGATGCGCACCGTGCCCTTGCCGTCGGTGATGAACTCGATCGCGTCTTCGGCCGGCTGCTCGACGTTGCGGATCTTGAAGCTGGTCGTATCGACCAGGTCGACGCCGTTGCCGCGCTTGGTCTGGGCCAGGCGGGTGCCGGTGGTGGTCTCGGGCACATATTGGCGGACCATCAGCACATGGCCGTCGGTGCCGGGATTCCAGTCGATCACCGCTCCGCCGAAATTGTTGCTTTCGGTCAAGCCGCCGCTGCCGCGCGTATGCTGGAGCACCTCGACGTTCGACCCGTCGGCGTTCATCGCGATGATGCGCGAGATCGTCGCCAGCCCCGGGTCGGAGATGATGCCGTAGACGCTGCACAGCAACCGGGTGTTGCTTGCCCAGCGGCACCAGCGCACGCGGTCGGGCTTGCCGTCGGTGGTGCCGATGCGCACCGGCGCCGCGCCGCCGTCGAGCGATGCGACATAGATCGCCGACCCCTGGCCGACGCCCGGCGCGACATAGGCGATCCGGGTGCCGTCCGGCGAAAGGCTGACCTGTTCGGTGGCTTCGCGCGCGCCAAAGGCCTTGGCCGCGTCGAACGTCTGCGCGCCGGCGGGTGCCGCGAGCGTGACGGCAAAGAATAGCAATGTTCGCATGTAGTTCCCCCTATCCGCCGGACGCTATTGCAAGCGTTGCGGAGGAACAAGCGCGCGTATTCGCTCGTGTCGCCGGCCGGGGCGTGCGCCGTATCCACCGCGGCGCTTGCTCCGGCCCGCGCCCGCTGCCACAAGTCGCGCAATCATATTACCCGGAGACGGTGCCATGCGTTTTGCCCTTCTTGCCCTGCTGGGTCTCGCTGCCTGCAGCGGCGGCCAGCCCGCCGAGCCCGAACTGCCCACGATGCCGATGGAGACGATGAAGGAGGCGACGCGCGTCCTCTCCTCCGATGAATTCGAGGGCCGCGCACCCGGCACCGCGGGCGAGAAGAAGACGCTCGATTACCTCGTCCAGCAATTCCAGAAGGCGGGGCTCCAGCCCGGCAATAACGGCAGCTGGTTCCAGGACGTGCCGCTGGTCGCGATCACCGCGAAGAACGTCTCGCCGCTGACCTTCACTGGCGGCGCCCAGCCGATCAGCCTGAAATACGGCCCCGAATATGTCGCCGGCACCTATCGCGTCACGCCGCGCATCGACGTCAAGGACAGCCCGGTCGTGTTCGTCGGCTATGGCATCAACGCGCCCGAAAAGGGCTGGAACGACTATGCCGGCGTCGATGTGAAGGGGAAGACCGTCGTCATCCTCGTCAACGATCCCGACTGGGAGACGCCCGAGGCGAAGGGCGAGTTCAACGGCCGCGCCATGACCTATTATGGCCGCTGGACCTATAAGTTCGAGGAGGCCGCGCGCCAGGGCGCCGCCGCCGCGATCATCGTCCACCAGACCGAACCCGCCGCCTATGGCTGGAACGTCGTCCAGTCGAGCTGGACCGGCGAGCAGCAGGTCGCCGACGCCGCCAACGGCCATGCCGACCAGTCCGCCGCGATCGGCTGGATCCAGCTCGACAAGGCCAGGGCGCTGTTCGCTTCGGCCGGTCAGGACTTCGACAAGCTCGCCGCCGCGGCCAAGGTGAAGGGCTTCAAGCCCGTCGCACTCGGCGACGTGAAGGCGTCGGTCAGCTTCGACAACGACATCCGCAAGCACGCGTCGAAGAACGTCGTCGGCATCCTGCCCGGCAAGACGCGTCCCAACGAATACGTCCTCTACACCGCGCATTGGGACCATCTCGGCCGCTGCGAGGCCGCGCCCGACGGCGACGACATCTGCAACGGCGCGATCGACAACGCCACCGGCACCGCCGCGCTGGTCGCGCTCGCCGAAGCGCAGGTCAAGGCCGGCGCGCCCGACCGCACGCTCGTCTTCCTCGCCGTCACCGCCGAGGAATCGGGCCTGCTCGGCTCCAAATATTATGGCGACAACCCGATCTTCCCGCTCGCCCAGACGGTCGGCGGCGTGAACATGGACGCGCTCAACCTGACCCCGCCGGCAAAGAACGTCGTGGTGCTGGGCAAGGGCAAGTCTGGCCTCGACGCCTATCTCGACCGCGCGCTCGCCAAGCAGGGCCGCGTCGCCAGCGCCGAGCCGTCGCCGGAGAAGGGCTTCTACTACCGCTCCGACCACTTCATGCTCGCCAAGCACGGCGTGCCGATGCTCTATTTCGATGCGGGCGACGACCTGGTGGAAGGCGGCACCGCGGCGGGCAAGCTGGCCGCACAGGACTATGAGAAGAACAAGTATCACGGCCCCAAGGACGAGTTCGATCCGAACTGGAACTGGGCCGGGGTCGAGAAGGATCTGCAGATCTACTATGCGGTCGGCCGCATGCTCGCGACGGGCAGCGACTGGCCCAACTGGAACGAGGGCGACGAATTCCGCGCCGCCCGCGACAAGTCACGCCAGGGAGCGAAGTAAGGTATAATGAAGCCGACGCCGCCGCCCGAATGGGCCAAGCACAAGGCCGTATGGATCGGCTTCCCCAGCCATCCCGAGCTGTGGGAATCGCTGAACGCCGCCCGGGCGGAGGTCGCCGCCTTCGCCCGCGCGGTCCATGCCGACGGCGCGGGCGAGCAGGTGCTGCTCGTCGCCGCGGATGAGGAAGCGGCCACCGCCGCGCGCCTGCTCGCGGGCGACGCGGCCAAGGTCGTCGTCGCCCCGTTCGGCGACATCTGGCTGCGCGACACCGGCGTCATCCTCGACGACAAGGGCGTCGGCCACGCCTTCCGCTTCAACGGCTGGGGCGGCAAATACGAATATGATGGAGACGAGCAGGTCGGGCGCCTGCTCGCCGACCAGCGCCGGATCGAGATCGAGCCGCACGACTGGGTGCTCGAGGGCGGCTCGATCGACTGGGACGGCACCGGCCTCGTCGTCACCACCGAACAATGCCTGCTCAACCGCAACCGCAACCCCGCGCTGTCGCAGCGCGAGGCGGAGGAGCGGCTGTACAACGATCTCGGCTTCGACCGCGTGCTGTGGCTCGGCAACGGCCTCGCGATGGATCACACCGACGGCCATGTCGACAATCTCGCCCGCTTCGTCGGTCCCAACCGGCTGGCGATCCCGGTGCCGGAAGAGAACGACCCCAACTGGCTGGTCTATCAGGACGCAAGGCGCCGCGCCGAGGCGTTCGGGGTCGAGGTCGTGCCCATCCCCTCGCCCGGCCGCGTGATCCGCGGCGACGAGGTGGTTCCGGCGAGCTATATGAACTTCTACATCGGCAACGCCGCGGTGGTGGTGCCGGTCTATGGCCAACCCAATGATCGCAAGGCGGTCGAGGTCATCGGCGCGCTCTTCCCCGACCGCGAGACGGTGGGCCTGCGCGCCGACCATATCCTCACCGGCGGCGGCAGCTTCCACTGCATCAGCCAGCAGATTCCGAAGTAACGCGCACCATCGCCAACCCCCGTCATCCCGGCCTTGTGCCGGGATCCACCGCTCGGCGCGCGATGCGGCACAAGGGATAGGACAGCGCGAGCGGCGAGGTGGACCCGGCACAAGGCCGGGGTGACGTCAGGGCTGGAACAGCACGCTGCCACCCGCCTATGATCGTGCCGGACCACAGAATGGGGGACTGCCGTGAATCCCTTTCCGCACGACATCTTCACCGAACCCGGCGACGTCGATCCCGACACGCTCGCCAATCTCGGGCCGTTGCGGCGGCTGGCGGGACGGTGGGAGGCGCGCAAGGGCATCGACATCAACCCCAAGGCCGATGCGCCCGAGCGGCGCGAGTTCATCGAACGGATCGCCTTCGACGCGATCGACCCGCAGACCAACGGCCCGCAGCTCCTCTACGGCCTGCGCTACCATATCCACATCACGACCAAGGAAGAGGACATCACCTTCCACGAGCAGGTCGGCTATTGGCTGTGGGAGCCGGCGACGGGCCTGGTGCTCCAGACGCTGGCGATCCCGCGCGGCCAGGTCGCGCTTGCCTCGGGCAAGGCCGCCGCCGATGACGACAGGCTGACGCTCACCGCGACGCGCGGGCAGACCGAATATGGCATCTGCTCGACCGCGTTCCTCGAATATGGCTTCCGCACCGACAGCTACAGCATCGACATCGAATTCGACGGCGACGATGCGTGGCGCTACGACATCCGCACCATGTTGCTGGTCCATGGCCGCCCCGATCCGTTCGAGCATCACGACCAGAACCGCCTGAAACGCGTCGCCGCCGGTCGCCCCAACCCGCTCAAACAGATCCTCGACCGCCGGGCCGCGCACCCGCCCGGTTGATGCGCCGAAGGACACCGTCACCCCGTGCGGGGGCCGGATGCGCTGACGACGTCGATGAAGTGTTCCACATCGAGGTTCGCGATCACCAAAGCGGACTGCCAACTGCCGCTCGGCACGCGTGAGGACCGAAACAGGTCTCTTCGCTTGTCGAAGACCTCGCGTCCTCGGGCCGGATTGTCGTGCTTGAGCAGGTTGTTGAGTGCGTTCAGGAGCTCGAGCTCGTCGCTCACCTCGATACCGTCGGCGATGACACGGTCGCGAAGCCGCGCAAATGTGCGTTCGTCGCTTCCGGTCCATGCCCGTGCGGATCGTTCCCAATAGTGGAATGCGCTGGTTATGAACGCTTCCCGCACCACGTTGGGTGCGATTGCCGCTTGCAGCGCCTCATGTTGAAGCCCGATACGGGTGCTTCTGATCAGCGCGCCGTCTTCATCATATTCGTCGTCATTCTCGCCACCGCTAAGATAACGATACTCTTCGGCGCGCGCTTGATCGGCGGCCCGCTCCATCGCTTCGATCGAAGCCCGGAAACTTGCTCGGATACGCTCGATGCCTGCCTCGAATTGAAAAGCGCGGAACGCGAGCCGGAATTCCAATGGAAGTTCAGCCATGTTTCCCCCTCGATATCGGAATGCTGCCCCGCTGGAAAAAATGCCAGTGCGGCGTGCCATTTCCCCCTCGCTCCCCTAAATAGCGCCGCATGACCCAGATCACCGTCGCCGCGCTCCAGCTCGCCTTCTCCAGCGACACCGCGCAGAACATCGCCAACGTCACCGATCTCGTGCGCGAGGCGGCGGGGAAGGGCGCGCAGGTCGTGCTGCCCCCCGAATTGTTCGAAGGCGAATATTTCTGCCGGGTCGAGGACGAAGCGCTGTTCGCTCAGGCCAAGCCGCTAGCCACCCATCCTGCGGTCACCGCGATGCAGGCGCTTGCGGCGGAACTGCGTATCCATATCCCGACCAGCTTCTTCGAAGCCGACGGCCCGCATTTCTACAACAGTCTTGCGATGATCGATCCCGACGGCAAGGTCGCTGGCGTCTATCGCAAAAGCCACATCCCCGACGGCCCGGGCTATGAGGAGAAGTATTATTTCCGCCCCGGCAACACCGGGTTCAAGGTGTGGGACGGTCCGGCGGCGGACGCCACGCTCGGCGTCGGCATCTGCTGGGACCAATGGTATCCGGAGACCGCGCGCACGATGATGCTGATGGGCGCCGAGCTGCTCTTCTATCCCACCGCGATCGGCTCGGAGCCCTATGACGCCGATCTCGACACCAGCCGGATGTGGCGCCGCGCGATGATCGGCCATGCCGTGTCCAACGTCGTCCCCGTGATCGCCTCCAACCGTATCGGCACCGAGGGCGACCAGCGTTTCTACGGCCACAGCTTCATCTGCGACGAATGGGGCGACATCGTCGCGGAATTCGGCGCGACCGAAACCGGCGTGCTCACTGCGACACTGGACCTGGATCGTGCGCGGAAACACCGCGCCGGCATGGGCTTCTTCCGCGACCGCCGGCCCGACCTGTACCGGCGGATGGTCGAGGATATCTGAGAGCGCCGAAGGCCGCGCCGCGACGGCCTGAGCTGCCTTGAAATGTTGGAACCGATTTGCTCCATCATCGTCGATGGAACGGGTCATCCTACAGGCCATGCGGGCGCATGCCGCTTCATCGCCGCGCGCCCGCCGCTTCGCCGGCGCGCAGGTGTCGCAGACCGGTCGCGCAGGTGCACCAATCCGGCGCCCGCCTGTCGCGCGGATGGCGCGCTACTGCCGCGTCGCTGTGCCGGTGGTGGCGCAAGGCGGTTGCGAACCCGCCGCGAACCTGTCGCTTCACGGGCGCGAACCCGGCGCGACTGCCGCGAAACCCCGTTTTTGTGTCAACTTCGTCACCCGCGGCTCCGGGCGGAGCGGCGCGATCCGTGAATCAGACTGTCCCGCGCAGCGCCAGCGCCCGCGCGAACACCGCCTCGAACATCTCCGCCGTCAGCCGTCCGGTATTCTGGTTGTAGCGCGAGCAGTGGTAGCTATCGATCAGCACCCGCCCGTCGGGCATGCGGTGCTCGGCCAGATGCGCGAAGCGGCATTTGGGCAGCTTGCCGCCCAGGATCTTGACCGCGCTCTGGTGGGCGATCTGGCCCAGCGCGACGAAGATGCGCGCGGGAATCGCATTGGCCTGCTCATCGGCAAAGGGGCGGCAGGTGCGTGTTTCCTCGGGCGTCGGCTTGTTCTCCGGCGGCAGGCATTTGACCGCGTTGATGATGATCGCGCCGTTGAGCCGAAGCCCGTCGTCGGCCCGCGATTCGTAAACGCCTTCGGTCAGCCCGAACTTGGCCAGTGTCGCGAACATCAGGTCGCCCGCGAAATCGCCGGTAAACGGCCGCCCGGTGCGGTTGGCGCCATGCTTGCCCGGGGCGAGGCCGATGATGCCCAGCCAGGCCTGCGGGTCGCCGAATGCGGGCACCGGCGCGTTCCACCAGTCGGGATGTTCGCCGCGCAATTCCTCGCGCAGCCCCACCAGCCGCGGGCAGCGCGGGCAGTCGTGCGGCGGTTCGGTATCTGGAAGCGGGCTTGGCGGAACCATGCGCCAGCGATAGGCCGTGCAGCGTGACCAGCTCAACCCCGTCGCATCTTTATGTCATCGCCCTCGGCTCCAACCGCCGCGGCCGTCATGGCGCGCCCGAGGCGGAGCTGCGGGCTGCACTCGCCGCGGTTGGCGGGGTCGTCCGGGTCTCTTCGATCATCGCCACCGCCCCGCTCGGCCCGGCGCGCCGCCGTTTCGCCAACGCCGCTGCGCTGATCGAGAGCGACGAGATGCCGCCGCAATTGCTGCTCCGCCTCAAGGCGATCGAGCGCGACTTCGGTCGGCGGCGCGGGCGGCGCTGGGACAGCCGGGTCATCGATCTCGACATCATCCTGTGGTCGGGCGGGGCGTGGTCCAGCCCCGGCCTCACCGTCCCGCATCCGCAATTCCGCCGCCGCGGTTTCGTGCTCCGGCCGCTCGACGCGATCGTGCCCGGCTGGCGCGATCCGCTCGGCGGGCGCACGATCCGCCAGCTTGCCGCACTGGCGGGCGCCTAGGGAGAGGAACGTTGCGATGATGATGTTGCTGCCGTTTGTGCTGGTCGCATTTCAGGCGGCCGAGGCGCCTCCGCCGCCGGAGTCGAGCATGGGCGCCTACCGCTTGCCTTATGGCGACGCGACTCGGGTGAAGGTGTTCGACGATACCCGCACGCATCGGCCGCGCGCGCGAATCGATCTCTTCGGCGTTGGCGGTCCGAAACCCTATCGGATCGTCGCCGCCGCGTCCGGCCGGGTGATGGCGATCCAGGACAGCTATGGCGAGCGACAGACTGGCCGGCCCGCGAGCGAATGCCGCAACAACTTCGTGTGGATCGCGCATCCCAATGGCGAATGGACCGGCTATTCGCACATGGCCAGGGGGTCGGTGACCGGTACGGCGAAGCTCAGGGTCGGCCAGAAGGTCCGCGCCGGCCAGTTGATCGGGATCGAGGGCGATGTCGGCTGTGCGATGCTGAACCACCTCCATTTCGAGGTGGCGGCGCCCGATCCGGCGAACCCGGTCGATGCCGGCGGCTTCCTCACCGACAATGAGGGCGGCAAGCGCAACCGCGAACCGCGCTTCTGCGGAATCGAACGGACGATCGACAAGGATGAGGAGCACATTGCCGGGCGTTGCAACCACACGCTCGCCGGTTGACCGCGCGGGATCGCGCCCTTAGGTGCACCCCACCCTCAAGTGCGGGCTCGTAGCTCAGTTGGTAGAGCAACGGACTTTTAATCTGTAGGTCTCGGGTTCGAGCCCCGACGAGCCCACCACTTGAGGCGTTCCCCGATCCTTTCAGGTCACGCCGGCACCAGCCCGGCACGCCCCGCCGCACCGAAATAGCCGCGCATCGCCGCCGCGGCGCGGTCGGTCAGCGTGATATGGGCGCGGCGCCGGTCGGTCGGGTCCGGCTCGCGCCCGAACAGTTCGGCGTCATGCATCGTCCCGATCCAGCGCAGCGCGGTGGTCGGCGGCACCGATGCGGCGATGCACAGGCTGGAGACAGAGACGCGCCGTCCCTCCAGCCGCGCGGCATAGAGGTCGAGCAGCATGTCCCAGGCGGGGTCGGCGAACAGCTCGGACGCGAAATGCTGGTCGCGCAGCCGCCGGGCGCGGATCGTGGCGCGGATGGCGCGGGGGTCGGGGTCGGGCTCTGCCGTCGGTTCGCCGCGATAACCGGGGGTGCGATCCCGGACGCCGCCGGGCGGATTGGCGGCGAGCTGGCTCAGCACCTCGGCCAGCCGGGCGACCTCCTCGTTGAGCAGGCGCAGCCGTTCGGCTTCCCGCTCGCGGCTCGCGTCGTGCAGCCGGGTGCCGCCCGGCCGCAGCGCACCCGCCAGTGCCGCGGCCTGCTCGGCCGGGCTGGCGTCGCACAGCAGCACGGCGTTCGCCGCGAGCATCGGTCCGGCGACGGCATCGATCGCGACGGCGTCGAGCAGCACCACCGTCCGACAATCGCGGCCGGCGACCGCCGCTGCGATCGTCGCCGCGCAGTCCGCCGCTTCGGCGCCGGACAGTCCGCCGGTGTCGAACAGCAGCAGGTCGAGGCTGATCTGGTCGGCGAGCCGCGCCGCCGCCCGCTCGGGCGTCGCGGTGCCGAGCAGCCGGGCACCCGACGCTTCGACCATCTGTTCGAGAGCCGTCAGCCGGTCCGGCGCGCCAACGATGAGCGCCCCGCGATCTTCGAGGGGGGACAGAAAGCCGGACGCGACCGTCTCAAGCATCGAAACCTCCGCTTTGCGTTGCATTGCGGATGTTTCACCGGTTCGTGGCGTAGACGTAAGCAAATATGCCTCCGTTCCCAATCCGTTTCGGATGAATTATCTCCGGAACGGATCAAGAACGCAAGCGGCAAGTCAGCCGAACACGTCCTCGGCGTCGTTGAACTCATCATCGACCAGCAGCCGGGCCGCGCTCGCCACGCTGCCGCCGCTGAGCGCGAGCCACACGGCTGCAACTGCCGCGCCGCCGATCGACTGAAGGATCATCATGGTGTTGAAGCTGCCGATCGCTGCCGCCTGCCGCTCGGCGACGCGGACCGAGGCTTCCGGATCGTTCATCGCCGCCAGCACGTCGGCGAAATAGCCGCCAGCGGCCACCAGATTGATCGCGATCGACAGGACGAAGCCGATCAGGGTGACAACCAGCGCCGCGCCGAACAGTTTCCAGAAATGCCCACGGCTCAGCCGCCATGCTTCGCCGATGGCAAAGGCCTGACGATGCAGCGTCAGCGGAAAGGCGAGCGAAAAACGCACGGTCAGAAAGAGCAGCGCACCGAACACGACCAAGCCGACGAGCAGCGAGAGGATCACCGTGAGCACCATCGATTCGCTGCTCGTGGCAAGGCCACCGATGAACAGGCCGGTTATCAGGCTGGCAGCAAAGAACAGCACGACGCCGACGAAGAGGAACAGCAGGAACAAGCCAAGCGTGCGCAACTCATCCATCCCCAGCCGCAGAAAGGCGATGCCGCCCGCGTCGGGGCGCAGCACCGACCGCATCGACGCGGTGTAGAGCACCACACCGACGATAGCGGTGAGGAAGCCGAGCAGCGACATCGATCCCATCGCCGATACGGCCGCAGCCGGATCCTGGCTGAGTGCGGGGTTAGCGGCCGCGCTCAGCATGGGCTGCATCGCCAGCACCATCGCCATGTTGCAGGCGAAATAGATGCCGGCCCATATCGCAACCGCTGTGAAATGCTCACGAAAGACGCCGAATGCGCCTTCCAGGATCCGTCCGACACTGATCATTGCCCCAGCCCCCCTTTTGGCTGGCCGCAACGCCCGGTCGGTCGAGGGGCTTCACGCAATCGTCAAAGGATCGATCCCCCGGATCAATCCAGCGATTTGACGATTTCCTCGACCATCTTCTTGGCGTCGGCCAGCAGCATCATCGTGTTGTCCTGATAGAAGACGTCGTTGTCCACCCCCGCGTAGCCGACGCCGCCCATGCTGCGCTTGATAAACAGCACGGTCTTGGCCTTGTTCACGTCGAACACGGGCATGCCGTAGATCGGCGAGGCCTTGTCGGTCTTTGCCGCCGGGTTCACCACGTCGTTGGCGCCGATGATGAACGCGACGTCGGTCTGGCTGAACTCGCTGTTGATGTCCTCCAGCTCGAAGACCTCGTCATAGGGGACGTTGGCTTCGGCCAGCAGCACGTTCATGTGCCCCGGCATACGGCCCGCGACCGGGTGGATCGCGTATTTCACGCGAACGCCATGTTCCTTCAGCTTGTCGCCCATCTCGCGCAGGACGTGTTGCGCCTGTGCCACCGCCATGCCGTAGCCGGGGACGATGATGACCTGTTCGGCCTGCTGCATCAGGAACGCGGCGTCCTCGGCACTGCCACGCTTCCACGGGCGGTCGGTCGCCGCCGCGGCTGCGCCGCCGCCGCTGTCGCCACCAAAGCCGCCGGCGATCACGCTGATGAAGCTGCGGTTCATTGCGCGGCACATGATGTAGCTGAGGATCGCGCCCGAGCTGCCAACCAGCGCGCCGGTGATGATCATCGCGGTGTTGCCGAGCGTGAAGCCCATCGCCGCCGCCGCCCAGCCCGAATAGCTGTTGAGCATCGACACCACCACCGGCATGTCCGCGCCGCCGATCGGGATGATCAGCAGGAAGCCGATGGCGAAGGACAGCGCCAGCACGGTCCAGAACACCCATTCGGGCGCTTCGATCTGGATGGTGTAGAAGGCGATCAGGCCAAGAATACCGGCCAGCGTGCCCAGATTGATGACATGCCGCCCCGGCAGCATGATCGGCTTGCCGCCCATGTTTCCGTTGAGCTTGAGGAACGCGATGACCGAGCCGGAGAAGGTGATCGCGCCGATCGCGACGCCGAGACCCAGCTCGATCCGGCTGACCGGCAGGATCAGGCCCGCATGAGGCGAGGCGGACGGGAAAACGATCCCGAACGCCGCCGGATTGAGATAGGCCGCCACCCCGACCAGCACGGCAGCAAGGCCGACCAGCGAGTGGAAACCGGCCACCAGCTGCGGCATGTCGGTCATCTTGATCTTGCGCGCGACGATCCAGCCAAAGCCGCCGCCGATGGCGATTGCGCCGAGGATCTCGGGCAGCGATGCGATCTCGTGTGTGACGAGCGTGGTCACCACCGCGATCAGCATGCCTGCCATGCCGAAGCGGTTGCCGCGGCGGCTGGTCGCGGGCGAGGACAGGCCACGCAGCGCGACGATGAAGCAGACGCCCGCGATCAGATAGGCGAGCGCAACCCAGGGGTTGACGGGAGCAGCCTCGTGCATCGGCTCAGCCCTTCTTCTTGTACATGGCGAGCATGCGCTCGGTGACGGCGAAACCGCCGAAGATGTTCACGCTGGCGAGCGCGACCGCGATCAGGCCCAGCCATTTGGCGGTCTCGCTGCCCGCCGCAGCGGACGCGATCAGCGCGCCGACGATAATGACCGAGGAGATGGCGTTGGTGACGGCCATCAGCGGCGTGTGCAGCGCCGGGGTCACCGACCACACGACATAATAGCCGACGAAGCACGCCAGCACGAAGATCGACAGGATCGAGATGAAGTCCATGTCAGCGCCCCCTTGCGCAAAAATCAGGCGAGCAGACGCTCGTTTACCACTTTGCCGTCCTTCGTCAGCCGGATCGCGTCGCCGATTTCCTCGTCGAGGATCGGCTTGCCGGCTTCCTTGTCCCAGAAGGCAGAGAGGAAATTGTAGAGGTTGCGCGCGAACAGTGCCGAGGCGTCCGAGGCGAGGCGCGAGGGCACGTTCTTGTGCCCGACGATCTTCACGCCATGCTTCTCGACCACTTCGCCCGCGACCGCGCCCTCGACATTGCCGCCGCTTTCGACCGCGAGGTCGACGATGACGCTGCCCGGCCGCATCGACGCGATCTGCGCGTCGCTGATCAGGCGCGGTGCGGGACGCCCCGGGATCAGCGCGGTGGTGATGACGATGTCCTGCTTGGCGATATGCGACGAGACCAGCTCGGCCTGCGCGGCCTTATACTCGTCGCTCATCTCGGTGGCATAGCCGCCCGAGCCTTCGCCTTCGATCCCGGCGACGGTCTCGACGAAGATCGGCTTGGCGCCGAGCGACTGGATCTGCTCCTTGGTCGCCGAGCGCACGTCGGTCGCCGAGACCTGTGCGCCAAGGCGGCGGGCGGTGGCGATCGCCTGAAGCCCGGCGACGCCGACGCCCATCACGAACACCTTCGCGGCCGAGACGGTACCCGCCGCGGTCATCATCATCGGGAAAGCGCGGCCATATTCGGCTGCCCCGTCGAGGACCGCCTTGTAGCCGGACAGGTTCGACTGCGAGGACAGGATGTCCATCGACTGCGCGCGGGTGATGCGCGGCATGAACTCCATCGCCAGCGCCTCGATCCCGAGCGCGGCATAGGCGTCGACCCGGGCGCGTTCGCCGAACGGATTGAGGCCCGCGGCCAGCCAGGCGCCGGGCTTGATGCCCGTCAGGCTTGCCGGGTCCGGGCCCGCCACGCCGAGCACGATATCGGCATTCACGAGCACATCGGCACGCGATCCGACCTTCGCGCCAACGGCGGAAAAGGCGTTGTCATCGAGGGAAGCGGTGTCACCCGCCCCGCTTTCGACCGCCACTTCGGCGCCGAGCGAGACGAACTTCTTGACCGTTTCCGGCGTCGCAGAGACGCGCCGCTCGCCGGCGGCGGTCTCCTTGAGTACCGCGATCTTCACGTCAGGAAGCGATCAGCCAAACGACGAGCGCGGCGATGATCACGGTGACGATCGTACCGATCTTCATCATCCGCATGAATCCACCATAGGTGTTCTCATGGGCCTTCATGTCGGCGCTCTGTGCCATGCGTAGCTTCCCCTCTGACGCGTTGTTGGCAGCCTCATTAGACGCGGTGCTCCCGCCCCTCAAGCCCCACGGACTTGGGCAGGCTTAAGCCGGTCTTTACCCAACGCCGTTATCCCAAGTGACCGAAATAGGGACAACAGGGACAAATGATGACGCGCAACGGCCAGCGCCTCCTGATGCTGATCGACGACGAGCCGGCCCAGCGGCGGCTGGTGACGGCGATCGCCGCGCGCCGTGGCTGGCGCACGGTGTGCGCGGGCGACGGCGAGACGGCATTGGCGACGCTCGGCACGCCCGACGGCATGGCGCTGGACGCGATCGTGCTCGATCACTGGGCGCCCGATTTCGACGCGGCGGGGCTGATCGCCGAACTGCGTGCCAACCGGCCGATGCTGCCGATTCTGCTGCTCACGGCCAATGGATCGGTCGCCGCGGCGGTCAGTGCGATGCGTGCGGGTGCAACCGATTTCCTGGTCAAGCCGCTGGCGCCCGAACGGCTGCTCGCCGCGCTCGACACCGCGGTGGGGGCGAAGGTCGGTGGCGAACTGCGTCCGCTGACCGAGAAGATGGGCGCGAATCTCGCGTTCGACGAGATCGTCGGTTCCGCCCCGCAATTCCGCGCGGCGCTGGCCATCGCGGCCAAGGCGGCGCGCGCGCGCGTTCCGGTGCTGATCGAGGGTGAGAGCGGCGTCGGCAAGGAAGTGGTGGCCGAGGCGATTCACGCCGCCTCGCCGCGCCATGCCAAGCCGATGGTTCGCGTCAATTGCGGCGCGATCCCCGCCAATCTGGTCGAATCCGAGCTGTTCGGGCACGAGAAGGGCGCCTTTACCGGCGCATTCGAGCGCAAGATCGGCCGCTTTCAGGAAGCCGAGGGCGGCACCATCCTGCTCGACGAGATCGGCGAGATGCCGCTCGAGGCGCAGGTCAAATTGCTGCGCGTGCTGCAATCGGGCGAGGTGCATCCGATCGGCGCGCGGCATGTCAGCGAAGTCGATGTCCGGGTGATCGCGGCGACCAACAAGACGCTGCTGACCGAGGTCGAGGAAGGCCGCTTCCGCGAGGATCTCTATTACCGCCTCAACGTGGTGCAGGTGACGATCCCGCCGCTGCGCGAGCGCGCCGGAGACATCGCCCCGCTTGCCCGCCACCTGCTCGCGCGGATCGCCGAGCAGCCGGGTCTGCGCCCGCTCGGCATCACCGACGACGCGATCGCGCTGCTCGCCGGGTACGACTGGCCGGGCAATGTCCGCCAGCTCCAGAACGCGCTGTTCCGCGCCGCGGTGCTGTGCGACGGCGATGCGCTGACCCGCGCCGATTTCCCGCAGATCGCCCAGCTTTCGGAAGGCCGCCCGATCGCGGGCGGGATGGCACATGGCGGCGCGGCATCGGGAGCGGGGATCACCCTGTTCCGTTCGGACGGCAATCTGCGCGCGCTCGACGAGATCGAGGCGGACGTGATCCGGCTGGCGATCGGCCATTATCGCGGACGAATGACCGAGGTGGCGCGCCGCCTCGGCATCGGCCGCTCGACGCTCTACCGCAAGCTCGGCGAGCTGGGAATCGACCAGAACGCCGCCTGATCCGAGCAACGGCACCGGCCAGCCGGCCGGTGTCGCGCCCGGCCCCTTCTAGATCTCGTCGTCCATATGGCTCTGCCGCAGGCTGGGCAGCATGCGGTGGAACACCACGTCCTCGTCGAAGAACTGGTGCTTGAGCGCGCCGCAGACATGGATGACGATCAGCAGCAGCAGCGAATAGACCGCGATCTCCTGCAGTCCGGCCAGGCGTTCCCGCAAGTCCGGGGACTTCGCGACCGGAAGGTCGAACCATTGAATGCCGAAGATCTCGCCCGTTCCGCCGCCTGCCGACATCGCCGCCCAGCCAAGCAACGGCACCGCAAGCAGCATCAGATAGAAGCCGACATAGACGGTGCGGGCGAAGATGCGCTCCCAGTTCGGAACGCTGTCGGGAAAGCGTGGCCACGGATGGGTCACGCGCCAGCCGACCCACACGATGGTGAGCAGCAGCACGGCGATGTTGATGGACTTGTACCACCCGAACAGATCGCGATCGTTGGGCATGGTAACGGCGATCACGATGTTGACGACGACCAGCGCCGCCACCGTCCAGTGGATCAGTATCGATACGTTCGAATAACGGTCATAGGCTTCGCGCATGGCTCCTCTCCCGACGACCTGATGGTCGTCAATCGCACGACGCGGCGGATTGTTCCGGCAACGGTTCGCGGGTGCTGGCGAAACCGGCGGGGCTTCCCATATAACCGGGCGCAATGCTTCGATTCCTGCTCGTGATCGCCGCGCTGGCGGCCCTTGCCTTCGTCGCCGTTACACTGTTCGCGGTGGGCGCGACGGGGCTCGCCCTGTTCTTCGGTGCGCGCAAGCTGCGTCAGCGGCTCGCCGGTGCCAAGCTCAAGCGCATGAAACAGGCGCGGCCCACCGATCCGCTCGAGGGCGCCTGGGCCGCCGCCGCCGGTGAGGCCGACTGGGCGGTGAGCCGGATCGCCGCGGCGCGGACGAGCTGTGCGCGGCTGATCGCGATTGCCGATGCCGAGCCGCTCGCCGCCGACGCGGTCGACTGGGCCAATGTCGTACGCCGCCGCGTCCCCGATCTGGTCGCCGCGTGCCTTCAGGAATGCCGCGACGCGACCGGGGCAGAGCGCCGCCGCAACCTGGAGGATCTGGTCGAGAGCCTCGAGAAGATCGGCGCCGAGGCGGACCGCCGCCGCGACCGCTTCCGCGAGGTCCGTGTCAGCGCCTTCACGGTGCAGCGCACCTATGTCGAGCAGCGCACCCGACCCGACCCGCTGGGCTAGGATCGTTCGATATTCCGCCCATGCGGGGCTGCAAAGCGCGATTCTCTGCGCTCCGGTGCTCACGTCCCTTTAGTACGCTGCGCTCCGGTGCTCGATTATCACGCTTTTCGCCTCCACTTGGACGAAATATCGAACGATCTTAAAGTGTTACCAGCGCGGCGTCGCGCATGCCGCGCCACACGCGCAGCGCCTGCACCGTTTCCGGGACGTCATGGACGCGCAGCAGCTGCGCGCCGAGTTCCGCACCCTTGAGCGCCAGCGCGAGCGAGCCGCCGAGCCGCTTGTCGGCGGGCGCCTCGTTCGAGAGCGCGCCGACGATGCGCTTGCGGCTGGCACCCAGCAGCAGCGGGACGCCGAGGCCGTGGAACAGTGCGAGGCCGTTCACCAGCGCGAGATTGTCGGCCAGCGACTTGCCGAAGCCGATGCCGGGATCGGCGACGATGCGCGACCGGTCGACGCCGGCAGCCACGACCGCGTCGATCCGCGCCTCCAGCCAGTCGTACACCTCGATCAGCGGGTCGGCATAGCCGCGCCCGCCATCGGCGCCCTGTTTGGGGTCGGCGGCGTGCATCAGCACCACCGGGCATCGCGCCCGCGCGACGACATCGAGCGCGCGGTCGTCCCACAGCAAAGCCGACACGTCGTTGACGATATGCGCACCGGCGGCGAGCGCCGCCTCCATCACCCCGGCCTTGCGCGTGTCGGCCGACACCAGCGTGCCGCTGCGCGCGAGCCGTTCGATGACGGGCACGACGCGCGCGATCTCGTCGCCCTCCCACACTTCCTTCGCGCCCGGCCGGGTCGATTCGCCGCCGACATCGATCAGCGCCGCCCCCTCCGCGGCCATGTCGACCCCGGCCGCGGCGGCGGCTTCGGGATCGTCGACATGCCTGCCGCCGTCCGAAAAGCTGTCGGGGGTCATGTTGAGGATGCCCATGACCTGCGGCTGATCGAAGCGCAGCACGCGCTCCCCCAGGGGCAACGGCGCCCGCGGCGCGGCGATGCGTGCGGCGATCGCCCGAAGCCGTTCGTCATCGGGCAGGTCGGCGACGGGAAGGGTGCGCCGGAGCACGCGCCGGCCATTCTCGACCGCGATCAGCTCCCACGCCGAGAACCAGATCAGCCCGCCGGCCAGCCGCGCGACCTCGCCATCGCGCTCGATCGGCGAATCGGCGAACTGGACGGGCCGGAGATAGAGTCGGGCGTTGGTCGGGAGCTGCACCGGAATTTTTCGCCTTTCTGAGTCGCGTTACCCCGGTCCGTTTCCACCTTCGCGATCAGGGTACGCAAGCGGGGACGAGTTTAACCCGATTGGTTCGTGTAGGAAAGCCGTGCGGCGTTTGTGGCGGATTTGCGCGGTTTCCGGGCGACCGGCAGTACGGAGCGGCACGGCAATGCGGCGCGGTGCGAGGGCCGGATCGGAAGTAGGGTACGGAACAAGGTGCGGACGATGTTGGCGCTTGCGTCCGGCGCAACTGCGCGCTGCCCTGCGGCGGCGAAGACACATGTCCACGCCGCCGCCGCTGGCCCATCAGGGCTGGGTTGCGAGCAGATAGGTCTGGCGCAGCGCGTCGATCGGCTTGAGTCCGTTCTCCGCCTCGTAATGCCAGAAGGTCCAGCCGTTGCACGAGGGCGCGCCCTGCAAGGTCGCGCCGGCCTTGTGGATCGATCCGGCGACGCCGCAATCGGTGAGCAGCGAGCCGTCCGCCTTGACCTCGGCACGCCAGCGGCGCTTGGCATCGGACAGGATCGTGCCGGGGGTGAGGTAGCCGGTCTCGATCAGCGTGCCGAACGCGACGCGCGGCGCCTGACGCGGGGCCATCATCGTGGTGACCGCGCTCTCGTCGAGCGGCAGCGCCGCGGCGATACGCTCCTGCGCCGCCTCGATATAGGTGCCTTCGCGATCGATGCCGATCCAGTGACGGCGCAGACGCTTGGCCACTGCGCCGGTGGTGCCGGTGCCGAAAAAGGGATCGAGGACGACGTCGCCCGGCTTGGTGCAGGCGAGCATCACGCGATAGAGCAGCGCCTCGGGCTTCTGGGTCGGATGGACCTTGACGCCGTTCTTCTTGAGCCGCTCCTGCCCGCCGCAGATCGGGAATTCCCAGTCGCTGCGCATCTGAAGCTCGTCGTTGAGCGTCTTCATGCTGCGATAGTTGAAGGTGTATTTCGACTTCTCGCCCATCGACGCCCAGATCAGCGTCTCATGCGCGTTGGTGAAGCGGGTGCCCTTGAAATTGGGCATCGGGTTGGCCTTGCGCCAGATGATGTCGTTGAGGATCCAGAAGCCGAGATCCTGGATCGCCGAGCCGACCTTGAAGATATTATGGTAGCTGCCGATCACCCAGATGGTGCCGTTGGGCTTGAGGATGCGGCGCGCCTCGGCCAGCCAGGCGCGGGTGAACGCGTCATAGGCGTTGAGCGAATCGAACTTGTCCCACTCGTCGGTGACCGCGTCGACGAAGCTGCCATCGGGGCGATTCAGGTCGCCGCCGAGCTGGAGGTTATAGGGCGGGTCGGCGAAGATCATGTCGATCGACGCGGCGGGAAGCGCGCGCATCGCCTCGATGCAATCCTGCTGGATGATCGTGTCGAGCGGCAGGACATCGACCCAGCTGCGGGTGCGGACCTCGGCCCCTTCGTGCTGGCGCGCAATCCGCGGCGCGACCTTCTCGATGACCCCCATTAACTACTCCATACCCCTGTTGAGGGGGCGAAACGCCATGAAAGGACGGACTCCGTCAAGCGAACATTAGTTAACGGAATTCCTTTGGATTCCGTTAACTTGGCGGAACATTCCGCGACCGGACCAGATGTTGAGTCTGGAACTTATCCACAGGCCCAAGGGATGGGGTGTGGCGCGCAGGACTCAATTCGGCGCGAATTGTCCGGCTGAATTTGTAAGAAATTTACAGAACCACATCGAAATTGCCATCCGGGACGACCCATTCACCGGGTTGGGCGACGGTTTTCCGAGCGTGGAGCATGTAAAGATGAATAGACGCACCTCAAATCCAATGAGGTGCCAGATGACCTACCAAGACGAAATCGCCCGGGCCAACGCGCCCATCGCCGCCGAGAATGGCCGCTGGGACGGCATCGATGCTGAATCGGTCGCGCGGATGCGGTTGCAGAACCGGTTCAAGACCGGCCTCGACATCGCCAAATACACCGCCGGGATCATGCGCCGCGACATGGCCGCCTATGACGCCGATCCGGCGGCCTACACCCAGTCGCTCGGCTGCTGGCACGGCTTCATCGCGCAGCAGAAGCTGATCTCGATCAAGAAGCATTTCGGCACCACCAAGGGCAAGTATCTCTATCTGTCCGGCTGGATGGTCGCGGCGCTGCGCAGCGATTTCGGCCCGCTGCCCGACCAGTCGATGCACGAGAAGACCAGCGTCCCCGCGCTGATCGAGGAGCTGTACACCTTCCTCAAGCAGGCCGACGCCCGCGAGCTGGGGCTGTTGTTCCGCGACCTCGACGCCGCGCGCGACAATGGCAACGAAGTCGAAGCGGCGCGCATCCAGAACGCGATCGACAATTTCGAGACGCATGTCGTGCCGATCGTCGCCGATATCGATGCGGGCTTCGGCAATGCCGAGGCGACCTATCTGCTCGCCAAGAAGATGATCGAGGCCGGCGCCTGTGCGCTGCAGATCGAGAACCAGGTCAGCGACGAGAAGCAGTGCGGCCATCAGGACGGCAAGGTCACCGTGCCGCACGAGGACTTCCTCGCCAAGGTCCGGGCGTGCCGCTACGCCTTCCTGGAGATGGGCGTCGATGACGGGATCATCGTCACGCGCACCGATTCGCTGGGCGCCGGGCTGACCAAGCAGATCGCCTATTCCAAGGAGAAGGGCGATCTGGGCGACCAGTACAACGCCTATCTCGACTGCGAGGAGGTGACCGACCCGTCGACCCTGCGCGGCGACGTCGTCATCGAGCGCGACGGCAAGCTGGTGCGGCCCAAGCGGCTGGCCAGCAACCTGTTCCAGTTCCGCGAGGGGACCGGGGCGGACCGCTGCGTGCTCGACTGCATCACCAGCCTTCAGCATGGCGCCGACCTGCTGTGGATCGAGACCGAGAAGCCGCATATCGAGCAGATCGCGTCGATGGTCGACCGCATCCGCGAAGTCGTGCCCAACGCCAAGCTGGTCTACAACAACTCGCCCAGCTTCAACTGGACGCTCAACTTCCGTCAGCAGGTGTTCGACGCCTGGGCCGAGGCGGGCAAGGATGTCGGCGGCTATGACCGGGCGAAGCTGATGAGCATCGACTATGACGGCACCGATCTGGCGGCGGAAGCGGACGAGAAGATCCGCACCTTCCAGCGCGATGCCGCGGCGCGTGCGGGCATCTTCCATCACCTGATCACGCTGCCGACCTATCACACCGCGGCGCTCTCCACCGACAACCTCGCCAAGGAGTATTTCGGCGACGCGGCGATGCTGGGCTACGTCAAGGGCGTGCAGCGCGAGGAGATCCGCCAGGGCATCGCATGCGTGAAGCACCAGAACATGTCGGGCAGCGACATCGGCGACGATCACAAGGAGTATTTCGCGGGCGAGGCCGCGCTCAAGGCGGGCGGCGCGCACAACACGATGAACCAGTTCGCGGCGTGACGCGGGCAGCCGCAGCGTAAGCTGCGGCCACCTCGCGGCACGCCCGGCCGGCGGCGCCGTAGGCGACCGACCGACGACGCGGCTTTGCCGCGGCGGCTGGCCCCGAAAACAAGTTTCCTGGGGAGGAAAGGAGGTCCGTCGTCACGCCCTTGCGTGGCGGCGGACCTTTTCCTTGTCAGGGTGCGTGAATCACATCTCGAACTCGACCAGCACCGAGTCCGCGCTCTTCTTCGCCTCGCCGTGGTACACCGCCTCGATATTGTTGCCCGCCGGATCGAGCAGGAAGGCGCCGTAATAGCCGGGGTGATAGGGCCGCTCGCCCGGCGCACCATTGTCGGTTCCCCCTGCGGCGAGGCCCGCTTGGTAGAACCGATCGACCATCGCGCGGTCCTTCGCCTGGAAGGCGAGATGGTGGTAGCCGGTGAGCTTGCCCAGCGCCGCTTCGCTGTCGGCGGTCGAGACGAACAGCTCGTCCGCCCAGAAATAGTCGTCGCCGCTGCCCGCGAGCGGGATGCCGAGCGTGTCGAATATGGCGGTGTAGAAACGGCGGCACGCGTCGAGATCGGCGACGACGAGCTGGATATGATCGATCAGGCGGCCGCGGTGGAGTTGCTGGGTTTCCATGGGGAGTCCCTTGTGGTTGGCGGCACCGGTCCGCGCCGCTTCAAACGATCACACCCCAACCGCCGGGCCGAAGTCGAGTTCCGCCTGCGCCACCGGGGCGAAGCTGCGGCGGTGGTGTGGGGTCGGGCCGAGCGTGCGCAGCGCCTGCTGGTGGACCTTGGCGGCATAGCCCTTGTTGCTGGCCCAGCCATAGCCGGGGTGGAGCGCGTCGAGCTCGATCATCATGGCGTCGCGGTGATGCTTGGCGACGATCGAGGCGGCGGCGATCGACAGGCAGCGCGCGTCGCCGCCGACCACCGCTTCGGAGGCGTGCTCCCAGTCGGGACAGCGATTGCCGTCGACCAGGACGAAGGCCGGGCGCAGGTCGAGCGCGGCGACCGCGCGGGTCATCGCCAGCATCGTCGCCCAGAAGATGTTGAGCCGGTCGATCTCCTCGACCGTGCAGATGCCGATCCCGACGCGCGCGCAGCCGAGGATGGCGTCGTGCAGCGCGGTGCGTTTGGCGGCGGTCAGCGCCTTGGAATCGTCGATCCCGGCGGGAACGCAGGCGGGATCGAGGATCACCGCCGCGGCGACCACCGGGCCGGCAAGCGGGCCGCGCCCGGCCTCGTCCACCCCGGCGACGGGGCCGTGGATGCCGTGGCGGGTCTCGTAGACGAGATCAGGCATCGGGGGCGAGCCGGTCGAACGGGATCGTGCCGAGCGCATGGCCGATCGGGCCATGGCCGGCGCCGAGGCCCGGCGCGTGGCGGATCGCGGCACGGACATAGCGCACGGCGCGGGTGAAGGCGTCGGCGACGGGCAGCCCGCCGCCGAGGCCGGTGGCGAGCGCGCTGGCGAAGCTGCAGCCCGTGCCATGGGTGTGGACGGTGTCGAAGCGCGGCTCGACCATCTCGGCAACCCGGGTGCCGTCGGGCGCGAAGAGCTGGTCGTGGACAAAGTCGCCCTCGGCATGGCCGCCCTTTTCGGCGAGGTGGCAGCCAAAGCCGAGCACGGCGTCGCGGCCGCCGAGCGCGGCGAGCTCGGGCAAATTGGGGGTGACGACGGTGGCGCGGCGCATCAGCCGCTCGAACGCGGCGATGGTGGCGGTATCGGCGAGGATCGAGCCGCTGGTGGCGATCATGACGGGATCGAACACGACCGGGACGCCGGGCAGGGCTTCGAGCCGGTCCGCCACGGCATGGGCGATCTGGGCCGAGCCGATCATGCCGATCTTCACCGCATCGACGCCGATATCGGCGACGACCGCGTCGATCTGGGCCAGCACCATGTCGACCGGGATCGCGTGGACGGCGGTGACGCCCAGCGTATTCTGCGCGGTGATCGCGGCGATCGCGGTCATGGCGTGGCCGCCGAGCATGGTGACGGTCTTGATATCCGCCTGAATGCCCGCGCCGCCGCCCGAATCCGACCCGGCGATGATGAGGATGCGCGGGATCATGACATGCGGAAGGGGGCTGGGCCGGACATGGGCCAGCCATTGCATAGGCCGGGGATGGGGGGAAGCACCGAGCGCGGCGGCTTGGCTATCGCTCCATCGCCGCGGCCATCGGCGAGGCGGGATCGCGTTCGCGCAATCCGGCGACGACCCCGGCATGATTGTCCGCCGGCTGGTTCTGGCTCGCCTTCCACTTCCCCTCGATCCGGTCGACCGCGATCTCGACCCCGGCAATGCCCTTGAGCTGGGCGGCGACGAAATCGGCCGGGGCGTCGGCGACGGCCCAGGGATCCGCCCGGTCCGCTTCCTGCTGCGCGGTCAGCGCGTCGATCTGCTCGCGGAGCCACGCCGCATCGTCGATCACCCGGGGCCGCCCATGGGCCTGGACGAGGATATAGTTCCACGTCGGCACGACCTTGCCGTGCGCCTGTTTGGACGGATACCAGGACGGGGTGACATAGGCCTGCGGGCCCTGGAAGATCGCCAGCGCCGCGCGCCCGGCGCGCAGGTCGGCAAGCTGGGGATTGGCCTTGGCGAGATGCGCGCGGAGCAGGTCCCGCCCATCCTCACGCGCGGCAAGCGTGAAGGGCACGAGATTGGCGGTGAGGCCGGACGGCCCGTGGGTGACCAATGTCGCCAGCGGATGCGCCCGGATCGCGGCATGGAGAAGCTCGGGGCGATCCTCACGAAAGGCGGGCGGGCGGTACATCGGAATTCCTGTCTTGCGGGCCTGCCCCTCTATAGGGGCGCCGGTTCGGAATTCGGAATCCCCCGCGAGCCCATCGCCGCGCCGACCGAGGCGAAGACGATCAGGCCGATCGCCAGCCACTGCGCCATCGACAGCATCTCGCCCAGCAGGACGACCCCGACCATGGCGCCGACTGCCGGCTCCGCGCTGAGCAGGGTGCTGAAGGTGTTGGACGGCAGGCGGCGCAGCGCGATCATCTCGAGCGCGAACGGGATCGCGCTCGACGCGATGCCGACGGCGATGCCGAGCACGAGGATCTCGGGCTTGAGCAGGGTCATGCCGGCATGGGCGATGCCGACCGGCGCGGCGACCAGCGCGGCGACGATCATGCCGCCCGCTACCGCGCCCGCGCCATGTTCCTCGCCCGCGCGCTTGCCGAGCAGGATATAGGCCGCCCAGCACGCGCCGGCGACGAGCGCGAGCGCGATGCCGCGCCAGTCGAGATGCGTGGCACCGCCCCATAGCGGCAGCAGGAACAACAGGCCGGCAATGGCGAGGCCGATCCAGATCAGGTCGGACTTGCGCCGCGAGGTGAGCACGGCGACGGTGAGCGGCCCGATGAACTCGATCGCGATGGCGATGCCGAGCGGGATATAGGCAAGCGACTTGTAGAAGCTGAGGTTCATCAGCCCGAGGACGGCGCCATAGGCGGCGAGCGAGCGCCACCCGGTGCGCCATTGCAGCCGCCACGGCCGGAAGATCGCCGAGAGGATGATCGCGCCGATGATGAGCCGCATCGTCGTCGCGCCCTCCGGCCCGATCGACGGGAACAGCGTCTTGGCGAACGACGCGCCGCCCGCGACCGAGATCATCGCCGCGAACAGCGCGAGCAGGGCGAGCAAATCGACGCGCGCGGGCGCGGGGCGGGAGGCGAGGGCGGTCATCGGAATCTCTCGGAGGATAGCGTTGTCACGGGCGAATTTACCGTCCGGCTTTGACAAAGGCGCTCGATTTTGACGTTATGTCGATAATTTTTATCGATCGAGTAGATATTTGCGATGCGAAATGACGCGCTGGACGGGTTCGACCTCAAGCTGCTCAAGCTGATGCAGGAGGATACCCAGCGGCCGGTGGCGGCGATGGCCGAGGCGGTCGGGCTGTCGGTGCCCGCTTGCTATCGCCGGATGCGGCGGCTGCGGGCGAGCGGCGCGATCGCGCGCGAGGTCGCGATCGTGCGCCCCAAGACATTGGGCTGGCCGCTGTCGATGATCGTGCTGGTGACGCTGGAGCGCGAGGACACGCGCACGATGGACGAGATGATGGCGCAGCTGCGCGCCGAGCCCGAGGTGATCGAGGCGTGGAACGTCACCGGCGATTTCGACGTCGCGGTGAAGATGATCGCGCGCGACATGGAAAGCTATGACGACACGGTGAAGCGGCTGTTCCTGGTGAACGAGCGCGTGCGCACCTTCCAGACACTGGTGGTGATCCGCCAGCTCAAGGACGGCAGCCCGATCCCGGTCGCGCCGGACTAGCGCTCGAAATCTAGCCCTTGAAGTAGCGCTGCGTGCTCGCCGGGTTGCGCCTGAGCGCATCGCCGACGCGTGCGGGCCGGTCGAGCAGTTCGCCGCCGCAATTGGGGCAGACCTCATCCATCGTGTCGGCGCAGTCGGCGCAGAAGGTGCATTCGAACGAGCAGATGAACGCCCCGCCCTGATCGGCGGGAAGGTCGGTGCCGCAGCGTTCGCAATCGGGGCGCATTTCGAGCATGACCGGCGATTAGCGTCCTTTGCCGGAGGCAGGAAGCAAGATTGCACCGCGCGCGGTGCCATTTTATCCTCGTGTCGCGGGTGGGAGGACAGGACATGCGGAACGCATTGGGCGCGATGATCGGGTTGTTCTTGCTGCCGGCGCCGACGAGCGGCCAGACCGCTGTCGCTGCGCCGTGGATCGACGCGCGGGCTGCCGATCCATTCGCGACGCTCGCCGCTTATTTGGGACGCAGCCCGCAAGAGCTGAAGCGCGCCTTTCCGGGCGGCAAGGGCACGGCATTTGCGGCGCAATGTGCGGCCAAGCTCTACAAGCGCGATCGGGGAGGCGCGGTCTATACGATCGATCTGCAGATCAAGGGGGTGGGCTGCTACGATCTCGGCATGCAGGCGCTGGAGCGAGTCTATGGCAAGCCGAACGCCGATGGCGGTTACGGCTATGCCGCCGCACTCGCGGCGGGCGGCAGCGTCAGCACCCTGTACCGCACGACCATGGTGCTGAAATGGTGCCCGGCTGGTTTCGACGTGCTGGTCGTGCAGCCGGCGGGCTGGCGCGACGGCCTGAACCTGACCGTGGCGCTACCGGGTGCGTGGAATCCCAAGAACGGAAAGCGGGTGGCGCCCGACTCGCCCGAGCAACAGGCGTCCTGTCCGGCCCGGAACGGCTAGCCGGGCCGGTGCCGCTTCAGCACAGCTGATCAAACTCTAAGCCGCCGCCACGCGCACCGCTTCGCAGATGCGGTCGACCACTGCCTCGACCTGCTTCGGATCCTCGCCCTCGGCCATCACGCGGATCACCGGTTCGGTGCCCGAGGCGCGGATGAGCACGCGGCCGGTACCGTCGAGCTCGGCCTGCGCCGCGGCGATGACCGATTTGACGGCGTCGTTCTCCAGCGGCTTGCCGCCCGAGAAGCGGACATTCTTGAGAAGCTGGGGCAGCGGGTCGAAGCGGTGCAGCACCTCGCTCGCCGGGGCGCCGGAGCGGACCAGTTCGGCCAGCACCTGAAGCGCGGCGACGAGGCCGTCGCCGGTGGTGGCATAGTCCGACAGGATGATGTGGCCCGATTGCTCGCCGCCGACATTATAGCCCGACGCGCGCATCTCCTCGAGCACATAGCGGTCGCCGACGCCGGTGCGGGCGAGGCCGAGACCCTGGGCGGCGAGATAGCGTTCGAGGCCGAGATTGGACATGACGGTGGCGACGATCCCGCCGCCGCGAAGCCGCCCCTGCCGCGCCCACCCGGCGGCGATCGTCGCCATCAGCTGGTCGCCGTCGACCACCTCGCCATGCTCGTCGACCACGATCAGCCGGTCGGCGTCGCCGTCGAGCGCGATGCCGATATGCGCGCCCGAGGCGACCACGGTCTCGCACAGCGTCAACGGCGCGGTCGAGCCGACCTGATCGTTGATGTTCTTGCCGTTCGGATTGACGCCGATCGCCACCACCTCGGCACCGAGCTCCCACAGCGCGGAGGGGGCGACCTGATAGGCGGCGCCGTTGGCGCAATCGACCACGACCTTCAATCCGTCGAGGCGCAGATCCTCGGGAAAGGTCGACTTGGCGAAGTGGATATAGCGGCCGCGGGCATCCTCGATCCGCTTGGCGCGGCCGATATCGGGGGCGGGGGCGAGCGGAATCTCGCCGTCGATCAGCGTCTCGATCGCCAGCTCGTCGGCGTCGGACAGCTTGTAGCCGTCGGGGCCGAACAGCTTGATGCCGTTATCGGCATAGGGATTGTGGCTGGCCGAGATCATCACGCCCATGTCGGCGCGCATCGAATGGGTGAGCATCGCGACGGCGGGGGTCGGCATCGGGCCGACCAGCACCACGTCCATGCCGACGCTGGTGAAGCCCGCGACCAGCGCGTTTTCGAGCATATAGCCCGACAGGCGCGTATCCTTGCCGATCACCACGCGATGCTTGTGGTCGCCGCGGCGGAAGTGTGCGCCCGCCGCCATGCCGACCTGCATCGCCATCGCCGCGGTCATCGGCGCGACATTGGTCTTGCCGCGAATTCCGTCGGTGCCGAAATATTTCCTTGCCATATCCGTCCGCTTTGCGACGTTGCCGCCTTTCTGGCAGGCGGTCATAGCGCCGCTTTTTCTCAAGGGCGAGCATGTCGCTGATCTTCCGAACTCTCGCCGCTCTGGTCAGCATCGTGCTGGGCCCGTCGAACCGCGCGCAGCCGGTACGTATCCTGATCGCGCTGGTCGCCGCGCTGGTGATCGGCGTGGGCGCCGCCGCCACCGCGCCCGAGCGTGCGCTGGTCGCGGCCGACTGGATCGCGCCGGTGGGCACGATCTGGCTGCATGCGTTGCAGATGACGATCATCCCGCTGGTCGTCTCGCTGCTGATCACCGGCATCTCGGCGACGGCGGAGAAGGCGCGCGCGGGCCGGCTGGCGGGCCGCGCGTTCGTGACCTTCATCGCGCTGCTGTGGGTTTCCTCGGCGCTCGGCGGCGCGCTGACGGTCTTCTACCTCGACCTGTTCCCGCTCGCCTCGTCCTCGGCGCAGGCGCTGCAGGGCGCGCTGGCGGAGAAGACACCCGAGATCGGCACGATCCCACCCTTTGTCGACTTCATCATCGCGATGGTGCCGTCGAACCCGGTGACGTCGGCGGCGAACGACGCGTTCCTGCCGCTGATCCTGTTCACCACCGTGTTCGCCTTCGCGCTCACCCGGCTGCCCAAGGACCAGCGCGAGACGCTGACGCGCTTCTTCGAGGCGCTGGGCAACACCATGCTGGTGGTGATCAACTGGGTGCTGTGGCTGGGACCGATCGGCGTCGCCGCGCTGGCCTATATGGTCGGCGCGCGCGCGGGAACGGCGGCGTTCGGGGCGCTGCTCCATTATGTCGCGATCCTGTGCGGCGTCGGGCTGGTCATGTGGCT
>Ga0247823_10000376_pt1 | contig 38675 bp, 37 predicted proteins | sample 13C_PalmiticAcid_2_FD_192426 | JGI IMG/M metagenome (GOLD analysis project Ga0247823, IMG submission 192426) | Soil microbial communities from agricultural site in Penn Yan, New York, United States - 13C_PalmiticAcid_Day30 | ecosystem: Environmental > Terrestrial > Soil > Agricultural land... | reverse complement strand
AGCGGCCACAGCTTGCCGGTGATGGCGTCGATCAGGTCCTGGTGGTTGCCGCGCGGGAAGTCGGTGCGGCCGATCGAGCCCTGGAACAGCACGTCGCCGACCTGGGCGAATTTGGTCTCGCGGTGGAAGAACACCACGTGGCCCGGCGTATGTCCCGGGCAGTGCAGCACCTCGAACTGCGTCTCGCCCAGGGTGACGACGTCGCCGTCCTCCAGCCAGCGGTCGGGCACGAAGATGCGCGCCTCGGGCATGCCGTACATCTCGCCGCTTTCCTGGATGCGGTCGATCCAGAACTGGTCGTCCTTATGGGGGCCCTCGATCGGGACGCCGGTCTTGGCCTTCAGCTCGGCGGCGCCGCCGGCGTGGTCCATGTGGCCGTGGGTGATCCAGATCTTCTCCAGGGTCAGGCCCTGGTCCGTCAGCGCGCGCAGCAGGCGGTCGACCTCGCCGCCCGGATCGATGATCGCGGCCTTCTTGGTCTTGGAGCACCAGACGATCGTGCAGTTCTGCTGCAACGGCGTGACCGGGGCGATGACGGCGCTGATGGGCGACGGGGTGGTCAAGGTGTCGGCTCCAAACGAAAACGGGCGGGAACCGGAGTTCCCGCCCGTCTGAACTAGAGACTACTGTCTCGAGATCAAGACCGTTCCTCGGGCGAGCCCGGGGCCGGAGCGCCCGGCATCGGCGGGACGGCCGTCGCCGGCGCGTTCGGATCCAGTTCCGGCACGTCGATCAGGCCGCGGCCCAGATGGCTCTTGCGGATGCCGTAGGCCAGGTAGATCGCCATGCCGATGGCGCCCCAGATCGGGAGCACCAGCATGGCCTCGGCCGGCAGGTTGAAGTAGAGGGCCGCGCAGCCGACCATGGCCAGCGGAGCCACGACCCACACCAGCGGGGTCTTGAACGGACGGTGGCGGTTCGGATCCTTCACGCGCAGCACCATCACCGCGATCGCCACCATGAAGAAGGCGAACAGGGTGCCCGAGTTCGAGATGTCGGCCAGCTGGCCCACCGGGAAGAAGGCGGCGGCGATGGCGACGAAGATGCCCGTGACGATGGTCACGATGTAGGGCGTCTTGAACTTCGGGTGGATGGTGGCGAGCTTTTCCGGCAGCAGGCCGTCGCGGGCCATGACGAAGAAGATGCGGGTCTGGCCGTAGATCATCATCAGGATGACCGAAGGCAGGGCCAGGTTGGCGGCCAGGCCCAGCAGGTTGCCGACCACCGGCCAGTTGATCTCGCGCAGGACGTGGGCGAGGGCTTCGTTCGAGCAGACCAGGCGGCCGCTGTTGTCGGCCAGGGCGCAGGCGGCCTGGAAGGCGGCCGAACCGGGCTGGACGGCCGAGCCGTCGGCGCCGAACACCGGCTGGGCGCCGATGGCGCCGATCGCGCCGGCGGCGACCAGCAGGTAGAAGACGGTGCAGAGGGCCAGGCTGCCGATCAGGCCGATCGGCACGTTGCGCTGCGGGTTCTTGGTCTCTTCGGCGGCGGTCGACACCGCGTCGAAGCCGACATAGGCGAAGAAGATCGAGGCGGCGGCGCCGACGATGCCCATGCCGCTGGTGCCTTCCGGACCGAACCAGCCGTTGGGGGCGAAGGGCGAGAAGTTGCCGCTCTTGATGACCGGGATGGTCAGCACGATGAAGGCGGTCAGGGCGGTGACCTTGATGGCCACGAGCACGGCGTTGACCCGGGCGCTCTCGGTGGTGCCGAGCACCAGCAGGCCGGTCACGGCCAGGGCCACCAGGATGGCGGGGATGTTGACGATGCCGACGCTGAAGTCGGCCACCGGGATGAAGCCGTTCATCGACCAGGCAGGACCGGCCTTGAGGAGGGCGGGCCACTGGAAGCCCAGCGCGTTCTCGATCAGGCCGAGGAAGTAGCCGGACCAGCCGGCCGACACGGCGCTGGCCGCCACGGCGTATTCCAGGATCAGGGCCCAGCCGACCATCCAGGCCAGCGGCTCGCCCATCACGGCGTAGGAATAGGTGTAGGCCGAGCCCGAGACGGGGACCATCGAGGCCAGTTCGGAGTAGCAGAGCGCGGCGATGGCGCAGACGGCGCCGGCGATCACGAAGCTCCACATCATGCCGGGGCCGGCCTTCTGGGCGGCGGCGGCGGTCAGGACGAAGATCCCCGTACCGATGATGGCGCCCACCCCCAGCAGCGTCAGCTGGATCGGTCCGAGCGAGCGATGAAGGGATTTTTTCTCAGCCGTCGCAAGGATCGCATCAAGCGATTTAACGCGCCACATAGTTCCTCCTGGATAGGCAAGACTCCCCCCCGGGGGTCGCCTTTGGAAAATTTTGCGGACGGTGACCCGTTTATGAGCATGGGGTCAAGGCCGCGCCGCCGAAGCGCGTAAATGTTCTCCGCCGGGGAGGCTAGTCCAGTCCTGCTTGGCGTTGATCCCCAGCCCGGCTAAAGGCGGCGCGATGCTGCCCATTTTTCAGGCCATTCCCGCGCTCAAAGGCGCCTTGTCCGACCGCGAGACCGCCGTTCTCGTCGCGCCCCCCGGGGCGGGCAAGACCACGGCCGTTCCCTTGGCCCTGCTGGAGGAAGCGTGGGTCGGGCAGGGCAAGATCGTCATGCTGGAACCCCGCCGCCTGGCGGCCCGGGCGGCGGCCGCGCGCATGGCCCAGACCCTGGGCGAGGCGGTCGGCGAGACGGTCGGCTTTCGCGTGCGCCTGCAGTCGAAGGTGTCGGCCAGGACGCGCGTCGAGGTGGTCACCGAGGGCGTCTTCACACGGATGATTCTCGACGACCCTGGCCTGGACGGCGTGGCCTGCGTGATCTTCGACGAGTTCCACGAGCGCAGCCTGGACGCCGACCTCGGCCTGGCACTGGCCCGCGACAGCCAGGGCCTGCTGCGCGAGGACCTGAAGATCCTGGTGATGTCGGCTACCCTGGACGGCGCGCGCGTCTCGGCCCTGCTGGGCGATGCGCCGGTGGTGCAGAGCGAGGGACGGATGTTCCCGGTCGAGACCCGCTATCTGGGCCGCGACGATCGGCAGCGGTTGGAGGAAAGGGTCGGCCGCGCCGTCGAGCGGGCCCTGGCCGAGGAGAGCGGCTCAGTCCTGGTCTTCCTGCCGGGCCAGGGCGAGATTCGCCGGGCCGAGAGCTGGCTGGCCGAGCGCCTGCGCCGGCCGGACGTCGATCTCGCTCCCTTGTACGGCGCGCTGGAGCCGGCCGAGCAGGACCGCGCTGTGCAGCCCGCGCCGGCCGGCCGTCGCAAGGTGGTGCTGGCCACCTCGATCGCCGAGACCAGCCTGACCATCGAGGGCGTGCGGGTCGTCATCGACGCGGGCCTCTCCCGCGTGCCGCGCTTCGACCCGTCCAGCGGCCTGACCCGGCTGGAGACGGTGCGGGTGGCGCGCGCCGCCGCCGACCAGCGCCGGGGCCGCGCCGGCCGCACCGAGCCGGGCGTCTGCTACCGCCTGTGGGACGAGCCGGAGACCCGGGCCCTCACACCCTTCGCCCGGCCCGAGATCCTGGAGGCCGACCTGTCGCGCCTGGCCTTGGACCTGGCCCGCTGGGGCGCCAAGGACGCTGAAGGCCTGGCCTTCCTCGATCCGCCGCCCAAGGCCGCGTTCAGCGAGGCGCGGTCGCTGCTGAACCGCTTGCAGGCGCTTGACGCCAATGGCGGGCTGACCGCGCACGGCAAGGCGCTGTCGAACATGCCTCTGGCTCCCAGGCTGGCCCACATGGTCGCCCGCGCGGCCGCCTCCGGCCAGGCGCACCGCGCCGCCGAGATCGCCGCCGTGCTCAGCGAGCAAGGCCTGGGCGGCCGGGGCGTGGATCTGCGCGGCCGGCTGGAGGGCTTTGGCCGTGACCGCACGCCGAGGGCCCGCGACGCCCGGGCGCTGGCCGAGCGCTGGTCGCGGCAGGCCGGCAAGCCGAGCGGCGCCGAGCCCCTGGACGATGCTTTGCTGCTGGCCGAGGCCTATCCCGAGCGGGTGGCCCGGGCCCGCGGCAAGCCCGGCGAGTACCAACTGGCCAGCGGCCGCGGCGTCTATCTGGAACCGACCGACGCCCTGGCCCGCGAGACCTGGCTGGCCGTCGGCGAGCTGGGCGGCGGCGACGCCCGCGACCGCATCCTGCTGGCCGCGCCTCTGGATGAAGATGCCTTGCGCGCCGCCTTCGCCGACCGCCTGGTCGCCGAGGATCGCCTGGAGACCACCGGCGGCGGCAAGCTGCGCGCCAAGCGCCTGCTGCGCCTGGGCAAGCTGGTGGTCGACGAGAAGATCATCGAAAAGCCCGACCCGGCCCTGATCGCCGGGGCCCTGGCCGACCAGGTGCGGGCCGAGGGCTTAGACGCCCTGAAGCTGGGCGAGCGGGGCAGGGGGCTGCTCGACCGCGTGGCCTTCCTGCGCGCCAACGATGGAGAGGCCTGGCCGGATCTGTCGGAAGCGGCCCTGGTCGCGCGGCTGGACGAATGGCTCGAACCCCTGCTGGTCGGCCGCTCGTCTCTGGCCAGCCTCGACGAGGGCGCACTGGAGGCGGCGATCAAGACCCTGATCCCGTGGGACATGCAGGGCCGCATCGAGGCCCAGGCCCCGGCGCGCTTCACCGCCCCGACCGGCTCGACCTTCGCCATCGACTACGGCGCCGAAGGCGGTCCGCGCGTCGAGGTGCGGGTGGGTGAGCTTTACGGCCTGGCCGAGCACCCCTGCGTGGCCCACGGCAAGGTCCCCCTGACCCTGGCCCTCCTGTCGCCCGCCCACCGCCCGATCCAGATCACCAAGGACCTGCCGGGTTTCTGGAAAGGCTCCTGGCGGGAGGTGAAGGTGGAGATGAAGGGGCGCTATCCCCGGCACGTGTGGCCGGATGATCCGGCCAGCGCCGCGCCGACGACGCGGGCTAAGCCGCGGGGGACGTGAGGGGGTGTTGGCAACCCAAAGCCAGACCTTGCTGGGGCGAACACCTATCACATGGGTTTGGCTTATCAGAGGCACGGCGATAGTTCGCATGCGCGCATACCAACCTCAGAATCCGCCCAGGCCTCGAAGCGCTCGTGATGACGTCCGTTGGAGCTAAGCCTGCGGTCAGCGGAAGCGCTTCCAACGCTGGATAAGAAGTCATGTTGTTTCAGGCCCAGCGACGCGCAGCAGCTAGACGCTGCACGGCCCTGATCGGAGCCCCGTCTAGCCTAGGCTACCGGTCGGCCTCGTATTCCTTCTGAAAGAGAATGTGGGCACGCTTAATCGCCATCAAAAGCGTGGCAACGAAGTGGGCGTAGAAGAATATCGTCGCGCAGGCGGGAATATTCCAGCCGATGTCGAAAACGTAAAAGCTCAAGAACGCTATCAGCGCCGCGCAGCTTAGTAGCGTCATGTAGGAAAGATTGGCGTTTAACTCGGCCAAGAGCTCACGGCGCTTCTTTAGTTTATCGGCCTGAATGGCGATTAGATGTTCGTCCTGCGGTTTTTCCCATTTGCGCTGCAGTATGCCGAAAATCGCCACCTGCACGTTGAGCAGCAATGCGATGAAGATGCCGAAGAAGGTGATGGACAGATTGTAGAAGGCGTCGTCGAAGGCGATCTTATGAAAAGTGGGAATAGCCGCGCAAGCCAGAGGGGCGCCGTAGAAAATCAAAACATCGACGAGTGAACGCCGCCCGGAACGATGGTCCCGCAGCGTATCAAGGTGGTCAGCTACGATCGGGATGACGTCGATCTTCATCCTCTAGCCCTTATTAGGCGCTGATAGAAGTCCTGCATGATGGCATTGGATTGCGCCTTCACGGAGTCAAAGGTGGGGTGGCCGCTCGGCGCGTAGATCACCGATTGCGAGATATCGATGCTTCCGGTGTCAGAATTGGGCCCGATGATGCCAATCGGGCGACGGCGGTTGCCTATCATCACTTCGGCCGTGGCGACGTCGAACTCGCCGCCATCGAACAGTATCACGCCGGTGTCGTTCTCCGAGAAAGAGCTACCCATGTCGCGTAAGGTGCCAAGGCTAGCACCGCGTTTGGCCTTGTATGTGACTTCCATGTCGATCGCCGTGGGCGGCTTGCCCGCGCGGTAGCTAGAGAACTTATCGCTGTAGGCGTCGTGGCGTACCAAAATGAGCTTCTTGACTGGCGCGTCGGCAAAGAGGCTCCGTGGGGAGTCGTTGCCCATCAGCTTGATCGAGTGCAGACGATAGCCAGGATTGATAGCTTCGAACTGTTTTTGCATCTCGTTGACCAGTAGATGAACGCACGACCTCACACCGAAGGATTGTAGAGAAACCAGCGCGAAATCCGCCGACGGTGGGCACCAGATATCGAAATAAAGTGGGATCTCCTCAACGTCATCCGCTGCTCGGTTGTAAGCTGCCTTCTTGGACTTGGGATTCTTGATCCTGCTCTCAAAGCCGAAGGTCCCATAGCGGACAAGGCCTCGGACACTATAAGGGGCGTATGGCTCCAACGGCTCGAAGTAGAAACTGCGCTCCTTGGCCTTGTCTGACACCGCGCCCTCGGCGGTCTGGTCGTCGACGAATTGGCGCAGGAAGGGCTGTAGTGGTACACGCAGTTCCGCAGGGTCCACGACCTCCTTATCACGGTCACGCAGTCGACGGGGAACTAGCTTGTAGAATCTAAGACCAATGGCAGTCGGCATCTCTTGCAATCCTGACGCGATAATAGTCGCGTGTGAGTCGAGAAATGATGATAGCGGCAGATTGTGTTGGGTGAGAAACCGGCTTCGGCCGCACGACCTTCGGATCGTCCCTAGTCGGATACTACTCGTTCGGCCCACAGCAAGTGGTGGATCAGCTCTGCGAAATCGGCGAGCGAGGGATTGCCATAGCTCCTCTCTCCCCGCAACAAACCACGCCCCCCAGCCTTGCGCTCCCCGACCCCCACGGTGCATGAGGAACCCCTGAAACGGCGAGGCCTCTGCTTCGCCGCCCGCGCTAACCGGCCTTCCGGCGACGGAGGGAGGACAAGAGACATGACCGAAGCTGCTTCCAAGACGATCAAGGGTCGCACCGGCGACTGGGAAATTGTGCTGGGCCTCGAGGTCCACGCCCAGGTGGCCAGCAAGTCCAAGCTGTTCTCGGGCGCCGCCGTCGGCTTCGGCGCCGGTCCCAACGAGCAGGTCAGCCTCGTGGACGCGGCCATGCCGGGCATGCTGCCGGTGCTGAACCGCTACTGCGTCGAGCAGGCGGTGAAGACGGGCCTGGGCCTGAAGGCGCAGATCAACCTGAAGAGCCGCTTCGACCGCAAGAACTACTTCTATCCCGACCTGCCGCAGGGCTACCAGATCAGCCAGTTCGACCAGCCGATCGTCGGCGAGGGCGTGGTGACCGTCGAGCGCGACGACGGCACGACCTTCGACGTGCGCATCGAGCGCCTGCACCTGGAGCAGGACGCCGGCAAGTCGCTGCACGACCAGGACCCGAACGCCACCTACGTCGACCTGAACCGCGCGGGCACGGCGCTGATGGAGATCGTCTCCAAGCCCGACATGCGCACCTCCGAAGAGGCCGCCGCCTACGTCAAGAAGCTGCGGACGATCCTGGTCTATCTGGGCACCTGCGACGGCGACATGGAGAAGGGCAACCTTCGCGCCGACGTCAACGTGTCGGTCTGCCGTCCGGGCGACTACGAGAAGTTCCGCGAGACCGGCAGCTTCAAGCACCTGGGCACGCGCTGCGAGATCAAGAACGTCAACTCGTACCGCTACATCCAGCAGGCCATCGAGTACGAAGCCCGTCGCCAGATCGAGATCCTGGAAGACGGCGGCGTGATCGACCAGGAAACCCGCCTGTTCGACCCGACCAAGGGCGAGACCCGCTCGATGCGTTCTAAGGAAGAGGCGCACGACTACCGCTACTTCCCCGACCCGGACCTGCTGCCGCTGGTACTGGACCCGGCCTGGGTGAAGGAGATCGAGACCACGCTGCCGGAACTGCCGGACGCCAAGAAGGCGCGCCTGCAGAGCGAATATGGCCTGTCGGCCTACGACGCCGGGGTGCTGATCATCGACGCCGAGCGCGCCGACTACTTCGAGGCCGCCGCCAAGGGCCGTGACGCCAAGCTGACAGCCAACTGGGTCACGAACGAACTGCTGGCCAAGCTGTCTGCCGCCGGCACGGCGTTCCCGGACTCGCCGCTGCCCTCGTCGGACATCGCCCAGCTGGTCGAACTGATCGAGAACGGCACGATCTCGTCGAAGATCGCCAAGGAAGTCTTCGAGCACATGTGGGCCGGCGAAGGCCGCCCCGCCGAGATCGTCGAGAAGCACGGCCTGGTCCAGATCAACGACACCGGCGCCATCGAGGCGGCGATCGACGAGCTGATCGGCGCCAACCCCGACAAGGCCGCGGCCGTAAAGGAAAAGCCCCAGGCCATCGGCTGGTTCGTCGGCCAGGTCATGAAGGTCACCGGCGGCAAGGCCAACCCGGGCACGGTCAACGACCTCTTGAAGGCCAAGCTGGGTCTCTGATCCCGGCTTTCAGGCAAAAGGAAAAGGGCCCGTCGCGAAAGCGGCGGGCCCTTCTCTTTGTCGGAGGGGGGACTCGAACAGGGACGCGCCTACTGAGGCGTGGTCGGGTCCTGCGCGGACGCGCCGGCGGCGGCCGGGTCGTCGTGCTTCTTGTGCTTCTTGGACTTCTTTTCGGGCTTGGCCGCGTCCTCGGCGGCCGGGGCCGTGGTGGTCGAGGTCTCGCCCGGGGCCGTGGCCGAGGTCGGTTCGCCCGCGCTCGCGGCGCTGTCGGCCTGCGGGGTGGTGCTGTCAGTGGTCGCCGGAGCGGTGGTCGAGGCCGATGGATCCGTGGTCGTGGTCGACGAGCCCCAGCTGCTGCTGGACGAAGGCGGGGTGGATTGGGCGGAAGGGTCGGCCGGGGCCTGCTGGGCCAGGGCCGAACCGGCGTAGCCGGCGGCGGCGAGGGCGAGGACGGCGGCGGAGATGCGCAAGCTCTTCATCGGTAAGCGCCTTCGTGTCTGCTGCGTCGGACTGTGACGCGAGGCCTACGCTGGCGACTGGATACGGCCGAAATGACCCGACAATCGGGCTTTGCGGCCCGATGCGTGGCGCGCGCGCGGCGAGCATGGCGCAAAAACGGCGCCCCAGGTGGAGTTCCCGGGGCGCCGCAAGACTTTTCAGATACCGGTGATCGAATTCGATCTAGTTGTTGATGATCTCGAAGATCAGGCCGGTGGCGATGGCGGCCAGCACGTAGTCGTTGCCGGCGCGGTACCAGTAGTAGCCGCGGGGCGGCTGGCGCAGGTGGTAGCGGCCGTAGTCGTGCACGACATAGCCGCCGCCGCGATAGTAGGGCGGCAGGTAGCCGCCGCGGCGCCAGGCGTTGTAGCCTGGGCGATAGTCCGGGCGGCCGTAATAGTGGGCCGGCGGAGCGCCGTAGTGCCAGCGGTCGCGGTAGTAGTAGCCGTTGTAGCGGCGGTCGTCCCAGCGGCCGTGGCGGTCGCCGCGGCGGTCGTCCCGACGGTCCCAACGGTCGTCACGGCGGTCATCGCGACGATCCCAGCGGTCGCCGCGACGGTCGTCACGGCGGTCCCAGCGGTCTTCGTGGCGATCGCCGCGGCCTTGGGCCGAGGCGTCGGTGGCGACGGCGGCCATCGGGCCCGCGACCGAGGCCACGGCGGCGATGGTGAGCAACAGACGTTTCATGTGTACGTCTCCTTGTGGTCAGCGGTCGCCTGGAGGCGGCCTAATCCCTCGACCTTGGAAACAAGATTGATCCCCGGCGCCTGAACCGTCGCTGAACGGTCATGTCAGGATGGATATTGGCGTCGCGCGCGCGGATGGCCATGTTCTGCGTCACCAAGACCGACATCAGGGAGTCGCGTGCATGACCAGTCCGATCGAGCTGCACTATTGGCCCACGCCCAACGGCTGGAAGATTTCCATCGCCCTGGAGGAGATGGGCCTGCCCTACGAGATGATCCCGGTGAACATCGGCACGGGCGAGCAGTTCAAGCCGGAGTTCCTGGCCATCAGCCCCAACAACCGCATGCCGGCCATCGTCGATCCCGACGGACCCGACGGCCAGCCGATCTCGATCTTCGAGTCCGGGGCCATCCTGCAATACCTCGCCCGCAAGTCCGGCCAGTTCTACGGCCAGGGCGAGCGCGACCGGGTGAACATCGACCAGTGGGTGATGTGGCAGATGGGCGGCCTTGGCCCGATGGCCGGCCAGACCCACCATTTCCGCCAGTACGCCGGGGCGATCATCGCCGATCAAAGGCAGCTGGCCTACGGCGCGATCCGCTACACCAACGAGACCCACCGGCTGTACGGCGTGCTGAACAAGCAGCTGGCCGGAAAGGATTTCGTCTGCGGCCAATTGTCCATCGCCGACTTCGCCATATGGCCATGGGTCGTGCCGTGGAAGAACCAGGGCATCCAGATCGAGGAGTTCCCGAACATCCAGGCCTGGTTCGAGCGCCTGAACGCGCGCGAGGCCGTGCAAAGGGGCTTCAAGCTTGGGGCGGAGCTGCGTTCCAGCGGCCTGCAAGCGTCGGGAAAAGCTGCCGAAGAAGCGCGCAAGGTTCTGTTCGGCCAGCGGGCGCGTTAACCACCCGTATACCCGTGTTTATCGGGTGTTACTTCAGTGATCGAGGCGTGTTGTCGCGCCTCGATTCATGATCTCTGCGCGCTTAACTATATGTTCAGCGAGCAAGGTTTTCTCTGTGTTCATGGCCGAGCTGGACCACTGGGGACCAGCCGGAAGGACTGGGGAACTGAAGTCATGATGATGAGCATCGAACCGCCCGCCGCCGTGATGGGCCTGCCGCTGCCGACCGCCGAATCCACGGGCGACGAGCTGTTCCGCATGGGCATGCTGTATTCGACCGGCCAGGGCGGCGCGCCGCTGGACTACGTCTCGGCCCACATGCTGTTCAACCTGGCCGCCATGCGCGGTTCGGTCGAGGCCAAGGTCTATCGCAAGGAACTGTCGCAAGAGATGGCCAGCGAAGACGTCGCCGAAGCCCAGCGCCAGGCGCGCCAATGGCTGGCTCACGGCTGAACCACGGTTCAGCCGTTTCTACTCTCGGGCCGGACGCTCTCTGGATCCGGCCGTGACTTTCCAGCTCAGTTGCTGAAGCCGTTGATGGCGTAGCTGAAGCTGATCGGCAGCAGGTCTCGGAAGTACTGCTGCATGAACAGGCCCGTCTCCGCCGCCCCGCTGCGCGGCACGTAGACGATGTCGAAGCGGCGAAGCGGCACCAGGTCCGCGCCGCGCGGGTCGGTCAGACCCTTCAGAAGATCCGCCGTCCGCATCATGGCCCGGCCGTCCGGGCCGCGCCGGATGATGATGACCTGGCTGCGCTTGGACGAGCTTTTGAACCCGCCGGCCTGGATCACGGCCCGCAGGGCGTCGCCGTCGCCGGCCATGTCGTAGACGCCGGGATTGCCGACCTCGCCGCCGACGAACACCTTCAGCGGGGCCGTCGCCTTCACCGCCACCTGCACCTGCGGGCGCAGCAGCTGCTGGCCGTAGGCCCGGGTCAGAGAGTCCTCGAGTTCCTCGATCGTGCGGTCGGCGGCCATCACCGGTCCGACCAGCGGCAAAGCGACGCGGCCGTCGGGCTGCACCACCACCGACTTATTAAGCTCCGTGGCCGAAGGTACGGTCACCTCCAGCTCGTCGCCCGGATAGAAGCGATAGGCTGGCTCGCTCTCGCTCCAGTCGGCGTAGCCGATGTTGGGAAACTGGCCGGTGGGCCGCGGGGCGGGCGTCAGCGGCTCGCCGTCGACGTGGCCGCAGGCCGAGAGGCTAGCGCTCGCGAGCACCAGGGCCAGGGCGGTGAAGAGAGCGATGCGCCGATCCATGCGACGACTCTTACCAAACATAGGTAACCAAACCTTAAGCCCGGAAGCCCCAGGGTCGTGTGGAAGTTTGGACCCATTGGATTCGCATGTCGACGAGCGCCTGGACCAGCGTGCCGCACGACCCGCCGTCGCGACGCGACTGGGCGGCGCGGGCCCGCTATGCGCCGACCGATTTCATCACCCTGCTGTGGCGTGAACGCTGGCTGATGCTGGGCGTGTTCCTGGTGATCCTGTTCCTGGGCGCTGCCTTCGCCTTCACGCTGAAGAAGTCCTACACCGCCAGCTCCAGCCTGTTCGTCCGCCTGGGCCAGGAATATGTCTACGAGCCGCGCGCCGGCGACGCCGCCCGCGGCGCGGTGCCCGACGTCGACCAGGTGATCCAGTCGGAAAGCGAGATCCTGGGCAGCGGCGAACTGCGCGAGCGGGTGATCCGCAAGCTGGGCTTCGCCACCGTGTTCCCGGACGCCGGCGCCAAGTACGCCGCGGCGAGCCCCGACCAGAAGCGCAAGATGATCGCCCAGGGACGCGACAGCGTCGGCCGCAGCCTGAAGATCGAGACCGCGCCCGACAATTCGATCATCCGCCTGTCGTACCAGCACCAGGACCCGGAAACGGCCGAGAAGGTGCTGAACACCCTGCTGGAAGAGTACCTGATCTATCGCCGCAGCCTGCTGATCAACGACGACGACAAGGTGCTGTCGCGCCAGCGCGACAGCTTCGAGCAACGCCTGGCCGAGACCGACACCGCCTATCAGGCTTTCCTGCAGACCAACGACATCGGCGACTTCACCGCCCAGAAGACGGCCCTGACCCAGCTGCAGGCCCAGGTCGAGGCTCAGAAGTACTCGATCGACGCCCAGTTGCAGGATCGCCAGGGGCGTCTTGCCGCCGTGCAGGCCGAGCTCTCCCGCACGCCGTCGGAGGCCGTGCTCTATCGCGACCAGGACATGTCGGCCTCGAGCAAGCTGGCCCAGCTGAAGCTCGACCGCGAGGGCCTCTTGGCCCGCTACCTGCCCAACGCCCAGCCTGTGCGCGACATCGACGCGCAGATCGCCCAGCTTGAGCAGGGCGTGGCCAGTGGTCGCACCAACGGCGAGGGCGCGCGCCGCAGCGGTCCCAACCCGATCTGGCAGACCCTGCAATCGACCCGCAACGACCTGTCGGCGGAAGTCGCCGCCCTGCGCGAGTCGCAAGGCGCCTACGCCATGCAGGTGCAGGAAGTGAACGAGCGCCTGCTGCGCCTGGCCCAACTGGAGCCGCAGTTCAACCAGCTGACCCGCGACCGCGACGTGCTGTCGGCCAATGTCCGCGACTTCACCGTCAAGGAGCAGCAGGACGAGGCCCAGCGCCAGATGTCGGCCGAGAGCAGCGACAACATCCGCATAGTCCAGCGCGCTGTCGCGCCGTCGGAGGGCAAGAGCCTGAAGAAGCCGGTGCTGGTGCTGGCCTTCCTGTTCGCGGCCTTCACCGCCGCCTGCGCGGGCCTGGTGCGGATGCTGCTGCGCCCCGGCCTGCAGACCCCGGCCTCGGCCTCGCGCACCCTTGGCCTGCCGGTCCTGGCGACCGCCGGCGTCAAGCGCGCGGCCTAAGGTCCGAGTGGGCGATTTGGTCGCCTTTCGCGCGAACATGGTTAGGCATTAGTTTCAACGGTCTTCAACGCGCGGCGATTCGGGCGAATGGTGGATTTGAACGTGGAAATGGCGGAACTGTGGGGGTCGCTCGGCGCCCCTGCGGCCGGCCGTGCGCACGTCGTCCAGTTCGTGTCGGCCAGGCGCGGGGAGGGGACCTCGACGGTCGCCCGCGAGTTCGCCCGCTTCGCCTCCAGGCGCGCCGGCCGCCGGACCTGGCTGATCGACCTGGATCTCACCACCTCGCCGCAATACCAGGCCATCGCCGCCCAGCCCGACCGCTACGGCCAGCTGGGCTCGGGCGCGGCGGCCAGCCCCGATGGCTCGATGTTCTTCACCGTGCAGCCGCCGGCGCCTCGTCCCGACGGCGGCGTGTGGCCCGACGCCAAGTACATCGCCGCCCATAGCGTCGGCGGACCGCGCCTGTGGGTCACCCGCTTCAAGCGCGAGGCCCTGCGCGGTCGCCAGAAGGCCCACATCCTGCCGGGCGTCGAATACTGGGCCGGCTTGCGCCGTCACGCCGAGATCATCGTCGTCGACTGCCCGTCGGCCGACAGTTCGCAGGCGGCGCTCACCATCGCCCAGCACATGGACCAGACCATCCTGGTGGTCAGCGCCCAGGAGGCCGACGTGCGGCCGCCGGGCCTGCTGCGCGACGCCCTGGCCTCGGCCGGCGGTCGCTGCGCCGGCGTGTTCTTCAACCAGGCCTCGGTGACGCCGCCGAGCTTCCTGCGGGCCATACTGCCGTGACCTCGTCCTACGGCGGACCGGTCAGCGTCGCGCCGCCGAGGCTCCTGTTTCCCCAGATCGCCATCTTCACCGCCGCGGTGTTCCTGCTGCTGCTCTACAGCGGCGGCTGGGAACTGCCGCTGGTGGGCGAGAACGCCGACGAGGCCGGCTCGGCCATCCTGCGCGTCGCCTACCTGCCGGCCTATGCCGCGGGCTTTGGCCTGATCGCTCTGGACCCGCGCAACAGCCTCCGCGCCAGCATCCGCCAGCCGTTCCTGTTCGCCCTGATCGGGATCGTCTGCCTGTCGACCTTCTGGTCGATCGCGCCGGACGTCACCACGCGCCGCGCCTTCGCGGTGACCTGCACGACGCTGGGCGGCGTGGCCCTGGCCGCGCGCTTCCGTTGGCGGGAGCTGGCCGAGGTGTTCGCCGCCACCTTCGCGGTGCTGATCATCGCCTCCTACGTGGTCTGCATCGCCGTGCCGCGCATCGGGGTGATGACCGAGCTGTTCCCCGGCGCCTGGCGCGGCCTGTGGCGCGAGAAGAACGGCCTGGGCGGCATGATGGCCTTCGGCTTCTGCATCGTCTCGGCCGCCGCTCTCCTGAACCCCAGGCGGGCCAAGATGTGGTGGGGCTTCGCGGCGCTCGCGGTCGGCCTCGTCCTGATGTCGACCTCGAAGACCTCGCTGGTGTCACTGATGCTGGGCGTGGCGGCCCTGGGCTTCGTGCTGATCGCCCGGCGCGGCCCGGCGGCGGGCACGGCGGCGACCTGGACGGCGGTGACGGGCTTTGGCCTGCTGATCGCCTTCGTCGTGCTGGCTTCGGACGTGTTCTTCGCCATCCTGGGCAAGGACGCCACCCTGACGGGCCGCACCAAGATCTGGAGCGCGGCCCTGGTCGAGATCCAGGAGCGGCCTTGGCTGGGCTTCGGCTATCACGCCATCTGGGGCGACAAGAGCGGCTGGGGTCCGTTCGCCTGGATCAGCAAGAACGCCGGCTTCCAGGCCCAGCACGCGCACAATTCCTGGCTGGAGCAGTGGCTGGGCATGGGCCTGTTCGGCATGGCCGCCTGGGGCCTGTTCTACATCCAGACAATGACGCTGGCCTTGATCGCCGTGTTCCGCGACCGGGGCGCCTTGCTCGCCTTCCCGTTCCTGGTCGTCTACAGCCTCGTGGCCCTGACCGAGAGCATCGCGGTGGCCTATAACGACTTCCGCTGGGTGCTGTTCGTGGCCCTGGCGGTGAAGCTGGCGTTCCCGGATCGGGAACTGGAGCGGTAGGGTGTCTTCCTCCCGAGCCATTCCATTTCTCCCGTCATTCCCGCCCTTGTGGCGGGAACCTCTGGGTCCGTTCGCACGTGAAGCGCCAGCGGCATGCTCAGCACGCCGCCCCATCCGTCCTTGTGGCTGATGGAGGGTTTCCCGCCACAAGGGCGGGAATGACGGGAGGATAGGTGGGAGGGGAAGTCGGTTTAGATCTTCGACCACATAGCCGGCCGCTCGGGCGTCTTGCCCAGCCGGTCCAGCGTCGCCGAGCGCAGGGCGACGATGCCGCCTTCCAGCGCGCGCCAGGCCTTCATCCGTCCACTGACGACCACGCGCTCGTCCCAGGCGGCAGGGCCGGCCGAGACCACGTCCAGGCCGATCTGGCGATAGACGCCGCGGGCCGCCGCGATCGCCCAGGCAGAGCGGACGGGCAGGTCGCGCAGGCCCCAGCGGGCCGAGGCGTAGTAGGGCTCGGCGGCTTGCACCAGGCGACGGGCGAGGGCGGCGACGTCGGCGCGGCGGGCCGGGTCGGTCAGCTGCTCAACGGGCAGCGAAAGCTCGGCCAGCCAGGCGCGCGGGACGTAGACCCGGTCGTTTCGGGCGTCCTCGACGATGTCGCGGGCGATGTTGGTCAGCTGGAAGCCCAGGCCCAGGTCCTGGGCCCGGCGCAGTGTCGGCAGGTCGCTAGCCGGCACGCCCATGACGATGGCCATCATCGCGCCGACGACGCCGGCCACGCCCCAGCAATAGGCCAGCAGGTCTTCCAGCGTCTCGTAGCCGCGGCCTTCGACGTCCATGGAAAAGCCGTCGATCATGTCGAGGGCGTAGCGCTCGGGAATGCCGCGTCGCAGGGCCACGGTCTGGAAGGCGGCGAACACCGGATCGCTGGGGGTCTCGCCGGCCAGGGCGCTGCGCGTCTGGGCGTAGAGCGCGGCCAATCGCGCCGGCGCGTCGGCCACCGGGCTCATGCCGTGACCCAGGGTCTGGCCGTCAATGACGTCGTCGCAGTGCCGGCACCAAGCGTACAGCATCTCGGCGTCGGCGCGGGTCTGGGCGTCGAACAGCGCCGCGGCGGCCGCGAAGCTCTTGGAGCCCTTCTGGATCGCCTCGCGGCTCTGGGCTTCGAGATCGGATGCTTCCAGAGCGCTCATTCGGCCGCCGAAGCCTGGGTGGCGAAGTCGTCGATCATCAGCCCGGCCGTGGCCTTGGCGCTGCCCACGACGCCAGGAATGCCCGCGCCCGGATGGGTGCCAGCGCCGACGAAGTAGAGGTTGGGGATCACGTCGTCGCGGTTGTGGGTGCGGAAGAAGGCGCTCTGGGTCAGGATCGGCTCCAGCGAGAAGGCCGCGCCCTTCCAGGCGTTGAGGTCCTTCACGAAATCGTCCGGGGTGATGAAGCGGCTGGTGACCAGGTCGGCGGTCAGGCCCGGAATGTAGTGCTTTTCCAGATAGGCCAGGATGCGGTCGCGGTACTTGGGCCCCTCGACCGACCAGTCGATGTCGGCGGTCTCGAGGTTGGGCACGGGCGAGAGGGCGTAGAAGGTCGAGCAGCCTTCCGGGGCCATGTTGGGGTCGCTGGCGGTGGGGTGGTGCAGGTAGAGCGAGAAGTCCTCGGCCAGGGCGTTCTTGCCGTAGATCTCGCCGATCAGCTCGCGATAGCGGTTGCCGAAGCAGATGGTGTGGTGGCGGATCTCGGGGTGCTGGGTCTTGAGGCCGAAATAGACCACGAACAGCGACGGGCTCCAGCGCTTGTTCTCCAGCGCCTTGCCCACCTTCTGGCCGCGCGGCTCCTCGCGCAGCAGGTGGCGGTAGGTGTGCATGACGTCGGCGTTGGAGGCGACGGTGTCGAAGGCCTCGAAGCCTTCCTTGGTGACCACGCCCGTCACCCGGCCCTGGCGCACGGCGATGCGCTCGACGGGGTGCGACAGGTGCAGCTTGCCGCCCAGGTCGGTGAACAGCTTGGCCAGGGCCCGCACCAGGGCGTGGGTGCCGCCGCGCGGGAACCAGACGCCGCCGCGACGCTCCAGCGCGTGGATCAGGGCGTAGATCGACGAGGTGGCGAACGGGCTGCCGCCGACCAGCAGGCTATGGAACGACAGGGCCTGGCGGACATGCTCGTCCTTCACGAAGCCGGCGACCTTGTCATAGACGCTGCGCCAGGCCTGCAGCTTCATCAGCGACGGCGCGGCGGCGATCATCGAGCCGAAGTCGAGGAACGGCACCGCGCCCAGTTCGACATAGCCCTTCTGGTACAGCTCTTCGGAATAGTCGTGGAAGCGGCGGTAGCCCTCGACGTCGGCCGGGTTGCGGGCGGCGATCTGGCGGTCCAGGCCCTCCTGGTCGTTGACGTAGTCGAAGACGTCGCCGTCTTCCCACAGCAGGCGATAGAAGGGATCGACCGGCAGCAGGTCGACATAGTCCTCGATGCGGCGGCCCGAGAGTTCGAACAGTTCCTTCAGGCAGTCCGGATCGGTGACGACGGTGGGGCCGGCGTCGAAGGTGAAGCCTTCCTGCTCCCAGACATAGGCGCGGCCGCCCGGCTTTTCGCGGCCCTCGTACAGTGTGACGTCGAAACCCTGCGACTGCAGGCGCACGGCCAGCGACAGGCCGCCGAAGCCGGCGCCGATGACGGCCGCCTTGGGACGGGGCGGGACCGGGGCGTGGGCGTTCATGCGTCTTGTCCTCCGAACACGGAACTCTCGCTTATGCACTTCATGGCGGCGCCGATCGGCACCGGCGGCTTGCCGATCAGCACCCTGGCCTTGTCGCGCCAGGTCAGGCGCGCCGCATAGAAGCGCTGAATGAGCGGTACCGATAGCCGGTAGAACCGCTCCAGAACTCGATAGCGCTCTTCCGGCGCGCAGGCGCGGAACAGCATGCGGTTGAGCAGGCGCAGGAAGCGCCGCTTGCGCCAGGTCGCCTTGGAGTAGGCCTCGACGCAGGCGCGAACGCTGGCGCTGGTGATGCGGGGCAGGGCGGCGATCCTGTCGGCCAGCCGCGCGGCGTCGGGCAGGGAATAGCCGGTGGTTGGCTGGAAGAGGGCGGCGCGCAGGCCGACCTCGGCCACCTGTGGGCGGGCTTCCTGCCAGTAGGCGTCGATGTCGCCGCCAAGGGCGATGGGCAGCACGCCGTGCTCCTCGCGCTCGACCGCCTCGATGGTCCAGCCCTGGGCCTTGGCGTAGTCGGCGATGGCGGCGCCCAGCGAGGCGCGGTCGAGGCCGGGGCCGTCGCTGTAGCGGGTGTCCTCGATCAGCAGGCGATGGGCGTCGAGCGGCAGGACGTAGACGAAGCGGTAGCCGTCGGTCTGCGGCACCGTGGCGTCCATGATGATCGGGGCGGCAAGGCCGTGGGGCGCGGAAAGGCGCAGGTCCTGGCCGACGAACTTCTGCCAGCCGAGCGCCAGGCGCTTGCTGCGGCGGGCCCCGCGGCCGTCGATCACCGCGCCGGCGACGATGCGGCGGCCGTCGGCCAGGGTCACCTGGTGCGGATTGACGTCGAGGACGGCGATGCCTGTCCAGGCGTCAGGGCCGAGCACGCGGCTCACCACCTCGTGCAGGCGCTTCGAGGTGATGGCCAGATAGGGGGTGGGCAGACTGCGCCTGTGGGCGGGGAAGCGCACTTCGTAGCCGGTCCAACGGTGCACGATCAGCGGCCGCAGCCAGCCGCCGATGGCCGCGTCGACGTCGGTCTCGAAGTGGCACCAGGTGTGTTCGCCGCCGATGGTGGGCTCGCGTTCCAGCAACAGCACGCGCAGGCCTGGCCGCAGCGCCTTGAGGCGCAGGGCGATCAGGCTGTTGGCCAGTCCGCCGCCCACCAGGACGACGTCGGCGCGAAGCGCGGCGGAAGCGGATTCCATCGTTCTGGCTCTAGCACGAAAGAACGACGCTCACGCCAGCGCCGTGACGCAAAGCGGGCGCCCGTTTGGACGTTGCACCCAGGCGGGCGAGACGTTAGGGGAGCGCGCACAGGAGCGCCCCCACATGTCAGAAGCCGCCATCATCGACGGGAAGGCCTTCGCCGCCCGCCTGCGCCAGACCATCGCCGCCGAGGTCGCGGCCCTGAAGGCGGAGCACGGCCTGACGCCCGGCCTGGCCGTCGTGCTGGTGGGCGAGGATCCGGCCAGCCAGGTCTATGTGCGCAGCAAGGGCGAGCAGACCCTGGAAGCGGGCATGCATTCGGAGACCCATCGCCTGCCGGCCGAGACCTCGCAGGCCGAGCTCCTGGCCCTGGTCGAGCGCTTGAACTCCGATCCGGCCGTGCACGGTGTGCTGGTCCAGTTCCCGGTGCCCGACCACATCAGCCAGGCCGACGTGGTCGCCGCCATCTCGCCCGACAAGGACGTCGACGGCCTGACCGTGGCCAACGCCGGTCGCCTGGCCAGCGGCCTGCCGGCCCTGACGCCCTGCACCCCGACCGGCTGCATGATGCTGCTGCGTGACCAGCTGGGCGAGCTGTCGGGCAAGCGCGCCGTGGTGATCGGCCGCTCGAACCTGATGGGCAAGCCGATGGCCCAGCTGCTGCTGGCGGCCGACTGCACCGTCACCATCGCCCATTCGCGCACCAAGGACCTGCCGGCCGTCGTCCGCGAGGCCGATATCGTCGTGGCCGCCGTCGGCCGTCCCCAGATGGTCAAGGCCGACTGGGTCAAGCCCGGAGCGGTGGTCATCGACGTCGGCATCAACCGCATCCCCAAGGACGACGGCAAGACCCGCCTGGTCGGCGACGTGGCCTTCGACGAGGTCAAGGCCGTGGCTTCGGCCATCACGCCCGTGCCGGGCGGCGTTGGCCCTATGACCATCGCCTGCCTGCTGGCCAACACCGTTCTGGCCGCCAAGCGCCTGAACGGGATCGGCGAATAGTCGAGGGCGCGGCCCAGAACGAAGAAAGCCGGGGCGATGGCCCCGGCTTTCTTGTTTTCAGGTTCTGTATCCGACCGATCAGCCGGCCAGGTACTCGGCCACGCGACCTTCCAGCTCCAGCGCCAAGGCGCGGCCCACGGGGTGCTCGTCTGTCTTGATGTCGTCGCGGACGCAGGCCTTGATCGCGTCGATGTGGGCGTCGACCAGGAACATCGGCGCCTGCAGGCGCGTCGCCGGATCGTCGATCAGCTTGCACAGCGAGGCGGCCAGGCGCGTGATCAGCGGGAATTCGTAGGTGGCGCCCAGGCCCTTCAGGTCGTGGGCGCGCAGATAGAGGGTTTCGACGGTCTGGGCGTTGAGGCCGTCGGCGCGCACGCCCTGGCGGGCGGCTTCCAGCTTGACGATCTCGTCGTTGAGCCATTGGGCGAAATTGCCCGACAGGCTCTTGAGCGCGGCTTCGGCCTTGGCGATCGCGGCCATGTCGATGCCGCCGCGTCCGCCCACCTTGAGCTTGAGCATGTTCGGCACCTGGATCACCTCAGCGGTGGGCTTGTTCATCGGGTCGCCTCCCCGTCGGCGTTACTTAGGGAACGGTCACACGACAGGCGTTAACAATGAGTGAGACGAAGGTTTCACTCCACAGGCCCGTGTCGGGTTTCCGACGTTCCCGGCTAGGCCGAGAACTGTTCTGTCAGTACGCGCTCCTCAAGACTGCGGCCCGCGTCGAACAACATCGACAGGGTCGAACCCCGGTCCTCGGAGATATGCACCTCGACGACGTCGCGGACCTCGTAGTTGTCGGCCACGGCGCTGACGGGTCTCTTATCGCATTCCAGGACCTCGAACGTCACCCTCGCGCTCTGCGGCAAAAGCGCGCCCCGCCACCTACGCGGGCGGAAGGCGCTGATCGGGGTCAGGGCCAGCACCTGGGCGCCGAGCGGGATGATCGGTCCATGGGCCGAGAGATTGTAGGCGGTCGAGCCGGCCGGGGTGGCCACCAGGGCGCCGTCGCAGACCAGTTCGCCCATCCGCACCTTGCCGTCGATCGAGATGCGCAGTTTGGCCGTCTGGCGGGTCTGGCGCAGCATCGAGACCTCGTTGATCGCCAGCGCCCGGTGCTGTCGGCGGCGCGAGTCGATGGCGACCATGGCCAGCGGATGGATGACGGCGCGCTCGGCGGCGTTGATCCGCGCCAGCAGTTCGTCCTCGCTGTATTCGTTCATCAGGAAGCCGACCGAGCCGCGGTTCATGCCGTAGATGGGCTTCTGGTTCAGGATCGTCTCGTGCAGCATTTCCAGCATGAAGCCGTCGCCGCCGAGGGCGACGACGATCTGGGCGTCATCGCCGGCGTCGCCGTAGCGGGCGGCCAGGCGCTCGCGGGCCTCCTGGGCTTCGGGGCGGTCGCTGGCCTTGAAGGTCAGGCGAGTCGAGTACGGCTGGGCTTGGAACATGCCGCCCCAAGTGGCGGGATCGCCGCCTGCTTGTCAAACGGCGCTCTCGCCGGCTCCGTCAGGCGGCGCTGACGGCCTGGCGAAAGGCCATGGCGGCGATGTCGGGGCGGAACGGGCCGAAGGCGCCGCTGGCCTTGCGGGCGGCTTCCGCGCCGCCGCCGGGACGGCCGCCGTTCAGTTGGCGCACGTGCTCGAGGATGGTCGGAAAGACGCTGCGGTCGATGCCGACCGCCGAGCAGGCGAGAGCCAGCAGTTCGGGGCGGTTGCTGTCGATGGCGCGGCGCACCTGACGCACGTCGAAACGGCCAAGGCGCGCCATGGCGAAGACGAACAGCGGCAGGCGGCCCTCGCGCAGCACCCGCAGCAGGTAGCCCGGGCGCAGCTGGCCGGCGGCGTCGAGCTTCTCGACCAGCGCGGCCTCCATCTCCTCGCGATCGGCCTCGTCCTCGATGGCCACCGCGGCGGGGGCGGAGGGCAGAAGGCCCAGGTGGGCGGCATGGGTGGCCTCTTCGACGGCGGCCTGCATCTTGGCGGGGTCCAGGTCGAAGCGGCCGGCGAGGGCGTCGCGCAGGGCGCGGCCGACCCACAGATAGAGCTGTTCGGCCAGCAGGGGCGACAGGCCGGGATGGCGGGCCAGGGGCGAGCGCAGGGCCACGACCTCCTTGGCCTGGGCCACGAGGCGGCCCATGGCGTCCTGGTTGATCTCGGCGCTGGCGTTGCCGGCCAGGGCGGTCAGCACGGCTGGCTCGCTCTGCGAGAGGATGGCCTCGACCACTGGCGCGCGCAGCCCGGGGCGGCGCGCGACCTCGATCTGGTGCTCCAGGGTGGCCTGCACCAGCAGGCGGATCAGGTCGTGGTCCTGCAGCACCGGACTGCGGGCGATGATCGGGCGGGCGATCTCGATCTCGTCGAGGGCCAGGATATTGACCAGGGCCGACGGGGCCCAGCTCGCGTCGGCCAGGCGTTCGGCCAGCCGCTGGCGGATGTCGCGCTCGGCCTCGACCACCAGGGTCATGAAGATCGAATCGAGCAGGACCTGGATCTCGGGGGCGGCCGGTCTGCCCTGCGCCTCGCCCGCTTCACAGAGGTCGACGATGCCGGCGAGCAGGCGTTCGCGGTCTTCCGGCTCGCGGCTGCGGGCCAGGGCAAGAAGTTCGGCGGTCTGTACGGCTTGGCTCACGACCCTCCTCGGGCGCCAAACGAGACTGTGGCTACCTTGGTGTTCCCAGATGAAAACATGCTTAAACAGGTCAAGCCACGGAACCCGGAGACTAGCGGCGCTCTGTCGCAGGTGAAACCGGGGATGTGAAAGAGGAAACGCGTATGGGGCGAGCACTGATCCTGGCTCTGGACCAGGGAACGACCAGCACCCGGGCCATCCTGTTCGACCACGAGGGCCGGGCGGTCGCCGAAGCCGGGCGTCCGCTACGCCAGAGCTATCCCCATGACGGATGGGTCGAGCACGACGCCGAGGAGATCGCCGCCGCCTGCGTTGCGGTTATCCGCGAGGCGGTCGAAAAGTCCGGCGCGGACCTGGGCGAGGTCGCGGCCCTGGGCATCACCAACCAGCGCGAGACGGTGGTGGTCTGGGACAAGGCCACGGGCCGCCCGATCCACCCGGCCATCGTCTGGCAGGACCGCCGCACCGCCGAGGCCTGCGAGAAGCTGCGAAACGACGGCAGGGAAGCACAGGTGACCGCGGTCACCGGCCTGCTGCTGGACCCTTACTTCTCGGCCACCAAGATCGCCTGGCTGCTCGACAACGTGCCGGGCGCTCGGGCCAGGGCGCAGGCGGGCCAACTGCTGGCCGGGACGATGGACACCTGGACGATCTGGAAGCTGACGGGCGGCGAGCGCCACGTCACCGACGCCACCAACGCCTCGCGCACCCTGCTGTTCGACATCCAGGCCCAGGACTGGTCCGACGAGATGCTGGAGCTTTTCGGCGTGCCGCGCGCGCTGCTGCCGCAGGTGCTCGATTGCGCGGCCGACTTCGGCGAGGTCGGCGCGCAGGTGTTGGGCCGGTCGCTGCCGATCCGCGGCGTGGCCGGCGACCAGCAGGCGGCGCTGATGGGGCAGGGCTGTATCCGCCCCGGCGAGATGAAGGCCACCTACGGCACCGGCTGCTTCATGCTGCTGAACACGGGCGCGACGCGTCCGGTCTCGGCCTCGCGCCTCCTGACCACGGTGGCCGCGCGGGTGGGCGGCCAGGCGACCTACGCCCTGGAAGGCTCGATCTTCGTCGCCGGCGCCGCGATCCAGTGGCTGGGCGAGGGGCTGGGCGTCACCGGCGGTCCGCGCGCGGCGGAAGCCCTGGCGCGCGCCGCCAAGGCCGACCATGGCGTCGTCGTCGTGCCGGCCTTCACGGGCCTCGGCGCGCCCTGGTGGGACGCCAAGGCGCGGGGCGCGATCTTCGGCCTGACCCGGGACGCTGGCCTGCCCGAGATCGCCGCGGCCACCTACGACGCCTGCGCCCTGCAGAGCCGTGACCTGATCGAGGCGATGCGCGCCGACGCGCCCGACGCCTTCGCGGGCGAGGCCCAACTGCGCATCGACGGCGGCATGTCGAAGAGCGCCTGGTTCAGCCAGCGGCTGGCCGACCTGACCGGCCTGCCGGTGGCCCGCTCCAGCTACCAGGAGACCACGGCCCTGGGCGCGGCGCTGTTCGCGGGGCTGGGCGCGGGGCTTTACGACTCGCCGGAGGCCGCCGCCCAGGCGCGCCCGTCCGCCGAGGACTTGAAGCCCGCCATGGCCGTCCACGCCAGGGAAGCGGCCTATGCCCGCTGGCTGGACGCGGTGCCGCGCGTCCGCTCCTGATCCGTCAAATCGCGCGCCGCGTTGCGAAAGGCGTCTCGCCAACCTGGGCGGGCATTGCTATGACATCGCTGTCATAAGCAAGAACCGCAAGGGAGGCCTCAACGCATGACCGCGACGCGCCGCACCGTCACGCTGGCTCTGGGAGCCGGCGCCGCCATCGCCGCCGGAGGCCTTTCCATGTCCGCTCAAGCCGCCGCCCAGACCCTGGGCTCCATCCGCCGCCTGTCGCCCGCACTGGACGCGGTGATCGCCCCCGATGCGAAGATCGAGAAGCTGGCCGACGGTTTCGTCTGGTCGGAGGGGCCGGTCTGGGTGAAGGACGGCCAGTACCTCGTCTTCTCGGACGTGCCGGCCAACATCATGTACCGCTGGAGCCAGAAGGACGGCAAAGGCGTCTTCCTTTCGCCCTCCGGCTACGACGGCCCGCCGACCAAGATCTTCCGCGAGCCGGGCTCGAACGGCATGGCCCTGGACGCACATGGCGACCTGCTGGTCTGCAATCACGGCTATCGGGCGATCACCAAGCTCGACCTGAAGACCAAGGCCAAGAGCGTCGTCGTCGACCGATACCAGGGCAAGCGCTTCAACAGCCCCAACGACCTGGCCGTGGCCGGGTCGGGCGCGATCTATTTCACCGACCCGCCCTACGGCCTGGAAGGGCTGGACGCCTCGCCGGTCAAGGAACTGAGCTTCAATGGCGTCTACCTGCTGCGCGCCGACGGTTCGCTGGCGGTGGTCGACGACAAGCTGACCTTCCCCAACGGCGTGGCCCTGAGCCCCGACGAGAAGCGCTTGTATGTGGCTGTCTCCGACCCGAACGGGCCGGTGATCATGGCCTATGACCTGGGCGCCGACGGCCTGCCGACCTCGCGCAAGGTGTTCTTCGACGCGGCCGTCCTGCACAAGGCCGGCGGTCCTGGCCTGCCCGACGGCATGTGCCTGGACACCGAGGGGCGGCTCTACGCCACCGGCCCGGGCGGCGTGCTGGTGATCACCCCGGCGGGCGAGCTGATCGGAGTCATCGAGACCGGCGGCCCGATCGCCAACTGCGCCTTCGGCGAGGACGGCAAGACGCTGTTCCTGACCGCCGACAAGACCCTGGCGCGGGTGCGGCTGAAGACGACCGGACTGGTCTGGTGAGCCAGAATTCCTCGCCCTTCGACAAGCTCAGGGTGAGGAATTCAAAGCGAGCGTCGAGCTAGCACTAGCCCTCATCCTGAGCTTGTCGAAGGACGAGGGCGCTCCACGAAGGGAGGCCGTTTTGATGAACAAGCGCACGTTCCTGCAGGCCGGCTTGGCCGTCGGCGCTATGGCCGCCACGGCCCCGGCGGCCGCGTTGGCCCAGGCCAAGGCCGAAGGCCGCAAGCTCGGCTACGCGATGCTGGGCCTGGGCTACTACGCAACCCAGATCATCATGCCGCGCTTTTCCGAATGCGAGCACTCCAAGCTGACCGCCCTGGTCAGCGGCACGCCGGACAAGCTGGCCAAGTACGGCGCCCAGTACGGGATCCCGGAAAAGAGCCGCTATTCCTACGAGAGCTTCGACCGGATCATCGACGATCCGACCGTCGACATCGTCTATGTGGTCACGCCCAACAGCCTGCACCGCACCTTCGCCGAGCGAGCCGCCAAGGCGGGCAAGCACGTGATGTGCGAAAAGCCGATGGCGACTTCGGTCGCCGACGGCGAGGCGATGATCGCCGCCTGCAAGGCCGCCGGCCGCAAGCTGATGATCGGCTATCGCAGCCGCTTCGAGCCGCACAATCTGGACGCCATCGCCCTGGCGCGCGGCGGGGCGCTGGGGCCGGTGGCGACTATCGTCGCCGACCACGGCTGGACCGCCAGCGATCCGAACATGTGGCGGGTGAAGAAGGCGCTGTCGGGCGGCGGCAGCCTGATGGACATCGGCATCTACAGCCTCAATGCCGCCCGCTACCTGACCGGCGAGGAGCCGATCGCCGTCAACGCCATGGAGTCGACCGATCGCTCCAACCCGGTGTTCGCCGAGGTCGAGGACACCATCAATTTCCAGCTGTTGTTCCCGTCCGGGGCGACGGCCAACTGCGTCTCGACCTACAGCGCCAACTGCAACCGCTATCGCGTGTCCGGTCCCAAGGGCTGGGTCGAGATCGATCCGGCCACCAGCTACGGCGGCCAGACGATGCGGGCCAATCTCGACGGCCAGGCCAAGCCGCGCACGCCGCCGGCGGTGCGGAAGAGCCAGTTCGCCGGCCAGCTCGACCACCTGTCGGAATGCATCCTCACCGGCCGCGACCCGATCGTGCCGGGCGAGGAGGGGCTGAAGGACCTGCGGATCATCGAGGCCATCTATCAGGCCGCCCGCGAGGGCCGGACGGTGAAGCTGTGATGCTCCGTCTGATCCTCGCCGCCGGCGTCGCGCTGGCTCTGCCCGCCATGGCCCAGGCCCAGCAGCGCGTGGCCCTTTGGCCGAACGGCGCGCCGGGCTTCGAGGCCCGCAAGGCCATCCCCGAGCAGTCGGCCGAATACTGGGCGAAATCGATCAACGACCCATCGGTGACCGCCTATCTGCCGCCGGCCGACAAGGCCACGGGCGCGGCGGTGATCGTGTTGCCGGGCGGCGGCCACAAGATGCTGGTCATCCACCCGGAGGGGACCGACGTCGCCAAGGTTCTCAATCCGATGGGCGTGGCGGTGTTCGTTCTGAAGTACCGCCTCAGCCAGGAGGAAGGCTCGCCCTACACGATCGACCATGCCCGCCAGGACGCGGTGCGGGCCGTTCGTGTCGTCCGCTCGCGCGCCGCAGAGTTCGGCGTCGACCCGAAGAAGATCGGCCTGATGGGCTTTTCCGGCGGCGGCGAGATCGTCGACCTGGCGGTCTATGCCTCGAGCGCCAAGGATCCCAAGGTCGACGCCGTCGACCGGGTCAGCGGCCGGCCGGACTTCCAGGTGCTGATCTATCCCGGCCCGACCGGCATTCCCGACAAGATCCCGGCCGACGCGCCGCCGGCCTTCATCCTGGCGGCCGACGACGACGAGTGCTGCTCGGCGCCGCCGGTGGAGTTGCTTGCGAAGTTCCGCGCCGCCAGGGTTCCGGTCGAGTTCCACCTGTTCCAGAGCGGTGGTCACGCCTTCAACATGGGCTTCCGCACCGAGAAGGCCGCGATCAAGGTCTGGCCGGAGCGGCTGCGGGATTGGATGGCCGACAACGGATGGCTCGGGAAGCGATAAAACCCGCCTCGGCTTTCTTTCATTCGCCTCCCTGGGCCATGGGCCCTCGCCACAGGGGCGAGGGAGGCGGTTGTAAGGTGGGGCGCGGCGCCTCAGTCCGCCGCGTCCACATAGGCCCGCACCCGCGCGAAGAGCTCCTCGAACATCGGCGTCGTCAGCCGCCCTGTGTTCGTGTTGAGCCGCGAGCAGTGATAGCTGTTGAAGATGCGGTAGGGGCCGGCCTGGAACTCCGAGCCGTGGCCGGGAATGCCGGCCGAGGCCTTCAGGCCCAGGGTCTTGAGCACATTGCGGCGCGAGACGTCGCCCAGGGTGACGATGGCCTTGAGGTTGGGGAACATGTCCAGTCGCGCCTTCAGGAACGGGCGGCAGGTGTTTTCCTCGCTGGTCTCGGGCTTGTTGCCGGGCGGGGCGCAGCGCACGGCGTTGGTCACCGCGCTGCCGACCAGCTTCAGGGAGTCGTCGATGCGCGCCTCGAACTTGCCGGTGGCGAAGCCGTACTTGATCAGCGTCTCGTAGAGCAGGGCGCCGGCATAGTCGCCGGTGAACGGCCGGCCGGTGCGGTTGGCGCCCTTGCGGCCGGGCGCCAGGCCCACGACCAGCAGGCGGGCGTCCTTGTCGCCGAACGACGGGGCCGGGCCGTTGAAATAGTCCGGATAGAGTTCCTGGTTCTCGCGGCGATAGGCCACCAGGCGCGGGCACAGCGGGCAGTCGCGCGGCGGTTCGGCCGGGGAGGGGACGACCTCTCCGACGATGTTGGAATGCTGCATTGGGGCGGCCCTTAGTATTCGTCTTCGGCTTCGCGCTCGGCCGGCGTGCGTTGGTCGGCCGAGGTGTAGCGCTGTTGCGGCGCGCGTTGCGGGCGGCCGATGATGTTGCCCAGGTCGTTGAGGTCGACGAAGTTGTCGGCTTGGCGGCGCAGGTCGTCGCTGGTCATCGGCGGCTGGCTCTTCATGGTCGAGACGACGGTGACGCGGCGGCCCTTGCGTTGCACCGCCTCGACCAGGGCGCGGAAGTCGCCGTCGCCCGAGAACAGCACCATGTGATCGACCGTCTCGGCCATCTGCAGCATGTCGACCGCGATCTCGATGTCCATGTCGCCGCGCCAGCGCTTGCGGCCCTGGCTGTCGGTGTATTCGCGCGCCGGCTTGGTCACCAGGGTGAAGCCGTTGTAGTCCAGCCAGTCCACCAGCGGACGGATCGGCGAGTAGTCGTCGTTCTCGGCGATGGCGGTGTAGTAGTAGGCGCGCACGAGCAGGCCGCGCTTCTTGAACTCGTCGAGGAGCTTTCGATAGTCGATGTCGAAGCCCAGCGCCTTGGCGGCGGAATAGAGGTTGGCGCCGTCGATGAACAGCGCCAGCCGCTCGGTCGGATAAAAGGTCACGGGTCAAATTCCTTGAAAAATCGGCTGGATAAAAATGGTCGGGACGCGACCGTGGTCGTCGCCCTGGGCTGTAATCTGCCGGGAGCCTACACGAGTCGCGAGGCTCTGTTGGAGGCGGCCGTGGCGGCGCTGGCGGGCGAGGGGCTGGCGGTGGTCGCCCGCTCGGGCTGGTGGACCTCCGCCGCCTGGCCCGATCCCGCGGGGCCGGCCTATCTGAACGGCGTCGCGCTGGTGGAGACCGACCTTTCGCCTGCCGAGACGCTGGCGGCCCTGCATCGCATCGAGGCCGAGTTCGGACGGGCCAGGTCCGAGCGCAACGCCGCCCGCACCCTCGATCTGGACCTGATCGCCCATGGGCGGACGGTGACGGACGGAAACCTCGTCCTGCCTCATCCTCGGGCCCACGAGCGCCTGTTCGTCATGGGGCCGCTGGCCGAAGTGGCGCCGGACTGGATCCATCCGGTGCTGGGGGAGAGCGCCGCGGCGCTGGCCGCCAGCGCCAGCGTGGGGGCGGATGCAAAGCCCCACCACCCGTAAAACCCCTGCGGAGGCGGGGATTTTACGGAAGGGTGGTGTAAGGCCTGTTCGCCGAACCAAGCCTTTCCCTTGTTCCGACTGGACTTTGGCTCCTGGAGAAGGCATACACGCCGCCTCGCGAAAGCTGGGTGACAACCGAAGCGGCGTTGCGTGACGCCGCACGGAGCCCTATTTTGCAAGAGCCAACGCTCAGACCGAGGAATTCATGGCCCGCGTCACCGTCGAAGATTGCGTCGAGAAGGTTCCGAACCGCTTCGCGCTCGTCCTGCTGTCGGCGCATCGCGCTCGCGGCATCTCGGCCGGCGCGGCCCTGATGGTCGACCGCGACAACGACAAGAACCCGGTCGTCGCCCTGCGCGAGATCGCTGACGACGTGATCGATCACGAGGGGCTCAAGGAGCACCTGATCACCACGCTGCAGCGCGTCGACGAGCACTCGGAAGCCGAGGAAGAGGCCGAAACCCTCGCCCTGCTGGCCGACCCGACCCACATGCAGATGAGCGAACTGGAACTCGTTCGCGCGCTGCAAAGCGACCGCGACGGTGGTCAGGAGGAGCGGTACTGAGCCCCGACGGCGCAGACCCTCTAGCTATCGAAGCGGCGTTCGCCGCCGCTCCGTCCGAACGCGCGCCCGAATCCTCTCCTTCGCTTGGGAGGGAATCGGGCGCGTCTTCGTCTGAGCCCCAGGCCCAACCAGCGCCCGAGGCTCCGCCGGCTCCCAAGCCGCGCAAGTTCCTTCGCCAGTACGAGCTGATCGAGCGGGTCCACGCCTACGACCCGACGGCCGACGAGGCCCTGCTCAACCGCGCCTACGTCTTCGCCATGCGCATGCACGGCAGCCAGACGCGCGCCAGCGGCGACCCCTACTACGCCCACCCGATCGAGGTGGCGGGCATCCTCACCGAGTACCGGCTCGACACCGCGACCATCGTCACGGCGCTGCTGCATGACGTCATCGAGGACACGCCAGTCACCAAGGAGGAGATCGGCAAGCTGTTCGGCGAGGAGATCGCCGAACTGGTCGAGGGCGTCACCAAGCTCTCGAAGCTGGAGCTTCAGGCCGAGCACACCCGCCAGGCCGAGAACCTGCGCAAGTTCATCCTGGCCATCTCCAAGGACGTCCGCGTCCTGCTGGTCAAGCTGGCCGACCGTCTGCACAACATGCGGACGCTGCACTTCATCAAGAACCAGGCCAAGCGCGAGCGTATCGCCCGCGAGACGCGCGACATCTACGCGCCGCTGGCCCGCAACATCGGTTGCCACCGCATCTGCACCGAGCTGGAGGAACTGTCCTTCCAACACACCAACCCGGTCGCCCGTGACGCCATCGTCCGGCGCCTGGACGCCCTGCGTGTCGAGCAGGGCGGGGCCGTGACCCTGGTGAATCAAGAGATCATGGCCCGTCTGGAGACGGCCAACCTGCCGGCCCGGGTCTTCGGGCGGGAAAAGTCGCCCTACTCGATCTGGCGCAAGCTGCAGCGCAAATCGATCGGCTTCTCGCAGATGTCCGACATCTACGCCTTCCGCGTGATCGTCGACAGCGAGGAAGACTGCTACCGCGCCCTGGGCGTGGTGCACCGGGCCTGGTCCAGCGTGCCCGACCGCTTCAAGGACTTCATCTCGACGCCCAAGCGCAACAACTACCGCTCGCTGCACACCACGGTGGTGGGGCCGCGCGGCATGCGTATCGAGATGCAGATCCGCACCGAGGCCATGGACCGCGTCAACGAAGAGGGCGTGGCCGCCCACTTCCGCTACAAGGACGCCTCCTACGGCCTTGACCTGGAAGGCATGGAGGCCGCCGGGGGGCGCGACCCGCTGGCCAACCTTCGCCAGCTGGTGCAGGTGCTCGAGCACGGCGGCGACAGCGAAGAGCTGGTCGAGCACGCCAAGCTCGAGATGTTCCTCGATCAGGTGTTCGTGTTCACCCCCAAGGGCAAGCTGGTTAGCCTGCCGCGGGGCGCGATGCCGCTCGACTTCGCCTACGCCGTCCACACCAGCGTCGGCGACACCTGCATCGGCGTGAAGATCAACGGCGAGCTGAAGCCCCTGCGCACCATCCTGACCAACGGCGACGTGGTCGAGGTGATCCGCGGCTCCAAGCCCGTGGTGCCGCCCGACTGGCGCTCGCTGACGGTGACGGGCCGCGCAAGGTCCGCCATTCGACGTCATATCCGCCAGACCGAGAAGGAAGAGTTCCTGCGCCTGGGCCGGGTGTCGGTCGAGCAGACCTTCGAGCGCGCCGGCAAGAACCTCAAGGACGTGTCGCTGCGTCCGATCCTCGAACGCTTCGCGCTGGAGAGCGAGGAGACCCTGTTCGACGCCGTCGGCCGTGGTCGCGTGACGCCCAGCCAGGTGCTGGAGACGGCGTTCCCCGGCATGGTCGACGCCGATCGCGAGGCCGCCACGGCCCGTCGCAAGATCGAGGGCGGCAAGGGCGCGCGGCTCTACGTGCGCGGCGGCGGGCTCACCCCCGGCGTGTCGCTGCACTTCGCCCACTGCTGCAGCCCGGTTCCGGGCGACCGCATCGTCGGCATCCTGCGCGAGGATGGGGCCAAGGAACAGGACGGGGGACTCGACGTCCACACCATCGACTGTCCGAAGCTGGCCGAATACGAGGACCGCGAGGACCTCTGGCGCGACCTCAACTGGACGCCCGAAGCCGAGCGCGACACCGTCTCGCTGGCCCGCCTGCACGCCACCATCGGCAATGCGCCCGGCGTGCTGGGCCAGGTCTGCACGATCATCGGCGAGGCGGGCGGCAACATCGTCAACCTGCGCATGCACCATAGGCAGAGCGACTTCTTCGACACCGACATCGACGTCGAGGTGCGTGACGCCAAGCACCTGACCAACATCTCGGCGGCGCTGCGCACCTGCCCGTCGGTCGAGACGGTGGACCGGACGCGGGGGTAGGACGCCTCTCCCGGAGGGGAGAGGGAGGGGCCCATGCGAAGCATGGGAGGGTGAGGGGTTACACCCTCACCGCATCGCCCTGGATCGCGCCGGCACGCCGGCCGGCCTCGTGACCCCTCATCCTCCCGCGCCTTCGGCGCGGGCCCCTCCTTCTCCCTATGGGAAAAGGGGCGTTCAGGCCGCCTTCGCCGGCTGTTCGATCCAGAGGCCAAGGCCCACCGCCAGGCGGTTCCAGCCGTTGATGACGTTAATCATCAGGGTCAGCTTGACCTGGTCTTCTTCCGAGAACTCGGCCGCCAGCGCGGCATGGGCGGCCTCGTGCGTATGGCCTTCCGACAGGCGGGTCAGGGCCTCGGTCCAGGCCAGGGCGGCGCGTTCACGCGGGGTATAGCAGGGCGCCTCGCGCCAGGCCGACAGCAGGTAGATGCGCTGTTCGGTCTCGCCCTGGGCGCGGGCTTCCACCGTGTGCATGTTGATGCAGTTGGCGCAGGCGTTGATCTGCGAGGCGCGGATCTTGACCAGTTCGACCAGGCTGGGCTCGAGACTTGCGGCGATGGCGGTCGAGGCGGCGAACCAGGACTTCATCACAGACGGAGCGGCGGCGAAGGGATCGAGCTTGGTGGTCATGGCGGGTCTCCTTTGAGAGGGTTGCGCCGTCATGACGAGGCAAGGTCCGCGTGTGTGACGCGGCCCGCCGAAAAAAGTTCAGTCCGCGCCGCGCAGCGCCGCAACAGCGTCCTGCGTCGCCTGGGTCAGGGGCGAGGGCAGGGCGTCCAGCGCAAACCAGCCCCAGTCGGCGAGCGCTTCGGGCTCCTGGATCGCCGGCTCGCCCTCGCAGCCGTCGGCGCGATAGGTGACGGCCAGCCAGTGGCTGTCGGCGGTGATCATGTCGGTCACCGCCAGCACCGGGCCGGCGACGATCTCGATGCCCAGTTCCTCGCGGATCTCGCGCTCGGCGCAGGTCCGGCCCGGTTCGCCCCAGTCGAGCTTGCCGCCCGGCTGGCCCCAATGGCCGGCTTCCGGCTGGCGACGGCGCTGGACCAGCAGGATGCGGCCCTGGCCGTCGATGATGGCCGCGCCGCAGCCGACGCGAGGACGGGGAGGGGAGTCGTTCATGGCGGCTGTCCTACGCCCCTTTGAGGGTGGTTTGTAGACTCGCCGCGCTGGTCTATATCCACGCCTCATGACCAACGACGACGTCCTCGAAGAATTCCGCGCCGCCGGCGCCCTGCGCGAAGGCCACTTCGTGCTCTCCAGCGGCCTGCACAGCCCGGTCTTCCTGCAGAAGAACCTGGTGTTCATGCGCCCCGAGCGCTGCGAGCGCCTGTGCAAGGCCCTGGCCGACAAGATCGTGGCCACGGTGGGCCATGTCGACGTGGCGGTTTCGCCCGCCGTCGGCGGCATCATCCCCGGCTACGAGACCGCCCGTCACCTGAACGTGCCGTCGATCTATGTCGAGCGCGAGAGCGGCGGCTTCAAGTTCCGTCGTGGCTTCCACATCGAGCCGGGCCAGAAGGTCGTGATGGTCGAGGACATCGTCACCACCGGCCTGTCGTCGCGCGAATGCATCCAGGCGATCAAGGACGCCGGCGGCGATGTCGTGGCCGCGGCCTGCATCGTCGACCGCTCGGGCGGCAAGGTCGATGTCGGCGTGCCGCTGATCGCGCTGGCCAGCCTGGAAGTCCCGGCCTATCCGGCCGACGCCCTGCCGCCTGAACTGGCCGCGATCCCGATCGAGGATCCGGGCAGCCGCCGGCTGAAGGGCTGAGCCCCATGCTCCGGCTCGGCGTCAACATCGACCACGTGGCCACGATCCGCAACGCGCGCGGGTCGAGCTATCCCGAGCCGGTGCGCGCCGCCGAGCTGGCCCTGGCGGCCGGCGCCGACGGCATCACCGCGCACCTGCGCGAGGACCGCCGCCACATCAGCGACGCCGACATCGCCGTCCTCACCGACCTCTGCCTCAAGCGCGGCAAGCCGCTGAACTTCGAGATGGCGGTCACCGACGAGATGGTCGGCATCGCCATGAACGCCAGGCCGCACGCGGCTTGCCTGGTGCCTGAGCGGCGCGAGGAGGTGACCACCGAGGGCGGCCTCGACGTCGTGAAGGGCGCCAACCGGATCGCCGACGCCACCGGCCGCCTGCGCACCGTCGGCGCGCGGGTGTCGTTGTTCATCGAGCCCGACCACGCCCAGATCCAGGCCTCGGCCGACGTCGGGGCGCAGGTGGTCGAGCTGCATACCGGCGCCTATTGCGACGCCGCCCGCGCCGGCGAGACCGAGCGCGCCGCCGCCATTCTCGAACGCCTGAAGTCGGGCGCGGCCTTCGCCGCCTCGCTGGGGCTGGAAGTCCACGCCGGCCACGGCATCGACTACGCCACGGTCAAGCCGGTGGCGGCGATCCCGCAGATCGTCGAGCTCAATATCGGCCACTTCCTGATCGGCGAGGCGATCTTCGTGGGCCTGCCCCAGGCCATCCTGCGCATGCGGACCTTGATGGACGCGGCGAGACTGGAGAGCGCGGCGTGATCATCGGCATCGGTTCGGACCTCAGCGACATCCGCCGGATCGAGAAGACCCTCGAACGGTTCGGCGAGCGCTTCACCAACAAGGTCTTCACCGAGATCGAGCGCAGGCGGTCCGAGCGCAAGCCCGACCGCGCCTCCAGCTACGCCAAGCGCTTCGCCGCCAAGGAGGCCTGTTCCAAGGCCCTGGGCACGGGCTTGAAGCAGGGCGTGCACCTGGGCGACATGGGGGTGGTGAACCTGCCCTCGGGCAAGCCGACCATGGCGCTGACCGGCGGCGCGGCGGCCAAGCTAGCGCAGCTGATCCCCGAGGGCATGGTTCCGGTGATCCACCTGTCGCTGACCGACGACCACCCTTACGCCCAGGCCTTCGTGATCATCGAGGCCGTGCCGGCGAGCTAGCTAGGCCCCCGGCGTCGCTCCGCGCCGAAAGCGCGAGCCGCCGCCTTCGTAGCCGACCGCCTCGAAGGCGCTGACCGCGCCCTTGGCGTCGCGCTCGAACACCACCCGACGGCCCGACTCGCCCGCCACCGTGAAGGTCTCGCCGCCCAGAGGCAGCAGCACGGTCAGCGGACGGCGGCCGCGCTTCATGGCCAGGCGTCCGTCGACCTGCACGATCTCGACCGCGCCATAGGCCCCGACATAGTCGGCCAGGGGCCCGGCCGCGGGCGGCGCGGCCTCGGCGCGAAGGGCCTCCAGCGCCCAGCGGGCGTCCTGGGCGGCGGGGCCGGCGGCGGTTTTCAGCACGGCTTCCAGCGCCAGGCCGCGGGCTGTGTCCAGGGCCTTGGCGGCCGGGACGGCCACGTCGGGCTGCACCCCGTCGCCTTCCCAGTTGGTCTTGGTGATCGGGCTGACCGGCGAGCCGTTGGAGACGAAGATCGAGAAGCCGCCGGCCACCGGCACGGGGCCGCCCGGATTGGCCGCGCCGCCGCTGGCCTCGCCGACGATCACCGCCCGCTTGGCGTTCTTCAGGGTGTAGGCCAGGGCCTCGGCCGCCGAGCCGGTGCGGCCGCTGATCAGTACGTAGAGCGGCGTCTCCAGGCGCGGAGCCGGATACCAGTCCTTGGGGGCCTCGCTCTCGGTCCCTTCGTGGTACTTGAAGGTGTTGTAGATGTCGGCGCCCCTGGGCGTGAAGGCGCTGGCCAGGTAGCCGACCATGGCCGGCGAGCCGCCGCCGTTGTCGCGAAGGTCGATGATCACCGCGTCGGCGCCCGCCACCATCTGCAGAGCCGCCTCGATGGCCTTGCGGGCCGGCGCGTCGGGTTGGCCGAACTCGAAGTGGGCGAACATCCGCATGTCGATGTAGCCGAGATTGCCGTTCAGGATCTCGACCCGGCGGATCCCGTAGTTGGCGCGCTTGATCGGATCCACGCGCTGCGGACCGGGAACCGCGGCCGCCGAGGGGCCGGGCGCGGGACGCGGGGCAGGGGCCGGCCCGGCCGACCAAGAGACGTTGAAGTGATGGTCCAGCGGCCGCAGGCGCTCGCTCAGCGTGGTGGCCAGGTCGCGCGGATCGGTGAGGCGGTCGTAGGTTCCCTTGGCGGCCTCGGCCCGCAGCTCCGCCGCGACGGCCGCGCCCTTGGCGGCGTCGTAGTAGTTGTCGGCGATGGCCTGGGCCACGCCGTCGACCACCGGGCGGGGCGCGACCTCGGCGGACTTGGCCTGCCACGCGGCCATCAGGCCGACAGCGAGGATGAACAGCGGGGCGAGCGAGCGCATCGGCGGGGTCCTGGGCGAAATGAGCGCCGGGAGAACATCACTCGCCAAACGCGGCGGCCAATGAATAATCTTTAAGGCGAGCCGGGCGCACGGCGCCAAACGGGCGCCACGAAGCGTCACTATCGCCGGCGGTGCTTGCCCGAGACGACAACCGCGTCTAGCAAGACCTGTCGGGCTCGCCCGACCCCCATTCGCAAAGAGCCCCGCGCGCATGACCGAAGCCGTCGAGACCACGCCCCCCGAAGAAGAAAAGGGCGGCGCCGTCAACGAATTCATCGAGATCATCAAGACCGTGGCCTACGCCCTGGGCATCGCCCTGGTGCTGCGGGTGCTGCTGTTCCAGCCGTTCACGATCCCGTCGGCCTCGATGGAGCCCAACCTCTATCAAGGCGACTACATCATCGTCTCGAAGTTCTCGTACGGCTATTCCAAGCACTCGATCCCGTTCAGCCCGCCGCTGTTCAAGGGCCGTATCCTGGGCTCGGCGCCCAAGCGGGGCGACATCATCGTCTTCAAGCTGCCGCGCGATGGGCACGTCGACTACATCAAGCGCCTGGTCGGCCTGCCGGGCGACAAGGTCCAGGTCCGCGGCGGCGCGCTCTACATCAACGGCAAGGCGGTCAAGCGGCAGGAGCAGGCCGACGTCCTGGTCGACAGCGGCTACGGCTTCACCCAGCCGATGAAGCGCATCCAGGAGACCACGCCCGAGGGCCGCACCTACCTGACCCAGGCCGACGCGGGCCCGGACACGCAGGGCGACAACACCGGCGTCTATGAAGTGCCGGAAGGCTGCTATTTCTTCATGGGCGACAACCGCGACAACTCGGCCGACAGCCGCTTCAACCCGGGCATCTCGCCGTTCAAGACGGACTCGGGCGCCTGCAAGTGGAACTACGAGAACGACCAGTTCACCGGCGACGCCATCGGCGTGGGCTTCGTCCCGGCCGAGAACCTGGTCGGCAAGGCGCAGATCATCCTGCTGTCGTGGAACGCCGACGCGCACCTGTTCAAGCCGTGGACCTGGTTCATGGACGCGCGTCCGAGCCGCTTCTTCCGCGTGTTGAAGTAAAACCATGGCCGTGAAGGACAGACGGGTCGCCGCCGTCGGCGACCTGGAGCGCCGGATCGGTCATCGGTTCGAGGATCGCGAACTGCTCGAGCAGGCCCTGACCCACGCCAGCGTCGGCGACGGCGCCAAGGCCAAGGTCCGCGACAACGAGGTGCTGGAGTTCATCGGCGACCGGGTGCTGGGGCTCCTGGCCGCCGAGGCTTTGGCCGAACGCTTCCCCAAGGCCAAGGAGGGCGAGCTTGCTCCCCGCCTGAACGCCCTGGTCAGCCGCGAGACCTGCGCTCGCGTGGCCAAGGGCGCCGAGCTTGGTCCGGCCCTGCGCCTGTCGGCCTCGTCGAGCAAGATCGGCGGACGCGAGACGGAATCGATCCTGGCCGGCGCCTGCGAGGCCCTGATGGCCGCGCTCTACCAGGACGGCGGGCTGGAACTGGCCCGCAAGGTGTTCCTCGACCTTTGGTCCGAGGAGTTCGACCGGGCCGGGCAGGGGCGTCCGCGCGATCCCAAGACGGCGTTGCAGGAATGGGCGCAGAGCAAGGGGCGGCCGCTGCCGAGCTACCGCGTGCTCGACCGCACCGGTCCCGATCACGCGCCCGAGTTCACCGTCGAGGTCAGCGTCAAGGACGTCGATCCCGCCATCGCCAAGGGCAAGTCGAGGCAGGAGGCCGAGAAGGCCGCCGCCAAGGCGCTGCTGGAGCGGGTCCAAGGCAGCTGAGGAGACATCTCCCTTCCCCCTTGATGGGGGAAGGGTCGGGGTTGGGGGGGATGCGGCGGTTCAGCCGGC
>Ga0247823_10000375_pt1 | contig 38700 bp, 39 predicted proteins | sample 13C_PalmiticAcid_2_FD_192426 | JGI IMG/M metagenome (GOLD analysis project Ga0247823, IMG submission 192426) | Soil microbial communities from agricultural site in Penn Yan, New York, United States - 13C_PalmiticAcid_Day30 | ecosystem: Environmental > Terrestrial > Soil > Agricultural land... | reverse complement strand
ATTTCGCCGGGCGAGTACAACAACCAGGTGCCGCTCACCAACAACCACATCGGCGCCTACACCTATTTCGACCTGCAGGCGCAGATGAAGGTGCCGGTGTCGGACGGGCGGCAGATGGAGATCTACGGCAACGTCTCCAATCTGTTCAACAAGGCGCCGCCCCCGGGGTCGCTCTACTCGCCCTATTACGACGTGCTGGGCCGCTATTTCACCCTCGGCGCCCGCGTCCGCTTCTGATCGCTGTAACGGCAAGCCCGCCCGGTATCCGCCGGGCGGGTTTTCGCTTTGGAGAGAGCCTGATGTTCCTTCGTCCCGCCTTCGCCGCGGCGCTCGCGCTGCTCCCTGCCACCGCGATCGCACAGGTCGCGAAGCCCGCCGCCATCGTGGCCGACGGGATGCCGGCCATTCCCGAGGCGCTCGCCGCCGACACCCAGCCCTATCTTCAGGCACGCAAGGCGAACTTCCTCGGCTGGAACCCCGCGGACCGCTCGATGCTGGTCAAGACGCGGTTCGCCAACACCGATCAGGTGCACCGGGTGCGCGCGCCCAATGCCGACCGCACGCAATTGAGCTTCGAGGACGAGCCGATTCTGATGGCCTCGGTCTCGCCCGGCGCCGGCGATGTGACGGTGGTGCAGAAGGACGTCGGCGGCGGCGAATTCTATCAGCTCTACACACTGGCTGACGGGCGGCTGCAATTGCTGACCGATGGCAAGGGCCGCAACTGGTTCGGCGGGTGGAGCCCCGACGGCAAGCTGCTCGGCTATTCCTCGACGCGGCGCAACGGCGCCGATGCCGACCTTTATGTAATCGATCCGCGCGATCCCAAGTCCGACCGGCTGGTCGCGACGGTCAAGGGCGGCGGCTGGAACATCGCCGACTTCTCCGCCGACGGAGCGAAGGCGCTGGTGATCAACCGCATGTCGATCAACCGTGCCGATCTCTATGAGCTCGACCTCAAGACCGGCAAGATGCGCGCGCTCAACGATCTCAAGCGCGAGGTTTCGTATATCGCTCCGCGCTATGCGCCCGACGGCGGTATCTGGACGCTGTCGGACGTGGATTCCGATTTCGTGCGGCTGGGGCGGCTCGATCCGCGCACCGACAAGTTCGCCGCGGTCTCGCGCAACCCCAAATGGGACGTGACCGACTATGCGCTCGCTCCCGACGGCAGCTTCATCGCCTATGCGACCAACGAGGCCGGCATCAGCCGGCTTCACGTGCTTGACGCCGCGACCGGCGCCACCCGCGATGTCACCGGGCTTCCGGCGGGCGTGATCCCCTATTCGATCGGCTCGTCGATCGAGATCGCGCCCTGGGGCACGATCGGGCTGAGCATGTCGTCGGCACGCGTCGCGGGCGACGCCTTCGCCGTCGATCCGAAGACACTCGCCGTGACGCGTTGGACCGCGAGCGAGACCGGCGGTCTCGATCCCGCGAAGAATGTCGAGCCGCAGCTGGTCGAAGTGAAGAGCTTCGACGGCGAGACGGTCACCGGTTTCCTCTATCGCCCCGATCCGGCGCGCTTCCCGGGCAAGCGTCCATTGGTCATCAATATCCATGGCGGTCCGGAGGGGCAGACCCGGCCTGATTTCCTGGCGGCCGACAACTACTATCTCAACGAGCTCGGCATCGCGCTGTTCTTCCCCAATGTCCGCGGCTCCAGCGGCTTCGGCAAGCGGTTCGTCAATCTCGACAACGGACCGTTCAAGCGGGAGGATTCGGTCAAGGACATCGGCGCGTTTCTCGATGCGCTGGCCGGCGATGCGACGCTCGATTCCACGCGTTTCGCGGTGACCGGCGTCTCCTATGGCGGGTACATGTGCTACGCCACGGCCACCCATTATTCGGCGCGGCTGAAGGGTGCGAACTGCTATGTCGCGATCTCCAACTTCGTCACCTTCCTCGAGAACACCCAGTCCTATCGCCGCGACCTGCGCCGCGTCGAATATGGCGACGAGCGCGATCCGAAGCAGCGTGCCAAGCTGATCGAGATCTCGCCGCTCACCAGCGTCGACAAGATCGAGCTGCCACTGCTGATCGCGACCGGCGGCAACGATCCGCGCGTGCCGGCAAGCGAGGCCGACCAGATCATCAAGGCGGTGCGCGGCAAGGGCGGCACGGTGTGGCACCTGCTTGCCGAGAATGACGGCCATGTCTTCCGCAAGAAAGAGAATGAGGACTATTACTTCTGGACCAGCGTATTGTTCTGGAAACAGACGTTGCTCGGCGACGCACCTCGGTGATCCTGGTGCTGGTGCTGACGATCGTCGCGGCCGTGCTTCTGTCCACTGCGCCATTGAGCGCTGCGGAGCGGAAGCCGCCCGCGGTGACCGTCGATCACCACGTCCATGTGCATTCGCCCGCGATCCTCGCCTTCCTGCCCGGCTATTGCGATAGCCCGGGCAGGGCCAGCAAATGCGACCCCGAGTTTTCCAACCCGCTGACCGTCACCGATCTGCTGCGGGCGATGGATGCGGCCGGCATCCGGCGCGCACGGCTGATGTCGACCGCCTATCTGGCGGAAAGCCCGATGATGGTGCCACCGGCGCCGGATCATGCGGAAATCGTCCGCAAGGCGAATGACTTTACCGTTGCTCTGGCACGCGACCATCCAGGGCGGCTCGAAGCCTATATCGGCGTCAATCCGTTCACCGCGACCGCGCTGCGGGAAATCGACCGCTGGCGCGGCGATCGTAACGTCGCCGGCGTCAAGATCCATCTCGCGAATTCGCGGTTCGACTATCATAGGCCCGAGCAGGTGAAGGCGCTGGCGGCAACGATGCGCTCCGCAGCGTCCGCGCATCTGCGTATCATGGTCCATATGCGTAACCGCGCGGCGGACTATGGGGCCGAGGAAGCGCGCATCTTCGTCGACCAGGTGCTGCCGGCCGCGCACGGCACGACGGTCCAGATCGCGCATGCCGCGGGCTGGGGCGGCATCGATTCCGCGACCCTCGACGCGCTCGGTGTCTTTGCCGACGCCTGCGAGCAGCGCCGGGAGGGTTGCGCCAATCTCTATTTCGACCTTGCTGCGATGAAACCCGGCACGGCGTCGGCGCAGGACAAGGCCGCGCTCGTCGGGCTTATGCGCAGGATCGGCCTCGACCATTTCCTGCCGGCATCGGACTGGCCCTTCGCACGCGACCTGCGCGCCTACTATGCCGAGCTTGCGGCGCTTCCGCTGACGCGTTCCGAATGGAAGGGGATCGCGCGCAATGTCGGCCCCTGAGCGGTCGTCGCCCTCGATCCGGCGCGGGCGAAAAATTGGTTCGGGTTTTGGGTTTTGAATCGTGTAGGGGACCGTCAAGGAACGCGATGAGCCAGTTGAGCGAGATGTTGCGGCACGTCCGGGGGGTCCTGCGCCGCCGCGGCGTGGCCGACCAGGATGCCGAGGATCTGGTGCACGAAGCCTTTCTGAAGGTGGAGCGCTACGAACAACGGCACGCGGTACGCTCGCAAGAGGCGCTTCTGGTCACCGCCGCCGTCAACCTGTCGATCGACGAGGAGCGCAGGGAACGCCGCGCGCCCTTTGCTGCCGGAAACGCGTTCCGCATCGCCGATGCCGCGCCCGACCCCGAACAGGTACTGCAATCGCAGGCGCGCCTGAGTCATGCAGCGGCCGGGCTGGCGCGGTTGCCCGAACGCACGCGTCGCATCCTGCTCCGCCGCCGTCTGGACGGGGCCAATTACGCGACGATCGCCAAGGAAGAAGGGATGTCGATCCCCGCCGTCGAAAAGCAGGTCGCCCGAGCGACCCTGGAGATGATGAACTGGATGGAGCAATGGTGATTCGGTCGAAGGAGGAGCGAACGCGTTTGAACGCGGAAGCGTCGGCCTGGCTCGCCCGGCTGCACGGACCGCGGAGCGACGAAGCCCGGGGCGCGTTGCAGGACTGGCTCAAGGCCGATCCCGCGCACCAGGAGGCATTCGAGCGCGCCACCGAGCTATGGGAGTTCCTGCCCGGTGCAGCCGAGCTCAACGATGAGCCGCGGCGTTCGGTCTCGCGACGGTTCGTACCGCTGGCGATCGCGGCGTCGCTGGCCGTGGTCGCCGGTATCGGCGCGATGACCGCCTTGCTCGACCGGCCTTTGACCTTCGACACCCGTGTCGGGGAGCAGCGCACGGCGGCGCTGGACGACGGCAGCCGCATCTCGCTCAATACCGACAGCCACGTCACGGTCAGTTTCGGCAGCGACGAGCGCGAAGTCTCGCTCGATCGCGGCGAGGCGATGTTCGACGTGGCGCACGACGCCGCACGCCCCTTCATCGTCAAGGCGGGCGAGGAGCGGATCAAGGCGCTGGGCACCAGCTTTGTCGTGCGGCGCGACGGGGATCGCGTTCGCGTCACCCTGCTCAACGGCAAGGTCGAGGTTTCGCGTGCGGGCGAACGCTCTCGCGTGCTTGCGGTGCTTGCCCCGGGCGAGCGCGTATCGGCGGCCCCGGACACGGTGCCCGTGCTCGACAGGCCGGCGCTCGATGCGATTACCGCCTGGCGCCGCGGCGAGCTGCGCTTCCGCGACACGCCCCTGTCCGACGCCGTCGCGGAGGTGAACCGTTATGGCAGGCAGCGCGTGATCGTGAACGACGCGCGTCTCGCAGCGCTTCCCATCTCCGGCGTGTTCGCGACCGACGATCCGGCGGAGTTCGCCGCCGCAGTCGCGCAGCTTCACGGCCTGCGCGTGCAGCGCGAGGGCGAAGCGGTGCTTTTGGCGCCTTGATCACATCTTCCTGCCATCGACGCGGCCTCATCCCCTATCGTCGCATCGTCGATCGCAACGATCCGGCGGAGCAGCGTAGAGGCGGCATGTGATTCAAGGCGGCGGATTGGCGGCGATTTGCGCGTTTGCGTGCATCGCCGCGCCTGCCGCCGAAGCGCAAAGCTCCGCCCGGTTCCGGTTTGCGCTGCCGCGTCAGGATCTGTCGCTGTCGCTCGAGGCCGTCGCGTCGATCACCCGCACGAACATCGTCTTCGTGCCGAGCGCGGCGAGGGGGCGGATCGCTCCCCCGCTCAACGGCACCTATAGCGCTGCCGAGGCGTTGCGCCGGCTGCTCAGGGGATCGGGGCTGGACTTCACGGTCACCGCCGGCGGTTCCTATGTCGTCGCCAGGCGTGCGGTCGAGCGCAGCGTACAGCGCGCGCCCGCCGTCGCCAGACCGCCCCCTGCGCTTCCCCGGGAGAAACCGGAAGAGGCGCAGGACGTCGTCGTCACCGGCTCGCGTATCGACCTGCTCGGTTTCGAGGCGCCGACCCCGACATCCCATGTGACCCGCGCGGACCTTGAAATCGGCGGGCGATCGAACGTCGCTGCCGCGCTGAACGATCTGCCGCAGTTCCGGGGCACGATCTCGCCGCAGACCAGCGGCACCAACACCAGCGCGGGAATGGCGCCGGTCGATCTTCGCGGTCTGGGGATCAACCGCACGCTCGTGCTGCTCGACGGGCGCCGCTTCTCCAGCGACAACGATCTCAACACCATCCCGATGGTGCTGATCAAATCGGTCGATATCGTGACCGGCGGCGCGTCCGCGGCATGGGGATCCGGCGCGGTCGCCGGTGTTGTGAACGTCGTCCTCGATGGCGATACGCGCGGGATCAGGCTGGGCGCCCAGGCGGGAATCTCGGCGCTTGGCGACGCGGCCGAACGCCGGTTCGAGGGCGCGTTCGGCACGAGCTTCGCGGGCGGACGCGGCCGGGTGATCCTTGGCGCCGAATATGTCGACAATGACGGGGTGATTCCGAAGGTATCCCGCCCCAGCGTCGGGCGCTGGGTCAGCGTGTCCGCCGGTAACGGCAACTTCCTGCTGACCCCGGATGTGGGGTTCGCCAATGCCGCACGCGGCGGACTGATCCTGAGCGGCGTTCTGGCCGGTCAGGTCTTCAACCCCGACGGATCGCTTCGCGACTTCCGCTACGGCACGGTGGTGGGCACCGAAATGATCGGGGGGGAGGGGCCGTCGAACGACGATCTCAGCGCGCTGGTCACGCCGCAACGGCGCTACAGCGCGCTCGGGCGCGTCACCTTCAAGCCGGATGATTCGATCAAGGTCACGGCGGAACTGCGCCATTCGCGCATGTGGAACGACTATATCTGGTTCGGCGACCATAATCGCGGCAACATCTTCATCTCGCTGGACAATGCCTTTCTATCGCCCGAGATCGGCGCGCGGCTGCTGGCCGCGGGCGAGACCGGCTTCACGATGGGCCGCTTCAACTCCGATTTCCCGTTCCCACGTATCGATTTCGAGCGGGTGACGACACAGGGGACGCTCGCGGTCGACGCGACGCTGGGGCCGGGCTGGCGCCTGAGCGGCTATTACAGCCATGGCGAGTATCGCAACGATATCGACTCGCCCGGCTTCGTGATCGGTGCCAATTTCAACCAGGCCGTGGATGCGGTGCGCGACCCGGTGACCGGGCAACCGGTCTGCCGCATCAAGCTCACCGACCCGTCGAGCAACTGCGTGCCGATCGACCTGTTCGGTGAAGGTGCACCCTCGGCGCAAGCGCTCGCCTATATCACCGGCACACCGCGCCAGCGCGCCACGAACACATTGGATGTCGGCGGGATCAGTCTGCGCGGCGAGCCGCTTGAGCTTGCGGCCGGGCCGCTCTCGATCGCCGCCGGGGTGGAAATGCGGCGCGAGGCGATCCGGCAGACCGTGGGTGACCTCGATCTCGCCCGCGCGTTCCGCTCGTTCAACTTCGCGCCGATCGCCGGTGGCTTCACCGTCAAGGAAGCCTTTGGCGAGATCCTTGTCCCGCTGGCGCGCGACCGGCCGCTGTTGCGCAAGCTGGAGCTGAACGCGGCGGTGCGCCTGTCCGACTATGACACCACCGGATCGATCTGGTCGTGGAAGCTCGGCGCGACGAACGAGTTCTTTCCCGGGTTCCGCGGGCGCTTCACCCGTTCGCGCGATATCCGGTCGGCCAATCTGGCGGAGCTCTTCACGCAGCTCACCGTGGGCTACAATACGCTCACCGACCCGCTGAAGAACGTCAGCGTCTATGTGCTCAATCACACCGGCGGCAATCCGAAGCTGCGGCCCGAAACCGCGACGACCTTCACCGCGGGATTTCTCTACGCGCCGCCGGGCATCCCCGGCCTGCGCCTCTGGGCCGACTATTACCGGGTCCGCATCGACGATGTGATCACCACCGTATCGGCCCAGGACCTCGTCATCCGCTGTTTCAACGGCAATCAGGCATTGTGCGCGAATGTCGAGCGGGATGCCGACGGCAACATCGTCCGCACGCTCACCTCATATCTGAACCTGTCCGAGTACAGGACCGACGGGATCGATGCCGAACTCTCGCAGACGCTGCCGCTCCGCCGTGTCGTCGACCTTCCCGGTACGCTGACGTTCCGGCTGCAGGGCAATTGGGTCAACAGTCTCAAGACCAACGACGGCGTCTCGACCATCGAATATGTCCGGTCCCAGGGCAATTCGTTCAGCCTGGGCGTACCCGAATGGCGGGTGAACGCCAGCGTCGGTTACGACAGCGAGGATTTCGCCGCTCAGCTCCGCGCGCGTCATATCTCTCCGGGCAACTATAATTCCACGATCAGGCTGCTCAACAACCATATCCCCGCCTACACCTATATCGATGTGTTCACGCGCATGCGCGTCGCGACCGGGCCGCGCGCGAAGATGGAAATCTATGGCAACGTGACCAATCTTCTGGACAAGCAGGCACCCAACGGCTCGCTCTATTCGCCTTTCTACGACGTGATCGGCCGGTACTTCTCGCTGGGTGCGCGGCTGGTCTATTAGGCTCGGCAGCGTCCGCCGGTAAGCTGCCCGGCGTCAACATACCGCCCTGGAGTACTGGCATCTTCCTCCAATAAATAGGCGGCTGCCTCTATGCGACCCCTTCGCCTTGCGGTGGAATTCGTGAGCATGCGCAAGGCTAAGGGAGAATGTTGAACTCCATTCTTCGACTTCGAATGATGCGGCCATCCAGCCCTTAGGAACATGATCATAGAACTATCTGGTCGGTCCGGAAGCGATTGCATAAGGAGCGCTTCATGCGGATTGCGATCATCGACACCAGCAGCACGCGCGCCGCGATCATCTCCGAAGGGTTGCGCGAAGCAGGGCTGACCGATCTGGTCGTGATCGACCCCGCCGGGCCGCTGGCAGCGCAAATCGAAGCGGCAGTGCCCGAGGTGGTGCTGATCAACCTTGAGAATCCCAGCCGCGATGTGCTCGAGGATTTCTTCGCTATGTCGCGGGCGCTGGCTCGCCCGATCGCGATTTTCGTCGATCAGAGCGACGCCGAGGCTACTGGCGCGGCGATTGACGCAGGCGTTTCCGCCTATGTCGTCGACGGCCTCTCGAAACAGCGGATCAAGCCGGTGCTCGACCTCGCCGTGCGCCGCTTCCAGGCATTCTCGCGGCTCCAGCGCGAACTGGATGAGGCGAAGAACGCTCTGGCCGAGCGCGCGACGGTCGATCGCGCCAAGGCGATCCTGATGAAGCGTCGCGGGATCGACGAACCGGCAGCCTATTCGCTGCTGCGCGGCCAGGCGATGCGTACCAACCGCCGGATCGCCGAGATCGCCGAGGCAATCGTGACCAGCGAAGCACTGATGGGAGACCTGCCATGACCCTGCAGACTCATGGCGACACGCTCCGCATCGGCTTTCTCCCGCTGGTCGATGCCGCGCTGCCCATCCTCGCGCACGAATTGGGCTTTGCCGAGGCCGAAGGGCTGTCGCTCGATCTGGTCCGCGACATGACCTGGGCGACTGTGCGCGACCGGTTGCTCTATGGCCATACCGATGCTGCGCACATGGTGGCACCGCTCGCCATTGCCACCGCTCTCGGCCGCGACCGCCCGGCAATGCCGCTCGCCGTGCCGTTCGTGCTCGGCCTCAACGGCAATGCGATCACCTTCTCGACCGAGCTCGCCGAAGCGACGGGGCTGGGCGACACGCTGGGCGATCCCCTCATCGTCGGCGCCGCGCTGCGGCAGGTGGCGCAGGCGCGCGCCGCGAAAGGGCGGCGGCTGCGCTTCGGCGTGGTCCATCGCTATTCCAGCCACAACTACATGCTGCGCTACTGGCTCGCGGGCGTGGGCATCCGCCCCGATAGCGACGTCGAGATCGCCGTGACCAGTCCGCCCTTCGCCGCCGATGCGCTTGCCGCGGGCGAGGTCGACGGCATCTGCGTCGGCGAGCCGTGGAACTCGATCGCGGTCGACCGCGGTGTCGGCCGGATCGCGCTGGCCACCGCGCAGATCTGGCGGCGCGGCGTGGAGAAAGTGCTGGCGCTGCGCGGCGAGGTCGCGGACGAGCGGCACGATTCGGTGCTGCGGCTGATCCGCGCACTCCATGCTGCGGCGGCACATTTCGTGCGCCCCGAGACCGCCGAGCAGAGTGCGGATATCCTTGCCCGTCCTGCCTATCTCGACGCTTCGCGCGATGCGATCCTGCGTGCGATCACCGACCGTATCCGCCTCATCCCCGACGGTCCGCCGGTCCACTATCCCGACTTTATGTTCCAGTATCGCGAGGCCGCGAACTTCCCTTGGCGCAGTCAGGCCGCCTGGCTCTACTCCCAAATGGCCCGCTGGGACGGGCTACCCTATTCGGACGCCGACGCCGCGACTGCCGCGAGCGTCTTCCGCCCCGACCTCTATCGTGAGGCACTGGCCGGTTCGGGAGCGCCTCTCCCCGGCGCCAGCTCGAAGCTCGAAGGCGGCCTCGATCAGCCGATCGGTGCCGGATCGGTGCAGGGCCGCCTCGTACTGGGCGCCGACCGCTTCTTCGACCGCCGCGCCTTCGACCCGGAGGATATCCCCGGATATCTCGCCGCCCTGCCGTGACGCGACGAATCTAAAAATATTGCACCTGCGAAGAAATCACTTGCCGCTTTTCGGTGAATCAGGCAGCTTTCAATAACGCGGCAAGGATGCCGGGGCAGAATCGCACGATTGGGTTTCCAACGACGGGAGCCGGATCGTCACGGACAGGGGCGCAAGCCCCATCAACCGAAACAGGCAACGAAGCCGCCAGAACGCGCCGATATGGCCGCCGTTCTGGCGGCTTTTTTCTTGTCCATCGAACGGGGACAGAAGATGGCAACAACCTTTCTGGACGCAAATGCGTCTGCCAAGTCGAGCTTCTGGTCGAGCGGGCACACGCCCACGCTGATCGCGGCATTCCTCTATTTCGACCTCGCTTTCATGGTGTGGGTGATCCTCGGCCCGCTCGCGCCCGAGATTGCCAAGACGCTGATGCTCTCCCCAGCCCAGAAGGGGCTGATGGTCGCGGTGCCGACGCTTGCCGGCGCGCTGCTGCGTGTCGTCAACGGCCTGCTGGTCGACCGCATCGGACCGAAGCGTTCGGGCACGATCAGCCAGGTCATCGTCATCGCCGGGCTGTTCACCGCGTGGATGGCCGGCGTCACCAGTTTCGGCGGCACGCTCGCGCTCGGTGTGGTGCTCGGTTTTGCGGGCGCGAGCTTCGCGATCGCGCTCCCGCTCGCCAGCCGCTGGTATCCGCCCGAGCATCAGGGCAAGGCGATGGGCCTTGCCGGCATGGGCAATTCGGGCACCGTGCTTGCCGCGCTGTTCGCTCCAGCGCTCGCCAAGATCTTCGGCTGGAACAGCGTGCTCGGTCTCGCCTGCATCCCGCTGACCCTCGTCCTGATCGCCTATGTCATCATGGCGAAGGACGCGCCGGGCCGCCCGCCGGCCAAGTCGCTCAAGGACTATTTCCACCCGCTCAAGACCGCCGATAGCTGGTGGCTGATGGGCTTCTACGCCGTCACCTTCGGCGGGTTCGTCGGTCTCGCCGCCAGCTTGCCCATCTACTTCACCGACCGCTTCGGCCTCACCAGCATTCAGGCGGGTTATGCGACCGCCGCCTGTGTATTCGCGGGTTCGCTGGTCCGTCCGCTCGGCGGCGCGCTCGCCGATGCGATCGGCGGGGTGAAAGCGCTGACCGCGGTGTTCATCTTCGCCGCCTTCGCGCTTGTCGGGGTGAGCATGGCCGAGAATTTCGCGACCGCGTTAGGCCTGTTCGTCCTCGCCATGCTCGCACTCGGCACCGGTAATGGCGCGGTGTTCCAGCTCGTGCCGCAGCGCTTCTCGGCGGAGATCGGCGTGATGACCGGTCTGGTCGGCATGGCGGGCGGCGTCGGCGGCTTCTACCTCGCCTCCTCGCTTGGCCTCGCCAAGCAGTTCTCCGGCAGCTTCTCCGGCGGCTTCCTGATCTTTGCTGGCCTCGCGCTGGTCGCGCTCGCCGGTCTCCTGCTGGTCAAGGGCAAGTGGCGCGCGAGCTGGGGCGCGGCCGCAGGGGTGCGGATCTGATGCGCGCCGCGTTCCTCCTCGCCGGTGTGGTGGCGGCATTGCCCGCCACCGCCGAGAGCGTGGAACCCCTCGCCGAAGCCCGGCTGCGCTACGAACAGGCCGATCAGGCCGGGTTCGCCAATGACTCCGACGCCTTTACCCTTCGCGTCCGCGCCGGGTTTCAGGCAAGCCAGGGGCCGCTCACCGCTTTGGTCGAGGCGCAGGGTAACCTCGCAATCGCGGGCAGCTATTATGACGGACTTCAGGGCGCCGCGACCCGCCCGATCATCGCCGATCCGCAGAATGTCGCGCTCTACCGCGCGCAGCTTGGCCTCAAGCTGCCCTTCGCGACGCTCACCGCGGGTCGCCAGCGGATCGGCCTCGATGACGAACGCTTCGTCGGTGCGGTCGGCTTCCGCCAGAACGGCCAGACCTTCGACGCGGTGCGCGCGGAAGTCGCCCCGCTCACGGGACTCAAGGCCGACGTCACCTATGCCTGGTCGGTCCGCACCATCTGGGGCATGGATGGTACCGGTGTTCGCCAGCGCGCGGTGAACGGCGACAACATCTTCGCCAACCTGTCCTACGCTACCGTGATCGGCACGCTCACCGGCTTCGGCTATTGGGTCGATCAGGACGAGGCCGCGGTGCAGGGCTTCCGCCTCTCCACCAAGACCTTCGGCGCGCGCCTGTCGGGCACGCAGCCGATCGGCAAGGCAAAGCTCGGCTACCAGCTCAGCTATGCCCGTCAGTCGGACATGGGCCGCAACCCCAACGACTATGCCGCGAACTATTGGCTCGCCGACCTCGCGCTCGACCTCAATGGTCCCAAGCTTGGCGCGGGCTATGAAGTCCTCGGCGCCGGCACCGGCGTAGCGCTCACCAGCTTCCAGACCCCGCTCGGCACGCTGTTCAAGTTCCAGGGCTGGGCAGACAAATACCTCACCACCCCGCCCGACGGCATCCGCGACCTGTACCTCAACGCGGGTTGGAGCTGGAAGGCGATCGGCCCGGCGAAGGCCGTCACCCTTCAGGCGGCATGGCACCGCTACGAAAGCGACCGCCTGACCCGCCATTATGGCGACGAGCTCAACCTGCTGGCCTCGGCCAGGTTCGGCAGGACCACCGCCTCGGTCCGCTTCGCCGATTACAAGGCGTATCTTCTCGCCACGGACACCCGAAAATTCTGGCTGCAACTGGACTGGACGATCTGATGGAACTGCAACGCATCAAGCGCGCAGAAGACGACACCCGCGAGCATCTCGTCGTGATCGGCAACGGCATGGCCGGCTGCCGCGCGGTCGAGGAGATCCTGGCCCGCGACCCTGCGCGCTACCGCGTCAGCATCTTCGGCGCCGAGCCGCGGGTGAACTATAACCGCATCATGCTCTCCCCCGTGCTGGCGGGGGAGAAGGCGTTCGACGACATCGTCATCAACACCGCCGGATGGTATGTCGAAAACGGCATCGACCTGATCGCAGGCGACCCGGTCATCGGCATCGATCGAGCGGCCAAAACCGTCACTTCGCGCGGCGGCGAGGTCGTATCCTATGACAAGCTGCTGATCGCTACCGGATCGGACCCGTTCATCATCCCGGTGCCGGGCAAGGATCTGCCCGGTGTCATCAGCTTCCGCGACATGGATGACGTCGACACCATGCTCGCCGCGGCCGAAGCCGGCAAGGAAACAGGCGGCGGCAGCGCAGTGGTGATCGGCGGGGGGCTGCTGGGCCTCGAAGCCGCGCACGGCCTGAGCCTCCGCGGCATGAAAGTCACCGTTGTTCACCTCATGCCCACGCTGATGGAGCGCCAGCTCGACGAAGCGGCCGGCTGGCTGCTCAAGCAGGCGCTCGAAGCGCGCGGGCAGACGATCCTGACCGGCGCCGACACTGCTGCGATCATGGGCGAAACGCATGTCGAGGGGGTCAAGCTCAAGGACGGTACCGAAATCCCCGCCAGCCTCGTCGTCATGGCGGTGGGTATCCGTCCCTCCACCACCCTCGCGCGCGATGCGGGGCTGGAGGTCGGCCGCGGCATCAAGGTGGATGACCATATGGTCACCAGCGACCCCGACGTGCTCGCGGTCGGCGAATGCGTCGAGCATGACGGCAATGTCTATGGCCTCGTCGCGCCGCTGTGGGACATGTGCCGTGCGCTTGCCGACCACATGACCGAAAGCCCCAGCGGCTATCGCGGATCGGTCACTTCCACCAAGCTCAAGGTCGCGGGGCTGGACGTGTTCTCGGCAGGCGACTTCTCCGGCGGCGAGGGCTGTGAGGACATCGTGATGCGCGACGCCGCGCGCGGCGTGTACAAGCGCGTGATCGTCAACGAAGACAGGGTCGTCGGCGCCGTCCTTTATGGCGATACTGCCGATGGCAGCTGGTATTTCGATCTTCTGAAGAAGCAGGAAAATGTCGCCGACCTCCGCGACTTCCTGATCTTCGGCCAGGCGTTCGCCCAGGGAGGTGGGCAGGCGGACCCTAAGGCGGCCGTTGCGGCGCTTTCCGAAGATGCGGAAATCTGCGGCTGCAACGGCGTCTCCAAGGGTCAGGTCGTCGCCTGCATCGGCAAGGGCGCGCACAGCCTCGATGCGGTGCGCGGCACCTGCAAGGCATCGGCCAGTTGCGGCCAGTGCACCGGCTTGGTCGAAACGCTACTCGCGCTCACCTTGGGCGACGAGGTCCAGTCCGGTCCCAAGACGATGTGCAAATGCACGAGCTTCACCCATGACGACGTCCGGCGCGAGATCGTCGCGCAGGGGCTGAAGGTCATCCCCCAGGTGATGCAGGCGCTCAACTGGTCGACGCCCGACGGCTGCTCCTCGTGTCGCCCGGCACTCAACTATTATCTGCTCTGTGCCTGGCCTGCCGAGCATGTCGAGGATCCGCAGAGCCGCTTCGTCAACGAGCGGATGCACGCCAACATCCAGAAGGACGGCACCTATTCGGTGGTGCCGCGCATGTGGGGCGGGGTCACCACCCCGGACGAGCTGCGCGCGATCGCCGACGCCGCCGACAAATATGGCGCGCGGATGGTGAAGGTCACCGGCGGCCAGCGGCTCGACTTGTTCGGGATCAAAAAAGAGGATCTGCCTGCGATCTGGGGCGACTTGGGCGCCGCGGGCATGGTCTCGGGCCATGCCTATGGAAAATCGCTGCGCACGGTGAAGACCTGCGTCGGCAGCGAATGGTGCCGCTTCGGCACGCAGGATTCGACGGGCCTCGGCATCAAGACCGAACGGATGACCTGGGGATCGTGGATGCCCCACAAGTTCAAGATCGCGGTCAGCGGATGCCCGCGCAATTGCGCCGAAGCGACGATCAAGGACTTCGGCGTGATCTGCGTCGATTCAGGCTATGAGCTGCACATCGGCGGAAACGGCGGCATCCACCTGCGGGGCACCGACTTTCTGTGCAAGGTCGCGACCGAGCAGGAGGCGCTCGATTACTGCGCGGCTTTCATTCAGCTCTATCGCGAGGAGGCGCGCTACCTCGACCGCACCGCGCCATGGGTCGAGCGCGTCGGGCTTGAGTATATCAAATCGCGCATCGTCGATGATGCCGAGGGCCGTGAGGCACTCAAGGGGCGCTTCCACGAATCCCAGCGCTATCTCCAGAAGGATCCCTGGGCCGAACGCGCTGCTGGCGCCGAGCGCGAGCTTCATCAGCATATCGCGGAAATCCGCCCCTTTGCGGTCGTGGGAGCAGAGTAATGGACGCAGAGTGGCTCGATATCGGTCCGGTGGACCAGTTGCCCGCGATGGGTGCGCGTACCCTGCCTGTGCATGGCGGGGAGGAGATCGCGATCTTCCGCACCGCGACCGGCTCGGTCCACGCGCTCGTCAACAAATGCCCGCACAAGCAGGGACCGCTCAGTCAGGGCATCGTGCACGATACCTCGGTCGCCTGCCCGCTGCACAATTGGCGCATCTCGCTTGTCACCGGTAAGGCGTTGGGCGGTGACGAGGGCTGCGTGCCGGTGATCCCGGTCAAGATCGACGGCGGCCGCATTCTGATCGCCCGCGCCGAGGCGCTTGCGGGGGTGGCGTGAGCGAATCCATCCGCACCACGTGCGCCTATTGCGGCGTCGGCTGCGGCATCCGCGCGACCGTCACCGGCCCGCGCGAGGTGCGGATCGAGGGCGATCCCGACCATCCGGCGAATCGCGGGCGGCTCTGTTCCAAGGGTACGCATCTGGGCGAGACCGTGGGCCTTGAAGGACGGCTGCTCCATCCGATGATCGGGATGAAGCGCGCGAGCTGGGACAAGGCGCTCAACCTCGTCGCGAAGCGGTTTCGTGATGCGGTGGCGCAGCACGGCCCCAACAGCGTCGCCTTCTACGTCTCGGGACAGTTGCTCACCGAAGACTATTATGTCGCCAACAAGCTGATGAAGGGCTTTATCGGCTCGGCGAACATCGACACCAATTCACGCCTGTGCATGTCGAGCGCGGTAGCCGCGCATACCCGCGCCTTCGGCGAGGATGTGGTGCCCGCCAGTTACGACGATCTCGACGCCGCGGACCTGTTCGTGCTCGTCGGATCGAACACCGCCTGGTGCCACCCGGTCGTCTATCAAAGCATCCGCGCGCGATGCGAGGCAGGCGCCAAGCTGGTCGTGATCGACCCGCGCCGCACAGAAACTGCCGAGGAAGCGGACATCCACCTGGCCATACGCCCCGGCAGCGACGTCGCACTGATGAATGGGCTGCTGCAATGGTGCCGCGAGACGGGGGTGGTGGACGACGCCTATCTCGCCGCACACGTCGCGGTGCCGGAGGGTTTCTGGGACAAGCTTGGAGAGGGGAGCGACCTGTGGTCGGTGGCGCGCGTCTGCGACGTGCCGCCGTCAGACCTCAGGCGTTTCTACGAATTGTTCGCGGCCAACCCGCGCACCGTCACCCTGTTCAGCCAGGGGGTGAACCAGTCGATCAGCGGCACCGATCAGGGCAATGCGATCACCAACGTCCATCTGGCCACCGGCCGGATCGCCAAGCCGGGCGCCGCGCCCTTCTCGATCACCGGCCAGCCCAATGCGATGGGTGGGCGCGAGGTTGGAGGACTCGCCTCCACCCTCGCCGCGCATATGGATTTCGCACTTGAGAACCGCGAGCGCGTCCAGCGTTTCTGGGCCTCGCCTGCCATTCCCGAAAGGCCGGGTTTGAAAGCCGTCGACCTGTTCCGTGCGATCGATGAGGGGCGGATCAAGGCGTTGTGGGTGATGGCGACCAATCCCGCCGTGTCGATGCCCGACGCGGGACGGGTCCGCGATGCACTCGCCGCTTGTCCCTTCGTCGTGGTCAGCGACGTGATCGAGCGCACCGATACCGGCGAATACGCGCATGTCCGCCTGCCCGCCGCCGCCTGGGGCGAGAAGGACGGCACCGTCACCAACAGCGACCGCACGATCAGCCGCCAGCGCGCGCTGTTCCCATTGCCCGGCGAGGCGAAGCCCGACTGGTGGATCGTCAAGGAAGTTGCGCGGCGAATGGGGTGGAAGACGCCTTTCGCCTATGATCGCGCCGCCGAAATCTGGCGCGAGCATTGCCGCCTGTCGATGTATCAGAATGACGGCGCACGTGTGTTTGCGCTCCCGCATGGTGGCGTGGGCGGCAATGTGGCCTACGAGACCATGGAGCCACAGCGCTGGGGTGGCACGCCTTTCGCCGATGGCCGCTATTCGACTCCCGACGGCCGCGCGCGGCTGGTGCCGGTGACGCAGCGGCCGTTGCAGGATCCGCTCGCCAGCTGGCCGATGACGCTCAACACCGGGCGCTATCGCGACCAGTGGCACACGATGACGCGGACCGGCCTTAGCCCCAAGCTCGCCCGCCACCGCGAGGAGCCGCTGGTCGAGGTGCACCCGGACGACGCCGCCTTGCTCGGCGTCGTCGATGGAGGCCTCGCCCGCGTCGCGACCCCGCAAGGCGAGAGTATTTTTCGTGCGTCCGTCACCGATGGGCAGCGCTCCGGCGAGCTGTTCACTCCGATCCACTGGACCGACCGCACCTCCACCGGCGGGCGTACAGGACGGCTGCCGCGGCCGCTCACCGATCCGATTTCGGGCCAGCCGGGGTTCAAGTCGACGCCAGCACGGATCGAGCCGGTTTCGGTGGAATGGCGCGCCTTCCTGATCGTCACCGGCGAACTGCCTGGACCGCCCAAATGCCTCTGGGCGACGCGTGTCGCGATTCCCGCTGGAACGCTGTGGGAAATGGCAGGCAATGGCGACGCGCTGCGGCTCGACAAATTGCTGCCCGCGGGCGAACGGGTCGAGGCGACCGATCCTGCGCGCGGCACCCGTCGCGTCGCGATCCTGCGCGACGGCCGCCTCGCCGCTGCACTGTTCATCACCCGCACCGGCGACCTGCCGCCCCGCGACTGGCTGATCGTCCAGCTTTCCGCGCCACAGGTCGCGCCAACCCTGCTCGCCGGTCGGGCGCCCGGCGCTCAGGCCGATCGCGGCGCGGTGATTTGCGTCTGTTTCGACGTGGGCCTCAACATGATCGTCGCCGCGATCCGCAACCAGCAACTCGCCGACGTGCCGGCGATCGGCGCAGCACTTCAGGCGGGTACGAACTGCGGATCCTGCCGCCCCGCGCTTGCCCGCATTCTCGCCGAAACACGACAGGAGGCCGTGCATGGCTGACGATTTTCCACCGGGCTCGGTCTGGCTCGTCGGAGCTGGTCCTGGCGATGTCGAGCTGCTCACGCTCAAGGCCGCCCGGCTGATCGCGGCGGCCGATATCGTCTTCCACGACGCACTCGTCGGTCCCGAAATCCTCGCGCTTGCTGCCCGTGCGGAATGCGTCTCGGTCGGGAAGCGTGCGGGCCGACATTCGAAGAACCAGGAGACGATCAGCGCAATGCTGGTCGCCGCCGCGCGCACGGGCAAGCGCGTGTTGCGGCTCAAAGGTGGCGATCCCTCGATGTTCGGGCGCTCGACGGAAGAGATCGTCGCATTGTGCAATGCCGGGATTCGCGTTCAGGTCTGTCCCGGCGTTACCACGGCGAGCGCTGCCGCGGCATCGGCGGGGATCTCGCTCTCGCTCCGCGGGGTCGCGCGGGAGGTGCGTTTCGTCACAGCGCATAGCAGCAATGGCGCGGCGCTCGATCTTGATTGGACAGGGCTGGCCGCGAGCGGGGCGACGCTCGCCTTCTATATGGGACGTGGTGCGGTCGGCGAGATCGCGCGGCGGCTGATCGCTGCAGGCCTGGATCGCGCAACTCCGGTTCTGATTGCCTGCAATGTCAGCCTTCCGGCTGAGCGGCGCCTGACGACGCGGCTCGATCTGCTGGAAGTCGCCACGCGTGCCTTTGCCGAGGATGCGCCGACGCTCATTCTGGTCGGCGAAGCGCTCGATGCCGGGAGCGCCGCGTCGCTCGCGGCTCCGGCAATGAGGACGGTCACGCATGGGGAGCCTTGAGCGGATGTGAATTGACCGGCCCGGGGAGCTACCAACACCGGCGTCGTTTTACTTACCCGAAGGACCGCGCGAGCGAGATTTTTTCCACTGTCCTGCGTGCTTGCCTGCAATCGAAGCGCTGGAAATCCGTTTCGCTTCATCTGATCATCTGCTGTTGCTGAGAGATGCCCTTGCCGGGCCGATCTATAGCCCCTCGTCGAGGCCTGCGGATATGGCTACGTCTAGCGCCGAGAGATGGCTGCCCTCTCACTTCGAGATAGGTAGAGCATCGGCCTGCTGGATCCTCGCCAATCGGGGTGCCGCCGCATGCCAAACGGGTCGTTGCAAGGCAGCGGCGGCAGATTCCATGTTCAGAAACGCTTGCTCATGCTGAACCCGATGATGCGCGGATCGGGCGTGAAGACGTTGGTCGTCAGGCCATTGTCATCGCTGTTCACGAAGAAGCCGGTAATGGGTGACTTGTTGAACAGATTCTTGACATAGAGCTGCGTCGTAAAGCCGCTTTCGGGCCGCGTCAGGATCTGGCGGAGCCACCAAGCGACTCGGGTTAAAAGGGTTTCTGGCGCGCCCGGCAGGATTCGAACCTGCGGCCCCAAGCTTAGAAGGCTCGTGCTCTATCCAACTGAGCTACGGGCGCGCGCTGGCCGTGCGTTAGCGCGGTTTGCGCGGGTGGGGAACCGGCTAGATAGTTTCCGTATTTGGAAAGTTTCTGTTGCACGGACCATGCCGCCGCCGCTAACAGTTTCCTAAGTTGGAAACTGTCTGGAGGGCCGCATGGCGCTGACGCTCTATCTCCACCCGCTCGCATCCTTTTGTCACAAGGTGCTGATCGCCCTCTATGAGAACGGCACCGACTTCACGGCGGTGACGGTCGATCTCGGCGATCCGGGCGCCGCCGCGGCGCATCTCGGGCGCTGGCCGGTCGGGAAGATCCCGGTGCTCCACGACAGCCGCACCGGGCGCATCGTGCCCGAGACGAGCGTGATCGTGGAGTATCTCCAGCGCCACGCGCCCGGCCCGGTGCCGATGCTCCCCGCCGATCCCGATGCCCGGCTCGAGGCGCGGCTGTGGGACCGGTTCTTCGACAATTACGTCGCCGTGCCGATGCAGAAGATCGTGCTCGACCGCATCCGTGCGGAAGAAAGCCGCGACCCCGCCGGCGTCGCCGATGCCCGCGCGACGCTCGACACCGCCTATGCGATGATCGACGGCCAGCTCGCCGCGCGGTCATGGGCGGCGGGGGAGGCGTTCACGCTTGCCGATTGCGCCGCGGCGCCTGCGCTGTTCTTCGCGTCGATCGTCCATCCTGTCCCGGCGGAGCTGGCGCGGGCGCATGCCTATCTCGACCGGCTGGTCGCACGTCCGTCCTTCGCGCGCGTGCTGGCCGAGGCGCGGCCCTATTTCGACCTCTTCCCCTATCGCGACGCCATGCCCGCGCGCTATCTGGCGGCATAGCGTCCAGCGGAGGTGGCGATGGAAGTGCAGCAGCTCGACCGGGTGTTTCACGCGCTCGCCGATCCGTTGCGGCTGACGATGATCGAACAGCTCAGCCGCGGTCCTGCTTCGGTCAAGGAGCTGGCCGGGCCGCTCGCTATCGCGCTGCCGTCGGCGGTCAAGCATCTGCAATTGCTCGAGCAGACCGGGATCGTGCGCTCGCGCAAGGCAGGGCGGGTGCGGACCTACGATCTGCGGCCCGATGGCCTGGTTCCGGTCGGCGATTGGGTGCGGCGGCGCGAGGCCGCGCTGGGCGCGGCGTTCGACCGGCTGGCCCGGGCGATGCTCGACCATCCGGAGACAGGTGCATGATGCCTCCGCCCGATCACCGGCAGTTCGTCGTCGAGCGGGTCCTGCCGGGCAGCCCGGCGCATGCTTTCCGTTTCTGGGCCGAGCCCGATCTCAAGCGGATCTGGGCCGGCTGCCATGCCGATTGGGAGGAGATCGAGAACCGCTTCGCCTTTGTCCCCGGCGGGCAGGAAGTGGTGCGCTGGCGCATGCCCGACGCGCAGGAGTTCGGCGTCCGCATCCATTATTTCGAGATCCTCGCGACGCAGCGCATTGTCTATGCCTATGAAATGGCGCTGGCCGGGCGCTGCATCTCGGCCTCGCTGGTCACGGTCGAGCTGATCCCGGACGGCGCAGGAACCCGGATGCGCTTCACCGAACAGGCGGCGTTCCTCGACGGCGGCGATCCGGCGGCGCGCATCGCGGGAACGCATGACGGGTTCGACCGGCTCGTACTGCTGATGGCCGACACGCATTCCGCCTAGCGCGCCGGATTGCGCCCGCCCGGAACCGCCATCATAGTCCCGCCGACAGCGAAGGGGCAGGGCGATGAGCGACGAGGCGGCACCGGTACGGATCAGCGCGGGGCAGGTCGCGGGCGGACATTTCCGCTACTATGATTTCGTCATGGCGGCGTTCTGCGTCGTTCTCGTGCTCTCCAATGTGGTGGGTGCGGCGAAGGTCGCCACGCTGGGCGGACTTACCTTCGGCGCCGGCATCCTGTTCTTCCCGCTCTCCTACGTCCTCGGCGACGTCCTCACCGAAATCTACGGCTATGCCCGCGCCCGCCGGGTGATCTGGGCCGGGTTCGGGGCGACGGTGTTCGCGGCCGTCATGTGCTGGGTCATCGTCATCATGCCGCCCGCGTCCGGCTGGGGCGGGCAGGAGGTGTACGAGGCCGCGTTCGGACAGGTGTGGCGGATCGTCGGGGCGTCGGTGATCGCCTTCTGGGCGGGCGAATTCGTCAATTCCTACGTCCTCGCGCGGATGAAGATCCTGACCGCGGGCAAGCATCTGTGGAGCCGCACGATCGGCTCGACCGTGTTCGGCCAGGGCGTCGACAGCCTTATTTTCTACCCGCTCGCCTTTATCGGCGTATGGACGACCGAACAGGTGGTGACGGTCATGTTCACCAACTGGGGTCTCAAGGTGTTGTGGGAGGTCGTGCTCACCCCCGTCACCTATGCGGTCGTGGGCTTCCTCAAGCGGCGCGAGGGTGTTGATGTGTTCGACGAAGGCACCGACTTCACCCCTTTCCGTACCCGGGTCTGAATGAAGGACAGCATTTTCCAGACGGCCAAGATCTGGCTGGTCGATTCCACCGGTCTCGCCAAGGATGCGCTGCACATCCATGTCGGGCTGATCGTCTTCTTTGCCGCGGCGCTCGTCTTTCGCTGGCCGCTCCGGAGCTGGAAGCCCTGGGCGGCGGCGCTCGTCGTCACGCTGGCCGGGGAGGCATGGGACATCTGGGATACCATCGACGAGGGGCGGCGGATCCTTCCGGCCGCCAACTGGAAGGATCTGTGGAACACGATGCTGTGGCCGACCGCGATCCTGCTGCTGGCCCGCGGCACCCGGTTGTTCGGCGCCGCGCGACGATAGGAACCATATAGGTTCTATCGGCACATGGCTCCGGCGCCGGAGGCGAGTGGGTCGCCGCCGGTCCGCAATACGCCATATTCGCGTTTCGCCGCCCGCACCGCTCGCGAACAGGAAGCTGCCGCCCTCAGGGGTGACCGACGGGATTTGCACCCGCTAGCACCGGAGTCACAGACCGGCCGCGCACTGAATTGCGTTCGGCCACACCTGAAGGCGGCAGAAAACCAGGGCTCTTGATGGATTGGCAGGGCGGCGGGATTTGAACCTGCAACCGCCCGCTTGCGAAGCGGGTGCTCTAACGCGCTTGAGCTACGCCCCGGTCGACGGGCGCAGCGATGCGACCGTCAATGTCGGCGGCGATGATATCGCGTAGAGAGGCTCTCAGTGAACATATGCCGCATATGGCAGTATCGCACCGGGGCTGCAAGTGCCTATTTGGTACTATAGACTGGCGGGGTTTCTTTGACGGATCGCAAAGCGCGGCGCGCATGCCGGGCGCAAGCATGGGCCAACAAGGAGATCTACGATGCAGATGCCCAATCACGCGCAAGCCTTTGCCAATGCAGTCCCGCTCCGCCGCAACCGCGGTGAGCATGTATTCGACCTGCATCCTGCGCTGCACATCGCGCTGTTCGGCGGCTTTTTCGCCTATCTCGGCATCATGTGGGCGGCGTTCGGAGAGAAGGCGCTGGCGATCCCTTTCGCGATCTTCGCAGTGTTCCTCGCCGCCGCCTTCATCGTCCCGGGCTGGTGGGCGCGCGTGGCGCCGGGCGAGGGGCGCAAGCCCGGCTGGAACGAGTTCATGGCCGAAGGGGTCGTGTGCGAGACCGGGCGGCTGAATGCCGGCGGCGCGATGGTTCAGGTGCTGATTATGCCGGTCGTGCTGGTCGGCTGGGGGCTGTTCCTCGCCGCGGTGCGGGCGGTGGTGTGACGTTCGGCGCGGAGCGGCAGGCGGGTTGCAATGTTGGATTTCGCCTGCTGCACTTGCCGTCGCCGGCCCTGCCGGCCGCTCCTTGAACGTGTCGATCAACCCGGTTGACGCCTTCGCGCAAACCCCGCCGATCGTGTCAACTTCGTCACCCTCGCGCGCGTATGGAGCGTGACTTTTGGGACTTTCGGCTGTCAGGCGGCCAGTTGCTCAAGCCCGTCCCGGTCCAGGATGACGATGCCGTGGCTGCCCTCGCGGCGGATCAGCCGTTCCTTTTCCAGCACGGTCAGCGTGCGGCTTACCGTCTCGATCGTGATGCCCAGAAGCTGTGCCATCTCGCCGCGGGTCAGCGGCAGTTCGAATGCGGTCTCGTCGTGGCAGGGGGCGGGGCTCGCCGCGCGGGAGAAAGCAAGGATCAGCGCCGTGACGCGTCCTTTCGCCTGCCGCTTCGAGATGAGGTCGATCAGCGCACGGCTGTCGTCCAGTTCGCGGCCCAGCTCGCTCAGCAGCCGCCTGGCGAGGGCAGGCCGCGCGTCGCGCAGCGTCTCGAACTGGACGCGTGGAAACAGGCAGGCTTCGCTGTCGGTCAGTGCGGTGACGTGAAGCGTCGCGGCCGGCGCGAACATCTGGCCGAGCATCCCCGCCGGATGCACCAGCGCGACGATCCGCTCGGTGCCGTCGCGGTCGATGGTGGACATTTTGGCCGCGCCGCGGGTCAGCGTGGCGCAGATCGTGTTGGTGTCGCCCGCCGCGACGATCGTCTCGCCCCGCGTATAGCGGCGATGATGCCCGATCCGCGCCAGTTCGGCGCGATCTTCCGGCGACAGGACCGAACAGACGGCGCGGTCGGCGACCGGGCAGGCCGCACAGACGATGCCCTCCGCATTGGCCATATCAGGCGACCGCTTCGAGCAGTCCTTCGAACAGCCGCCGGCCGTCGATACCGCCATGGGCGGCTTCGATCTTGCGCTCGGGATGCGGCATCATGCCCAGCACGTTGCCGCCGGCATTGACGATGCCGGCGATCTGGCGGGCGCTGCCGTTGACGTCGCCGGCATAGCGGAAGACCACGCGGCCTTCGCCCTCGAGCCGGTCGAGCGTGTCGGCGTCGGCGAAGTAGTTGCCGTCATGGTGCGCGACCGGGATCGAAAGCGTCTCGCCCGCGGCATAGCGGCTGGTGAAGATCGACTGGCTGTTGTCCACGGTCAGATCGACGTCGCGGCAGACGAAGTTCAGGCCTTCGTTGCGCATCAGCGCACCGGGCAGCAGGCCGGTCTCGGTCAGTACCTGAAAGCCGTTGCAGATGCCGATCACCGGCGTGCCGCGCTCGGCCGCTGCGACCACTGCCTTCACCACCGGCGACCGTGCCGCGATCGCGCCGCAGCGCAGATAGTCGCCATAGGAAAAGCCGCCGGGCAGCGCGATCAGGCCAAGGCCGTCGGGCAGCTCGCTCTCGCCGTGCCACACCATATGCGGCTTGGTGCCCGTCACGCTCTCAAGAGCAACGGCGAGGTCGCGGTCGCAGTTGGAGCCCGGAAAGACGATGACGGCGGTCTTCATGCTTTCTCCACCCGGTAATTCTCGATCACGGTGTTGGCGAGCAGCTTGGTGCACATCGCGTCGATGTCGGCGTCGCTGGTGCCGTCGGCCACTTCGAGCTCGATGAGCTTGCCGACGCGTGCTTCGCCTACGCCGGAAAAGCCGAGCGAGCCGAGCGCGTGCTCGATCGCCTTGCCCTGCGGGTCGAGCACGCCGTTCTTGAGGGTGACGACGATGCGCAGCTTCATGGGTTTTGCCTCCGGGGATTTGCCGCGCCCTATGGGCCGGGCGGGCCGCAGGTTCAAGCCCGGTGTTCGGCTTCACCGGTCATTTACCGCGTCCTGCGACACTCGGCGTCGCCGAGTCGCTGCCGCGGGGCCGCGACCGGGGGGAGTTGTGTGATGGCGTTTCTGGCAATCGCCCTGTTCGTTGCGCTGATGGCTTTTGGCCGCGGCTATTTCGGCTGGACCGATCCCGGCGGGATGACGACGATGGCGCTGATCTGCGCGTTCATCTTCGGGATTATCGCGGGGATGAAAGCGAAGGGCTAGGCTTCCGGCCTCGCAGCAGCGACGTCCGGCTTCATCGAGAAAGGGCGGGCTCCGGCGAACCGCTGGCCGGCCTTGTCGCGGGTGCGTGGTGCGCATGGGCGGCGACTGCTTGTGCCGGCCTCGCCGCGCCTATGCGGCGTAACCGCCGTGGAGGCCGGGCCAGCGTGAAGCGCGGCGCTCTGCTTTCGCGGTCTCGGCAGGAGAGCCCGATATGCGACCCCTATTGTGGACGGCGGCGATTGCCTCCGCCGCCCTGATCCCCGCCCAGTTCGTCGGAGCACAGGCCGCCCCGAAGCGCTTCACCGACAGCATCGCGAAATCGGCCGATGCCGAAGCGAAGCGCCTCGCCTACAACAAGTTCGGCGAAGTTCGGTGCACCGACTGCGAAGGCGGCATCGATTTCGACGGCAAGCCGAAGTTCGAGTATGATTCGAAATTCAGCGGTCTCTACAACGAACGGGCAAAGCGCATCGGCAGCTGGCCGGTCGGGCATGTCCATCGCTGGAAGGGAAGGGCGTCGACAGGGACGATCACCGTCGCTGCGGAGGAAACCGTCGAGGGCTTTCGCTGCCGGCGTGCCGTCTACAAGCTGGTGCGCGGCACGAATTCGGCCGAACGCCCGAGCCTGATCTGCTGGGGGCTCGCCAACAGTTCGTCCTCGGTGGAGAACTGGCACGAGATCTACTAGCGCCAGCGATCGTCAGCGCGGGCGGCTCAGGTCCGGGATGGCGAAGAGGCAGGAGCGGGGCGCTTGCCCCGCTTCCTTACTTCCCTCGGCGCTTGCGGTGGCTTTCCAGGTCAAGCACCGCCGAATCGGCGCCTTCGGGCATCAGGCCAAGGCGGCGGGCGACTTCCTGATAGGCCTCGACTTCGCCGCCCAGGTCGCGGCGGAACCGGTCCTTGTCCAGCTTTTCGCCGCTGACCATGTCCCACAGACGGCAGCCGTCGGGGCTGATCTCGTCGGCAAGGATGATGCGGCTATAGTCGTTGTCGAAGATCCGCCCGAATTCGAGCTTGAAGTCGACCAGACGGATGCCGATCCCGGCGAACAGGCCCGACATGAAGTCGTTCACGCGGATGGCCATGTCGGCCATGTCGTGCAGTTCTTCCTGGCTGGCCCAGCCGAAGCACAGGATGTGCTCGTCGGTGACCATCGGATCGCCCAGCGCGTCGTCCTTGAAATAATATTCGACGATGGTGCGCGGCAGCTGCGTGCCTTCCTCGATCCCCAGCTTCTTCGACAGCGATCCGGCGGCAACGTTGCGCACCACGACCTCGATCGGAACAATCTCGACCTGGCGGATCAACTGCTCGCGCATGTTGAGGCGGCGGATGAAGTGAGTCGGAATGCCGATATTGCCGAGCAGCGTGAAGATGTGCTCGCTGATGCGGTTGTTGAGCACGCCCTTGCCGTTGATCGTGCCCTTCTTCTGGGCGTTGAACGCGGTGGCGTCGTCCTTGAAATACTGGATCAGCGTACCGGGTTCGGGGCCTTCGTAGAGGATCTTGGCCTTGCCCTCGTAGATCTGGCGGCGGCGTGCCATCGGTGCTGCGGTCCTTCAGAAACACGGTGCCCCGGCGGCGCTTGGGTTCGCGCGGACGCCGGGGCTTGGAGCGCCGAGCCTATATCGAAACCCGGCTCGGCGTGCAATCAATCGCTGGCCGCGGTTTGCGCGGGCCTGGCGCGGCGCAGGCGCGGGCTGAAACGACGCCAGCCGAACAGGCCGATCAGCAGCACCAGCGCGGGTGGCCCGAGCACCGCTATCGCGCCGAGCACGAAGGCGAGCGTGGCTTGCGCCGAGGCCGCGAGCAGGTCGAGCGAGCTGGTCAGCGGTGCCCCCGCGTCGAACCCGCGTATCGCCCGGCCCGAGCGATAGTCGAAGATCATCGGGGTGTTGGCGAGCGATTCGCGCTGTTCGCTGGTGGCGGTTCGCCCCGCCTCGATCCGCTGGGCGATATCGGCGCGCTGGCGCTGAAGTTCGGCGCGCTCGCTGGCGGGAAGATTGCTGCGAGCGAGTTCGCGGTCGATCCGCGCCAGTTCCTCTTGCGCACGCGCCCGTTCGACGGCGATCCGATTGATCTCGGCCCCGGCATCGGTGCCGGTGATTTCCGCATCGACCAGCGTGCCCTCGGCCTTCTGGATCGCGGCGATCCCTTCCTTGCCGAATTGACGGGCGAGGGTGGGATCGAGCTTGAACGCCAGCATTGCCTCGACACGGTCTTCGCCCAGCAATTGATAGCGCATGCCCGTGATGCGGCACCGCGCGATGCCCAGCTTCTCGCACGCCGCGGCGTGTTCCTCCTGCGCCGCCGAGATCCGCTCGGCAGGGAGCGAGAAGGCGTAGTGATAATTGAAGGCGACGCCGGGCGCCGCGGTAACGGCGACTCCGGCCGGTGCCTCAAGGGCGTCAACCGTCATTTCCCGTGCCGCCGGCGGCTCGTTCCGCGCCTGTTCCGAGGTGGGTCCTCGGTCGCTCTGGGGTGCCGGGCTGCAGGCCGAAATCGCCAGTGCCAGAACCAGTAAAGCTGAACCCGATGTCCATCGCATGCCGTTGCTCCTCTCCGGTGATGCTCAATTCATCGTTCACAATGCACGACTCGCCGCGCAGTGATAGAACATCACATTAGAGGGTATTCGGCAATGCCTCTTTTTCGCCATATTTCGTCTGTGACGAATCCTTGTGAATCATCAACGCGTTACAAGCGCTGCATAGGCTCAGCCGATGCAATATGTGCGCTTGCGCGCCGCTTCGCTCTGATCCGGCGGCACGATGCGGCCGAGCATGCGCCGCAGCGCCTTGCCGATCCGCTTGAAACCACGGTCGATCGAGTCGCTCAGTACCCGATGGTTCTCCGCCCAGAAGCGGTCGTCATACGGTTCGTGCATGGTCTTGCTCCCAATATTCGCGGGCTTGTTCCCGGAAGCTGAAATGGCGAATTCCGTTGCGCAGGACCAACAAAAGGATCGACGAGACCTATCATTACAAGTTATGAATTGGCATGCGTCAGCTTCCGCCACTCGCAGCCGTCCGCGTTTTCGAAGCCGCAGCGCGGCGCGGTAATTTCACCCGCGCCGCCGAAGAGCTCGGCATGACCCAAGCGGCGGTGAGCAATCAGGTGAAGCTGCTCGAAGAACGACTGGGCATCCCGTTGTTTCGCAAGAATGGCCGCGGCGTCGTGTTGACGCCGATTGGGGAGCGCATTGCGCCCCAGGTGAGCGCTGCACTCGATGGTCTCTCCGAGGCATTCGCCGCGGCGCGCGCGGAAGATGAAGCTGTGATGACGATCTCCGCGCCCGGCACCTTCTCGACCAACTGGCTGGCAAGGCGGTTGGGTAGCTTTCAGGTCGCCCAGCCCGAACTTGCGGTGCGGGTGCTCGTCACCGATGCGATCATCGATCTCGCCAACAGCGATGCCGATGTCGCGATCCGCGGTGCGCATGGGCCGTGGCCGGGGCTGGTCTCGCATTTCCTGATGCGGATGCCGTTCACGGTGATGGCGAGCCCGGACTTTCTCGCCGCCCAGCCGCCCATCCGCACGCCCGCAGACCTTCTCGGCCTGGCGCGCGTGTCACCCGACGACAGCTGGTGGGAGCTGTGGTTCGAATCGGTGTTCGGCGACGCGGTGGTCGCGTCGCAGCCGGGGGTCGACTTCCAGTCGCAGGTGCATATCGGCAACGCCGCGGTTGCCGGGCATGGCCTTGCGATGCTCTCGCCGCCGATGTGGCTGTCGACGATCGCCGAGGGGCGGCTGGTGCAGGTGCTGCCGGAGATGGTGTACTATAGGAACAGCTTCTGGCTGGTCTATCCGGAGACCAAGCGCCATTTGCCCAAGATCCGCGCTTTCCGCGACTGGCTGCTCGCCGATGTACGCGCCTCGCTTGGCGACGATCCCTATGGAGCGCTGGTGCCACCGCCGGAGTGACGCGGGCGTGTGACGCCCCCTCGCAAGCCGCTCTCGCCCCTGCTATCGCGCCTTGATGTCCACCGACCTTTCCGACCCGTTTGACCAGATCGTCGATGCTCCGTTCGATAGCGCGCTGAGCGAACGCTATCTCGTCTACGCGATGTCGACGATCACCGCGCGGTCACTCCCAGACGTGCGCGACGGCCTCAAGCCCGTGCACCGCCGCCTGCTCTGGGCGATGCGGTTGCTGCGCCTCGACCCGAGTCAGGGCTATAAAAAATGTGCGCGCGTCGTCGGTGACGTGATCGGCAAATATCACCCGCATGGCGACCAGTCGGTCTATGACGCGATGGTGCGCCTCGCGCAGACGTTCGCACTTCGCTATCCGCTGGTCGACGGACAGGGCAATTTCGGCAACATCGACGGCGATAACGCCGCGGCCTATCGCTATACCGAGGCGCGGCTGACTCAGGTTGCAATCGACCTGATGGACGGGCTCGACGAGGACGCCGTCGAGTTCAAGCCGACCTATAATGGCGAGGAGAACGAGCCCGAACTGTTCCCCGGCCTGTTCCCGAATCTGCTCGCCAATGGCGCAGCCGGCATCGCGGTGGGCATGGCGACCAGCATCCCGCCGCACAACGCCGCCGAGTTGATCGACGCTGCGATCCTGCTGATCGACCAGCCCAAGGCCGAGGACGCGCAGATCTTCGAACTGGTGAAGGGGCCGGATTTCCCGACAGGTGGCATTGTCGTCGACAGCCCCGCCGCAATCGCCGAAGCCTATGTCACCGGACGTGGCGGCTTCCGCGTCCGCGCCAAATGGGCAGTGGAGGATCAGGGGCGCGGAACCTGGCAGATCGTTGTCACCGAAATACCCTATGGCGTCCAGAAGGGTAAGCTGATCGAGCAGATCGCGGCGCTGATCAACGACAAGAAGCTGCCGATCCTCGCCGATGTCCGGGACGAATCGGACGCGGAGATCCGCATCGTACTCGAACCGCGCGCGCGCACCGTCGATCCCGACACGTTGATCGAGAGCCTGTTCCGTCTCTCAGACCTCGAAACGCGGGTGTCGCTCAACCTCAACGTGCTCGATCACACGCGCACGCCGCGGGTGATGAGCCTCAAGCAGGCGTTGTCGGCCTGGGTCGATCATCAGTTCATCGTGCTGCGCCGTCGGTCCGAGCATCGTCTTGCCAAGATCGCCGACCGGATGGAGCTGCTCGAAGGCTATATCATCGCCTATTTGAACCTCGACCGGGTGATCCAGATCATCCGGACCGAGGACGAGCCCAAGCCGGTGATGATGGCCGAGTTCGGGCTGACCGACCGTCAGGCCGAGGCGATTCTCAACATGCGCCTGCGCGCGCTGCGCAAGCTCGAGGAAATGGAGCTGCGCAAGGAGCGCGAGGCGCTGGCAAAGGAACAGGCCGAGCTCGAAGCGCTGCTATCGAGCGACGCGCGTCAGCGCACGCGGATGAAACGCGACCTCGGCAAGGTCCGCGACCGCTACGGTCCCGAGACCGCGCTTGGCGCCCGCCGTACATTGGTGGCGGAAGCGGCGCCGGCGCGCGAAATCCCGCTCGAGGCGATGATCGAGCGCGAACCGATCACCGTCATTCTCTCGCAGCGTGGCTGGATCCGGGCGATGAAAGGCCATGCCGAGCTGGTCAGCGCCGACACGGCGAAGTTCAAGGAAGGCGACGGCCCGTTCATCGCCTTCCATGCCCAGACCACGGACAAGCTGCTGCTCGCCGCGGAAAATGGGCGTTTCTACACGCTGGCGGCGGATAAATTGCCCGGCGGGCGCGGTTTTGGCGAGCCGGTGCGGCTGATGATCGACCTCGACGGCGGCACCGGGATCGTCGGGCTGCTGCCGGCGAGCGCCGCGGCGAAGCTGATGGTCGCGGCGAGCGACGGCCGCGGTTTCCTGGTCAAGACCGAGGACGTGATCGCCGAAACGCGCAAGGGTAAGCAGGTCGTGACCCCGCGCACCGGCGCGGTACTCAAGCTGGTCAAGCCGGTGAAGCCCGAAGACGATTATGTCGCGGCGATCGGCGACAATCGAAAGCTGGTGGTGTTCCCGATAACCGAGCTGGCCGAGCTGGCGCGTGGGCAGGGGGTGCAACTGCAGCGCTATCGCGACGGCGGTCTGAGCGACGCGGTCACTTTCCGCTTCGCCGACGGTCTCAGCTGGCGAATGGGGGGTGAGCAGGGGCGGACGCGCAGTGAAGCCGACCTCGCCCCGTGGCGCGCGGCGCGCGGTGCGGCGGGCCGAATGCCGCCCATGGGCTTTCCGCGGGATAACCGCTTCTGAATCTGGGGCTTTTGCGCGCGGGCCTTTAGCGGCTCTTAACCAAATCACTGTAGTCCGGCTCAGTGATGCTGCTGTCCCGCCGAAGCAAGGACAAGTCCGTGCGCCCCTCCGTCCCGGTCGAGGGTGAGGACGCGCGCCTCCTTGGACCAAGCGGCGCTGCGCAGATTCTCAACATGCTGCCCGTTCCCGCCGCCGTAGTCGAATGGCGGGACAACAGCTTTGCCTTCGAAACGGTCAATCGCCCGTTCCGCCTCGCCGGGCTGGGCACGATCGCCGATCAGTCACCCCTGATCCGCCTGCTCGGCGCGCGGATCGCCGCCTTTGTCGATTCGGACGCGACCGAGCAGGAGATGAACTGGGAATTGGGCGACGCTGTCGATTGCCGCCGTTTCCGGGTGAAGCTCGCGCGTCGCGCGTCGCACAAGAGCAGCGGACGCTGCCTCGTGACGCTGATCGACCAGACATCCGAACTGCGGACCGAACGCAGCCTGCGCCGCGAGATGCTGAGCGACAGCCTGACCGGCCTGCCCAACCGCGCCGGGTTCGCCGAGCGGCTGGAGGAAGAGATCGAGCGCGGCGGGATGAGCGAGTTCGCGGTGCTCATCATCAATCTCGACCGGTTCAGCCGCGTCAATGCCTGTATGGGTGGCCTGTCGGGCGACGAACTGCTGATCTCGGTCGCGCGGCGCGTGAAGGGCGCGCTGCGTGCGCATGACGTGCTTGCGCGCACCGGAGGCGACGAATTCGCGATCCAGCTCGCGCTGGACGAAGGCACCAGCGACGCGTTTCATGTTGCCAAACGCATCCAGAATGCGCTGACCACGCCGTTCCGGCTCTCCGATTTCGAAATTCGGGTCGATTGCTCGATCGGGATCGCGGTGGGCGACGAGACCGTCGCCGATGCCGAAGAGCTGATCCGTCACGCCCAGTTCGCGATGAAGCGCGCCAAGAAGAGCGGCCGTACCGAAATCTACCAGACGCTCGCGCTCGACCTTGCACGGGCGCAATTCAGCATCGAAACCGAACTGCGCCGTGCGATCGACAACGGCGGACTGTCACTTAGCTTCCAGCCGATTTGCGATCTCGCCACCAACCGCATTGTCTCGTTCGAGGCGCTCGCGCGCTGGACGACGGAAAGCGGGAAGGTGGTGCCTCCGGCCGAATTCATTCCTGTAGCCGAGGAATCGGGACTGATCGTTCCGCTCGGCCGCTGGGCAATGCATGAGGCGGCGCGTACCGTCGCGCAGTGGGATGCGGTCGCCGGTGGCGATTGCGGCATCAATGTCGCCGTCAACCTGTCGGCAATCCAGCTTCAGCGCGACCAGATTGCGCCGATGGTGGAAGCGGCGCTCGCGGCCAACGGGGTGGACGGCCGACGCATCACGCTCGAACTGACCGAAAGCGCGCTGGTCACCGATCCCGATCATATCGCTCGAACGATGCACGCGCTGAAAGCGCTCGGCACCACGCTGGCGATGGACGATTTCGGTACTGGCTATTCGAACCTCGCCTATCTCCAGAAGCTGCCGATCGACGTGCTCAAGATCGACCGCAGCTTCGTAACCGGGATGCTCGCCGACCGCGACAAGATCGCGATCGTGCGCGCGATCCTCAGTCTGGCGCAGGCCTTGGGCATGCGCACCACCGCGGAAGGTGTCGAGACCAACGAACTCGCCCAGACACTGGCGGCGCTCGGCTGCACCTATGGGCAGGGCTATCTCTATGCCCGCCCGCTGCCGCCGGCGGATGCCTATGCGTTACTGTCGCGCGACAGCGATTCAGCGACCACCGCATCGGCGATCTGACCGGCGCGGTCCGCGTCGGGGAAGCCTTCGGCGATCCAGCGATCCTCGATCCGGCGCAGCGCTTTGGCGACGTCCGGCCCTTTCGACAATCCGCGTTCGATCAGCGATCCGCCGCTGAGCGGCAGGCGTGGCGGAGTCCAGTCCGCGACCGCCATTGCGCTCACGGCATCGCCCGCCAATAGCAGCCGGTCGACGGCGCGTTCGGGGCTGATCCGGTAGGCGAGCGCGAGCGGTCCTTCGGCAAGGTCGGGCCGGATCGCGCTGGCGAGCGCCTGGCGTTCGGCGTTGGAGAGCTTGAGCCGCGCGCCCACGGCCTCATTGGCAGCCGCATCGGCCGGGAGCACCGCGGAGAGACGGCGGGCCGGCTCGGGCGCGACACCCGCCGCGGCCTCATTGTCCGCCAGTGCCGCAAGTCGTTCGACCCCGGCCATGTCGATCTCGGGCACGACCGGCTTCAGGATATCGCGTTCGACCATCAGTCGCAGCACGCGAACCGCATCGGGCGCGACCAACAGCTTGAGTAGTTCATCGCGAATGCGTTCGCGTGAGAGTGCCATCAGGTCGTTGGCGCGCGCTGTGCACGCTTCCAGCCCGGCTTGGTCGGGCGCATCGCCGAACCGCGCAAGGAAGCGGAAGAAGCGGAGGATGCGCAGGTGGTCCTCTGCGATACGCTGCAGGGGGTCGCCGATGAAGCGGATGTGCCGCTTCTCCAGATCGGCGAGGCCGCCGAAATAATCGAAGATTTCGCCGGTCTGCGGATCGGCGTAGAGCGCGTTGATCGTGAAGTCGCGCCGCGCTGCGTCCTCGCGCCAGTCGTCGGTGAAGGCGACGGTGGCGCGGCGGCCGTCGGTCGATACGTCGCGGCGCAGTGTCGTCACCTCGACCGCCGTGCCGCTGCTGACGGCGGTGATCGTGCCATGCGCGATGCCGGTGGGGATCGCCTTGATCCCGGCGGCCTCGAGCAGCGCGACGACCCGCTCGGGCGCGTGCGGCGTCGCGACGTCGACATCAGTGACGGGCAGACCGAGCAGCGTATCGCGCACGGCCCCGCCGACGAAGCGCGCATTGCCCGGACCGAGCGTCGCGGCGAGCCGGTCGAGACCCGGCTGGTGCCGCCAGGGCGCGCCGGGAAGGATCATCGTGTTCACCGGGCTGTCCACCTCAGGCGTCGCGACAGATTGACCAGCATCGCCGCGGTCGCGCCCCAGATGCGATGGTCCTGCCAAGCGATTTCATAATAGTGCCGATCCCGCCCCTGCCATTCGACGCTTGTCTCGACATGGTTCGCGGGGTCGAGAACGAAGTCCAGCGGAACTTCGAACACCGCGGCGACCTCATCCGGCTCCAGCGTGAAGACTAGGTCCGGCGCGATCACTCCGACCACCGGCTGCACCTCGAACCCGGTGACGGTGCGGTAGCGGTCCGCCTCGCCGACCAGCTCGACTGCTTGCGGGGACAGCCCGATCTCTTCACGCGCCTCGCGCAGCGCGGCGGCGCTGGCATCGGCGTCGTCGGGATCGATTCGGCCACCCGGAAAGGCGATCTGCCCGGCGTGACGACGCAATGATTCGGTACGCTGGGTCAGGATCACGCCGGGCGAAGGCCGGTCGGTGACCGCGACCAGCACCGCGGCGGGCGTCGGCACGCCATCGCTATCGGCGGTCACATCGCGCAGGTCGCCCGACAGCAGTATCGGGGCGTGCTCATGCTCGGCGGCGAGCGCGGCGCGAAGGCGCTGCGCGAGCGTCATGCCGGTTCGATCGCGAAGAAGGCGCCGCGGCTCCAGATACCCGGCGGGTTCGAACCATTGTCGAGCGCAAGCGCGGCGATCTCGTAATAGAGCGGGCGCGCGATCAGCGCCTCCAACCCAGCGCGGACGTGGAGATAGGGGTGGGGGCCGTCATCATGCTCCTCGAACCGGATCGCATGATCTGGCCCGGCGGGGATCAGGTCGCCAGTATTGAGCCGGAAGGCGATCTCCGCTTCCGGCCCTTCGCCCTCGACCTTCATCTCGACCGCGACGAAGGGCGCGTCCTCGACATCGATGTCGAGCTTCTCGACCGGTGTAACGAGCACATGCCGTCCGTCCGGCTCGCGCCGCAGGATGGTCGAGAATAGTCGCACCATCGCCGCGCGCCCGATCGGCGATCCCTGGTGGAACCAGGTTCCGTCGCGCGCGATGCGCATGTCGCTGTGCCCGCAATGCTCGGGGTTCCAGCTCGCCACCGGAGGCAGCTTCTGTTCGTCTGCCAGCCGGGCGATCTCCGTGAGGGAGAGACTGGCAAGGTCGGGTTGGGCAGGCATCGGCATTGCCCAGCCGTTAGGCGCTTTTACGCGTCGGGGTAAAGGGTCAGCGCGGTCCGACGGTTCCGGCGCGGTCGGGCGCATGGTCTCGTGCCAGCAGACGGCGTTGCTCGAACGGGCCGGGCAGACGCCATTGGCCGGTCGCGTCCGCGTCGAAACCGAACTGGTCGTAATATTCCGGATCGCCGATCAGCATCAGCGGTTCACCGCCCGCCTGCGCGGCCTCAATTGCCTTCCACATCAGCGCACGGCCGATGCCGACATTCTGGCGCGCGGGCGAGACTGCGACCGGGCCGACCATCACCATCGGTATGCTGGCCCCGTCGTCACCGACGAGCGCCACCGGCCAGCACTGGATGCTGCCGACCAGCGTGCCGTGCTCGACGGCGGCGAAGCTGAGGGCGGGGATCACGCCCATCCCTTCCCGCACGCGATAGGCGGTACGGCCATGTCGATCCGCGCCGAACGCCGCATCGAGCAGCAGTTCGACTTCGTGTGCGGGGACATCGGCAAGCGGTACCAGGTCGAACAATCGCTTCTCCAGCCCGCCGGGGGTGGACGCCGCGGGCGCGCGCCTTTAGCCGCCATTGTGGAAGGACTCAAAGCGATTCCGAACGGAGGCCCGCGATGAAGCTCTATGACGCGCCCTGGGCGCCCAGCCCGCGCCGCGTGCGCATCTTCCTCGCCGAGAAGGGGGTCGAGGTCCCGCGCGAGGCGATCGATCTGCGCAGTGGCGAGCAACTGGCGGACACCTATCTCAGCATCAACCCGCGCGGCGCGGTCCCAGCGCTCGAGCTCGACGATGGCGAGGTGCTGTGCGAATCCGCTGCGATCTGCCGCTATTTCGAGGCGTTGCAGCCGCAGCCGCCCTTGTTCGGCGCCACCCCGATCGAGATCGGTCGCATCGAGAGCTGGACCCGCCGGATCGAGGGGGATGGCTATGCCGCTGCAGTCTATGTCCTGCGCAACACCGTGCCTGCGTTCAAGGATCGCGCTATCCCCGATGCTAGCCTCAGCGTCGCGCAAATCCCCGAGCTCGCCGCGCGCGGGGCGCAGATGTGGGATGGATTCACCCGGGCGCTCGACCAGCGGCTCGGGGCCAGCGAGTGGATCGCGGGCGGAGGCTACAGCTTTGCCGACATCACCGCGCTAGTGACGATCGACTTCGCGCGTGCGGCGAAACTGGCGATCCCCGAACGGCTGGTGCATCTCGGCCGCTGGCATGCCGAGGCCTCGGCGCGGCCGAGCGCGTCAGCCTAGAGGCTTTTCGCCGCCGCGCGTTCTGCTATGGGCGCGGCATCCTTCCGGAAGGCATGGTTTCTTGCACGATCTTCTCCAGCTCCAAGTCCGCGATTTCGAGGTTCAGGTTCTCACCGGCATCTATTCCGAGGAGACTCACCTGCCGCAGCCGCTGCGCATCTCGATCACCGTCGACATGGTGCCGCCCGCGCATTTCGCGCCCAATACGCCGCTCAGCGCGTCGAAAAGCTATATCGATCTGAAACACGCGGCGTCCGCGGCCTTGCCGGAAGGCGTGCATTTCACCCTGATCGAGGGTGTGGCCGATCATATCGCCGAGACCCTGTTCACCGGCGATCCGCGCGTGCAGCGTGTGCAGGTAGAGATCGTCAAGCTCGCCATCGCCGAGGCGGACGAGAAGATCGGGATTACCCTCGTCCGCCACCGGCGATAGAGCGATGCAGGCGGCGGCGGCTCGCTCAGCGGCGCGCCTGCACGAGCCACAGTTCGATGCTCTGTCCGGGCGGCGGCAGCGGGTTGCGCGTGTCCGTGATCCAGGCGAGCTGACCCTTCTTGTCGAGGATGCGGGCCGAAACCGCATAGCTGCGGCCCGGCTGGATCCGCGCGCGGTCATAGCTCACCGCGAAGGAGATCGGCACCTGCTGACCCGCGGTCGTGATCTGGTTCTGCGCTATCGTGACCGACGGCGCGTCCATCAGCGACACGTCGCTGATCGTCACGATCAGCCGCGAATCGGGCGGTAGCGCGATCCGCTCGCGATAGGTCACGGTGCCGGTGAGCATCGTTTCATTGGAATCCGACATCGGGACGCAGGCCGCCAGGCCCGCCAGCAGTGGGATGATCGACAATGCTCGCATGGCGCTTCTCCTCTCCGCCTGCCTCAGCGGCGGCAGGCGCCTAGTTGCTGTAGCACGAACGCATAATCCTCGCGCGCGATTGCGGCGTTGGCCGGTTCCTCGCTCTCGGTGCTGGCACGGGGCAGGGCACGCGGCAACCCGCAGGCGAGGCGGTACCACAGCAATGTGTCGCGTGGCGGCGGCGCGGCGGCATCGTCCACCACTTCGCCGAGTGCGACCGCCCAGCGACGCTGCTCGCCGGGGCGGCGCAGGATCGACAACGAGATCGGTGCGCCGGTCGCGGTCTGGACGAAGATCTGGGTCTCGCCCTCGCCCGGCAACGTGCCTGGGACGTGGAAGGCATTGCCAAGGCCGCTGATTGCGGGCGGCGCGTCGGGTGCCACCACTTCCTGGACCACGCGGCGGACCAGCGCGTCGAGGTCCGGCGACCAGTCGTGCTGCGAATCGAGCGTGGTGAGCTGAACCATGGCGGCCTGCCCCGTAACGGGACGCGCGAACAGCAGCACCCGCCGTTTGTTGAGCTTGGGCGCCTTACCGCGCGCATCGACCGGCACGTCGACGACATAGCCGACCCGTGTCGGCATGGCGCCGGGCGCGCGAATCAGGGCCAGCACATCGGCCTCGATATAGTAGCGGACCCGCCCCGCCGTAACGTTCGCGGCCTCCGCTCCCTTGATTCGCGCGGCGCTTCTGATCTGCGCATCGAGCAAAACCGGAGAATCCAGAACGAGGTCGGCGACCTCTGCATAGCGCGGGATGATCGTTGCGGGTTGCGCAACGGTTTGTGCTTCAGCCGACGTTAACAAATGCGGCGAAGCTGCGGCAATCGCGGCGGAAAGCGAAATCAAACAGGTCCGGAACATGGCAGGGAGGGTAGGCGAATGTGATCGCGGCATACAGAAATATTTCTGCCACCAACGGATTATACGTTTATTGCGTCCGACAAAGCGTTTGCGTCACGCAAATCGCCGCGATAGGACTCGCGCCTCTGCCAGTGGTCATACAACGACCGCGGGTCGAGCCACGCCGATAAAGATGCCAAAGTGCCGGGCAACGGCGCGGCCGAATGAAGGAGTTATGTTGCTGAATGGCCTACGCAGATCGTGATGTAGGAGGCAGCCG
>Ga0247823_10000374_pt1 | contig 38705 bp, 30 predicted proteins | sample 13C_PalmiticAcid_2_FD_192426 | JGI IMG/M metagenome (GOLD analysis project Ga0247823, IMG submission 192426) | Soil microbial communities from agricultural site in Penn Yan, New York, United States - 13C_PalmiticAcid_Day30 | ecosystem: Environmental > Terrestrial > Soil > Agricultural land... | reverse complement strand
CCAGCACCGCCTGCGAGACGATGTTTTCCGAAGCGATCAGCTCGATCTGCTCCTTCTGGCGGCCAAGCTCGCCCTGGATGCCCTTGAAGATCGCCGGATCAGCGTCGGCGAGGCTCTTGGAGAAGTATGCGTCGTGGGTGAAGGCGGTCACTGGCGGGCATCCCGAAGGCTGGAGCGAAAACGGCGCCCCTATCTAGGCCGCGCCGCCGAACACCACAACATCTAGTGGCCGGATCCCCACAACGCGCTCCAGCATATCAATGTTACAATTTTAGTGCGTCAAATAACGTCAAGCTTTAAGGTACCTGCCAAATCAGGGGAACCACCATGAAGCAGTTGATCGGATACGCCGTTGCGGCCTTGGGCCTTATCGCGACCCAGGCGGCTGCGGCCCCGATCACCTATTACGTCCAGAGCGAGCCCTACACCGCGATCACCAACTCCACGGCCTGCCCGGTCGGGGTGTGCAAGGCCTATGGCGCGGGCCAGCGGCTGAGCGGGACGATCACCTTCTTCGGCCCGCTGGACCCCGACCTTGACGTTCAGACGGACGACGTCGGCCATATGATCGACGATTTCCAGCTCAGCGACGGCCAGAACACCTACACCCTGCTGAACGCCGGCGTTCCTGACCCGAACATGGTCATCAACTTCGCCAATGTCAGCACCGACGCCAGCGGCGTCATTACGGCCTTCGAGTTCAAGTTCGACCGGACGAACGGCGCGCCTTACAGCGTTTCGGTGATGCCGTCGAACGACCTCCAGACGCGCGTATCGACGATCTATTTCACCTCGATCCACCCTGCGGTTTCGGTCGACAACAACGCCCGATGCACGGCCCGTGGAACCGTCAGCAATGCGCCCACCAACACGCCGGGCGCCGGCTGCATTCAGACGACCGTCATCCCGGCCGAGGGCGCTTCTCAAGCTCAAGCCGGCACAGTCACCATGTCGCTCACCCCGCCCGCGTCGCCCGCGCCGGTGCCGACCCTGTCGGAATGGGCGATGATCCTGCTGGGCGCGCTGCTGGCCAGCGGGGCGGCGCTGCACCTGCAACGGCGTCGCCAGACGGCCTGACGCCAAAGGGTCAGCGACGGGTCGCCAGGGCGCGTTTCAGCTTGGCGATGGCGACCCGTTCGACGGCGCGTGGCTCCAGAGCCGGGCCCATGGCGGAGACCTCGACGCCCGTGGCCGTGTGGACGGCCGAGCATTTCACATAGGTCCCGTTGCGGACGAACTCGACGATGACTTCGCCCAGTTCGGCGTCCTGCATCAGGCGGCGACCGGACGACGCGCCACGTTGCAGTGCGAGAACAGCCTGTCCATCGCGTCGACCAGCTTGTCGATCATGCCGTCGTCATGGTTCGGCGACGGGGTGAAGCGCAGGCGCTCGGTCCCCTTGGGCACGGTCGGATAGTTGATCGGCTGGACGTAGATGCCGAAGTCTTCCAGGAGCATGTCCGAGATCAGCTTGCAGTGCACCGGGTTGCCGACGTGGACCGGCACGATGTGGCTGACGCTGGGCAGGACCGGGATGCCGGCCTCGAGCAGGCGGCGCTTCAGGGTTTCGGCGCGTTCCTGATGGGCGTCGCGCAGTTCCGGGTGGGCCTTCAGGTGGCGCACCGAGGCCAGGGCGCCGGCGGTCAGTGCGGGCGGCAGGCTGGTGGTGAAGATGAAGCCCGAGGCCCAGCTGCGCACCGCGTCCACGATCACGGCGTCGGCGGCGATGTAGCCGCCCATGACGCCGATGGCCTTGCCCAGGGTGCATTCGATGATGTCGATGCCGTCCAGCACGCCGTCACGCTCGGCCACGCCCGCGCCGGTTTCGCCGTAGAGGCCGACCGCATGGACCTCGTCCAGATAGGTCATGGCGCCATACTTCCTGGCCAGGGCGATGGTGCCGGCGATGTCGGCGATGTCGCCGTCCATCGAATAGACGCTCTCGAAGGCGATCAGCTTGGGCGCGCCCAGCGGCGCTGCGGCCAGCAATTCCTCGAGGTGTTCCAGGTCGTTGTGGCGGAAGATGTGGCGCGGACCGCCGCCGTGGCGGATGCCCTCGATCATCGAGGCGTGGTTCAGGGCGTCGGAGAAGATGATCAGGCCCGGCAGGATCTTCTGCAGGGTCGACAGCGTCGCCTCATTGGCCACATAGCCCGAGGTGAACAGCAGGGCCGCTTCCTTCTGGTGCCAGCTGGCCAGCTCGGCTTCCAGGTCGACCGCCGAACGGGTGGTGCCCGAGATGTTGCGCGTGCCGCCCGCGCCCGCGCCCGCGGCCTCGATCTCGGCCGTCATGGCCTCGACCACCACCGGATGCTGGCCCATGCCCAGATAGTCGTTGGAGCACCAGACCACGACGTCCTGTTCGGAGCCGTCCTCGCGGCGGCGCACCGCCTGCGGGAACTGACCACGCACACGCTTCAGATCGGCGAAGACGCGATAGCGACCCTCGCTGCGGACCTGCTCGACCGAGTTTTGAAAGGCGGACTTATAGTCGAACAAGACGGCAGTTCTTTCGCTTATACAGCTTTCCCCGCCTAATTGCGCTCGCCGCCCGGCGTTGTCCATGTCGAGGCCCGGACAAAACGTCCCAACCCCTTAATTGATAACGGTTCTCATGTTGGTTGGCCCGCGGTCGTTGGCCCTGCGGGACCTCCCGACCCGACGCGGGCCGCTTAGTCGCCCGTGTGCAGGCTTGAGCGCTTAGCCCCCTGTCCGCGCCAGCGCCGCCAAGGGAACCCGCGTCACCTGCACGTCCTCCTTGTTGGTCGCGTAGCCGATATAGAGGGCGCCGTTCCAGACGATGCTCTTGGGGTAGTGATAGCCGGGACGCTTGTACTGGCCTTCGTAGCGCAGGGGCTGAAGGTCCCCTGCCCCGCGCAGGAGGAAGCTGCGGTCGAAGACGCGTCCGTCGTCGCTCAGGGTCACGGCCAGCGGCATCCGGGGACGGTCCGAATTGGGCGCATTGACCAGATAGGCGGTCCCGTCGGGCAGGTTGCCCGCGCTCTGCTTGGCGCGCGCGTCGGGCATGTCGGTCAGGACCGGCGTGGTCCAGCTGACGCCCCGGTCGCAGCTTTCGGACGCCAGTTGGCGGAAGCTCAACTCCTCGTCGCGGAAGACCATGACGGCGCAGTCGCCGCGCTGGAACAGGCTGGGCTCGATCTCGCGGCTGAGGCGCTTTTCGTGCTCGGCCGCCGCGCCGCTGACGTCGCGCGGCAGGTTCTGCATCTGACCGGGCGTCCAGCCCGTCAGGCCCAGAGGGTCGTCGGTGTAGAAGGGCCCGGCGATCATGCCAGGGCGCATATGGAAACCGGTCATCAGCCGACCGCCGATCAGATGCGGATCCTGTTCGATCACGCCCTCGACCGGGCGACCGTCAGCGCCCATGACGCGGCGCGGTTCGCTCCAGGTCTCGCCGTCGCGGCTCAGACGGTATTCGGCATAGCCGCCCGCCCCCGACTGGAAACCGTCGGGCCAGACGTTGACGTAGGCCACCAGGGTCTCGCCGTCCGTCCACCAGCCGCCGCTGGAGCGCATCAGCCCGCCCTCGCCCGCATGGGCCAGGGCGACCGGCGCGCGCCAGGTCTCGCCGTCGTCGCTGACGCTGTAAGCGACCCAGGTGTCGGGCGCGTCCTCGTCACGGGCCGAGCTCTGCCACTGGGCATAGAGCCGACCCTTGAAGGGCATGAGCACCACGCCGTTGCTGAACCGGTCGGTCGCCTCACCCGGCGCGAAGACGGTGAAGGTCTGCGTGCCCGGCGCGGGCTTCAGCCCCAGATCGGGCGCCCCCGCCTGAAACAGGCCGGGCGCCGCGCGATAGGGCGGATCAGCCGGCGCGGCGGCGATCAGGCCGATCGCCGCCAGACCGACCAGTAAAGAAAGCCCCCCCGGCCCCTTCACTGCGCCAGCGTGTCCAGCCGCCCGCGCAGCATCTGCACCATGGCCGAGAAGTCCTTGCCGCCGTAGCCGAGGCCGTTGAACAGGGCGTAGAGGGCCTCGGCCTGGGCGCCGAGCGGGGTCGTGGCGCCGGCCTTGGCGGCGGCGTCCTGGGCCAGCTTCAGATCCTTCAGCATCATGGCCGTGGCGAAACCACCTTCATACTCGCGGTTCGAGGGGGCGGTCGGGACCGGACCGGCCCAGGGGTAGTAGTTGCTGACGCTCCAGCACTGGCCCGAGGACTTGGAGGCGATCTCGAAGAAGCGTTCCGGCTCCAGGCCCAGCTTCTCGGCCAGGGCGATGGCTTCGCATGTCCCGACCATCGAAATGCCCAGCAGCATGTTGTTGCAGATCTTGGCCGCCTGACCCGCGCCGTGGTCGCCGGCGCGGATGGTGATGCGGCTCATCGGGTCCAGGGCCGGTTCGACGCGGGCGAAGTCGGCCTCGTCGCAGCCGACCATGAAGGCCAGGGTGCCGGCGTCGGCGGCGGCGGTGCCGCCCGAGACGGGAGCGTCGGCGAAGGCGTAGCCCGCCTCCCGAGCTAGACCGGCGACCTTGCGGGCCGTCTCCACGTCGATGGTCGAGCAGTCCAGCAACAGGGCGCTGGTGGGGGCGGCGCCGATGATCTGTTCGGAATAGACGCTGAGGACGTGCGGCCCGGCGGGCAGCATGGTGATGACGATCTCGGCGTCCTTCACGGCCTCGGCGACCGAGGCGACGGTGCGACAGCCGGCCTCGGCGGCGCGCTCCAGCGCGGCGGGCGACAGGTCGAAGGCGGCGACGTCATGCCCGGCCTTGGCCTGATTGGCGGCCATGCCGCCGCCCATGTTGCCGAGACCGATGAAGGCGATGCGAGTCATCTGAGACGTTTCCCTTATGGATTTTGAGGCAGGGTTAGCCCCTCCCCGGCCGCTTCGCCAGTCACCTGTTCGACAGTTTCGGCTCAGGCGGGTTTTCTGAACCGCAGCATGAACTGGCTGGTCTTGCCGCGAATGGACGGGTCGAAGACATTGGCCGTGCGCGGGTCGTCGGGGCGGGCCAGCAGGTCGCTGGAGCCGTCCAGAACAAAGCCCGCCGCCTCGACCTCGCGCTGGACCTGATCCACCTCGATGCGGTGCAGGCTGTCAGGCGCCTCCGGCCCGGCGCCCGCCGCCGCGTCATGGTCGATGACGACATAGAGGCCGCCGGGCTTCAGGGCCTTGAAGGCTGCGGCGTTGACCTTGGCCGCCGTGTCCGTGGCGAAGGGCTTGAGGTGAAGGTCGTGATAGTTCTGGGCGGTGAAGATCAGGTCCAGACCTTCAGGCCATTCGGGCGCGCCGATGGGCGAGCGGACGCCATCCACATTATCCAGGGCGTCAGCGGCGGTCAGGGCCTCGCCGTAGCTGGCCTGGAAGCCGATGAACTCGGCCGGTTGCCAGGCCGTGACGTGACCGTCAGGCCCGACAGCGGCGGAGAACAGGCGAGTGAAATAGCCCCCGCCGATGATCATGTCGCCGATCTTCTGGCCCGGCTTCACCTCGGCGAAGGCCAGGGTCTCGGCGGCGTATCGAGCCGTGTCGCGCGCCCGGTCCTCGGTCGTGCGGATGGGGCTGGCCAGGGCGGCTTCATAGGCGGCGGCCGCCGTCTGGGCCGAGACGACCGGCGCGGTCGCCGCCAGAGCGGCGGCGATCAGGACAGAAAGGAAGGGACGCACGGAAACTCCTCCTTTAATTTCAGCCGGTTCAGCCCGGCTTGCGGAAGCGATAGACGAACTGGTCGGTCTTGCCGCGAATGGCCTCGTCAAAGACGTTCAAGCTGTGGTCGTCGGCGGGATTGGCGACGGCCGAGGTCTCGCCGTCGAAGACGAAGCCGGCGGCCTCGACCTCGCGGCGCAACTGGGCGCCTTCGATGCGGTGCAGGGTCTCCACCGCCGTGTTGCCGGAGCCGGGGGCGGCCTGGTGGTCGATGACCACGAACAGGCCGCCGGGCTTCAGCGCCTTGAAGATGTCGGCGTTCATTTTCGTCACATCCACGCCGAACCGGGGGATGTGGAAGTCATGGTATTCCTGGCTCATGAAGACCAGATCCAGCGGCTGATCGAAGGTCATGGCGTCCAGGTCGCCGTTGACGCGGCTGACATTGGGATAGGCGGCGACCAGGGCGTCGGCGCGCGGGTTTTCACGCTCGGCGGTCTTGTTCGGCACGAAGGCGTAGACGTGGCCGCCCTCGCCCACGACGCGGGAGAACAGACGGGTGAAGTAGCCCGCGCCGGGGCGGATGTCGGCGATCTTCTGACCCGGCTGCACCTGAGCGAAGGCCAGCATTTCGGCGGGATGGCGCAGAGGGTCGCGCGCGACCTCATCGGCGGGCCGCAGGGTGTCGGCGACGGCGCTCTGATAGGCGGCGGACGGTGCGGTCTGGGCCAGAACCGGCGATGCGACGGCGACCAGCAGGGCCGACAGGGCGGCGGCGAGCAGACGGGACTTCATGGGAACCTCCGAAACAGCTGGCCGCATAAGGCGCGTGCAAGAGGCGACTGGCAAGCCGCCTCTCACCATGAAGATCAGCCCGCCATCGCTGACGGCGACTGCTTCTCCTTCAGCGTGACCAGTTCCTCGGCCATGGTCGGGTGGACGGCGCAGGTGGCGTCCCACTGGGCCTTGGTCAGACCCGCCTTCACGGCGATGGCCGCCAGCTGGATCATCTCCGGGCTTTCCGGACCGACGATGTGGACGCCGACAACGCGCTGACTGTCGGCGTCGACCACCAGCTTCATCAGCACCCGCTCGTCCGAGCCGGTGAAGGCGTATTTCATCGGGCGGAAGCGGGTGACATAGACGTCCACCTCGCCCGGACAGGCGCGGCGAGCCTCGGCCTCGGTCAAGCCGACGACGCCGACCGGGGGCTGGCTGAAGACGGCGGTGGCGACGGCTTCGTAGTCGAAGTGCTGCGGATTGTTCCTGAAGACCGTCTCGTGGAAGGCGACAGCCTCGCGGATGGCGACCGGGGTCAGGTTCATCCGGTCGGTCACGTCGCCGATGGCCCAGATGTTGTCAGCCGAAGTCTTGGAATAGGGATCGACGGCGATGGCGCCCTCGTCGTTCAGCTCGACGCCGGCGTTCTCAAGCCCCAGCCCGCGCACATAGGGGACACGGCCGGTGGCGAACATGACCACGTCGGTTTCCAGCGTCATGCCGTTGCCCAGGTGGTTGACCAGTCCGGTCTCAGTCTTCTCGATCGACGTGTGCTGGCAGCCGAGGATGACCTTGATGCCGCGCTTCTCGATCTCACCCGCCAGATGGGCGCGCACGTCGTCGTCGAAGCCGCGCAGGATGTTGGGGCCGCGATAGATCAGGGTCGTCTCGACGCCCAGACCGGCGAAGATGCCCGCGAACTCGACCGCGATATAGCCGCCGCCCGCGATCAGGATGCGCCTGGGCAGTTCAGGCAGGTGGAAGGCTTCTTCGGACGTGATGGCGTGTTCGACGCCCGGCAGGTCCTCGGGCTTCCACGGACGGCCGCCGGTGGCGATCAGGATCTTTTCGGCGGTGAAGGTCTGGTTCTTGCCGACGATTTCGACAGTATGGGCGTCCTTCATCACGGCGCGGCCGTGGACCAGATCGACGCCCGCCTTGCCCAGGTTGGCGGCGTAGATGCCCGACAGGCGGGCGATCTCGACGTCCTTGGCCTGCAGGAAGGTCGGCCAGTCGAATTTCGCATTGTCGAACGACCAGCCGTAGCCCTCGGCGATCTCCAGGGCGTGGCTGACTTCCGAGGCCATGACCATGAACTTCTTGGGCACGCAGCCGCGGATAACGCAGGTGCCGCCGACCCTATACTCCTCGGCCACGGCCACCTTCTTGCCGCCCAGAGCGGTCAGGCGCGCGGCGCGCACCCCGCCCGAACCGGCGCCGATGACGAAGAGGTCGTAGTCGTACTGGGTCATCGGGGTCTCCGGGAATGGACTCGAAAAACAGAGTCCAATTCGTCTGAATCGTCTGAAATCCGCGCGGCTGGGCCGCAGCGCTGACCCGACTTAGGCGCCGGGACGACGGGGGGCAAGGCGACCCGCCGCTTCCGTCATCCCGGAAGCGGCGCAGCCGCTATCCGGGACCGCAGGAAATGCTGACGGCGGCGACTTGGGCGGTCCCGGCTCTGCGCCTCGCGAAGCGAGGCTCCGGCCGGGATGACGACTTCATTCAGGGATTGATCGTCTCGACCCCTTCGTCCGTGCCGATGATGGCCAGGTCGGTGAGGTCGAGGAAGAGGCCGTGTTCGACCACGCCGGTCAGGCTCTTGAGGTCGGCGGCGAGGCGGGCCGGGTCTGCGATCAGCTTGCAGGCCGCGTCATAGATCAGGTTGCCGCCGTCGGTGCGGACCAGGCCGCGCTCGGCCTGACGGACGCGGGCGGGCATGGGGATGTCGTGGTCAGCCAGGACGTCGGCGATGCGGTTGGCCGTCGTCTTGTGACCGAAGGCGACGACCTCGATCGGCAGGGGGAAGGTTCCCAGGGCGGGAACGACCTTGGCCGCGTCAGCGATGCAGATGCAGCGGGCCGAGGCTTCCCACACCAGCTTCTCGCGCAGCAGGGCCGCACCGCCGCCCTTGATGAGGGCGAGGCCGGGACCGATCTCGTCGGCGCCGTCGACGGTCAGGTCAATGCGGGGGGTGTCCTCCAGCGTCGACAGGGTCAGGCCCAGTTCGCGCGCCAGATCGGCGGTGCGCTCGGACGTCGGGACGCAGCGCAGGTCCGGCAGGTTGCGCGCCGCGAGCGCCTTGACGAACCAGGCGGCGGTAGAGCCGGTGCCGAGCCCGACGACCATGCCGGCCTCGACATGGGCGGCGGCGGCTTCGCCGGCGTTCTTCTTCTGCAGATCGCTCATTTGGATTTCGCCGCCTTCTTCGCGCGCATGGTTTCCATGAAGCGGGCGGCCCAGCCCGGCTTCGTCGTCTGTTCGGCGCGGCCAAGCGCCAGATCGCCCGGCGCGACATCCTTCGTCACCACCGAGCCGGAGCCGACCATGGCGCCCGCGCCGATGGTGACGGGCGCGACCAGCGAGGAGTTGGAGCCGACGAAGGCCCCCTCGCCCACCGTGGTGCGGTGTTTGAAGAAGCCGTCGTAGTTACAGAAGATGGTTCCCGCGCCGATGTTGGCCTTCGCGCCGACATGGCCGTCGCCGAGATAGGCCAGATGGTTGGCCTTGGCGCCCGCGTCCATGCGCACGTTCTTGACCTCGACGAAGTTGCCGATCTTGACCCCCTCGCCCAGGTCCGCGCCGGGGCGCAGGCGGGCGTAGGGACCGACCTCGGCGCCGGTCGCGACCTTGGCGCCTTCCACGTGGCTGAAGCTGCGGATGCGCGCGCCCTCGGCCACGACCGCGCCGGGGCCGAAGACGACGAAGGGCTCGATGGTCGTGCCGGCGCCGACCTGGGTGTCCCAGGCGAAGTGGACGGTGTCAGGGGCGCTCATGGTCACGCCCTGCGCCAGGAAATGCTCGCGCTGGGTTTTCTGGAACAGAGCCTCGGCCTGGGCCAGTTCGGCTTGGGCATTGACGCCCATGACCGAGTCCTCGGCGGCGAAGACGGCGCGGGTCGGGGCGCCGCGCTTGCGGGCCAGCTCGACCACATCAGTCAGATAGTATTCGCCCTTGGCGTTGTCGTTCGTCACCTGGGCCAACAGGTCGAACAGCAGGCCGACCGGGGCCGCCATGACGCCGGAGTTGCAGGCGGTGACGGCCAGAACCTCGGGCGAGGCCTCCTTGGCCTCGGTGATGGCCAGCAGTTCCTCGCCCTGAAGGATCAGACGGCCGTAGGCGCCGGGGTCGCGGGCCTCGAAGCCGATGACGGTGACGCCCTCATGGACTTTGTCAAAGTCTGGGGCGAAGACCGGCTCGATGTCGGCGGCCTTCAGCAGGGGCACGTCGCCGTAGGTCACGACCACATGGCCGACGAAGTCACCCAGAACGGCCTCGGCGGCGCGAACGGCGTGGCCAGTGCCGAGCGGCGGGTCCTGAACGGCGATGGAGTCCTGACCCAGACGTTTTTCGACATGGGCGCGGACTTCGGGCGAATGGGAGCCGACCACGACCACGATACGCTCACAGCCCAGGGCCTCCGCCGCGTCGATGGCGTGGTCCAGCATGGCGCGCTGGCCAACCGGATGCAGCACCTTGGGCAGGGGCGACTTCATCCGCGTGCCCTGGCCTGCGGCGAGGATGATGGCGGCGCGAGGGTGAGGTGCAGTCATGAATCGATCCGGCGGCTTGTCGTCCTGCGCGATCTAGCCCATTGCCGGGGTCTGCGCGAGCCGGGAGACGACATGAACACTGAACGCGATCTTGAAGGCTGGACCATCGCCTTCGACCTGGACGGGACCCTGGTGGACTCGGCGCCCGACCTGATCGGCACGCTGAACCGGATGCTGGAGCAGTACGAACTGCCGCCCGTGCCCATGTCCTCGGCCCGGCATCTGGTCGGACACGGCGCCATGGCCCTGCTGCGTCACGGCTTCATGGAGGCGGGCGCCGTCTGGGACGAGGCCCACGCCCCCGGTTTGTTCGAGCGCTTCATCGCGGACTATCTGGCCCACATCGCCGACGAGAGCCGCCCGTTCGACGGCGTGGTCCCCGCGCTGGAGCGGCTGGCCGCGCGCGGGGCCATCCTGTGCGTCGCCACCAACAAGCGCACGGACCTGTCGGTGGCCCTGATCGAGGCGCTGGACCTGACGAAGCACTTCGCCTTCATCGCCGGGCCGGATGCGGTATCGGCCCGCAAGCCCAGCGGCGCGCATATTCATGAGGCGGTGCAGAAGGCGGGCGGCGATCCGGCGCGCTGCGTCATGGTCGGCGACAGCACGACGGACACCAGGGCGGCCAAGGATGCGGGCGTGGCCTGCATCGTCGTCGGCTTCGGCTACAACGACGTGCCGCGCGAGGAGTTGGGCGGTGATGTGGTGATCGACCACTACGACGGCTTCGAGGCCGCGTTGGCCGAGGTGATGGGCGCGTGAACATGAGCGCCAAAAACTTCTACCTGGCCATGGCGGTGATCGGGACCGTGGTCCCCTGGCTGTTCTTCGGCTCCTTCTTCGCCCTGAACGGGTTGGATATTCCGCTCTTTCTGAAGTCGCTGTTCGTCAACGGCGCCGCCGGCGGCTTCTCCGCCGACGTGCTGATCACCATCGTCATATTCTGGGTGTGGTCGTGGCGGGATGCGACCCGGCACAGGATCGCGCGCTGGTGGCTGGTGCTGCCGGCCAGCTTCTGCGTGGGGCTGTCGCTGGCTCTGCCGCTCTATCTGTATTTGCGCGAGCGAGCTAAAAGCCAGAAAAACTAAATGGTGACGCAGAACTTCTCAGCGTCAATCGCTCCCGTTCCTGTTGCCGTCCGCGCGCATGGGAAACACATAGACCGACCCGTTCCTCCCCAAGGGTCGTCATGCTTCGTCGCTTCTTCGCCATTCCCCTCTGGCAGCGCACCGCCGCCGGTTTCGCCCTGGGCATCATCGCCGGCCTGATCCTTCGCGAGCAGGCGACCGTCTGGCTGCAGCCGATCGGGGACGTCTATCTGAACCTGATCCGCATGGTGGTGGCGCCCCTGGTGCTGTTCACCATCGCCAGTTCGATCGCCAAGCTGGGCGAAGGCGTGGGCGCGGTGCGGCTGGGAGTGCGGACCATCGTCTGGTTCGCGATCACCTCTCTGCTGGCGGTGCTGGTCGGCTTCGCCTTCGGGCACATCATCAATCCGGGCGTCGGCCTGGCTGACCTGCCGCTGGGCGAGGTCAAGGAACGGGTGATCCCGACGCCGCTGCAGGTGCTGCTGGGCGTGGTGCCGACCAATCCCTTCGCCTCCCTGGCCGAAGGCAAGGTGCTGCAGATCATCTTCTTCTCGGCTCTGCTGGGCGCGGCCCTGGTGGCGCTGGGCGACAGGGCGCAGAATGCACGCAGGCTGGTGGACGAAGGGGCGGCCCTGATCTTCCGCATCACCCGCTGGGTGATCCAGCTGACGCCTTTCGGCGTGTTCGGCCTGATCGGTTCGGTGGTCGGCGGTTATGGCTGGGAGGCCCTGCTGCCGCTGGGCAAGTTCATCTTCGCCATCTACGCCGCCTGCCTCTTCCACATCCTGATCGTCTATTCCGGCCTGCTGAAGCTGCACGGGCTGAAGGTCCGCAGCTTCTTCCGCGGGGCCTTCGCGGCCCAGCAGACGGCCTTCGCCACCTCCTCTTCGCTGGGGACCCTGCCGATCACCCTGCGCCAGACGGTCGAGCGCCTGGGCGTGCCGCAGGCCTACGCCGCCTTCGCCGTGCCCCTGGGCGCCAATGTGAAGATGGACGGCTGCGGCGCCATCTATCCGGCCATCGCCTCGATCTTCATCGCCCAGTATTTCCAGATCGACCTGACCCTGACGCAATACGTCCTGATCGGCCTGACGGCGGTGCTGGGATCGCTGGGGACCGCAGGCGTGCCAGGGACCAGCATCGTTATGCTGACCCTGACCCTGTCGACGGCGGGCCTGCCGCTGGAAGGCATCGGCTATATCGTCGCCATCGACCGGATCATCGACATGATGCGCACCGCCACCAACGTCACCGGCCAGATGGTCGTGCCCGTTCTGGTGGCGAAGGAGGAAGGCATCCTGAACGAGGACATCTACAACGGTCACGTCGCCTGGCTGCCCGGCGATCCCGAGGCGGAGACGCCTGAAGGGGTCCGCACCGCCGGTATTTGATCAAAGAGGCTTGCCGTCGTCGGAATCGCGGGCTACATCGCGCCTCCCGACGGCCCAAGCCTTTCTGATTTGGCCGTTACTGCGCTGGACGCGTAGCTCAGCGGGAGAGCACCTCGTTCACACCGAGGGGGTCACAGGTTCAATCCCTGTCGCGTCCACCATCCTTTTCCAGTCAATCGAAGCCTCGACGCCTGCTCCCCACCGGGAAGATTGGCGATGGTCCTGGCGCGCGTCACCGCCCCGAGCGCCGCCAAAAGCCGGATGACGTTGTTCTTTGTCTGATATAGGGGTGCGCAGGTTCTCTTTTCCGACAGCGCCGGAGTCCTGCCTTGCGCAAATTCGCCTCTCTGCTTCTGGCGCTGCTTCTGAGCGTGAGCATGGCCTCGCCCGCGTTCGCCATGCAGATCTTCGTCAAGACTCTGACCGGCACGACAATCACTCTGGAGGTCGAGGGAAGCGACTCCATCCAGCAGGTCAAACAGAAGATACAGGACAAGGAAGGCATTCCTTCCGAACAGCAGCGCCTGATCTTCGCCGGAAAACAGCTAGAGGACGGGCGGACCCTGGCGGACTACAACATCCAGAAAGAGAGCACGCTGCATCTGGTCCTGAGACCCGCAGCGATCCCGACCCTATCGGAATGGGCCATGATCCTGTTCGGCGCCGGCCTGGCGGGCGGCGCTGCGCTGATGCTTCAGAGACGCCAGCGCCTCGCCTGACCAGGCGAACGCTGCCCAGGGAGCCTGAGTCAGTTTCTCAATCACAATCCGATCCGGCTCGTGTAGGGGAAATTCGGTTCAGGACTGTCTGAACATGTGCTGCGCGCCGATCCGGCCGGGCTTGGCGGGATGAAGAGGCATGGTTGACGACGAGGCCCTGAAGGCCTGGTTCTTTCGTGAGGTGTTTCCGCTCGAACCGGCTCTGACCCGCTTCATTCGTCGCAACTGGCGCAATGAAAGCGACGCTGCAGACCTGCGGCAGGACATCTACGCCAAGATCTATACAGCCGCACGCAGTCAACTGCCGCTGAACGCCCGCGCCTTCTTGTTCGCCACGGCGCGAAACCACCTCATCAACACCGCCAAGCGGGCCAAGATCGTATCATTCGATCTGGTTGCGGATCTGGAAGCCGCCTTCCCCGAAGCGACCTCGGCCGACCTTGACCGACAATTGACGGCGCGCGAGGAATTGAGGCGCGTGCAGGCTGGGCTGGAGCGCTTGCCCCCGCGCTGTCGACAGGTCATGACCCTGCGACGCATCGAAGGCCTGTCCACCAAAGAGGTCGCGGATCACTTGAACATCAGCACCAGCACTGTTGAACAACAGCTGGCCCACGGCCTGAAGGCCCTGGCCGACTACATGCTGGGCGGTCAGGGAAAAATCCGCCGCGCCGCGCCCAAGACCGCCGCCAAGCGCGAGCGCCGCTCATGACCCCTCACAACGACATCGAAGAAATCGCCGCCGTATGGCTGGCCCGCCAGGCGGACGGGCTGTCAGATGAAGAACAGGCGCAGCTGACGGCCTGGCTGGACGCCTCGGCCGCACACAAAACCGCCTTCTGGCGTCTGGAATACAGTTGGGAGAAAGCCAGCCGCCTGACCGCCCTGCGCAATCCCGACACCCTGGCGGACACCCTGGCCGAGACGCGTCCCGCGCCGCGCCGGCTCACCCTGCCTCGCTGGGCCATGGGACTGGCCGCCGCGCTCGCGGTCGTGACCGTATCGGCGGCGTTCTGGCCCCGACCGGCCGTCTATGCCACTGACATCGGCGAGCGCCGGCTGGTGGCCCTGCCCGACGGCTCGCGCGTGGATCTGAACACCCAGACCCGTTTGCGCGCCTCCATATCGCCTGACGGCCGAGAAGCCTGGCTGGATCAGGGCGAAGCCTATTTCGATGTCGCCCGCGACACCGCACGCCCCTTCACGGTCCATATCGGCGGTCGCACAGTCCAGGTGCTGGGCACGCGCTTCAGCATCAGGCGCGACGGCGACAATGTTCGCGTCATGGTGGCCGAGGGCCGCGTGCGCCTGAGCGGACCCAAGAGCGCCTCGGCGCCGGCCCCCGTCATCCTGGCGCACGACGAAGTGGCGACGGGCGACGGTCGCTCCACCCTGAAAAGCAGCACCACGCCCCAGCGCGTGGAAGACAACCTCGCCTGGCGGCGCGGCCTGCTGGTGTTCGACCAGATCACACTGTCGGACGCCGCCAAGGAGTTCAATCGCTACAACGAAACCCAGTTGATCGTGGGCGACGCCCGCACCGCGGACATCCGTATCGGCGGCAGCTTCGAGGCCGCCAATGTCGAGGCCTTCGTCCGTCTGCTGCGCAGCGCCTACGGGCTGGAAATCGCCCGCGACGGGGAAAATGTAAAAATATCAGAATAGGATGTAGGGGGTTTGCGCCCTCATCTTGTCACAATCCCCGAGGGCGCCCAATCCGGGCGACGAGGGGATTTCATGACTAAGGTTTCGTTCCTGCGACACATGCTGACCGGCAGCGCCTGCGCCTTGATCCTGGCGAGCGCGGCAGCAGCCCAAACCCGCAATTTCGACCTGCCGTCGGGCGAGCTCAAGGGCGCGCTGGACGCCTATGCGCGCCAGGCCGGGGTGCAGCTGGTGTACAGGACCGAAGATGTGCGCGGCGTTCGCACCCGCGGGGTCCGTGACGCCGTGGACGCCGAAACCGCCCTGCGCCGCTTGCTGGAAGGCACCGGTCTGACCGTGCAGCGCGACAGCTCGGGCGCCCTGGCCATTGTTCGCCAGCCCGCCCAACGCTCAGCCCTGAACGAGGAAACATCGACGGTCGAGGAAGTCGTCGTCACCGGTTCACGCCTGAAGAACGTGTTCGACGCCGCCACTCCCGTCGTCAGCATGGAGCGCGAGGCCCTGCTGGAGCAGGGCTACATGGACCTGGCAGAAGCCCTGACGGACATCCCCGGCGTCGAAGAAGCCGTGTCCCTGTCCAACAGCCAGACCGCGACCCAGGCCAACGGCCTGTCGACCATCAGCCTGCGTAACCTGGGTGAAAACCGCACCCTGACCCTGATCGACGGCCACCGCACCGTTTCCAACGCCGGCAACAAGAACGCCGTCAGTCTCAGCACCATTCCCGAGTTCTTCGTCGACCGCGTCGAGGTGACGACGGGCGGCGGATCGGCCGTCTATGGCTCCGACGCCATAGCCGGGGTGGTCAACGTCATCACCGAACGCAATCTGGACGGCGTGCGCGCCCGCATCGTCGGCGGCACGACCGACGACGGCGGCGGCGACTCGATCGAGTATTCCGTCGGCGCCGGCGGCCGTTTTTTGAACGACCGCCTCTATCTGATGGCCGGCACCACCTATGACCGTCAGTTCAAGCTACGGGCGACGGATCGTGATCGCGCCCTGGAATCCATCGCCTACCTGCCCGCCAGCAACACGATCACCACGCCGGACCTGTCGACCAATATCGCCGGCGGTCGCTTCGTCAGCGGACGCTGGTTCTACGATGAAACGGGGCTGAAGCCCAACATGGTCACGGCGGTCGACGGCTATGAAAGCCGCCCGAACGGCACCCTGATCACGCCGCGCGACAACCTGAACGGCGCCGCCAAGTTCGACTACGCCCTGACCGACAACCTCAAGGTCTGGGGTCAGCTCCTCTATTCCAATGTGACGACGGACTCGACCCGCGAGCCTACGACGGTCAGCAACACCACCACCTTCGGCGTCAACGACGAGTTTACGGTCGGGCGGATGTCGCGCACTCTGAACCCCTTCGCCCCGACCGAGATCAAATCGGCCGCCTCCAGCTCGGGCATCGACTTTCGCCGCCGCGTCGTCGAGGTCGGGCCGAACCTGATTCACAACGAGCGCGAAACCATCCGCGGCTGGGTAGGCATCGAGGGCGTCCTGCCCAATGACTGGGACTGGAAGCTGACCTACGGCTACGGCAAGTTTTCAGGCGAGCAGATCCGCGGCAATACGCTGAACCTGCAGCGCGTTCAGTGGGCCCTGGATTCCGAGCGGGTCAACGGCGTCGTTCAATGTCGCAGCGCCGAGGCGCGCGCCGACGGCTGCGTGCCGCTGAACCTGTTCGGCGTAGGCTCGATCACCCCGGAAATGGCCGACTACATCCGTGCCAACACCTTCTACCGCCCGACCAATCGTCAAGACACGATCGAGGGCTATGTCTCGGGCGCCCTGTTCGAGCTGCCGGCTGGCCCGATCGAAACCGCCTTCGGGTTTGAAAGCCGTCGCGACCATACCCAGACGCGCACCGACCCCCTGATCCAGAGCGGCCTAGCCAGCTCGTCCTTCCTCCCGGAATTCGAGGGGACCATCAAGGCGAACGAGGTCTTCGCCGAAGCCTCGGTTCCCCTGCTCGCCGACCTGCCCTTCGCCCACCGCCTGACGGTCAACGGCGCGGTTCGCCTTGCGGACTACAACCTGGACTCGGTGGGCACGACAGTCAGCTATCGCGCCGGTCTGCAGTGGTCGCCGATCCCCGATCTGCGCGTCCGCACCGAGTACGCCCGCGCCCAGCGCGCCCCGGACACCAGCGAGCTGTTCTCCCCGCCCCGCGATGACGCCGACAACGTAGTGGACATCTGCAGCGGCGTGACGGCCACGACGACCGGAACCGTCGCCCAGAACTGTCGCGCCGACAGCCGCATCGCCGCCGCGATCGCCGCAGCCTCCGATGGGACGTTCCGTCAGCTGAGCACCCAGATCAAGGCGCCCAACGCCGGCAACCCCGACCTGTTCGAGGAAACCGCCGACACCTGGACGCTCGGTTTCGTCTATCGCCCCTCCTATTTTCCGGGCTTCGAGGCCAGCGTCGACTACTTCGACATCAAGATCTCGGACGTCATTTCGTCGCTGAGCAACTCGGCCCTGTTGCTGGGCTGCTATTCGGATGCGTCGGGCGCCGACAACGTCTTCTGCGACACCATCACCCGTGACGAAAACGGACAACTGGTACGCATCCTCAACCAGGAGCAGAATCTCAACGAAACCCGAGCGCGCGGCGTGGACGTGGCCGCCTCCTATCGCTTCGATCTGGAGCGCTGGCAGGTGCCGGGCACGTTCAGGGCCAGCGTCAACTACAGCCGCCGCCTGGAGTTGAGCACCGAATACGACAGCATCGACAAGGTCGAACTGGTGGAATCGGTAGGCGAAGTCGGCACAGCCAAGAACGAGGCCAGGTTCGGCCTGTCCTGGTATGACGACGTCTGGAGCGTCCGCTGGTCGTCGCGCTACATCGGCGACGTGGTCGACAGCCTGGAGCGCGAGAAGCAGGCCATCGAAATGGGTTGGGCCGATCCGCTGTATCTGAATGTCGACGCTTACTGGCGCCACGACCTGAGCGTCAGCGTCAAACCGCTGCGTGAAAACCCCCAATTGAAGGTGTTCGGCACGATCAAGAACATCTTCAACGACTACGGTCCCTTCCTGCCGGACGGCACCGACAGCGGCAATCAATACAACTACAGCTCGGCCTACGGCATCACCGGCCGGGCCTTCACCTTGGGCGTCCAGGTCGAGTTCTGATCTGACTCCGCTGCCCCGGCGACGTGACCCCGCCACGTCGCCGGGGCTGTCTTGTTAGCGCGAGGCGCATCGGCCGCCGCGCCTGTTCCAGGGTCTCGTCATGCATCTTCGTGTCGCCGCCGCGCTTGCTGCGCTTGCTTGCGCCTCCTCCGGTCTGGCGGCCAAAGCCCAGACGGATCACACGGCGTCGCCCGTCACGCCCAGGCTGATCGTCACCGTGGTGGTCGATCAGTTCAGCGCCAATCTGTTCAATCAGTATCGCAGCCGCTGGACCGGCGGCCTGCGCCGCCTGTCGGATGAAGGCCTGGTCTCGACCAACGGCTATCAGACTCACGGCCTGACCGAGACCTGCCCTGGTCACTCCACCGTCCTGACCGGCATGCATCCGGCCCAGACGGGCATCCCGTCGAACGACTGGATCGATCCGGCCACGGGCGAAGAGGTCTATTGCCTGGCCGCGCCGCGCAACACGCTGGCGCATGGCGAGAACACCGACAACGGACCGGTCGGCCCCGACAACATCCGCGCCTCCAGCCTGGGCGACTGGCTGAAGGATCAGAAGCCCGGAGCCCGCGTCTTCGCCGTGTCCGGCAAGGACAGGGGCGCCATCAACCTGGCGGGCCATCATTCCGACGGCGCTTTCTGGTTCACCAGCGGCTTCGGCCTGACGACCTATGTCGAGCCGGGTCAAGACGCGACGAGCCGACTGGGCGCCGTGGACGCCTTCAACCTCGCCTTCCGTCAGCGCCAGGCCGCCGCGCCTCACGCCTGGACCTATTCCCAGCCCCAGTGCCGCGCACTGGAAGCCGAATGGACGATCCGAGGCGATGTGCTGCACTCTCGGGTTCCGCCCGCACGCGACAAGTTCGATGGCTCGCCGTCCCTCGACGAAGAGACGCTGAAGGCCGCCTCCTATCTGATCGACAGCCAAAGCCTGGGCCAGGGACCGGGCACGGACCTGCTGGGAGTCAGCCTGTCGGCGACCGACCGCATCGGCCACGCCTATGGAACCCAGGGCCCCGAGATGTGCGAGCAGATGCACCGCCTCGATGCAGCCCTGGGTCAGTTCCTGGACCGGCTTGAGGCCGTGCCCGGCGGGGTGATCCTGGTCCTGACCGCCGACCACGGCGGGTCGGACTTCGTCGAGCGCCAGGCCCAGCGCGGCTATCCTCATGCGCACCGGATCAGCTCTGCCCCCCTGGCCGCGATCAACGCCGACCTGCAGACGCGTTTCAGCCTGGACGCGGCCCCGCTTCAGTCCGGGTCCAGCGGCCTGATCGTCGCCGACAAGGACCAACGAAGCCTGCCCGAACCGCTGCGCAGCGAGATCATCGCGGCGGCCCTGCCCCTGGTCCGTGCCATGCCCGACATCGTCTACGCCGAGGCGCGCGACGCCCTGCTGGCCACCCCCCTGCCCGACAGCCGCCAGCCCGAACTATTGACCCTCGAACAGAGGATGCGCCTGTCCGCCGTGGACGCCCGCTCGTCGGACATCATCATGGTGCGGGCGGCGAACGTGACTGGCGGCGGACGTGTAGGCGGCAATATCGCCGGGCACGGCACGCCCTGGGACTATGACCGCCGGGTGCCGATCCTTTTCTGGAAACCTCACGGGACGGCGCAGGAGCGTTTTCTGCCGATCCGAACCATCGACATCGCTCCGACGCTGGCGAGCGTGATCGGCATTGAAGCGCCCCCCGTCGCGGGTCACGCTCTGCCCTTGTGGGAGTGACTGCGCACGGCGAATAGAGATTGGGTCGGATGGCCGCAGGCCCGCACCGGCTATGGTTCCGAGGCGATTCCTTTTCTAGGGTGGCGTTGACGCGCCGCAGCTTCAGGATCTCCGCCACGCATGCCCCATACCCTGCTGCTGTTCGTTCCGTTCGCCGCCCCGTTCGCAGCGGCCCTGATGGCCCTTTTCCTGCCGTCACGCGCCCGGAACGCCGCTGCAGCACTGGCCTGGGTGACTTCTCTGGCGGGTCTGCTCTGTCTGGCGGCCCTGTTCCCGACCGTCGCAAGCGGCGAGCCCGTGCGCTGGTCGATGGCCTGGCTGCCGACGCTCGACGTCAACTTCACCCTGCGGCTGGACGGTCTGGCCTGGCTGTTCGCGATCATGGTCCAGGGCATAGGCGCCCTCGTGGTGCTCTACGCCCGCTACTACATGTCGGCCGACGACCCGGTTCCGCGCTTCTTCGCCTTCCTGCTGGCCTTCATGGGCGCCATGACGGGCATGGTGATGGCCGGAGACCTGATCCAGCTGGCGGTCTTCTGGGAGCTGACCAGCCTCTTCTCCTTCCTGCTGATCGGCTATTGGCACCATAGCGCGTCGGCGCGCGACGGGGCGCGGATGGCCCTGACGGTGACGGCGGCGGGCGGGCTGTGCCTGCTGGCGGGGGTCGTGGTGCTGGGGCGCATCGTCGGCAGTTTCGACCTGGACGTGGTGCTGGCGTCCGGGGACGTCATCAAGAACAGCCCCTGGTATCTGACGGCCCTGATCCTGATCCTGGCCGGCGCCCTGACCAAGAGCGCGCAGTTCCCCTTCCATTTCTGGCTGCCGCGCGCCATGGCCGCCCCGACGCCGGTGAGCGCCTATCTGCATTCGGCGACCATGGTGAAGGCGGGCGTCTTTCTGATGATCCGCCTGTGGCCCGTGCTGGCCGGCACCGACGCCTGGTATGTCATTGTCAGCACGGCGGGGATGGCGACCCTGTTGTTCGGGGCCTGGAGCGCCGTCTTCCAGAACGATCTCAAGGGCTTGCTGGCCTATTCCACCATCAGCCATCTGGGTCTGATCACCCTGTTGCTGGGGCTGGGCAGTCCGCTGGCGGCGGTGGCGGCCATCTTCCACACGGTGAACCACGCCACCTTCAAGGCTTCGCTGTTCATGGCCGCCGGGGTCATCGACCACGAGACCGGCACGCGCGACATGCGCAGGCTCAGCGGTCTCAGGCGGTCCATGCCGGTCACGGCGGCCCTGGCCATCGTCGCCGCGGCCGCCATGGCCGGGGTGCCCCTGCTGAACGGCTTCCTGTCCAAGGAGATGTTCCTGGCCGAGGCGATCGCCCATACCGGCGGGCGGCACCTGAACCTGGCCCTGCCCGTTCTGGCGACCGTCGCCAGTCTGCTGAGCGTGCTCTATTCAGTGCGCTTCATCCAGCAGACCTTCTTTGGACCGCCGCCGGTCGACCTGCCCAAGACCGCGCACGAGCCGCCGCGCTGGATGCGCTTCCCCATCGAGGTTCTGGTCGGCCTGTGCATCATCGTCGGGGTTCTGCCGGCCATCACCATCGGCCCGGTGCTGGCCGTCGCGGTTCGCTCGGTGCTGGGCGACGACGTCCCCTATTACAGTCTGGCGGTCTGGCACGGCTTCAACCTGCCGCTGGTGATGAGCGCCATCGCCCTGATCGGCGGGGTCACGGCCTACAGGCTGCTGGGGCCGCGCATCAACGCCAGCGAGCGGCCCTGGGTGGTGGGACGTTTCAACGGCGCCCGCGCCTATGACCGGGTCATGCGGGCGTTCAAGGGCGGCGCGGAATGGATCGTGCGTCGCCTCGGCGCCGCGCGACAGCAGGCCCGACTGAGGGCCATCATCCTGACCTGTATGCTGGCGGCGGTGCTGGCCAGCGGCATGGCGGGTCTGGGTTTCAATGAAGTCGGGATGACGATTCAGCGTCCCGGCCTGGGCTTCACCCTTTTGTGGATCATCGGCAGCGCCTGCGCCGTCGCCGCCGCATGGCAGGCCAAGTATCACCGTCTGGCCGCCGTGGTTCTGGTCGGGGGCGCCGGACTGGTCAGTTGCCTGACCTTCGTCTGGTTCTCGGCCCCCGACCTGGCCACGACCCAGATGCTGGTCGAGATCGTCACCACGGTCCTGCTGCTGCTGGGCCTGCGCTGGTTGCCCAAACGTCTGCCCGACCTGGCCTCGTCCGGGCAGGAGGTCAGGGCCCGGCGGCGACGTGTGACCGATCTGGCCGTCGCGGTCATCGCCGGCGCCGGCGTGGCCCTGATCGCCTTCGCCGTCATGACCCGGCCGTCGGCGTCGCCGCTGGCGCAATACTTCCTCGATCACGCCTATTCCGAGGGCGGCGGGCGCAATGTGGTGAACGTGCTGCTGGTCGACTTCCGCGCCTTCGACACACTGGGCGAGATCACCGTGCTGGGGATCGTGGGTCTGACGATCTGGGCCCTGCTGCGGCGTTTCCGTCCGGCGTCGGACAGCCTCGGTCACACCGAGCAGAAGCAGCACCAGGACGACAGCGACGACCGCCGCGAGGATCGCAAGCCGGGCGACACCCTGTCGGAGACCATGCTGATCCCGCGCGTGGTGATGCGCTGGCTCTTCCCCTTCATCATCCTGCTGGCGCTGCACCTCTTCCTGCGCGGACACGATCTGCCCGGCGGCGGTTTCGCGGCGGGCGTGGCCCTGTCGATCGCCTTCATCCTGCAATACATGGCATCGGGCGCCCGCTGGGTGGAAGAACGGCTGGAGATCCGGCCCCTGGTCTGGATCGGCGGGGGGCTGTTGATCGCGACCCTGTCGGGAGTCGCGTCCTGGCTGTTCGGCTATCCGCTGCTGACCTCGTGGTTCCGCTATGTCGACCTGCCGCTGATCGGCAAGACGCCGCTGGCGTCGGCGGTCGCCTTCGACGCGGGCGTGGCCCTGCTGGTGGTCGGGGCGACCGTGTTGATGCTGGTCGCTATTGCCCACCAGTCCCTGCGCAAGCCGCGCGCCGTCGCGTCTGCGACCGCTGACGAGGAAAGCGTCTGATGGAACTGGTTCTCGCGCTCGGGATCGGGGTGCTGACCGCCGCCGGCGTCTGGCTGCTGCTGCGCCCGCGCACTTTTCAGGTCATCATCGGCCTGTCGCTGCTCGGCTATGCGGTCAACCTGTTCATCTTCGCCATGGGGCGTCTGCGTGCGGGCGCGCCCCCGGTGCTGAAGGGCGAAGGGCCCGCTGACCCGGCCGCCTACGCCGACCCGGTGCCTCAGGCCCTGGTCCTGACCGCCATCGTCATCAGCTTCGCCCTGACCGCCCTCTTCCTGGTGGTTCTGCTGACCAGCCGGGGCATTACAGGCAGCGACCACATCGACGGACGGGAGCCGGGCGAATGACCGACTGGCAGGACCATCTCATCGTCGCACCGATCGTGCTGCCGCTGATCGCGGCTGCGGGCATGCTGCTGCTCAAGGAGCAGCGTTATGGGCTGAAGGCCCTGATCAGCCTGTGCGCCCTGATCGCCCTCGTCGGGGTGGCCTACGCCCTGCTGCACGAGGCGGCGGTCGGCGGCCCTGCGGGCGACGACACGGCGCGTATCTACAACCTCGGAGCCTGGGCCGCGCCCTTCGGCATCACACTGGTGGCGGATCGGCTGTCGACCCTGATGTTGGCGCTGACGGCCACGCTGGCGGCGGGCGGCCTGCTGTTCTCCTACGCCCGCTGGGACCGGGCCGGGCCGCGCTTCCACGCCCTCTACCTGCTGCTGGTCATGGGGGTGAACGGGGCGGTGCTGACCGGCGACCTGTTCAACCTTTTCGTCTTCTTCGAGGTCATGCTGGCCGCCTCCTACGGCCTGTTGCTGCATGGGTCGGGCGAGAAGCGGGTGCGGGCGGGACTGGGCTATGTCGCCATCAACCTGACGGCGTCGCTGTTCTTCCTGATCGGGGTCAGCCTGATCTACGGCGTGACCGGGGCGCTCAACATGGCGGACATCGCCAGCAAGGTCGCCGCCATCACGGACCACGACCGCGCCCTGTTCCATATCGGCTGCGCCATCCTGGGCGTGGCCTTCCTGGTCAAGGCGGCGGCCTGGCCGCTCGGCTTCTGGCTGCCCGGCGCCTATGCCGCAGCCAGCGCTCCGGTCGCGGCGGTCTTCGCCATCCTCAGCAAGGTCGGGGTCTATGTCATCCTGCGCCTGGCGACCCTGCTGTTCGGCGCCGACGCCGGGGCCTCGGCCGGGTTCGGCAATACCTGGCTGCTGGCGGCCGGTGCGGCCACGGTCGTCTTCGGCGCCGCCGGCATGGTGGCGGCGCGACGCCTTGAAGGGGCGGCCGGCTACGCCGTCATGGTGTCGTCCGGCACGGTTCTGGCCATCGCGGGAACCGCCGCGCCCGACGCGATCGGCGGCGCGCTCTTCTACATGGCGGCGTCCACCCTGGCGGCGGGCGCCCTGTTCCTGATCGCCGAGATTCTGGCGCGGGGCGAGGACGTGGCGGCGTCGCCCCAGGACGCGGTCTTTGACGACGAGTATGACGATCCCTTCGCCGCCGACGACGTGCAGGAGGTGGGGCGCGTCATGCCGGCCTCGACGGCCTTCCTCGGCGGGGCCTTCATCCTGGCCGCCCTGGTGACGGTCAGCCTGCCGCCGCTGGCCGGTTTCGCGGGCAAGCTGAGCATCTTTGTCTCCCTCCTGTCCGGCGACGGCGCCTTGTCGCCCGCCAGCTGGACCCTGATCGGGGTCCTGACCCTGTCCAGTTTCGCCGCCCTGATCGCCCTGACGCGGTTCGGCGTGGCGGGCTTCTGGCGCGAGGACGCCGTCGCGCCCAAGGTTCGCAGCCCCGAGTTTCTGGCCATCGGCGGCCTGGTCCTGTGCTGTCTGTGGCTGAGCGCCGGGGCCGCCGCCGGCCTGACCTATGCCGAAAAGACCGGCGAATGGCTGGCCACGCCCAGGGCCTATATCAGCGCCGTTCTGGGAGACGCCGAATGATCCGCGCTCTCCTGCCCCACCCCCTGCTGGCCCTCGGACTGTTCGCGAGCTGGCTGATGTTGAACGGGCCAATTTCGACGGGCGACCTCGCCCTCGGCCTCGTGGTCGCTCTGGCCATTCCCCAGGTCATGCGGCGGCTTGAGCCCGACCGATCCGGCGTCCGCTCGCCCGCAACCATCCTGCGGCTGGTCGGCTATGTCGCTGTCGATGTCGTGCGGTCCAACTACGCCGTGGCGACGATCATCCTGGGACGTCGCAGACATCAACGCCGGTCCGGCTTCATCCATGTCCCGCTGGACCTGCGCAACCGATACGGTCTGGCGGTGCTCGCCATCATCCTGACCAGCACGCCCGGAACCCTGTGGGTCCAGTATGACCGCCCGTCGGGCCGCCTGCTGCTGCATGTCCTCGACCTGACCGAGGAGCAGGAATGGATCGACCTGATCAAGGGTCGCTATGAACGCCTGCTACTGGAGATCTTCCCGTGACCGCCTCCGCCGTTCTCTACTGGGGGTTGGGCGCGGCCCAGGCCATGCTCTTGCTGGCCATGCTGCTGGCCGCCTGGCGCATGATGCGCGGGCCGCGCGCGCAGGACCGCGTTCTGGGCCTCGACACGCTTTATCTGAACGCCATGCTGCTGATCCTGGTTCAGGGGATGCGCAGCGGGGTCGGCCTCTATTTCGAGGCGGCCCTGATCATCGGCATGCTGGGCTTCACCGCCACCGTCGCCCTGGCCAAGTTCCTGATGCGTGGCGAGGTGATCGAATGACGCCCTCCGATCTGCCGCTGTGGGCGGCCTGGACCATCGTCGCCGTCACGGTCTGCGGCAGCCTGCTGGCGCTGATCGGCTCCGCGGGCCTTGTCGTCCTGAAACGCTTCTATGAGCGGGTTCACGCTCCGACCCTGGGCGCCACCCTGGGCATGGCCTTGATTGTCCTGGCCTCGGTGATGTTCTGGTCGATGACCGAGGGACGGCTGGCGCTCCGCGACCTGCTGATCGGAGTCTTCCTGACCGTCACGACGCCCGTGACCCTGATCCTGCTGGCGCGCGCCACCGTCTATCGCGATCGTGTCGAGGGCGACGGGCACATTCCCCCGGAATAGGACCCGACCTTTCGGAGCCGGCGCTTTGGGCGTAGCGTCCTGACAGAATCCGCGACCTGACGGCCTGCTGTTCGCGGCCGCCGCCGAGCGCGTTGAACGAGGCGTCCATGACCCTGATCCTTCCACCGTCCAGCCGCCGCAGTCTGCTCGCCGGAGCCGGGGCCCTGGCCGGAGCCGCAGTATTGGGAGGTCGCAGCATGGCCCAGAGCGCGCGCGATGCAGCGACGATTTTCACCGGCGGACCGATCCTGACCATCGACGACGCCATGCCGAGCGCCGAGGCCGTGGCGGTGCGCAACGGGGTCATCGTCGCCGTCGGCGCACTGGACGCCGTCCGGGCGGCGACGGGGCGCGGAGCGCAGACGGTCGATCTGGAGGGGCGCACCCTGCTGCCCGGCTTCTTCGACCCGCACGGTCATGTCTCCATGGTCGGACTGCAGGCGCGCTACGCCAATCTGCTGCCCGCGCCGGACGGTCAGGGCGACGACATTCCCGCCCTGCAGCGCATCACCCGCGAGTGGATGAACGCGCATGAAGCCCTGGTCCGCGACACCCGGCTGGTCATCGGCTTCGGCTATGACGACTCCCAGTTGAAGGAAGGTCGCCACCCGACCGGCAAGGAACTGGACGCCATTTCCGACAGCGTGCCGATCCTGTTCCTGCACCAGTCCGGTCACCTGGGCGCGGCTAATAGCGCGGCCCTGGCGGCGGCAGGCGTAAGCGGCTCGACACCCGATCCCGACGGCGGCGCCTTCCGTCGCGAAGACGGCTCGCAGCAACCCAATGGCGTCATGGAGGAGACCGCCCTGTTCGCGGTCATGGGCGCCCTGTTCACCCGGCTGGACCTACAGGCCAACCTGAAGATGATCCGTGAGGGCGCGCGTTTCTATTCCAGTTTCGGCTACACCACGGCCCAGGACGGGCGCTCCTCGACCGACACCTGCCGCATGATCGCCATGCTGGCCGAGCGCGGCGAGCTGCCCATCGACATCCTGTCCTTCCCCGACATCCTGACCTCCACCGACGTCATGGCGACGCCGCTGTATCGCAAGACCTATGTCGGCAAGTATCGGGTCGGCGGGGTCAAGCTGACGCTGGACGGCTCGCCCCAGGGCAAGACGGCCTGGCTGTCCCAGCCCTATTACGTGCCGCCCGAAGGCAAGCCTGCCTCCTATCGCGGCTATCCCGCCGTCACCGAGCAACAGGCGCTGGACGCCGTCGAACTGGCGTTCCGGAATGACTGGCAGATCGAGGTCCACGCCAACGGCGACGCCGCCGTCGACCTGCTGATCGGCGCGGTGCGTGAGGCGACCAGGAAGCATGGTTTCAAGGACCGCCGTCCGGTCCTGATCCACGGCCAGACGACACGCATGGATCAACTGGACGCGTTGAAGGCCCTGGGCATCGTGCCGTCGCTCTTCCCCATGCACACCTTCTACTGGGGCGACTATCATCGGGATTCGGTGCTGGGCCCGCGCCGGGCCGAGACCATCTCGCCGTGCGGTTCCGCCATCCGGCGCGGCATGCGCTTCACCAGCCACCACGATGCGCCGGTGGCCAACCCCGACTCGATGCGGGTGCTGTCCGCCACGGTCACCCGCCGCACCCGATCGGGCGACATCCTCGGGCCGGACGAGCGTGTGCCGGTCGACATTGCCCTGAAGGCCATGACCCTGTGGGCCGCCTGGCAGCACCATGAGGACGACCGAAAGGGCTCGCTGGCGGTCGGCAAGCTGGCCGACCTGACGCTGCTGGACGCCAACCCCGTGACCATCGATCCCGACAGGCTGGCCGGGATCAAGGTGCAGTCCACCTGGAAAGAGGGCCGCGAGGTCTGGCGACGCTAGGGCGCGCCGAGGATCTGCAGCGTTCGCTCGCCGGTGCGCACGAAGCCGCGAGGCATGAGGGCGGCCAGTCGCACCGCATCGACCTCGGCCGCGTTCAATCGCACGCACAGCCGGCCAGCCTTGCTGTGAACGCTCTCGACATTGCCCGCGCCGCCCAGGGCCGCGAGAACCTCGGGCGCCAGCTGCGGAGGCGCTTTCGCCTCGGCGACGGGAACGGGTGCGGACGACGGACCATCAGCGCCGATCACCGTCCTGATTTCGTCCGCCACCGCATCGGCGATGGGCCCCAAAACGACCTGGAGCTGGTTCGGGCCCGGCGCGATGACCCCGCGTGCGCCCAGGCGTTTCAGCGCCGCCTCGTCCACGGCCTCGCGCGAGCGGATATGCAGCCGCAGACGCGTGGTGCAGGCGGCCACGGCGGTCAGATTGCCCGCTCCGCCCAGCGCCGCGACAAAGGCCCCGGCTCGACCGCCCGCACCATCGGCGATCGGCGCCGCCGCGACAGGCTCATCCTCGCGCCCCGGCGTCTTCAGATTGAGGACCCTGATGGCGACCCGGAACAGGCCGTAATAGAGGCCCCCGTAGATCAGTCCGACCGGCAACAGCACCCAGGGCCGGGTCGCCCGGCCGTAGTTCAGCACATAGTCGAACAGGCCCGCCGAGAAGGTGAAGCCCAGCCGCGAGTCCAGCAGATCCATCGCCACCATCGACACCCCGGTAAGCACCGCGTGAATGGCGTAGAGGACGGGCGCCAGGAACATGAAGGTGAACTCGATCGGCTCGGTCACCCCGGTCAGGAAGGCGGTCAGGGCCAGCGAGAACAGCATCCCTCCGACCTCCTTGCGGCGATCCGGCCGGGCGGCGTGATACATGGCCAGACAGGCGGCGGGCAGGCCGAACATCATGACGGGGAAGAAGCCGCTCATGAAGACGCCCGCGCTGGGATCGCCCGCGAAGAAGCGGTTCAGGTCCCCCGTCGCGCCGTTGAAGTCCCCGACGATGAACCAGGCGACGTTGTTCAGGATGTGGTGCAGGCCGGTGACGATCAGCAACCGATTTAGCGCGCCATAGACGAACAGGCCGAACTCGCCCGAGCCGACCACCCCGCGGCTGAAGACGTCGATGGCGTGGTCGATGCCGGTGAAGGTCAGACCGACAACGGCCGCCACGACCAGACCGGCCACCCCCGCCACAATGGGCACGAAGCGGCGCCCGGCGAAGAAGGCCAGGTAGTCCGGCAGCTTGAAGGTCGAGAAGCGATTATAGCAGGCCCCGGCGATCAGGCCGGCGACAATGCCGATGGGCACGCCCAGCCGCGACAGGGCCTGATCCTTGAAGGCCCTGGACGCCGCATCGGCCGCCTCGCCGGTCAGCCCCGCGACCACCTCGGGCGGAACCGCCAGCAGGACCTTGGACGCCTCGACCGAGATCAGGAAACAGACCACGCCCGCCAGGCCCGCCGCGCCGTTGTTGTCCCTGGCCAGGCCCACGGCGACGCCGACGGCGAACAGCAGCCCCAGATTGGCGAAGACGGCCTGACCCGCAGCCGAGATGAAGGCGATGTCGAGCAGGTCCGGCTGGCCCAGTCGCAGCAGAAGACCGGCGACCGGCAGGACGGCGATGGGCAGCATCAGGGCCCGGCCGAGCGGCTGCAGGCTGGACAGTCCGATCTTCATGCGACCGCTCCGACGACACGGGATTTCATGAGGGCGGCCAGACGTTCGTCGGCCAGGGCGCGCACGGCCTCGGCGCTGTCCAGCGTCAGGGCTTGCGCCGCCAGCTCACGACAGTCGGCCAGGGTCAGGCCCCGCAGCAAGGCCTTGATCTCGGCCGTCATCGACGGCGTGGCCGACAACTCGGTGACGCCGAGGCCGATCAGGATGGGCGCGGCCACAAGGTCCGAGGCCAGGCCTCCGCAGACGCCGATCCAGCGCATATCGGCGGCGCCCGCCGCTGTCTGGGCGATCAGGCGCAGCACCGCCGGGTGCAGGCTGTCCAGCTGGGCCGCCAGGTGGGCGTTCTGGCGGTCCATGGCGAGCGCATACTGCGTCAGGTCATTGGTGCCGATGGAGACGAAGTCGATATGGGGTGCCAGCAGGTCGGCCGTCATGGCCGCCGCCGGGGTCTCGATCATGACCCCCAGCAGGGGCGCCGCGCCGCCGGTCTCGGAGACGGCGATGTCCAGCAGGGCGCGAACCTGACGCACCTCGGCCGCCGAGGCGATCATCGGCAGCATGACCGCGACGGTCCCGCTGGACCGCACCCGGCAGATGGCCCTCAGTTGGGTCAGCAAGAGGTCGGGGCGATGCAGGCCGGTGCGCACTCCGCGCAGGCCCAGGGCCGGGTTGTCCTCATGCGGCATGGGCAGATAGGGCAAGGGCTTGTCGCCGCCCGCATCCAGGGTGCGGATGACCAGAGGCCGTCCGTCCAGGGCGTCGGCGATGGCCTGATACCGGGCCAGTTGCTCGTCCTCGGTCGGGGCGCTCTGGCGCTCCAGGAAGAGGAATTCGGTGCGCAGCAGGCCGCATCCCTCGGCGCCCCCGGCCACGGCGGGCGCGGCTTCGGCCACGTCGCCCAGATTGGCGAAGACCTCGATGCGGACGCCGTCGGCGGTGCGACAGTCCTCGGCGGCCAGGGCGCGGGCCTCGGCGCGGCGGCGGTCGCGCCCGGCGGCGGCGCTCTGGGCGCGCGCCTGCCGGGCGGCGGACGGACTGGCGACCAGGCGTCGGCCGTCGGCGTCCAGCACCACCAGGGCGCCGTCCGCGACCCGATCCAGACCCGGACCGACGGCGACAAGGGCCGGCACGCCCATGGCGGCGGCCAGGATGGCGACGTGCGAGGTCGGCCCTCCGCGCGCGGTGCACAGGCCCGCCACCTTGACCGCGTCCAGAGCAATCAGTTGGGACGGCAACAGATCGTCGGCCAGGATGACCGAGCCGGCCCCCAGCACCACCGGCGCCGGCGCGGCCTCGCCCGACAGCTCGACCAGGACCTGACGCTCCAGATCCATCAGGTCGTCGGCGCGTTCCGCCGTGCGGGCGTCGCCGAGCGAACGGAACAGGGCCACGCCCCCTTGTGTCGCCGTGCGCCAGGCGAAGCCCGCGCTGCGGCCCGCCTCGACGGCCTCCTGCGCCGTGGCGAGCAGGCCGGGGTCATCGAGAAAGGCCAGGTGGGCGGCCAGGATGGCGCGGCGATGGGCGCCGCCGGACGCGACCGAAGCCTCGATCCGCCCACGCACGGCGCTCAGGGCCTGCTGCAAGGCGGCCTGTTCCAACGCGACGCCGCGTCCATGTTCGGGCGTCTCGATCTCGGCCTGACGCAGGCGCACCGCGCGGCCGATGACCAGACCCGGCGCCGCCGTGACGCCCGAGAAGATCAGTTCGCCGTCTTCGCCGGCGGCGGGCCCGGTCTGTGCGACAGGCGGTTCGGCGGCGGGCGCGGCATGAACGGCTTCCCCGCCCTCGCCCAGACCCGACGCGATCAGGGCGACCACGGCCTCCAGCGCCGCCTCGGCCTGCCGACCGCTGGCGCTGACGATCAATTCATCGCCGTCCTTGAGGCCCAGGGTCATCATGGCGGTCAGGCTGACCGCATCGGCGCTGCGCTCGCCCAGGGTCAGGCGGACACGGGCGTCAAAGCCCCTGGCGGCGGCGGCCAGTCGCGAGGCCGGACGGGCGTGCAGACCGTGCGGCAAAGGCGCGCGCACCGTGCGGGTCAGGCCCGCCTCGCCCTCGTCCGGCGAGGGTTCCGCGACCGCGACCTGACGCACGGCCATGATCGGCTCGCCTGCAGCCACCAGACGGTTCAGCGGCATCAGGCGAAGTTCGCCCTCGCGGGTCAGCAGAACGGGCGAAATCAGGCTCTTGGCGCCCGATGCGATCACGTCGAGGTCGAGGGTCAGCAGCAGGTCGCCGGTCTTCACCCGCGCGCCCTCGGCGACGTGGGCGGTGAAGCCCGCGCCTTTCAGGCTCACCGTCTCCAGCCCCAGGTGGATCAGGATTTCCGCGCCCTGGTCCGAGCGGACGCTGACGGCGTGACCGGTGCGCGCCAGACTCGACACCACCCCGTCGAAGGGCGCGCGGACCGTCAAACCGGTCGGATCAATGGCCAGCCCCTCCCCGACCATGCGCCCGGCGAAGGCGGCGTCCGGGACTTCGTCCAGGGCGCAGACCCAGCCGTCGATCGGCGCGTGGACGATCAGTTCGGCCGGCATCAGTCTTCCTCGCGCTTGGCGGGATCGGAGACGCGGACCCAATCGACGCCCCACATCGGGTCCAGTTCCTTCTGTGTGAACTTCAGGCAGAGGTCGTGCTGACCGGCGCGGGCCGGAAGCTGGCCTGACAGGGTGGTGATCCCGTCGTTGCCCGCCGCCTCGGCCAGAGGAAGGATCAGGGCCGGCTCGCCCTCGCAGCCGTCGATGCGGACCTCCAGTTCGCCCGCCGCGGTGCGCGGCGCGCCCAGGCGGATCTTGTCGCGGTCTGCGCCGATCTGGAAGTTGAAGGGAACCTGACCCACGGCGGCCTCGAAACGCAGACCCTTGCTCAGGTCCGCCGACTGATAGATCCAGCAGGGATTGAGGATGTCCATGAGGAGGGCCGGACGCTCGCCCTCCAGCGGGGCGTCGTCGATCAGCGACAGCGGCAGGGCCGCGCTGCACAGCTTCATCTGATGGTCATAGCGGCGCTGGCCGTCGGCAGGCGGGACGGCGGGGACCTCGGTCAGACCGATGGTCGCATAGTCGACGCCCAGGGCGCGATAGCGGGCCAGTTGCGGGTCCAGACGCCTGCGGAAGTCGGCGAAATCCATCCGCGCGTGCGGGGTCCAGGCCATTTCCGCCAGGGCCGAGATGCGGGGGAAGGCCTGATACTCGACCCGGTCCTCGGTCCGCATGTGTTCGGTGAAGAGGTTGCCCTGCACCCCCAGGACGCGCCGCGCCTGCTCCGGCGTCAGGACGTCCGGGGTCGGGTCGAAGCTGTAAACGTCCCGCAGGGTCGAGGTGAAGCCGCGTCCCGGCGAGCCGTCATCGGCGCTCTGGCGATTGTCGAGATAGAGGACCGGCGCCGGCGACATGACCGTGTCATGGCCCAGACGCGCCGCCTCGATGGCGCCCTCGACCCCGCGCCACGACATGACGCTGGCGTTGGGATTGATGCCGCCTTCCAGAATTTCATCCCAGCCGATCATGCGCCGGCCGTGGTCGTTCAGGCGTTTCTCCAGACGGGCGACGAACCAGGACTGCAGCTTCTCCTCGTCGGCCAGACCCAGTTCGCGCATCCGCTCCTGCACGCGGGGCGAGGCCTTCCACTGATCCTTGACCGCCTCGTCGCCCCCGATGTGGACGTATTCCGAGGGGAAGAGATCGACCACCTCGTCCATGACGTTCTCGAAGAAGACGAGCGTCGCCTCCTCGACGTTGAACAGGGTCGGATAGACGCCCCAGTCGGCGGGCACGGCCGGAACGGCGGCGCCGGGCACGTCGGTCACGCCCAGTTCGGGATAGGCGGCGATCGCCGCGCTGGCGTGGCCGGGCACATCGATCTCGGGCACCACGACGATGTTGCGCGCCGCCGCATAGGCGACGATGTCGCGCACCTGATCCTGGGTGTAGATTCCGCCATAGAGACGCGGACGCCCCGTCGCCGGGTCGATGTCCTTCTGCGCCGCCGCGCCCGCATGGACGCGCCAGCCGCCGACCTCGGTCAGCTTCGGATAGCGCTTGATCTCCAGCCGCCAGGCCTGATCGTCGGTCAGGTGCCAGTGGAAGACGTTGAGCTTGTGCAGGGCCATCCAGTCGATGAAGCCCTTGATGAACTCCGGCGACTGATAGTGACGGGCGGAATCCAGCATGACCCCGCGCCAGCCGAAGCGCGGCGCGTCGGAGATGGCCACGGCGGGAATGGTCGCCGCCCCCTGCCCCGCCTCGACGGTGGCCAGTTGCCACAGGCTGATGGAGCCGTATAGAAGCCCGCCGAAGTCGCCCGCCGTGATGACCGCGCTGCGCGGGGTCACGTCCAGACGATAGGCGTCGGCGGCGATTTCAAAGGCGCGACGGAAAACGACGGCGCCGGGTGCGGTCTCGCCTTCGCGAACCGTCAGGTTCAGGCCGCGCGTGCGCTGCACCAGGTCGGCGAAATAGGTCGCCGCGCGCAGGGCTTCCGCGTCGCCGCGAGGGACGATCAGGACCGTGCCCTCGCCCAGGTCGAACACGCCCTGGGCCGGGGTCACGACGGCGGGACGCGGGATCACCGACCCGGCAGGCGTTTCGGCCAAGGCGACGGTAGCCGAAGCCAAGACCGCCATCAGGGCCGCAACGGACATCAGCCGCGGGGCATGCGCCCTCGATCGAACCACCTGGATCATACGCAGTCTCGCATCAAAAAAAGCGCGCGGGACGATGACGCCCCGCGCCAGTCTGGCCTCAGGAGAGAGCCTTGGCGATAGGCGGAACGGGGGATAGCGAACACCGTCCCCCGAACCTTGCGTCCTAGAACTCGACGCTGAGCGTCGCCATCAGCTTGCGGCCGGTGCGATAGACGCCGCGCGGCAGGCTGACCGTATTGGCGTAGGCGTAGTATTCACTGTCGAGCAGGTTCTGACCCGAAACCGTCAGGCTGACGCTTTCGTTGAAGGCATAGGCCGCCGTGGCGTCGAGGCCCGTGTAGGCGCGGACATACATGTTGTCGCCGCGATCGACGCCAGTGAAATACTTCGACCGCCAAGTGTAGGTCATGCGCGCCGAGAAGGCGCCGGCCTCGAAGAAGGGACTGATGTTGACCTGGTGCTTCGAGTTGAAGGGCAGGTCCTGACCGTTGTCGGCGCTGCCGTCGACGTAGGTGTAGTTGGCCAGCAGGCCCAGGCCATAGGCGTAGTTCTGCTGATAGGCGAAGGTCGCGCCCTTCAGGTCGGCCGAACCGGCGTTGGTCGGGCGGCTGATCTGATAGGTGGTGACGGCGTTCTGGGCCTGATTGAAGTGCTCTTCCGGCGCGGTCTTCTGCAGGATGTAGTTGTCGATCTTCTTGTAGAAGATCTCGCCCGACAGGATGGCGTCAGGCGCGAAATACCATTCCGCCGCAGCGTTCAGATTGGTCGACTTGTAGGGGTCGAGGTCCGGGTTGCCGCCGCCGCCGGTCAGGATCTGATCTGACAGCCAGAAGTAGTTGGACATGTCCGCATAGTTGGGACGCGAGATGACCTTGGCCGCCGCCATACGGATGATCAGGTCATCCGAGGCGTTGATAGCGAGGTTCAGGCTGGGCAGGAAGTCGTCGTATTCCTTGCTCTTGACGCTCCACTCCCAGTCGGCCGCGGTCGTGCCGCAGCCGGTCGCCGTCTGATTGACGCAGACATAGCCGCCGCTTTCCGACTCGGTGCGGACGTAGCGCAGGCCGATGTTGCCGCGCACGCGGTCGTTCTCGAAGTTGGCCTGGCCGTAGAGGGCGTTGATCGTCTCCTGGACGTTCCAGTTCTGAGCCGTGAACTCGGCGTTGCCGAAGACGGTCGGGACCGGCTTGTCTTGCCAGGGGCGCAGATACTCGCCCGCCTCGATATAGTCGGCCAGCGCCTTTCCATCGATGCGGAAGCGGCCCTTCATCTGGTCGTTCACGCCGTCGAAGCCGTCCAGATAATTACCCGGCACGCGGCTGGGGCTGAACATGCCGGCGCTGTCCGGCGCGCCATAGATCTGGACCGTCACGCCAGACATCTTCTGGTCGGTCTCGTGCTTGCGATACTTGTAGCCGAACTGGAAGCGGTTGAAGAAGCCGTCGCGGTCGAAGCCGAGGTCGGTCTGGGCGTAGGTCTCCTCGTCCATGGTCGGCTTGGAGACGATATTGCCGCCCCAGCCCGCATTGTAGCCGGTCGGGCCGACCGACGGATCGCCCGCCCCCCAGCCGCCGTCGAACGAGAACTTCGAGGCGTCGTTCAGGACATCGCCGTTGGCGTAGGTCAGGACGCCGGGCGAGCCGGGAGCGCCAGTGAAATCAACGGTATAGTCGGCCCAGTTCAGGAACTCGCCGAACAGCTGCCGCTGAGTGCCGCCGTCAGCCTTGGTGTAGCCGATGTCGCCCGACAGGTCCCAGCCGTTGCCCGTGTACTTGCCGTCGAAGTGATAGCTGTCCGAGGTCATGGCCGCCTCGCGATACTGGATGTCCAGCACGCTGAGCGCGTTCTTGAAGGAGGCCTTGGTGATGACGCCGTCGTCGACCTGCAGGTCGGTCAGGGCGCCCAGGCTGTTCCAGGTATTGCCCTGGAAGGCGAACAGGGCCTGGTTGATGTTGTCGTAGGTGGCGTCGATGCGCAGCCAGTCGAAGTTCAGATCCAGATTGTCGTTCGGCCGCCATTGAACGGCGACGGTGTAGCTGTTGCGCTCCCGTCCCTGCTCGAAGAAGTGGGTGCCGAAAGCGTTCAGCCCCTTGGCGTTCGGATTGGCCAGCAAGGTCGTGGCGCAGGTTCCGACGCAGTTGCCGTTGGCGATCGAGTTGCCGCCGGGGTTCTCGGCGTTGCCGCCGGCGTAATAGCTGGCCGGGATGGTGCCATAGGCCTCCATGCCGTCGCGACGCAGGTCGTCGGCGGCGCGTTGGGCCGAGACCAGGACGCCGAAGGTGCGATCCTCGTTGCGCCAGCCGCCCAGGACCGACAACTGCGCGTCGCCGCTCTCGGAACGGTCATTGTAGAGATAGGTCACCGCGCCCGAGAGGGTATGACGCCCCAGGTCCAGCGGGCGTCGCGTCGAGACGTCGACGGTGCCGCCGATCGAGCCTTCGTCGATGCGCGCTTCCGGCGACTTGTAGACCTCGACCTTGCCGACGATCTGCGGAGCCAGCAGAGCGTAGTTGAAGGTCCGGCCCGGCTGATCGAGGATGAACCAGTCCGCCGAGGCGACCGTCTGGCCGTTCAGCAGGGTGCGGTTCAACGCCGGGTCGGTGCCCAGGATCGAGACCTTTTCGCCCTGACCGAAGGCGCGGTCGACGGTGACGCCGGGAATGATGGTGATGGCTTCGGCCACGTTCGAGCTGGGGAACTTGCCCACATCCTCGGCGGTGACGACGTCGACAATGGCGTTGGCGTTGCGCTTGGTCGTGATCGACTGCTGCAGCGAGGCGCGGATGCCCGTGACGATGACCTCGTCGACCTCAGTGGTCGGCGCGTCCTGGGCGGCGGCGGCGCCGGCGACCAGCGCCAGGGCGCTGACTGAACCGGCAAGCAAGGCGTGACGGATACTCATGGCGCTGGATCTCCCCTCCAGAAGACCTGCCCCCGCAGGTCCGACATACCCAATTCAAGACCAAAAAGGCCCGCCCCTCTTTCGACTGGATCGAGAGAACATGGGAATTGAAGGCAGAGTTTCACCAAAGCGTCGCATCCCGCAAGACCAAATTTCACATTGGGCCTAAACTTTCTTCATATTGGTCCTTGATTGGTTGCATGACATGGGTTCAGATGCGGTCGTTGGGATGCACTCTGGGGGAGGCCGCCATGCCGTTTCTTGAAGCCATAGGATCGCTGGACGCCCAGAGGCCCGCGCCCCTGTATCAGCAACTGCAACAGGCCGTGCGCCAGGCCATCGAGCGCCGCACGCTGAAGCCCGACGACGCCCTACCGCCCGAACGGGACCTGGCCAACGAGCTATCAGTATCGCGAATCACGATCCGCAAGGCCTTTGACGGCCTGGTGGCCGAGGGCCTGCTGACCCGCCGCCAGGGCGCAGGCACCTTCGTCGCCGCCCGCGTCGAAAAGAGCTTCTCCAAGCTGACCTCCTTTTCCGAGGACATGGCGGCGCGCGGACGCAAGGCCACCAGTTCCTGGCTGAGCCGCAGCGAGGGCACGGTGACGCCCGAAGAATCGCTGACGCTGGGCCTCAGCCCCGGCGCACCGGTCTATCGCTTCCATCGTATCCGCTATGCCGACGGTGCGCCGATGGCGCTGGAGTATTCGACAGTTCCGGCCTCCTGCCTGTCGGGCGTCGAGGCGGTGTCCACCTCGCTCTATCAAGCGTTGTCGGTCAGCGGACACAGGCCCAATCGCGCCCTGCAGCGCCTGCGCGCCGTCCTGTTCAATGCCGAACAATGCGAGCTTCTGGGCATCGCGCCCGGCGCGCCGGGCCTGCTGATCGAGCGCCGCGCCTTCCACAACGGCGAGCCGGTGGAAGTGACCCAGTCCTATTATCGCGGCGACGCCTATGACTTCGTCGCCGAACTGAACGACGGACCCGCCTGATGCGCGCCGAAGACACGTTGATGTTCGCCGAAGCCGCCGCCTCGGGCCGCCTCGTCGCCGCCCAGTTGGCCGCCAACGCCGGGGTCGTGGCCCAGGCCGCCAAGCGGCTGCGCATGAATCCGCCGACCGCCGCCCTGATCTGCGGCCGAGGCAGTTCCGACAACGCCGGCGTCTTCGCCCGCTATCTGATCGAGACCGAGGTCGGGGTGCTGACCAGCCCCATGCCCCTGGCCGTCAGTTCGGTCTATGGCCGCGTGCCGCATGTGCCGGACGGCCTGTGCCTGGCGGTGTCGCAGTCCGGCAAGAGTCCCGATCTGGTCGCCGCCGCCGCTGGGGCACGCGCGGGCGGCGCCTTCGTCGTCGCCCTGGTCAATGTCGAGGATTCGCCGCTCAGCCAGGTCGCGGACCTGACCATTCCCCTGCGTGCCGGGCCGGAACTGTCGGTCGCCGCAACCAAGAGCTTTATCGCCAGCCTCAGCGCCATCGCCCACCTGACAGCGGAATGGAGCGGCGACGCCGACCTGTCCGCCGCCTTGAGCCGCCTGCCCGCCCTGCTGGACGCCGCCTGGGCTCAGGACTGGTCCGCCGCCCTGCCCGCCCTGACCCAGGCAAGCAGCCTTTATGTCGTCGGACGCGGCGTCGGCTTCGGCGTCGCCGCTCCAT
>Ga0247823_10000373_pt1 | contig 38787 bp, 64 predicted proteins | sample 13C_PalmiticAcid_2_FD_192426 | JGI IMG/M metagenome (GOLD analysis project Ga0247823, IMG submission 192426) | Soil microbial communities from agricultural site in Penn Yan, New York, United States - 13C_PalmiticAcid_Day30 | ecosystem: Environmental > Terrestrial > Soil > Agricultural land... | reverse complement strand
CAGCAGCAGGGTCGGTTGCGAATTCGCGCAGTACATTGCCGACAATGCGCTCCTGGCCGCTCGCGGTGAATGGGCGAAGAAGCGCGCCTGCCGTGTTTGCAACCTTCCCCACTGCCGCCGCCGCTGGCGGGAGAATGCCGCCTACTAGAGCTCCAGTGCCGGCCATCTTGGGGTCGATCAAGCCGGCAGTGGCAGCGCCAGACCCAGCGCCACCAGCGATGCGGAGGAGCATGTTTCCTGCGGCGGGGGCAAGTCCTTGAGCGACGGGCGCGCCAGTGGATGCGCCACCCGTCGCCAATGCTGTGCCCAGACGGTTGACCACAGTGCCAGCAGCGGCGGCCCTGAAGGGCGCGCCAATGACATTGCCTACACCAGCGGTTCCGGCGACCTCTCCCGCGATCTTCCCGCCGCCATATCCAACAGATTTCGTGTCGGCGCCCATCTCTGATAAACCGGCGTCGATGGCGGCTCGACGCTGAGCGCTCTCTTCAGCCGACTCGAATGGCCGAATCAGCGTCGAGCCGATAGAGCCTGCACCACGCACCAAGCCTGCCGCCATGTCACGGGAGAACGTGCCACCCGTCACGGCGTCGGCAATGACTTGGCCCGGGCCAAGCGCGCCGCCCAGACCGCGCAGAACCTTCGTGCCGATGCCGTTTTCTGGCTTGGCCGCAGGCGCTATCGGAGCCACTTTCGCCGGCTCATCCTCCACGATAGGATCGTTGTCCCACGGGTTGCCAGTTGCAGCGTTGGCAGACGGGATGACCGCCTCCACCCCGCGTTGAATCAACCCCCTCTCCTTCGGAAGTCGAGCGGCTACTTGTTCGCCGTATTGCAGGGTGTTGGGGGCATTGGGGTTGCGCGGGTCGGACACGGCCACACCCCGGCGAGCTTTCTCAAGTCCACCGGGTCCGCCGTAGTATCCCGCCGCAGTAAGGGCCGGATCGCCTCCAGCTTGCTCGTAAAGCTGTTTGACGTAGCGAATGCCTGCACGGGCGTTTTGCGTCGGGTCATTGATGCTCCAGTCCTTGTCAGCCACGCTCTTGAACGTTGCGGGAATGATCTGCATGCCGCCGACAGCGCCAGCATTGGAGGTCTTTGTGTTCTTACCTGAGCCCGACTCCTGCTGGTAGATGCTGCGGGCGATGGATGCCGCCTGCCCCGTCAAGCCTTCGGCCTTCAGGGCATCCTCAAAAGGATCGACAACTGGATCGTTGTCCCAAGGGTTTGCCATTACGGCTTCCTCCGCGTCTTGCCATCCGGCGTGGTGAATGTCGCACCAGAAGGAACCTTGGCGTAGTCCTCTGCGTTTGTCACCGTGATCCCTCCCGGCTTGAACTTCGGTACGCCAACGGGCTTAGACGGGTTTGCGCTGATCTCTTGCGCCTTTGGAGCGCCAGGCCCAGCCCGGACCTTGAGCGATTCGATATACAGAGGTATTGCCGCCATCTTCTGCTTGGTCGTCTCGATGTCTTCGCCCCATTGCGGGGTGAGCTCCTCGATCTTCTGCTTGGCTTCGTCCTTGTTCACGCCAGCACCAGTAGCAGCCCGAAGCAACGATTCGCTCAGCGATGAAGCGCCTTGCACGAACTTCTGCCGGTCAGGGGTGCGAAGCCAATTCCCTACCGCGCCACCTACCAAAGGCACGCCAGCGATTGCGTCGGCGTACCCCGGTTTTGCTGCATCGGTCGGATTGCCTTCGCGGTCGAAACCAGCCGCCTGCATGTTCTTGAAAGCGTTCTCAGCCTGCACGAGCCAACCGGTCGCTTTGCCCTGGTCTTCAGTCAACTTCACGCCTGTACCTTGGGCCTCGCGCTTCAACTTGTTTTCCTCAGCCTTCGTCGCATTGAAGTCGCGCGCACGAGAATCGGTCATATCTGCTGTGCGCTGAGAGTTGGCAATCGTGGCTGCATTGTTGGCCTGCGAAGTACGTGCCTGCAGCAAAGAATTGGCACTTGGGTTGTCGAATTCGTACCGCTTTCGCTCCTGCTCCATCCGGTCTTTCACCGACATGGCCTGCTGTTGGTTCCTGGCAACCGCTGCTGGGTCATAGATGGCGGGGATGTTCGCCATTGCCTCGGGGCCGACGATGCCGCCTACTTGCTGTCGGGCCATGTCATACGTCGCTTGGTCGCGCACGCCGCTCATGATTTGGCCGATAGCCTCGAATTGCTTGATGCCGGCGTCGAGTTTTGCCTTCAGCGATTCACGTTCGGCCTTCTGCTGTTCCGTCTGGAACTTCTGCGCGGCCTGAGCTTGAGGAACGAGCCCAGCCTTGTAGTACGCGCTCGCCAGTCCTTCGGGAGCGGTGCCCTGAGCGATTCGGCGCTGTTCTGCTGCATCTTGCATTCCCTGTCGAGACTGCTGAAGTTGCATGCTCCGCATTTCGCGCTCGGCTTGTTGGCCCTCGATCTCGGCGTTCGACATTAACGGCGTCACACCTCTGCCGGCCTGCAAGATGATTGAAGGATCGAGTGCCATCAGTTGAAACTCCCATTCGTTCCGGCAAATACGTTTGTCGATGGATTCCACCCAGTTGGGCCGCTCAGGCTTGTAGAGCTCGCACCGTATGGCGTCGCGCCCGACGAGATCAGGCTATTCCACCCGGCTGCGCCGTTGGTGTTGCTGTTGCTGCGCATCGTGTTCGCCAGCGAGTTGAGGCCAGAGGTGAGCGCGTTGCCGCCAACGATGCTTGCCGCCGAGTTCGCATTTCCCGCTGCCGCGATGTTCTGCCCAGCGGCATTGGCGGCTTGCTGCGACCCTGCGCCGACGCGCGCTGCAGCGTTCTGGCCGAGCGTGCTTTGCCCCGTCAGGAAGTTGTAGATCGTGTTGCGGTTGCTGTCGTAGGCGTTGAGGTTGGTGTTCCAAGTGCTCTGTGCGCGACCGAAGCCCTCATTGAACTTCGTCCCTGCATAGTCCTCGTTGTAACGAGCAAGCTCCTTCATGGCGCCACCAGAGAGGAAGTTGCCGCGCGATGTTTGTCCGCGCTCAATGCCCTTCGTACCCTGGTCAAGGCCGAACTTGTAGCCGGGGTCGGTCAGCAGGTCTTTGCCGGTGAAACTGAACTCTTCGCCGTTGCGGTACGGGCGGAGAAGAGAGCCGTAGGTCGGATCCTTGGCAGCCGCATCGTTCTGCGCTCTCTGTTCCTCGTAGTACTTGGCGATCTCGGCGTTCAGGCCTTCTTCGTCAATGGTGGAGGAGGGGCCGGCATTTCCGCCAGCCGTGGACACCCACTCGCGAGAACCAGTGGCGCCAACTTCATTCCCCCAATAGCCCGGGCCGGTCCCCGGCTGAGTCCACGAGCCATTGTTGTTCTGGGCTTGCTGCTGGAAGTAGTCGTGAGCGCCCTGCGCGCCCAAAGCGTCGATAGCTTCTTGGCCCGTGCGATACATCGGCCCCGCATTCGGCGCGGCGGATTGCCGGGTAAAGCGGCTGAGCAACTGAGTGCGCACCTGGTCTGGCGTGAGGCCCGTTGCAAGGCCCATTGACGTGACGCCACTCGACCCCACTCCGCCCGTGCCGAGATACCGGCTCAGGAGGTTCTGCGCACTGCCCCCGGCTTTGACCCAGGGTTCAAGATCCTGCCGCTGCTGCGCGGCCATCATCATCTGTAGCTGCGTCGATTCTCTCGAAGCATCGGATTGCGCGTCTGCCGCATCACCGGCTGCGCTGGAGGTGATCAATGCGCCTCCGATTGCTGCTGCTGCACCCCATGGCATATCAGTACTCCTTATCCGTCTTGATGCAGACGATCAGCGTGATTCGGTCGGTGTCGCTCTCGTTCGTCACCCAATGGGTGTGCGAGTTGTCGAACCAGAAAATGTCGCCCGGCTTCGTCACAAGCTCGTGGCCCTCGAAATGAAAAGCTTGTCCAGGTGCAGCCGCGATCTGCACCGCAAACTTCTGGTAATAGCGCGCGTGCCAACCTGGGTCCGTATGCGGCTTGCAGACTTGCCCGGGGCGAATGCGGGTGATCAACACCCCGCCTAGCCGCTCTCCTTGCACTGCGGCCATGAGCGGAAAAACGATCTCCCGCACCGGCAGTGCGTCAGCAGGCGGATACCAGACTGAATCGTGCGAGCCGTCTGGCTGCATGGTCGAAGGCTCAGCAAACCGTGCCCAGATGTCAGACAGCCCATGGTGCGGCGAATCCTCGGGGTTCGTCCTCTCCTTGCGTTGGTCCCACAGCTCGGGGTGCACCTCAAGCGCGGCCTGCATCGGGCGGACGTCAAGGCCGCTCCACAGAAGCTTGATGGGGATCAAGATGCCAACTCCCCAACCATCGCCTGCATGTCGCCCATGTTGCTGTCGTCTGCGATCAGTACCTCGTCTACTTGTTCCGAGTCGGTGCATTCGGTTGCATGGATGCAGTACCAAACAGCATCGGTCAAGGCGCGGATTCCGTGGTGCTTCCCGGCCTCGATGGTCAGGCAGGCGGGGCCGTTGATGATGGACCGAGCACCTTCAACCAGAACCTCCACAGCGCCACTCGCCAGCACCGAGAGGTGTGCATGCTCGTGCTTGTGCTGCACCAAGATTTGCCCGGCCTTGACGTGCGTCTCTTTGGCATACACGCCGCCGCCAAAGTGGTGAGAGATATTCATGCTGGGGTTCCCGTGGCGTCGTGCCAAACAATCGGGTTGATCGAGTGCAGCCACACAGGATGGCCTAGGTCTTCGTCGTAGTAGAAACGGCCAACCCACAGGAGCGATGTGGGGCGCTCTGCTGTGGGCCCGCTCTGCTGTACCGACAGTGCAGCTCTGTGCGTGCGCGTGAGCCACTGAGCCCATGCAGGCATCCAGTTGCTGCCAGAATCAAACGGCTGGCCGCTGGGTATGTCGTAGGCGTTCATCAGTTGAACTCCGCCCACGCGCCGATAAACACCGTCTTCACTGGGTCGGTCACGCGCAGGCGAAACACCCAGTCGCGGCCACGGCCAAGACGCAGGAACAGTGAGCGGCACTTGAACTGGCCCATTGCGCCAATGTCGCGCCAAACCTCTTCAGACCACGTGTGACCGCCATCCTTGCTGTACTGCAGCATCAGCTTCGGCTGCGATCCCTGCCCGGTCAGCAAACCAACACCGCCCTCCATCTCGATCCAGAGCTTCGACAAGAACGTGTATTCGCCTGTCGATTGGTGGCGTGACACGAGCTCACGGGCGATGGCCTGGCCGTCATCGGTAAAGATGCCGTCTTCAAAGCGGTACAGCTTGCCGTTCTCGTGGTCGGTGACATACGAGCTATCCAGGAAGTTGATCTGGATCTCGCCACGGTGGCGCCCACCTGCCGACTCGGCACGATGCCACTCACGGCTAAGACCGTCGAACACCCACGACTCATTGGCCGAGGGGAAACTGATCTGGTAGAACGGATGCCCACTGACCATGTAGGCAAAGGCAGTCGCATTCGACACGCCTTCATACTGGCTGAAGATGTAATCCATCTCAGGATTCGACACAGGCACTGCGCTGTAGCCGGACAGCGTGCAAACCTGCACAGCACCCAGGCGGTTCTTGCGCAAGAAGATCATCGAGTCCATGAACTTGCACAGCGACCAGCGCGCAGCAAGGCCCCATTCAATCGCGGCAGCACCTACGCGCGCAAACGGGAAGTCCAACGCTCCCGAATCGCTCCAGAACTCTGTCGTCTCGCTGCCAAAAAGCAGGATCTGTCCGTTGTCGGCCACCACTCGAATCAGGTTGTCAGGATTCGACTCCGCCGTCGCGAAGTCCAGAGAGGTCCAGCCAGTCAGACCATCGAGGGGAGCCGACACATAGAAGCGGCCAGAGTCTGGTTTCTGAACGATGAAGTACTGGTTCAGGAACGTCACCGTGTCTGCACCCGGAAAATCCGGGTCGGTGATCTGCGCGAACGTCGAAGTACCCGTGTCGTAGATGTACCCGTTCGGGCCGTCCACGATGATGATCTGCGTGCCGTTGTCCGACATGTCCACCCGACCGGCAGACGTGAGCAACGTGCCGATGTTGGTCATCGCCCCATCATTCGTCACGCGCCACAGCGTGAAGCGGTTGACGATGTAGAGAACGTCGTCTTTCTTCCAGGCGCCTCGGCTCGCATAAGCACCGAAGTTGACGAAGGTCGTCAGTCCCGGCGTCGGGTACAGCGTCAGAGTGCCCTTCTCCCCGTCCTTTTGGATTTCGGCATACAGGTTCGTGCGCTTCTGCGCATCGACGTTGTACGACTTGCCGAAGTTGCCAAGCCCGAAGAGGGGTACGGGCCTTATCGCCATTCCAGCGGCCCCGAACGAGGATAGGCGCAGTCATCGACCGTGAAGCTGATCGGCGCCTGGTCGGTCGCCCATTGCAGCATCAGGAACTTCTTCTGTGCGGCGCGGGCTGAAATCTCAGCGCGGATCGTCTGGTCCACGCCGTACTTCAGTGAGATCTCATCGGCAAGGAAGTACTGCAAGCTGTTGACGAACTGCTGCTGGATGTTCGTCGTTCCAGCCAAGATCACATCCGGCAGGATCGATTGATAGCTCAGCATCAGGCCAGGCTCTTGCGTCGGCGCCGGGTACAGGTGAAAGCTCAGATCAGGCGAGACGTAGAACACCTCGGGGTAGTCGGCAGTCTTTGTAAGGTCGTAGGCCTCCCAGATGGCTTTGGGAACCTGCTTCAGAGGACGCAGGGAGCCAGAGGAATCAGTGAACTTCAGCAGCGGCACGCCGAAGTAGTCGGTCGGCGGCGTAACGATGCTGGGCGTGCCGATGGTCCACGTGATCGCAACCGGGTTGCTCGAGATGCGCGGCCACTGGAAGCCGTAGCTCGGAAGCTCTTTGATGACGCCGTTCAGTGCGTCAAGGCACAGGTCCGCGTCTTCGTCTTCCACCTTCTCGCCGACGCCGATGGATTGGCAGAGCTGTAGAGCACCCTGGATGACTTTGATCGTGGTCAGCGACCAGTCCAAGCTGGCATCAATGACGATGGTCATACCATCCTTTCAGGCAAAAGAAAACCCGCCGAAGCGGGTTGAGTGGTGGCGGTCATCATCAACATTCGCGCAGGTCCACTGACCAAGAAACATCGAACACATCGCCTGCGGTCATGTTTGCTGCCGTCCTGATCTGCGGACGAATGGCTGCATTTGTCAGTGTGAGCAGACTCATCTGCGGCGTCTGCGCGCCGATCTGCCCGGCGAAACTGGCCCCACCGGCTCCAGAGAGAGCCAATGAAGCACGCGGGTTTCTGGGGTACGCGAGAGGGAACGTGATTGGAGATGCAGACACAACCGTGTTGACCACGCTGGTTCCCTGCCAAACACCGTCTTGCTTTTGGAGTCGATGTTTGAAGTCTCGATAGGTCGTGCCGCCTGCGTTGTGCAGCAAGGCCCCTGTCGGCGCTCCAAATATGCGGTCTACGATGATCCCGCTCGAAGCTGCCGTTCCGCTTGCTTGCGAGGTGTAGAGGATGCTGCTCAAGGCATCCACATCCAGACGCAAGCCATCGATCTCGGGATTGAACTCGACGGTCGCACCCCGGTTGATGAACAGGAGAATGCGCGTTGCCGACGACATGCCTCGGGCATAGAGAGAGCAATCTTTCACCATCGGGATGAAGGGCAAGACGGTACGAGAATCGACGCCGGATGCGCCAGTGCCATTGATGCTCAGAATTCCTTGGTTGCTCGGCTGAGGATCGCGCGTGGTGAACAGGCGGCTGTTTCGAAATCCGCTGCGACCGCCCTTCACCTCGGCCCAGTAGGCAACCCAGCCGATGGCATTCGCCTGCACCTCGCCGCCAGGCGCATATACCGTGCAATCAACGCAAAAGTTGTTGTCTCCGCCGCCGAACTTCACCCCGCCGTAGATAGTGCAGCGCTCGAAGCTGCTCTCTTCGACGTTCCCGTGGAAGTCCGCCGCGCCCACGTTTTGTTCGGGATCGTTGCGCAGGATGGCGTCGTAGGTACGGATGTCTCGACATGGCACGCTGCAGACCGCATCCAGGCCACCTTGCGCCACCGCGTGGCGGCGCCCGTAAATGCTGCCGCGATGGGTCTTGATGTGTTGGCTGTTGCCGGCAACGATCCCATAGTCATCGAATCCTGCGCCGATGTTGCGCACCTGAGGGTCGTAAACAACACCCCGAACGCACCTGTCAAAGCCGTACCCGGAATAGTTTGCGCCTTCCGAAGTGACTCGGTCGAAAATCGCGCCATCGACCTGAGAGAAGATTACAAGTTGCTTGTTGCCAGACCCACCCAGCAAGCGAACATTCGCCAACCGGCAACGAACGGAGTTCATTCGGTAAACCTGCACATCAGCCGCTGCGTAGCTGGCGTAAAACGGTTCCGTCGTCGTGATGTTGTTGCCCGACACCGAAAGCACCTGTTTCCACTCGCCTGCACGGTAGTAGTTGCGCCAGCCCGAGTAGCTGTAGTCAGTTGGGTTGTAGATGCAAATCCAGTCGCCAGACGCCACGGCTGGAGCTGACGCCAGCGTGACAAGGTTCCGCCCTTGATTGATCGTAAAGCCGCCGTTCACGTCTGCGATCCGCGTGAGGCTGCCGGAATTGCCGATGCAGGTTCCGGAGGCGATGCCAGATAGGTCGAACTCGACGCCCTCACACAGGGCCTCTACGTCGAAATCTGTGGTTCCCGCATAAGCGGTCGTGAGCTTGTAGCGCCCAGGCATTGAGACCGTCACGCGCTTGCCGGTGGCCACTGCAGCAACGAGGGCTGCGGTGCAGTCGTAGGCGCTTGTGCGGCTCGCGATGGTCGCCCACTCTGATTTCGGAATCTTGCTAAGCAGATCAACCGTTGCCAAGTCCAGCGCGTCCTGCACCGACATCGGGACCGATCCTGCATCTGCCGATTGGGCGCCCAACTCCGCAGCGGCAGATGGCAGCGCCAGCGTGGTGGCGGTCGGCCGCCCATCCAGCGCATCCTGCACCGTGCCTTCAGGGGTGCCGACCTTGGTTGCGCCGTCAGTAGCGGCGGCCTCGGTTTTCTTCAGGGCATCGGCATCGATTCCCAGCGCGTCAGCAATCAGAACGTCTGTGTATGTGTTCACGCCGCTCACGGCGATGTCATACAAGCCGTTGGCGACGTAGAACTCAAAGTAGCCGTTCGCGTTCGTCGTCAGCGGATTCGGCGTAACGTTGACGCCATCATCCGAGTAGATCGTTGCAGGAGTAGCAGTCCCCGCGAGCTTGATCAGCACCTTGATGCCAACCACCGCATCGCCGTTGCGTGCCGCAATATTGTTCTGGTACTTCTGCATGACCTATGGCCTCAGGCCGCTTCGAGGGTGTACTGATAGGTCGGAATCGAAACATCCGACCAGTTGCCTTCTTCATCCTGGACGCGCGTGTGAGTCACGGCATGACGGAGCGCATCGAGAAAGTTCTCATCGATGGTGGTCGGGATATTGCGCGGGTATGCGTTGATCTTGTAGTTGTGGCCGATCTCCACTGGCGCACCTTGGCCGTGGAAGGTGATTCGGTGCTTCTTGAGTGCGGGTTGCTGCACAGCGATTTGCGGGGCTTCGCTGCTGTTCGGGATACCACGGGGCATTTCGTTTCTCCAATGAAAAAGGCCCGGGGTTAGCCGGGCCTTGGGGGGGTTGACGGATGGTCGGCTTAGCCGATGGCTTCCCACACGAAGGTCTTGGAAGCAACCATCGTGGTTGCGGTGACCGTGAAGGTGTTACCCGACACGGCGATGCCGTTCGTGGTTTCCAGCGTCCGCGTGCCGGCTGCGACGGTGTGAATCGAACTGGCCGAGGCCATGTCCTTCAGCCACTCGTCGCTGATGCGGTCGGTGACGTTGTGGAAGCGAACCACACGAGGCGTGAAGCCCACGGTGAAAGTCGCAGCCGCAGCAGCGCCAGCGTCAGACACGACGTAGCCGGTGGCATGGTTGACGATGCCGCCGCTATTGGCTTGGGTGTTGGTGGTGAGTGCCATGATGGTCTTTCAATGAGGTGCGCCCACGGGTTAGGTGGGCGCTGTTGGTTTAGGCGGAAGCCAAACTTTCCAGGCGCAGAAGCCATGCCTGGTTCAGAACGACGGTGGTCGTCATGGCCTTCCAGCCCACGGTGGCGCGCTGGTTCAGCGGATCGGCTGCGCCGGCAGAACCGAGAGGCTTCACGATGGTTTCCATGGCATGCCCAGCGAGCGGCACATTGCCGTAGGCATCAGCTGCAATGAAGAGCGTGGCGTACACGTCGTTCGAGCCGCCGCCAGTTGCCTTGTAGCCGGCAGTCGTCGCGGTCGTGGCGTTCACCCAGATCTTGCAGTTGGTCGAAGAGACGAAACGCAGGTTCTTGTACGAGCCGATCTCGTCTTCGATGATCCCCTCTTGCGAGCCGTAGTCCGAGGTCGATTTGTAGCCCGTGATGGACTCCAGATCGTGTTCGACATCCGGGTGCACCAGTGCGATGAACGACTTGCGGACCGATCCGGTGCCAACCTTGTCCGAGGCGTCGATACCTTCCTTCATCCACTTGGCATTCTGGTTCTTGAGGAACCGGATCACCTTGTCGAGGTCGGCGGCAGTGACCTTGTTCACCAGCGCGAGGCGGTTGGCGACGGCGGAAGCGTAGGCCACGTTCGTACCGGCCACGAGCACATCACGGCGGATGAGGTCGATGGTCGTGCCGGCCTGGTCGCCGAGGATGTCGGTCGCTTCGGTGATCACCGGGTCTTGGTTCAGCAGGCTCACCTTGTCCGACACCGTGACGAAATCGCCGTACTGGAGAGGCGTTGCCAGGATGTCGGTCGTGGAAAGCTGCGAGCCGGAGGGCGTCACACCCTCGACAAGCGCGGTCGTCGCGGCGGCGAGCTGCGAGTAGCGGCGGAACTTGACTTGCTCACCGCTTCGGGTCGGGAGCGGCCGCTTCTGGCCGAATCGACCGTGGATGTCGTTCGGCTGTGCGCGGCGCAGAAGGTTGCGGTCATAGAAAGCCTGATTGCCTGGGGCAACTTGGCTCAGGGTGGTCACATTGGTCATGTTGATCTTTCTCTAGGGCTTAGTACCCTTTGACGCGCTTCACCTCTCGGGCGAACTCAGCGTCGGACATGTTTTTCATCCGCTCGGCCATTGCCAGTTGATCGTCCGGGGCGACTCTTGCGGAGCCTCCACCAGCGCCAGCACCTGGAACGGCCATAGCGGACACCTTGGCTTGCTTCGCAACTTCGGCAGCGAATCGCTTGCCAACCTGTTGCTCTGTGAAAGCCAGTTTTTCTGCAGTGATTTCACGAATCGCCACCAGCGGGTCTTTGACTTCAGGACCAAGAGCGTCGAAACGCACCTTGATTGCCTTTTCCAGCTCAGGATCGATAGACACATCAAAGATGCCCGGGTGGACCTTCTCGATAGCTGCCTGCCATTCCTGTGCTTTCTGCTCTTCCTGATGTCGCGGAGTCGGATCTTTCGCAACGAAGCGGATCGCATCGGCCAATTCCGGATTCGCATCCAAAATAGCTGGCTTGTTTGCCTCGCGCTCTGCTGCTTCTCGCTCTCGACGTTCTTGCGCGCGCTCTTGAGCCAGTTTGGTCGCCCAGGCTTGGTTGTCCTTGGCGATCTTTTCGGCTTTTGCTACGCGCTCTTCGAGAACCTTGATTGGGTCCGGCTCTTCGGGCTTGGGCTCTTCAGCCACCGGCTTCTTCTCGGGCTCGACAACCGTTTCCGGTGTCTCTACCTTCGCGAACTTGCCGTCAGCGCCTCGTGCGGTAGTTGCTTGCGCATCCGCTTCGAGCTTTGCTGCTGCCTCTGCGTACTCCTTCTGGTATTGCTCGTCATTCACTTGCATCGAATTTGCTCCTTCGGGCCCTTGCGGGTAGTCCGTCTTCCGTCAACCTGCCCCGTCCTCTTCGGATAGTGGGGCGCGCATGCCTTCAAGCTCTGATAGGAGCGTTTCAGGCAATTCCTTCATGTCGCGCAGCGCCTTGATGCGGCCACGCGTCTGTTCGTCGTCTTTGTTGATGAGCTGCACGGTGAGCTCACCGACCTTTGCGTCGATCTCGGCCACCACGAGCGGCCACACGGCCTTCGTGCGCTCCAGCCAGTCGGTGATGTAGGAAATCCGTACCGCGCTCATTGCGGCTCAACAGGTGGTTCGCCCAAAGAAAAACCGCCTTCAGGAGGCGGTTCAGTGGGCTGCATTTCTGCTGCGGGAGACTCCTGCATCGCAGGATCTGGCGCTATCTGCTCTAGCGGCGCGAGCTCTTCGGGCGGCGGCTCAGGAGGCGGCGTTTGTTGCTCCAACATGTGCGCCAGAGCCATCGCAACGGCCTGATTCACCATGTCGGTGACCCCGGCCTGATCCATGCCTGGCGCAGCGGCTAAAGCACTGTCCTTGGCCTTTTCGATAGCGAGCAGTGCATTGGCCTTGTCTGCGTCGATCTCGGCCTTCATGCGCTTGAACGACTCGTCCTCGGACTTCTGCTGCGCCTTCTGCAGGTCTTGCTGGGTCTTCTGGAGCTCTTGCCCCATCTGCTCCATCTGTTCTGCGACCTGCATCATTCGCTGCTTCATCTGCGGCGGGATGTCGCCCTCGCCTTCCTTGTCATCCAGGATGGGCGATTCCTTGCCGATCTCCATCACTTCCCATGTCTGGCGCAGGAGTTCTTTCGCATCGATCAGCGGCGCCGTCACAGGGTTGCCAAGCGCGAACTCCGAGAAAGCGCGGATCTTGTTCGTCAGCACTTCCTTCTGCATGAAGGAGGCCGTGCCAGTGGCTTGCCAGTCCATAAACGACGACTTGCCGAACTCCTTGATCTGCGCCCACAACTGTGCTGCTTCGTCGCCGTGGATCTTCTGCACCGTCTCGGGCGTCAGGTACTTGAGGTTCCAGTCGATGTAGCACTCAACGATGGGCTCAATCCACATCGAATCGATGTTCTGGATCACCTCTTTCATCGGCAGCGAGCTCGCCGACATGATCATGGAGATGCCGGAAGCGGTCTTGTTCAGGTTGCGCGAGTCATCGCCCTGCGTGTACTTGGTGATGCCCGTGTCATCGTCCGAGAACTGCTCAGACATGCGGATCACGTCAATCCATCCGCCAGTGATGTCGGGCTCTACCTGGAACTGGATCGCCGCTTGCTTCTGCTCAGGCGATAGGCCCGGCTTGAACTGGTAGACCTTGCCCGGGTACTTGCGAAAGTCCTCAGCTGGCATGAACGCGGAGCGGTCCACCGCAGCCGTCCCAAGCAGAGCCATGCCCTTGCCTTCCATGAAAAGGCGGAAGGCTGCGTTCGTGACCTTCTGATGCGGCGCGTTGTTCTCAGCGACACCCACGCCCCACATCTCGTGCTCGACAGCCTCATACAGGCAGCGATGAGCTGGGCTCTTGCCGCTGTAGGGGTTCTCCACCGCCTTCACAACGACGCCACCAGCCATGATGATGATCGCGTCCACCATGTCGCCCATCTGGCGCTCTTCAGCATCAGCGGCCAGCATGGACGATTCGCTTGCTTGAACGCTCTTCGACCACTCGTCAAAGGTCGAGGCCGGCACCTTGCCGAAGAAGCGCGCGACCTTGATGCGGTCGTTCTTGAACCAGTACTGAACGTTGCCGCGCATCTGCGAAGCACGCTCCGAACCAGTCTCGTTGCCACGGTCGCCCGGGCCGATCATCGCCATCTCGACATTCTTGTAGCTCTTGTCGCTCTTCCAGGCGGCTACTGTCGTCGGGCTCTCCATCGTGACCCAGAACACACCAAGGCCGCTTGCAACCTCACGGGCTTCCGGGTCTGGGTACACGTCCAGCGTGTTGCCGAGCTCGAAGTAAGGAAGGTCGAACTCGAACTTCTCTTCAGTCAGGCCCGAATCAGTCGCCATCGTCTCGGTGATGACTTCCTTGCGCACGAACGGGCCGAACACGAAGCCAGTGCCATAAGTCGCCAGCGTGTTCACGCCAGTCTTCAGCAACTCCTTCATGTGGCCGCGCTCCATCTGCTCGGTGATGATGTCTTCCATCACGTCAGCAAAGGGCGCAAGCTTCTCGTTCGTCGGCGTCGTGTCGAACGGCATCTGACCACTGCCAAACAGCGCATCCGTGATCTTTGCCCGAGCCGCACGCACCTTGTTGCGGGTGGAGCCGATGAACAAGCCCTTGGCCTTGCGCGAGCGGGCAGCGCCCGTGCCGCTGGTGTCATCCTCGCGAGGGATGCGCAGCACGTCCTGGTAGCACTCAAGCAGCTTCAGTTCCTGCGGCTTGCGCGCATTTTCCCAATCGACAAGGCGCTGTTCGAGCAGCAAGCCTAGCGAAGTGGTTTCTTGGAGCGTGTCGGCCATAGGTTAGAAATAGAGTCCGTCTTGATCGGGCAAAGCCTGGTGAATGTGAGTGTTCATCTCCGACTCTCGGAGCGAGATACCGTAGCGGCGCATCATGTAGGCGTACCGCGTTGCAGCCATCAAGTCGTCTGACTCTTTGACTACCTTCCCGTCCTTGCGGTGGTAAAGCCTGAATTCCTCGAACCAGTCTTCCAGGTGAGAGAAGACCTTGAACTTCTTGAGCTGCATTCGCTGCAGCATGTCCTGCAAGCCAGCCTCAACGCCATTCGACCCATCGGGGAACGTCGCCCTGTCCGACATCATCTGCAGGCCTGCTTTGCGGTACTGCTCGGCCAGCTGCTGACCAGACCCTTTGTCATGCTGCAAGCCGTCATGCGGCCACGAGAACGGCAACCAGGTCGGCCACTCCTTCAGCGAGGCGGAAAATAGGATTGGCGTCTGCTCCTTCTGGCGGTGGCAATCAGTGACATAGATCGTGTCGTTGTCCCTGTCCCAAGCCATCCGCACGGCAGCGCTCGGGTGATCCCAACCGAAATCCAGGCCGCCAAGCTGCGCCCAGTGAGCCGGGATCGGAAAGGATTCGACCTTGATCGTTTCTTCGCTCACCGTGAAGATCCTCCCGCTCCCCAGTGTTGGGATGCCCTTGGTTCGCGCATCCCGCTCATGTGCCGGGTAGCTGGCAATGATTGCGGCCCGCTGCTCTGACGTGTAGTGCTCAGCGTCGTTGATCGTCATCGACGTGACGCAGCTACCAGCCACCTTGTCAATCAGGAAGCGCCTCACCACATCGCTCATGCCCTTCAGCGGGGTGAACGTCATGTAGACCATGCCGCCCGTCGCATTGGTGCGGGTCAGGCTCTCGGTGTAGATGTCCGCATCGGGCTCTTCATCGAGCCAAACAAAGTCCAACGTCTCAGCCTGAAACTTCTCCCGCCCTTGGTCGTAGCTCTTGAAGCCGATCAGGGATTCGCCGGCTTGAACATCCCCACCGCCTCCATGCCGAATCACCAGCGTGTCCACCGCATCGGCGACACCGCGCTTCATCGACTTGTCTTTGATCGCATCCCGAGGAATAGCGCCAGTGCCAATAGCGTTGGAGCGGCCACACAGCACACGCTGCACAGAATCCCGCGTCACCTCGCTTGTCACACCAGCAGCCCAGCCTGCTACAGCCTTCGGATAGACCCTTCCAGTCCACCAATCCGGGTATCGGCCCGTCAGGTGCATGGCAGTCTCAAACCCCGCGCTCCAGGTCTTTCCGAGCTGGTTGCCGGCCATCAGCAGGCGTTCACGGAACCCAGACCCTTTGGCGTGAAATTCAGCCTGCTTGGCGTAGGCCCGGTAATCCCTGAGCTTGTTGCCCTCCTTGCGCCGCTGCTTTTCCTCCAGCAGGGCTAGAAGCTCAAGCTTCTCTTCCCGCTTCAAGGAGTCTGGCAAGTTTTGCATCAAGCTGCTCTTCAGTCAGATCCGTCATGGTCGTCTTCTGATCGATCTCCAGCTTCTCGCCGTACTCACGGGGATTGGCCTTCGATGCCTTCCAGCGGAAATGGCTAGCCAGCTCACGGGCTTTTGCCAGCTCGAACGGGTCACGGGCGTCTTCCAGCTTCTGGGCCGCCAGGTCAGCAAAACTAGCCGCCGATGCAAGCCGTGCCTCGCGTGCGCGCGCGGAACGTTGCGGGTCAGCCGCGAGCCACCTGCAAAGAGTCGCCACATGCACTCCTGCAGATTGCGCAATAGCGGTCTGGCTCTCCCCTCCTACGAGTCGATCACAGACCTCATCGATGCCCAGGACATCCAGCGGCGACAGGGGCGTTGCAGCCTCACCCTTCGCTGCGGTCTTCTTTGGCATCTTCGTTCCTGAAATAAAAAAGCCCGCCAGCCTCTCGACTGCGGGCAATGTGGCAACTGCTTGCCGGAAAATGGTCGCGCTACTTCTTCCCGCTGTTCATGGCACTCGCCTGAGCAAAAGCCATGTCTTCGCGCGGATGGGCAGCAACTGCTGTGTAGACGAGCGTGTCGAATACATGCCACGTCTGGTTGTTGTGGCGTACTTCGTAGCGCATTGCTGCTTCCTTGGTGATAGGTGCTGGGCACGAGCCCAAAGCATGTAGCTAGGGGTGGTTGGCTCGGCCCGAGGCACTGGGTTGAGTTGCATCCCGACTTGCGACCGGCTGCTGTCACGGTGCGGGAGTGGTACGTGTATCTCGGTCAGGGGACGCCAGCAGGGCCTAACCCTTCGACCCAGCCCTTTCGGGCGCAACTCGAAAACGAAAAAGCCACCCGAGTATTGCTACTGGGTGGCTTGTGGGTTGATGGCGATGCGGGCGGCAGCCACTGGATTTACTTACTTGTGCGCTACCTCTGTACGAGAGGTCCGCTTTCAATGCCAGCGCCGGCGCGACTTCACCATCACAGCTGCGGCCTGCGCCCCGGCTGGCAGGCCATGTGGGGCGGCGGATCAGGCCGCATGTGTGATGGACCGCTTCCCCCCTTCCGCCGACGCCAAAGCACCTCACGGAAAGTTCGATTCATGCGTCTGCGCGGTCGATTGCGCGCGATCCTACACGATGTTTCTTTCGTGTGCAACTACTTTCTTCGGTTCACCAGCATCGTCCTGCCGCCATGGACAAGTGCGGCCAGAACCTCGTAGGTCACGGCCAGCTCACGCGCGGCTACCGCTGGGGGCGTCTTCGTCCTGACGTAGCTCCAGCGGATAGCGTCGCGATTCTTGTCCGGCAGCTCTCGGACAGCCTTCTCCATGACGCTCCCGTCCAGCGAATCCAGCGGGTCGCTCAACTCGGGCGCGTGCCACTGGCGGCCATGGGACTTCCCCATCTTCCAGATCGGTCCTACCCATGACGGGCGACGGACTGAGACGTAGCGCGCCCAGTTCTCCAGCCTCTTGTGGATGGCGTGGTGCTCCGGCTTCACCAGGTGGAAGTCGATTGGCTCGATCTTGGTCTTCATCAGCATGCAATCCTCCCAGCGCTGTCGTTCATCATGACCAACTCCTTGCATTGCTGACGAATCCCTCTTGGTAACGGCGCGCGGCAATATCCATGCACGCCCTCTCTAACGCCTGAACCCGCTCATCTGGATCACGTGCGTTCAGCCAGAGCCAAGCCGTCCATTCATAGTCCACCATCGTGCTGGCCGCTATCTCGGTACTCACTTCCCTACCTCCAGCATCTCAGGGCTGATGACTGGGAGGCCGATCATCGATGTGGCTGGCGGGATGCCCTTGCTCATGTCGAACAGCGGTGGGTTGGCAGCCTTGACCACTGCGCCAATGCCTGCCTCGACCAGCTTCCGAGCCAGCGCCGATTTCTCGTTGTACGTGGGATGGCCGCTGACATGCCGAGTCTCGGCGTAGCCGTCGATCAACTGCATCAGGATTTCAGTCGTCAGGTTCTTCATGCCATCCTCTTTTCTAGTCTGCGCAGCCTCTTGCCCATCACGGACTTGAAGCGCATGAGATACGGTATGTCGTGCTTCACAACATGGTTCTGCGTGTAGAGCCAATCAACCTTGTCTTGCCCGATCTTCTCAACCAGCCTCGGCGTGTATCCCGCGATGTTCCCGCTGAGGTGGTGATTACAGATTGAGCATCCCTTGTGAATGTTCCAGAGGTGGAATCGAACGGCAGAGGCAGCACCAACACTGCGAAGGTGCGATGCGTGCCACTGGCCATCCCAAGAGGCGGGTCGATCACAAGAGCAGCAAGGCAGGTGTCTATCCCGCAACCGCACAATCTTGTTCACGATGGCCTGGCACTCATCCAACCACTTCGACCGGGGCTTTTGCTCTTCCCGCTTCTTCCTATCCAGTGCTCTTTCGACTCTCTGCTTAGCCTTGCGTTCCCGCTCTTGCACTCTTTCTTTCTTCGCTTTAAGGGCTGCTAGAAAGTCGTCAATACAAAAGTTGTGAATTCGAAGTCTTTTCTCTTTTTCTTCCGTGGTGAACTTCTCTTTGCAGTGCCGACAACGTGTAGGAACTCTGGAGATCGTCACAACGTGCACCCCGCATGAAGCTCTCTTTTCTTCTCGATGTATGCCATATGGGCTTCTTCCGGAGTGTCAAACATCCCAAGATGGAAGCTATGTTTATTGAAACCAATGGAGGCCCTGAATCTTCCATTTAGCGGAGTGACGCCGAGAAGTCCGACCTTGCATTTGTATGTCGCGCTTCGCTTGTTCTGATTGTTTGTCCTCTGATCGACCGATCTCAAGTTCGCGATGGCATTGTTTTTCCTATCCCCATCTATGTGATCTATGCAAGCCGTTGGCCATTCGCCATGCATATAGAACCATGCCAATCGATGAGCAAAACACAATCGGCCTGCGACCTGAATCGCCGTATACCCAGCGGAATGTGTTGTTCCAGCGAGATCCCCAGGCATACGAGTGCCAGAACGCTTTATCGCGTGGAACAGCCCCGTTTCAGAGTCATACGTGAGCAGTTCTCTCACCTTCTCGATTGATGGAAGTGGCGCTCTCATCGCATGCTCCGATCCTGCGCGCGGTTGCTCGCTTCTTGCGTGCGCCAGATCTCGATCCGGGCCTGAGCCGCAATCAAGTCCCAGCGCAGCTTCTCTTCCACCTCGATAGACGCCTTCAGGCCGCCCAGCAGCGCCAGATAGTCCTCATGGGCATAGGCGTACTGCTCCCGCTCCACCGCAGCCTTGGCGGTGCTCTGGCCCATCAGAATGGCTTTCTTCGACTTCCTGAATTCCTCCAGGTAGACACGCTGAGCCTTTGCTGCGGCAAACTTGCCAGCGTTGGCGATGATGTAGTCAGCCGCCTTGTTGGGGTCGCGAAGATCAGGAGTCACAAGAGTGCCCTCCCGACCTTGCAAGAAGCCTTCTCCACCCTCACCCCCTGAGCGCCCAATGTGAAAGTGTTGGCAAGCAATGTGCCAAGGCAGCAGGCTAGCAATAGAGCGATGAGGTATTTCATTTGGCACCCCACACAGCGTGTAGCGAATGTCTGCTTTGAAGCGCTGCCGACACCACCTCGTCTGCAACCGCTGGCGCAGTCACAATGCGATGCTCGAATGGCGGCTCTGGCTCGTCGTCGTGGTAGACAGGGAGACTCGTTTCCACCGTGGCCACCTTGGCCTTCTTCTGCTTGTTCAGTGCGACCCGCTGGGCTATGGCCTCACGCTGCTCCAACCACTCTTTGCCCGCCTCGGTGATGCGGTACGGCTGGTCATCTGCACGCATGGACTTGTGCTTGCGCAGAACAGCCATGGCGCGATAGACCTGAAGCTCTGTCAGGCCCAGCCTCTGGCCCATCTGGCGGGCGGTGTAGAGGCCATCGTCAGACATCAGCTTGAGAAGCATCATGGTGTGGCTCACGATGCATCCTCCCCAACATGGGCGCGGTAGACACGCATCCACAGATCGTGCTGCGGCGAACCCTTGGCCCAGCTGCAAGCCTTCTGCGGTACTTCGCCCATCTTCGCGGCTCGCTCTGCGTCGTGGTTGATGCAGCGGTTTTCGTAGCCGGGGTCAGTCGGAGTGGCGGGCGCAGCGAAGGCTCCGACCTGGATCATGCATTTCATGCAACCTCCTTGTGCTGACTGGGCACCGGGAGCCATTGCAGCGTTTCGTCTTGGGCGTCTTCTCCGGGGTCGCGGATGGGGCGAAGCCAAGCGTCCGGAACGGAAGCGTCACCCCCCAGGGAGCGGGACCAATGGTCGATCTCGAACCCGCCCGCAGGCTTTACGCTACCCTCGACCAACCAGCAGTCTTGGCGTACCCCATAGTGGATGAAGTTAACCGCCCCCAAGAACCGAATCACTTTTACGATCTTGCCGAGGTTTGAATGCCTTCTTGCATGGACAACCATTGCGAGATCACCCGGCTTGCAGTTCATACTGCCTCCTTCACGTCTTGGAGCACAGGCGATCCGCCATACCGCTGCTTTGCATCAGCCATCGAAGCAGCAGGACCAAGCTCCCGCCACTTCACTGCGAACCATTCCTTCTTTACTAGCTTTCCCGAGCGGTCATATTCGTGGAACATCTGACCAGTGGGGATGCGGACGATTTCGAGGGCGATCATGGTGATCTCCTTAGTGCTCAGGTTGACCGGGGACGCTCAAGCCAGCAGCAGCCCACATTCGAGGCGTGATCTCATCTGCGGGGATCGTTGTTCCATCGCTCATCTCCGCATGGGTAATTTCATGCGCCCCGTCATCGGCGGTCGTTCCCACGAAGCCAACAATCTTCAATTCCTCTTGCTTGACCATCACAGTTCCTTCGGTTGGTAAATATTCATTTCTGCCGGTTTGCGAATCGCCACTTGCCCACCGCATTGCGCTCCAAGTGCCCTTCCTTAGCCAGCCGATGCAGGTAGTCGTGGCCGGTCTGCTCCGTCACCTTGAATCGCTGCGCGATGCAGGCTTGAGGGGGCAACTGGTCGTTCTCCGCAAAGAACTCGTGGCAATAGGCCAGCACCTCGGCCATGAGCGCCTGCTTCGCCAGCTTTAGGTAGGTCCCCTTTCCCGGGATGCCCGTTGCGTGCGCCCGGGGCTTCCTGACCTTCGGACCTAGAGCGACCTTGACCTTGACCATGGCTCGATGCTGCGGCGTCGGCAGGCCTCGGAGTTGCGCGGCGATGCGGTTTGCCGCTTGGCATTCGGCGCTGAATTCGCTCATGCTTCACCTACCGTTTCGATGCGGCGCATGACGCTGGCGGAGGCCAGTTCGGCGAAGGACGCGAAGCCAATGGCCGTCTTGCCAGCAGCATTGCCGCCGCGATAGACCAGCTTGCAGCGATCAGGGTCGCCGACAACGGCAGGGCGAGGCGGCTTCAACCCCTTCTTCTCGTACTCGGAATCCGGCGAGCGGTCGCCAGCAAGGCGGCGGGGGTACTCGAATTGGCCGCGACCGGTGTAGGCCTTGTGCGACTCGCAGAAGCGATGTTGCAGGTAGCTCAGTTCCTTGGTTTCGGTGCGGCACACCTTCGGCCACCCACCAAGATCTTCAATCGCTGCATGGATGGCCGGGTCATCGAAGATCACATCGGTGTAAGCACCAACGCTGCTCATCGCTTCCAGGGCCTTACCCCATGCGAGCTGCGCGCGGTCTGTGTGCGTGCCCTGCAAGATGCGGATGATGTCCGCAACCTTCGGCGCGAACTGACCGTGCTCAGGATCGGTCGCATGCGCTGACATGGCCTTCGTCACCTGCTCCATGGAGAACGGCTGGCAGGCTTGCAGCCATACCTGCAGCGTGAAGGTGGACACCGGCTGGCGGTAGTAGGCGAGCGCATCGGTCACGAGCGACACGAGCGCGGGATGGTCAGTGGGATGCACGAGCGGCCTCCTGTTCAGCAAGGAAACGTTCGCCAACGGCACGGTTGGCGGCTTCAAGCGCCTCCTGTGCGTTGGGCTTGGTGGACTTGGCCCCGTGGGGCGGCAGAGCGGCGGCGAGCCATTCGAGCGGCTGCAGCGGCTTTTCACGAAGGCAGTTCCGCAAGGCATCGACAACGGCATCACCACCGTGGCCCTTGCGCAGACCGCCGAGAAACGAGCGAGCGGCTTTGTCGGTGGAGCCCGCGTTGACCAGCAGCGGAACCCCGTAGCCAAAAATGATCTCGTCGGGCGACATCGGCGGCTTGCCGCCAGAACCGTTAGGTTCTGAATAATTGGTAATGGGATTGGGATTGGGAGGGAGCCCACCGCCTTTGTTTGGGGAGCCTGCTGGGGTGCCCAAACTCTCCATGTGGGCTGCCAGCTCATGCCAGCGGTCGGGTGCCAGATTGAGCCTTTCGCCCACAGCGACAGATGCGAATGCGCGGAGCGTGTCGTCTTCACACTTCCCCATATCCGGAACACTGACCACTAGGAAGTACTGGCATCCCTTGAACTTGCGGCGGTGCTCGTAAAGGCGCTGCTGCGGGTTCTTTGTGATGCCGACTTTGATCGCGCCGCCAATGTCGAGTGCGTAGAGAAAGCCAGGCTCGTTGTATTGCTGCTTCTTGTATGGGTTGCCGCCGAGCTTTCCGTTTTCACGGGCACGCTCTGCGATCCCTGCTGCCTTTGAAATCTCAGCCTCACAACGTGCATGCGTCCAGCCTGCATCCGTCAGCGTGAAGAACTCGGTGAGCACGGTTTCGACTGCCTTGCGTTCATCCTTAGCCGTGGCGCGCACCAAGCGGCAGGCTTGAGCGATCTCACAGGGGAGCGCTTGCTCTCGGCTGTAGTACACATCCAGCAGACGGCGATAAGCGCAGTCCTCCTGCCACGACAGATGCGCCGTAGCAGTGAGGTAGTCCCCGATGTGATGCGGGTAGAAGTTCAGATCCCACCCCGCTTGATGGCGTCACGACGGTGCGCGTCAGCCTGGCCCTGCTCGCGCCCAACCACCGGGATACCGTGGCGGACGATGGGCTGCAGGCCCTTGAGACGCACCACCTTGGGGGCGCGCTCGTGCTTGATGCCCGAGGGTGGGAAGACGAAGGGAGGCTGCTGGTGCATGAAGTCGGCGCATTCATCCATGTCTGCCACCATGGCGTCGGTCAACGTATTCGTCATCTTTAGGCTCCTTTTCCGTTACGGAAACTCAACGGCGCTTGAATGGGAGAACCCGGGAGATCCCGGTCTTCCGCATGCGGTAGCGCGCATCCAGCGCAGTGCGCGCCAATTGGGTAGCTGCCTGCTCGACAGTGATGCTGTGCAGTCGGGCATATCGCTTGAGGCTGAGCAACTGGGCTTCCGTCAAGTCAATGGCTTGGGTTTTGTCTCTCGTCACTGCACATTTCCGTTACGCAGCAAGCTCTAAACGGCTGCTGATTTGCTCGGGAAGAGTCACGACTGAAGCGCTCGCATATCGAGGCCGTCGTCTTCAGAATTCATGGCATGCATACGCGCCAACCCCTCCAGGACAAGTTCTCGCAAAAACGCAGACTTCTGCTTTCCGTTGAATTCAGCAGCAGCCTCAGCCATTCGGTCTTCGACCTCGTTCAAGGACAGGTTGATGCGCTTCACGCGGAGATGGGTCGGGTTTGCGTACATGGTCTTTCAAGCTCCCAGGTGGATGAACCCGCTCGCGAGTCGCTCAGCGGGGCAAATAGAAATGGTTGGGTAAGCGCGCATACAGCTGCCTTACTTGGCCTCGCCGGGCTCTTCGCTGCTCAGTGCAGCAAGGACGCCACCAGCAATGACGATTGCGCCAATGAGGGCAAGAGCGGCTTGGAGGTAGAAGCACATATCTCAGTCCTCAGTGGAGAAGCCGTACAGGCCAATGCACGTAGCAACGAGGCCAATGGCGAAGGTCGCGCCAAGCTCGCCAAGTCCGTGCGAGATGAGCGAGACGCCGACGATCAGGAACATGAGCGCAATGAAGTGGTTCATTGCTCACTCGTGTTTGCAGGTGAAGCACCACGCCAGATGCACTTCGGGCTCTACGTGGTATTCAGTGACTTGCATGGGGAGCCAGTCGCTGTGGTCCGTGACCACATGGCTAGTCATCAGTCCGCGCTCAATGAGCTTCTTGACCGTGCGCTTTGCGGGCTGCGGCCAAGGTGTTCCGTCTGGATACTTCTGCCCGATGCGCCAGCCCTGATAGCAAATGAGCCATTCCTGATTGGCCGTGAGCTTGGAGAAGTCGTATGCCATGGCCTACACCCCTTCCTTTGCTTCGGAGCGGGTGCGGCGCTTGGGGGCGGCCAGCTCGGGCCAGATTGCTTGCCAGTCGTCGGGGCGAAGATCGCGACGAGAGATCACACCATTCGTCGCTCGCTCGATGGCCGAAGCTCGCTCAGGCGTGATTGCTCGGTTTCCGCTCGCCATCTGAGACAAGTACGACAAGGGAATACCGAGGGTTTCCGCCAGCGCAGAAGCGTTGCCGCGTTCGTCTTGGATGTAGGTTTTCAGGTCCATATTGCTCTCGCTTTTGCGAAAGTATACGGAGCAATTGCGAAAGTTGCAATCGCTAAAGTGCGTGCATGAGAAAGCCACCAGTCGTAGTCGAGCATCCGCCCGAAGTGGCGCGCCGGCTCTATTGGCTAGAGAGCCTCATAGACGAGAAGTACGAGGGGAAGCCCGCGCTGTTCCAGGAGCGCACAGGCGTTTCCATGTCTCAAGTTGGGCAATGGTTCTCTGGCAATCGCATGCTTCGAGAAAAGGCGCTTGCTCGACTGATCGAAAAGACAGGGAAATCGGAGGGATGGTTTGATCGTCCCATCCCAAAAACCGAACCAGGCAGCCTTGACCAGCCATCTGACGAGCGCCGGCCTACAACCACGATTTCCGACCCGATTGACCTGCGATCCGCCCTCTTCACCGTTGGGGAAGCGATTAAAAAGGCAGATGACGAGACCAGAGGGGATGTTCTAAAGATGCTCGACCTGTTTCTGAGCAGCCCCAAATCCAATGCGGGGCAGCTTCCCCTCATTGTTGATCGCTTACTGGGGGAGTTGAGCTCCAAGCAGGAAGACGACGAGCCGAAGGCCGCATAGGTACAGTGGCCCCATTTCAACTCTACCGCGTCCGGTAGTAATTGTTTCTTAGTGTTTCTAGGTAGTACTATTTCATAACCATCCCATGAATATGGGAGTTGGAGGGCAGCATGACGATTTGGCACTGGCTTGTTCTGATCATCGTGGGCGTCATCCTGTTCGGCGCGATTTGGACAAGCAAGAAAGTTGCAGCGTCAACCACTTCACAATCGCCCGGCTCCAAGCCCATCGCCGCCCCGGGAACTGGCGTAGGCGGATGGCTTGCTCTGCTGGTTTTGGGGCTGGTTTTGCTTGGCCCCTTGAGGGCCGTCACACAGCTCAGTGATGCCCTAAGCGCCACAGAAGTCGCGACACCTCAACTCGTCGCTCACCCGATCTGGGAGAGCTATAAGACTTGGGCGTGGGCAATCGTCATATCCGCAGCCGCCTTGAGCATCTTTACTGGCGCAAGACTTGTCGTCTCCCGTGAGGCCTCGGTAGTCAAGTACGCAATCATTTCTTTATGGATCTGCGGCCCTCTCGCAGCAGTTGCACTTGGCGTTGTGCTGCCTTTTTGGGCGTTCTCCGAGTACATGACCGTCCAAGATTTCATGGCCGACAAGGAGTTGCAGTTGGGCATTCTGGTTTCAGTCGGCGTCACAGTGCTCTGGACGGTTTACCTGACCAACTCCAAGAGAGTGCGTGACACCTACATCCTCAACCGGTCAGCGTGAAGCAGTTGAATCGTCGCCCCCACGCGAAGCAGGGATGCCAAGTCCCTCTCATACGCATCACTGCTCGGCTCTAGTCGGTTGATTAGAGCGGCGATCTGATCAATCGCATCCTCAGGGGTTAGCGCCGCACTCATCGCGGCCATATCTTCAATCGCGCGCTTGATTTGGTCGTGGTTCATCTGGCGCATGGTGCGCCTGAGCGCTGACGCTCGCACCTGATTATTTTTACAGCCTAGGGTTTGCGATACGGCACTTTCGCAAATTACTTTCGCTTTTGCTTGCGTTAAGCTTTCTCATTTGCTACAGTTCATTCACTCGCCCACCAACAGGAGTAGTGAATGTTCCAAGTAATCGACATCCAGACGAAGCAGCCCGTGGGCAAGCCCATGAGCAAGCAGGCAGCTCGTGCCAAGCGCAACCGCCTTGACCTAGCATACGGCGCTGTTCGGTATGTGGTTCGCGAGGTGGCAGCGTGAGCACGCAGCACACGCCAATGGCCCAAGTGTCTGAAGACGCCGTGTTCTTCCTGCGCAAGCAAGCCGATGGCTCGCGCTGGCCTGTTGGCACGAAGCTCTACGCAGAGTCGCCAGTGATCGTCGCAGCGCCCGATCTGCTGGAGGCGCTGCAGGAAGCGGCCCTGTGGGTGGACGGCGACCTCAAAAACAAGGTGCGCGCCGCCATCGCCAAGGCCCAAGGGAGCGCGGCATGACCTACCTCTTCGACTCCCAAGACGAAGCGCCTGTACTCGTGGTCAACGAGCTTTCAGGAGAAGCCTCACTGCATTGCTTTAGAGCGCTGCTGATTGCTTATCAAGCGGGCAATGTGCCTGCTCTGGAGGTGAAGTGATGACTGAGAGGTACACCCCCGGGCCATTGAGTGTCACCAGCCGCAGCGGACGCCAAGCTCGTATCGAAAGCGACCACGTGAGGGCGCAGGGCCACTGGAATGACATCTACGTCGAGTTCAGCGGTTTCTTCGGAAGCTATGGGGCTCAGATGTTTGCTGTGGCCCCCGAGATGCTGGAGGTGATTAACGCGATGCTGGATGACGTTGGTCGTGCCAGCAGCCTGCCCAGTGCTGTTAAGGCCCGCGCGCTGCTCGCAAAGATCGATGGAGATGCATCGTGAACGCCCGCCAAGCCTTTCCTAGCATCGAGCGCATCGACTCTGGCCCGAGCTACCTTGATCGCACTTTCGATGCGGCTGATGCGATGTTCCGGCAGGACTACGACGACGCGCTAACCCGCCATCGTCGCGAGTTCAATGCAATGGAGCTGGGCGACCTGTGCTGCGATGACGCGCTTCTGTCGGCCATTCGATCCGGCGATCCCTCGCTGGTCGGCCATGTACTGCTTGGTATGTACGAAGCCAAGTTGCACCACTTGGCGGCATGGGCAGCGGAAGCGCCATGAGCCGCCCTCTCATTTGGCTCACTGCCATAGCTCTAGCCATAGGCATGAGCTACGACCCTGACGGGCCTACCGAAAGTGATCTTCAGCTTGTTGCTGATGACGTTTTGCAAGCACCACGCGACCAAGCTGTCGCAATGAAGGAGTGACCTCATGAAGCCAGAGGTGAAAGCGAAGTGGATCGCGGCCCTGCGCAGCGGTGAATACGCGCAAGGCCAGAACCGCCACCGCACCAAGGATTCGTTCTGCTGCTTGGGAGTGCTCTGCGACCTCTTTCTAAAAGAAGGGCGCGGCGGCAAGTGGGATGGCACCCTCGCCAGCATCCAATACGACGGCCAACGCTTCGATGTGAGCAAGGACGATGGAAGCTCTTACAGCTTGCCCAAAGCGGTATTAGCGTGGGCAGGCGTGCCCTCTAGGGGTGTGCGGGTCCGCTGCGAAGAAGAGTCGGTCGCGGTTGGCATCGACCTTTTGAACGATGGGGTAGGCGAAATCAGGCCCCGCACGTTCTCCGAGCTCGCCAACATCATCGAGGAGCAGCTGTGAACTTCATCAACTCCCCGTGCGGCGACAACCGCAACGAAGACCCCACTTTCTCTGCTCCTGTAGTCGTGGTGCTTCTTTGCACCTGGACTCTGATCTTGATCGGCGTTGTTGCGCTGGTCGCTCTTCACTTCGGGCGGCTGTGATGAGCAAGACCCATTGGAAGCGCCTGATGAATCCCGATTACATCGGCGCGTACTCCCTGCCAGAAGGCGAAGACCTGACGGTCACCATCGACTACGTGGTCCGAGAGCAGATCACAGGCACGGGCGGCAAGAAAGAAGAATGCACCGTCGCGCATCTGGTGAAGAACAAGCCGTTCATCCTGAACGCGACGAACAGCAAGACCATTGCGAAGCTCTACGGCGTCTACATCGAGGACTGGGCCGGGAAGAAGATCACGCTGTACGCCACCACCACGCGGATGGGCGGCGAGACGGTGGAATGCCTGCGCATCCGCCCGCAAGTGGCTGAGCGGCGCAAGCAGACGATCACCGATGCTCGCCTGGAAGCGGCCTTGAAGCAGATTGAGGCCGGCGCCTACACCTCGGAGAAGTTGCGCGGCGGTTTTGACCTGACGCCAGAGCAGGACGCCAAGCTGGTTGAACTGCTGTCGAACCTCGCCAGCCGCATCGAGCACTCTGAGGTTGCCACAGCATGACGCCATTCAAGTTCCGCGCGTCGGCAATCAGTCGAATCATGACCGAAGCGAAGACCAAGGACGAACCTCTGTCTGTAGGCGCAAAGACCGAAATCGAGAAGATCGCCAAGGAGTTCGTCTACGGATACACCGATGAAGTTTCCAGCAAGTACACCGACAAGGGCTTGCAGGTGGAGGCCCAATCGCTGGAACTGTACAACTCCGTCTTCTTCACCGACTACGTGAAGAACACCGAGCGAAAGACGAACGACTGGGTGACGGGCGAGTGCGACATTTTCACGGGCGACAAGATCATCGACCTGAAGTCGTCGTGGTCGCTCCCCACCTTCCCGGTTACTGCCGCTGCAGGCCGAGACAAGGACTATGAATGGCAGGGCCGCGTGTACATGTGGCTCTGGGATGTTGACCATTTCGAGATCGCCTACTGCATGGTCAGCACTCCACAGGAGTTGATCGGCTACGAGCGAGAGGAAATCCACTACGTGGAGCACATCAATCCTCTGCTGCGCGTCACTCGTGTCCCATACACGCGCGACAGGACGCTTGAAGACCGGATCAAGTTCAAGGTCGAGGCCGCTAATGCCTACCTGGAACAACTCATCAAGCAAATCGCCAACGAACACCAATGAGCCACCCCATGCCCACCCCCAGTATGCAAATCAATCCCCGCCTTGAGGATGAGCGCGCAGCGTTCGAGGCGGATGCAGCCCCCATGGGCTTCGACCTGAAACGCCTTAGTTGCTTGGCACCTGAGCCTTGGAGCGAGTACGCCGACGAATCGACCGGGCACCGCTGGGGCGGCTGGCACGCCCGCGCCACGAGCACACGCGAATCCTGCCCGCTGACCATTGCGCAAATCCACGACTGCGCCAGGGACGCGCAGATCGATTTTTGCATGAACAAGGAATCGAGCTTTGAGGTCGCCTTCGCACGACGCATCGAGAAGGCCCGTGCCGCTCTCAACGGAGCCGATGCAGGGGTGAGCGAGGGGTGGCAAGACATTGCCCGCGCACCAGAAGGCGTGCTGCTTGTCGTCGGCTGGCTCAATCCTGAAGACGCCGAGCGTCCCGAGCGCCACGACTTCGACTACCTGGAAGACGGTGTTTGGCAGAAGCACTCCGAGAACGTCGAGTACTTCCAGATGTGTGCGCCACCCGGAAGCCGGGGCCCGAGCGAACAGGCGCCCTACACGCACTTCATGCGCATCGCTCCCCTTCCCTCCGCTCCAACTCAAGGAGGCTCTCATGGCAAATGAACTCACCACCGTGCGCCGCCTCATCGCGGATGACGCGCACGCACTCACCTTCCAGACCTTCGGCCAGTACCGCACGGCGCTGCTCAAGGCAATCGACGCCCTCCCCCCTGTCGCTGGAGAGGCAGTAACCCAGTCTGCCCCCACTGAAGCGGGAGGGGTGGCAGAGGCCCTGAAATGGACCGCTGCTGCGCTGCAAGCAATCGTGCGCAGGTATGAGGTTGAAGGCGTCATCAGCAGGCTCGACAACGATGAACAAAAGCCGCTGGCCGACGTTCTCGACATGGCCGACGCTGCCCTCTCCACCCTCCCCGCACCATCACCTGAGGCAGTAGCAGGCGCTATCGATGCGCGGGGGCAGGAGGTAACGCTTACCGATACGCAGATCGACGCCTTATTCGATCCCCGCGACGGCATCGCGCAGGGACTTGATGAAATGGCTCGTCGCTTCGCTCGCCGTGTGGAGTTCTTCCTTAAAGCACCCCGAGAGCAATCCCCGGCATCTCCTGACGCAGGAGTGGGCGCAGTGGCAGGGTGGAAGCTGGTGCCGATTGAGCCGACCGACGCGATGGAGCACGCCGGTCAGCAGGAGCGCTTCGCCGACAACACAATCACAGCAGTCTACAAAGCCATGCTCGCCGCCGCCCCTGCATCGGCACCCGAGGCACCAGAGCAGCAGAGGGAGTACCCGCCGATGCCTGCCCCCCATTCCCTAGTGCCAGTTGGGAAATTGGGGGAGCAAAAAGCAGAACCCCGCTTCACCGGAGACCAGATGCATGCCTACGTCGATGCCGACCGCAAAACGCGCCAGCTCGCGGCGTGCAACTTTTGCCTCAACGAAGCGGCAGAGGCCCGCGCCGCCCTCGCATCGCCCGATCTGCGGAGTAAGTTGAACGCCGCCGCAAACTACATCGACACTCTTGGCGGAGACAGCAAAACCTACCGCGCCGCCCTCGCACAGGCAGCACCGGCAACGGGCAAGGTGGGCGCGGTGCGAGGCTATCTCGGTTCAACAGTTGACGGCGGGATCGATGACCATGACGAAAACGGACTTGACCAAGACGATTCGGGCGCTGCGAAAGATGCAGGGACTAACGCAGGCGCAACTGGCGCAGCGAGTGGGTCTGGAGCGAACCAGCATCACCAACATCGAGTTGGGCAAGCAGACGATCAGCGAGCCGGTGTTGAACGCGATTGCGCAGGCACTGGGCTACCAGGTGAAGATTCGATTCGAGAAGCTGTAGCGGCGATCATCCGCGACCTTTCTGAACTTGAAGGCGAGGTTGAGGACGGCCAAGACGCGCTCATATGCACCGTCGGTGATCTTCAAATCATTCTTGAGCGCCACATTGCCGCGCCCGCGCAGCGAGCCACCCCTGCCCCCACTGTGCAGGCAGAGACGGGGGAGGCGGTGGATCGCAGTGACGCAGTGAATCTCGCCAGAAACATGCTCACCGTCCGCAACTGCAAAGGCATCACGTCATACGGGGTCCGCGTTCTGTGCGACGCCGTGATGACCATGGACGCCGCCCTCACTGCCGTTCAGGCAGATAAGGGAGGGGTGTGATGGAAACGAAGCACACGCCAGGCCCTTGGCGCGTTTCCAATGACGCTGGTGATTGGAACGTCTACCCCGATAGCAGCGGCACGTCCTGCTATCAGGCGATCCGCGCAGGGAAGACCATTGTCGGGTTTGCCGTGGCACGCAGTCGCGGCTTCACAGAGCCGGACACGCAGCCAAACGCCAACCTTCTCGCTGCCGCTCCTGAGCTGCTTGCGGCTCTACAACTGGCTGTCCGCCAGAACGGATGCGACATGCTGATGACCGGCGAAGAACTGCGCCAGTGCGAGGCCGCCCTCAAGGCCGCTCAGCCTGACCAAGGGGGTGCACATGGCATCGGCTCTTCTACGGATGGAGGCAACCAGTGACCACCCCAACCACCCCAGATGTGAGGGCCGAGGCATTGGCCGTAGTGGCGTACCTCGTGACCGGCCTTGTACGCGGTGAGCCGAGCATCTGCTTCGAAGACGAGCGCGGCGACTATGGCGACGAGGATCACACGCCGGTCTTTGATGCACTCGTCCGTCTCTCCGACGCCGAATCCGCCCTCAAGGCACGCGACGCGGAGATCGAGCGGCTGAGGGGCGATGCGGAGTGGCGACCAATTGAGTCAGCGCCGAAGGGCCGCAAGCTGATCGTTGGCTACTTCAACAAGCTCGGCAAATGGCGCACCGTCATGGGCCGCTACTACCTGCCGAAGACGCTCGTCAACGAGAACGACAACTTCGATCTCGACGAGGATGATGACGGCTACGCGCCCGAGGGCTGGTACGAAGAGAGCGAGTCCCAAAGCTCGATTCTGCCGACTGACGAGCCGCCCACGCATTGGAAGCCGTTGTCAGAAGCTCCAGGCGCCGCCATCGATCAGGCCCGAGCTACGGGCGGGGAGACGGCAAAGTGAGCGCAATCGACGAATACAACACCAGGCTCAACGCCAACGTCAAAGCCGCACGCGAGCAGATCGCAAAGACCGCCATCGCGAACCCTGGCACACAGCAACTCTGGAACGCTCTGTCGCATGCCATCTCTCAGCGCAAGCACTGGGAGAAAGAGGAAGCCCGACTGCGCGGCGCGTGGGGTGCGTTGATCTCGTCCGCCCCACCCGAATGGCAAAAGCTTGCCCCAAAGGAGCCCTCATGACCACCACCGAAGCCTTCGAGGCGCCCGAAGAGCGCGATCTGGATGACGGCTCCGAATTGCTGGGCGACCCAGACGAGCACGACCATGACGTTTGCGACCGCTGCGGCGGCGACGGCATGGATCCGTGGAACGACTACCTGTTTGAGTGCCCTGAGTGCAATGGAAGGAGCCCGCTGTGAACGACCGCATCGAGTTTTTCGAGGAAAAAGAGCAATCCCCATTCCTCTGGATCGAGTCGGCATTCCAGCCGAACGATGGCGACCTGGTGAGCATCCTCGGCAAGACATGGGAGGTCGTCGGGCGCTCATTCTCCGTGGACTACGCCGACAGAACGCACCGCCAAATGCGCTGCAACGTCATCGTCCGCGCTGCCGCTGCAATAAGGAATCGCGATGGAGGGACGCAGGGATGAGCACGTTGCCGTCAATCCTCGACGCCTGCTGCGGTAGCCGCATGTTCTGGTTCGATCCGCAGAATCAAGGTGTGTTGTTCGGCGATGTGCGCGAGGAATCACACATCCTCTGCGACGGACGTGCGCTGGACATCAAGCCTGACGTGCTAATGGACTTCCGCGCCATGCCGTTCGCCGACAACTCGTTCAAGCTGGTGAGTTTCGACCCGCCGCACTTGCGCAAGGCTGGCAAGTTGAGCTGGCTGGGCCTGAAGTACGGCGTGCTTGGCCAAGACTGGCGCGAGGACATCCGCAAGGGATTCGCCGAGTGCTTCCGGGTGCTGGAGCCCGAGGGCGTCCTGATCTTCAAATGGAACGAAATCCAGATCAAGGTCAGCGAGGTACTTGCACTGACAGAGCACAAGCCATTGTTCGGGCACAAGTCCGGCAAGCGGGCCGACACGCACTGGATCACCTTCATGAAACCACGCCGCGCTGCCGCCCAGATAGGCAGCGAGAAGGGGGAGCGATGAGCGCTCGACGTGTATCCCTAGCACTGTGGGCTGAACGACAGTTCGATCCACCTCCCGCAGACCGGACTTTGCGCCTGTGGGTGCGCTCAGGAAGAATCGTCCCGGCTCCCGTCAAGGTCGGTCGAACCTACTACGTAGACCCCGATGCGCGACATATCTCCGAGATTGCACGGTCGGGCGGGTTGCTTGCCAGATTGCAGGCTGCCTGATGGCCGCAAGACCGCGATCTAAGGCCCGCAGGGAGTGGCCTACCGGACTCAACGAGACGAGGCCGGGCTACTTCATGTGGTTCAACCCGATCACCAAGACCTACGTGAAGATCGGGCGCATCCCGCTCGCGGATGCTCGCATGCAGGCCATGGAGGCCAACCTGTGGGTTGCTGGGCAAGCGGGTAAAGCGCGCCTGCTGGATCGACTGCAACAGAAGGACAAGACTGTCCGTGCGTGGCTTGACGAGTGGTTTGCAACTCTCACGCATGCCGCCAATACGCTGCGCAGCTACAAGTCGAAATGCAAAGCCATCTCGGAAGAGATTGGCGACCACGCACTAGGCAGGCTGACTGTGCAGGACACAGCCAAGGCACTCGACAACATCACCAAGACGCGGGGTGCAAGTACTGCGCGGGCCTGTCGCACAACCTTGATCGAAGCCTTTGGCGCAGCGATCACCAAAGGGCACATGACGACGAACCCCGCTCAGGTGACGAAGACCGAGAAACCGGATGTCAAACGCTTGCGCTTCACAGCCACCACATTTGCCAAGGTGTGGGCCGAACTGCAGAGTGGCCCAACCTGGTTGCGTAGCGCCACGCTGCTCGCGATGATCACCGGCCTGCGCCGGGAAGATGTCGCTTCACTGCAATTCACTGACGTGGTGGACGATCACCTACTAGTCGTGCCAGTGAAGAATCAGGGGAAGGTGAAGATCGCCATCCCTTTGGCGCTGCACTCCCAGGCAATGGGCATGAGCTTGAAGGAGGCCATCGCCGAGTGCCGGCGTACTGGGGTGGTGAGCAAGTACATGGTTCACCAGACAATGCCGAATGGCAACAGCCCTGCGGGCAGCAACATTTCGCTGAACACGATCACAACCAGATTCACGGAGTATGTGAACAAGGCGCTGGGAGAAGGCGAGAATTTGCCCACCTTCCACGAGATGCGCAGCCTGTGCAAACGGAATTACATGGCGCAGGGTGGAGTGGACACCAAGGCGTTGCTTGGGCACATGACGGACGGCTCTGCAGACCTATACGCGAACAACCGAGGAATCGAGTTCACGAAGGTGAAAATTGCCTGAGTTCATACCGAATTCACACCGCATTCCTACCGCACCTAGCATCCATGCGGGCTGCAGGACGGAGCGTGATAGGGCAAAGGTATCTCATCGAAAACAACCTAAGATGTTGATTTAATTGAAGAAAACACCAAAACCACCTGCTGTTTGGGATGGCATAAAGCGGCAACCTGGTCCCAATGAAATCAATCACTTACGCATTGGTTCCTACCGCTAGATTCTGAAGATAGGATGGATCGATGGAAGACGATGAAAAGCTTGTTCGGGCAGCTCTGGAAAATGGCGGCGATCTCGCCTTTGAGCGAGACGTGACGTTTGAGCGTGTGCAATTCCTGCTCGCCGAAATCGATGATCTTCGCAAAGAGAATGAGCGGCTGAGGGCGGTTATCGCTGGCGCCGCTTAACTCTAGCGCTTCGGCCAGAGCGAGTAGTCCTAAGCTGCGCCCTTGACCTTCTCGACGGTGCGCAGACCGCCAAGACCCAGCATACCGAGCAGCAACGGCCACAGCTCCGAAGTCTCGATCACCGGCAGGTCAACGGGATGCCCCAGCGCCTGCGCGACCATGAACAGCACCGGGCCGCCGATGAACTTGAAGCCCACCGCCAAGCCGCAGATCCAGCCCACGAAAGGACGCCACCCCGCCACGAATAGGCGCGTGCTGGCCGCCTCCACCTTGTTGATGTCCGACTGCGCCGTGGCAATCGCCACTTCGGCGTTGATTTGCGCTAGGTCACCCTGTTGAGCCATCTTCATCAGCTCAAGTTTGGCCGCGTCCGCCGCCCCCTTGTCGGGAAGGATCTTGTCCAGCAGTTGGGAAAAAACGGGAAGGAGGGAAAGAAGTGCGCCCATGGTCAGTCCTTGATGTGCTGGAGGTTGGAGGCAATACGACGTGACCAGCCACGTCCGAACGCTCCCCACGTGGGCAGGCTCGTCATGAAATCGAGGCGAATACCGCTGTATTGCGCCGCTGCAGAGAAGCCGTCTAGGCGACCGGCAGCAGCAATGGTCATCGGGCCTATCACGCCATCGTCAGCGACGCCTGCGAGGCGCTGCAGCCACTTCACAGCCTGCTTGGTTCCCGAGTTGACCGCTGCATCGAACACATGGAACCGCAGGGTTTCGGGAAGCTTGTCGGCCTGGATGGCGTCCCAATACTGTTTGCGGTAGATCGCCTTCGCGGTGTCGCGCGGCAGGTTCATCATCGAGCCTTCGTAGCCATTGGCGCGGGCGACATTCTTGGTGACGCCCCACATGGTTTCGCCGCCAGGGTCGGAGGGGCTATTCGCGTAGCCACCCTCATGACCGATGAGCCGGTCAAAAGCCTGATCGAAGTTCATCGGACACCCCCCGTCGCAGCGCGCTTCTCATGCTCAAGGTTCTCAATGCGGAATTTCAGGATGGCAAGCTCACCCTGAATCGTCGCGGCAGTGCCGTTGCCCGCCTTCACCGAGATCTTCAGTTCGGTCATGTCCTCGCCGAGTTGCCCCAGCTTGAAGTACATCGTCGCGAACGAGCAGGCGACGGCGAAGGCCACACCAAGCAGCCACTGCAACGGCAGCTTCATGTCGATGATTCGGGTCGTGCGAGGCAGCTCGCCGGGCTGGGTGTCTTGGCTCATGCCGGGAACCTCGCAGACGCGGTGAAGTGCATGCTGTAGAGGTTCGCCACCGCGACCGCAGCAGCGCTGTTCTGGGCGAAGAAGAAATCCCGCCCAGTCACGATGGAGCCGGCAACGAAATTCGAGCCGGCAGACTCATCCCGAATCGATCCAGTGGCGCCCGTAGATGGGTTGTAGAGGGTGACAGTCGGCGGAATCCGCATCCGCACAGGAAACCGCTCCTGAAATTGGACGCCGGGCGTTGATGCCGCAAGACCCAAGGAAAGGCGCCGGTTCGCAGAAGCTGCGGCTGTGCCAGGCGCAACCCCATCATAGGAGGTGTAGAAGTACCGGAAGCAACGCCTTTCATCTTCGCCAATGTCGATGCGCTCGAATGGCGAAAGCTGCCCTGCCTCAGCCTGGAACGCTCCTTGGTAGGTGATCGTTTGCCCCGCCACCAATGCTCCAGTGACGAACTCAATCGCGATGCCTCGGGCTGCGTTCACTCCAGCGTTGAAGCTGAAGTACTTCGTTTCCACCGTCCCGCTCACAGCCAGGGTTCCAGTCGCTAGCAACGTCTTGGCTGTGAAGTTGTCAGCCACATCGGCAACATAGGCATTCCACGTGACGGTTGTGATGCCTACCGCCGAAATGGGAATCTGCACGTTCACCTGTTTGCCAACCCAGTCATAGGTGCCATCTGAGCCGATCTGCTGGCCGAACAGCGTCGCGGTGTTGGAAACCGCTCCGGTGATCTGCTCGGCGTAGTTGTAGCCAGTCCCAGCCACGCGCTGTACTGTGACGTTTGCCCCCGTGCAGGAGGCATAGAACTGATCCATCGTGTAGGCGATGGCAGCAGCCGCAACGATGGTCTGCGCCGCCCCCGCGTTCACCTGGTCAATCCTCATCGCGCCATTCACGATGCGATTGCGGTATGGCGGGGTGGTCAGCGTTCCGGGGAGCGAAGGGTTCGTTGCCGTGATCAGGCCCACCGACACCAGCGACAGGCCAGAATCGAGCACCCCACTGTCTGGAAGGATCGTGACTGTGGTGGAACTGGAGTAGACCGAGCGCACCACAGTTCCGGTGACGATGCCCCCAGTATTGACGGTCTTTACGCGAGTGCCAGATGGAAACGTCTGCGTCTGATCGCCCGGAACCGTGAAGGTGTTTGCGTTCACGTAGGCCGGCGTGCCGCTGAAAACCACCCACTGATCGTTCGCCGCGAACGCATCATTGATGCCGCTAACGTAGTCGATGGTCCGCATCGTGACCAAATTCACATCTTTGATGACGAACTTGTACGCCTGGCCGCCAATGAGCCACACCGCCCCTTGCGAGTTCAGCCCCAAGGTGTTCAGCGTGATCGGCTGGGAGTTGGCATGCGCTGGAAGGCCGTCCCGGTCGTTGTAGGTTGCTGCCGGCGTACTCGTTCCAGCCAAGTACACCCAGATCGTTCCGCCAGTCAGCGGATCGCCGTTGGCGTCGAACTGCTGTTCGTTGATGATGGGGGCGAGAAATGCCATGCAGGCTCCTGAAATGAAAAAGCCACCCGGAGGTGGCTAGTGGCTAAAATCCGCCCGTGGAATTCACGGACTACATGTTTTGGAAGGTCATCGCCATCCTTGTGGCGGTGGCGGTATTCGAGTTCTGGAAGGGCATCACCGGGCGGAAATAGCCGGTGCAGCCTTGTACGGGATTGCGCTGTTCTGAAAGGCTCGCAGCAGCGAATTGCCTCCCGGCTCAGCCAGCAGACTTGCTGCCTCCTGCGGGTTCAGCAACGAGTTGCCAAGCCTCTCCTGAATCTGCTTGTTTGCAGTTCCATACGGCAGTTGCAACAGTCGCCCCAGCGTGGAACTAGCCGCTGTCGATCCACCGATAGACCGTCCCAACGAACTCTCCAGAAGTTGGTTTTGCGCAAAGTTCTGGAATGTGTCTGACCGCCCGGCCTTGCCAACATTGGCGGCAATCTGACTGGCGTTCAGGTCTGCTTGGATGTTGCGCAGCACCTGAAGCTGAGAAGTGCTCAGTTTTTTGCCAAGCTCACTCCCTTGGTTCTTCAGGATGTTGTTCAGCTTTGCGGCAGAGATGATCGCCCCGCCTTGCGAATCGACCGTTCCAGTCTGGATGCTCTTCAGCACCTCCTCGAGCTTTTCCATCTGGTTGATCGGGATGCTCTCGTCGGCGTACTTCTGAAGGTAGCCCTTCCAGTTCGGCGCCCCCCTCGTCGTCGGGCCAATGGCGTTGGCTGGCATGGAACGCGAGGCCTGGTCAATCGCGTCATCAATGAACCCCTTCACCCCAGACAACTGAGACGACGCATAGCGCAGGTTCCCCGCCTCTCCTTGCAGCTTCCCGCCAAGCACATCGTTGATGTCCTTGCGAATGGCATAGAGCGCTCGGGCGTCGATGGCACCATCTTTCGAGAAGTTGGCAATGCGCGACCTGAACTGCGACAGAGCCTGCTGCGACAACTGACCAGCGTTGTTCGGGTCTGTGATGAGGTCGTCAATGCGCTGAAGAATCCCCTGAGCCGGCACCTTGCCTGCAGCGTTCAAGGCTTCCTCACGCATCGGACCCGTGGCGGCATTCCGTGCCTGCTTGGCAAGATCCAACTTCCCGGTGTTGCCGGCGATCCCCTCCAACGCTGCAGTACGCGCTTGGTTTTGCGCCGTCTGGCGAGCAGCCATTTCCGCCGCGAACGAAGGGCTTGCTCCTTCCATCGAGCGAGTGACTGCCGCAATGCCGGCATCACCACTGGCCGTGGCCGCAGTAGGCGCGGAGCCTGGAACGATCTGCTGAGTCCGTTGCAACGCTGCCCGGGCAGCAGCAGGGTCGGTTGCGAATTCGCGCAGTACATTGCCGACAATGCGCTCCTGGCCGCTCGCGGTGAATGGGCGAAGAAGCGCGCCTGCCGTGTTTGCAACCTTCCCCACTGCCGCCGCCGCTGCTGGCACTGTGGTCAAC
>Ga0247823_10000372_pt1 | contig 38829 bp, 52 predicted proteins | sample 13C_PalmiticAcid_2_FD_192426 | JGI IMG/M metagenome (GOLD analysis project Ga0247823, IMG submission 192426) | Soil microbial communities from agricultural site in Penn Yan, New York, United States - 13C_PalmiticAcid_Day30 | ecosystem: Environmental > Terrestrial > Soil > Agricultural land... | reverse complement strand
ATGAGGCGCAGATTGTTTTGCCTAGTTCGTGGCGGTCGCTCATGCTCCCCTCCCGCCGGCGGATGCGTCGGACGAAAGCCAACTCCTCAACACGCCTTCACGCCTAGCACGCTCCACCAGAAGCTCTTTCCTAAGCTCGCCGTTAAGGCGGTATAGCGTGTCGATATTCTTCTGCATCAGGCAGAATCGGTCGACGTTAAGAGCCTGCACGATCATCATTGCGACGATGGTTAGCACAAGAGTTGTTAGCACACCCACTCCTCTGCGGCGCGGCCGCGGCTTAGTTAGTCACCCAAAAGAAGCTCCATGAGCGTGTGCATCGACAGGTTCCACTCGCTCTCTGTCGTGTCAGCCTCGCCCATAATCTCAACCATTCGGTCGGCGCTATCGCGAAGGGCGGGCTCAAGCCCCTTGTATACGTTCAGCATCTCAGCGAACGTCTCGACGGCTGAACGGTTGACTTGGTAAGCCGCGCTGCGGCGTAGTTCTTTCGTTGCATCTGACATGCTTTTCCCTTTCGCTCACCGCCCACTCGCGGCCACGTCGGCGTCAAACAAACGCAACGCTTCGGCGTCAGAGGCGGTGCGGTCGACTTCGTAGATATACTTACTGCGCGTTTCAGCGCCGTTCGTCAGGCGCCATACGTCCAGGTGGCGAATCCACCACTCCGGCTGCCAGCCTTTGTTGAGCGTGACCAACAGCATCGGCGGCCTCTCCGGCCCGCTCCGCTCTCCACCCACAGGCAGCCCCCCAAAGAGCGCCATCGACTCCGCCTTCCCCTGCGCCGCAATGCAGAACCCTTTTGCCTGAATGGCGATGCCTGCGCGAAGCGGCGTCCCTTCCGGTTCGGTCCAGTAGATGACTACCGACTCGCCGGTTGGGAGGGTGACTTTTTCGGATGAGTGGATCATTTGGGGCTCCCGTGTGTTGGCGGCGGGGAGGGCGTCGATGGAACGCTGGCACAGAATCTTGTACGCCAGTCGGCTTAGTGGAGTTACAGAACCAAACGCTCGGTCAATCGCCGCCTTCACTTCGTCGGCGTAGAGGAGTTTGCGCTCACTTCCCATCGCCCACCTCCTTCGGCTGCGGGAGAAGGGCGGTTACGTCGAACAGCTTGCGAGACTCATTGATTGCTTCTACGGCCGTCGGTCCTTCGCCAAGGCACTCGCCGTCGACATCTAGCACAGCCCAGTACGGTTTATCTGGGACTGAACTAGCCATCGCCTGAACCGTCAGTTGCATTTCTACTAGCCAGCGCCAAAGAACAAGCTCCTCGTGCTTCTCTTTTTCATTCAGCCACTTGTCGTGGTAATTGGCCTTGGCTTGCTCAAGCTCCTCGACTTTGGCGCGGTACTCTTTGATGCGGTTCTCCATCGCCTCGGCTCGGGCGGTCGCGGCGGTGAGTTTCTCTTCCGCATCTTCCAAGAGCATCCTGTTGCGGAGATCGCTCTCCACCGCATCAATTCGTTGTCCCTCCGCCGCTTCGAGCGCGGACTGAAGGCGGGCGATCTCACAGGCGTGGACTTGGTTGAATTGCCAATCGCCCTCCATGTTGACGAAGTACGAACCGCACTCGTAGTCGCCAGATACCCGGATGCGGTTGTCGTCTGCCGGGTAGCGAATCGTGCTGTACGAATTGAACGCCGCCTTGCACTCAGGGCATTGGGTCGGGCACTTACTCTCGCTCATCTTCGCCTCTGGGGGTTGGGCGGGTAGCAAGGTACGTCGCAACGAATATTTCCGGCTTAACCGGATAGAACTCGCCCTTCACGCCACACACGATGTAGTCGCCAACACTCGCTCGCATTGGTCCTTCAAGGGTGAAGATTTCGATGCACTCGCCAGGAGTGCAACTACCGATGCTCTGGCGACCAATAAACTGGCAGCACTCCTTTGTGTTGGTTCCGTCGAAGTGCATGGCCTTGATGGTCACGGGCCTTTTGGTGAATTCCTGCGGCTCGACTCGGCTGAGAATCGTCTGTTGAATCATGCGTGTTCGTTCCTTCATTTCATTATTGGTTGTCATCACAATCCTCTCTCGTGGTCAGCGGTAAGTGGACGGGGCGTCCAGGGCGCGGGGGTTAGGGGTTCTCTCTCGCAAACGCCAACGCAAAACCGCGCGGCGTCTTCTCTCGCTCTCGCTTCCAACTGCTCGACATGAACGCGATGCGCCCCTGCGTCTTGCCGTTGGGCGTTCGTCGCGTTGGCTCCGGCGTCACCGGCTCCAGCACTCGCGGCTTCTTCGCCGTTCCCCAGATGTAGGTTTGCTTCCCCCATGCGTCGCCGTACTCCCACGGCTGGTACTGCCACGCTGGCTTGCCGAGTTCGGGAATCAACTTCTGATGACGGCCAGGCGGGTTCTCTAACGCCCACCAGCCGGTCGCCAACTTGCAGAGCCGAAGGCAAGCGCGCATCACGGCGATGTCCCGTTGGGTTGAGCCGTCAGCGTCCTGTCGAGCCCACCAGCGTGACGCCGGCCGGCAGAAGCAAGTGCATGGCGGAGCGGCCAGGACGCCGTGCGGACGCCAGGGGAAGTCCCAGTGGGACACGTCGGCGCCCACCTTCCACGAGCCGTCTCGTTGCCTCCATTCGCCGGGCGGATGATTCAGGTCGACCATGATGACTTCGTATCGCTTTCGGTACGGGCGCGACCACTCCCCGCTGTAGTCACACAGGCTGAGGATGATCGGGCGGCTCATGCTGGCTCCGGGGAGGGGGGCGGTTACTTTAAGCTCTCAGCGTTCGACACCAACTCGTGCCACTCTGCTTCGCAGCAGACGATAAACACGTTGTTCCAAAACAGGTGGACGACACTAGCCGCCGTCTCCGCCTTACCGTTCTTGTCGCGGCAGACGACATCGAAGTCACCCAGCATCGCTGCGGCATCTAAAAGCCGGTTCGCCAGTTCGGTCGCCTTCATCACTTTCGCTCCTTGTCTCGTTGACGCACTTAGCGGCGGGCTAGGTTCGCAAAATGCTTTTCAGGTCGTTGTAGTAAGGGGTGAGCATCTTGCAATTGAGGTCCGGCAGCACTCGATTGATGCCCTCCTCAAGTTCCTGAACACGACGATGCGACTCACCTGCCGCTTCACTCATTTTCGCCAGCGTTTGCTTTAGTGCTCTCACGCGGTTGACAATCTCGTCACCGTCGCATTCAAGTTCGTCGCACAGTTCGTTTATCACCCAGTCGGCAATGGTTTCGTCTGGTCGCATTTGCTTCTCCAGTTCAGTTATCCTTTGCCGGCATCGGCAGTGCTCCGACTCGGCGTGTGCCCAGAATGGATTGAGCCCAGGGACGTACATGCTGTAGCTGCCGCACTCCCACGAAGTCTGGCCCTCGAATTGAGTCCGCTTCGCGCCGCACTTTGGACATGGTTCACGCATGTCTTCCCCCCTCTCGCTCAAGCTGCTTCAGCACGTCCTCGTGCCCACGCGGATAGAGCCAGCGATCCTGTGCGTAGACAAACCCGCCTGTGTGATTGCTCGTTCCGCTTCTCAGGTCGCCATACTCGGCGGTTGTCCTGAGCAGCCGGATAGCACCGCAGTCGGAGCACCAAAGGTATCCTTGCTGCTGATTGAAGATCGTCGGCCACGCCCGCTTGTGGCGGCAGGTTTTCTTCGCTTCGCTCATCACTCACTCCTCGTGTCGGGGAAATCCTTGCACTTCACTTGAGTCGGTAGCTCGGCCAGTCGCATCGCAGCACCAGCGCACCATGCGCTAGTCGGTCCACGATGTTGGGCGCCATCCGCTTCTCGGCCTCATCCCGGTCGTTGACGTTGAGAGTTAGCAGCGTTGGCTTCATGTCGCGGTAGCGCCGGTCGATGATGCTGAACAGCGTTGCCAACTGAAAACCTTCCTTGACGGAGCCAAGCGGCGGGACGGGATCGCTGATGGCCAACATGGTCGGGTTGGTGTAGGCGTGCATCCAAGACGCCTCCGTCTTCGCTGTGTCGATGTTGTCGCGGGCGCTGGCGAACAACTCCATGCCGTCCGTCCAGTGGACATTGACGCCTTTGGCGGCGGCTGCAAACAGCACGGCGATGGCCAGATGGTCCTTGCCGGTGCCGGGCGGGCCGATGAGGAACAGGCCGGAGCCGGTGGCAATCCGCTCCTCGACGTTCTCGGAGTAGTCGCGGACGTGCTTCAAAACTTCCCGCTGAGCGTCGTGTCCAGCCTCGAAGCCTTCGAGCGTAACGCCGGCGTATCGCTTGCCAACGCGATGCGCCAACAGTTCCGCTCGCCGGGCATTCTCAGCGGCCTTGCGATTGGCTTCCTTGGAGGCGGCAGCAGCCTCGCGTTCGGCCAGCACTTCCGGCGACACCGGCTCGATGTCCAGGCGGGACATGATCGACGCAACGGGGCTGGGAGACCTAGAAGCCGAGGACTCCGCGGCTACCTTGCGCTGCTGTTGGATCATGTCGTTGACCTGGGCCAATATCACTGCGTCGTCCATATTCTCCACCTTTCGCATTCCATGCGGCGCGGTCATCCAACCAGCACTCGCCGTTAAGCCATGTCTCAGGCATCTTCACAAACTCACCACGACCCTCGTGGCTGGCTGCGTACTCAGCAGCGGCATTGATGATCTCGGTCGGCTCGCACTTCTTGGCAGCCTTCTCGAAAGCCGCTCGCGCGCGCCCTTTGGATTTCTTGCGACCAGAGGGAAACGCCTTCCAGAACTCCTCGAATGAATCTAAAGATTCATTCTCAGATACATCTTCATTTTCATTTTCATCTTCAGTGTTTTGCTTGATGTTTGCTTGCCTGTTTGCTTGGCGTTTGCTTGAGTTTTGCTTGCCTGTTTGCTTGCCGCCCTTACGACCAGCCTTAGCCCTTATGTCCCTTAGCTTTGCGTCGTCGATCATTCGCTTGGAGACGATCATTCCATTAACAACTCGCGGTACTCCTGCCTCTAAAAGCTCAGTAAACAGCGACTCAAATTCTTCGACAGAACAGCCGCATCTGCGCGCAATTCCCACTTTTGACGCAAGCAAATCGCAAGCAAAAATTTCACCATAAACAGGGGCGTCATGGGCGACGAACATCATCCGCAGCCACAGCCCTTGAGCGGCTAGCGAGCAACCGCTGATGGCATCGCGCAGCCAGTCACCTGGATAGAGGTGAATCGCCGGTAGCTTTTCCTTCGCCATCTCTCGTTCTCATCTGTTTAGCAAGGTGTGGGGCATCGGGGTCAGTCTCCAGCCGCTTCCATCAGGCGTCTGCCGATCCACTCGATGCACGGAACCGCTACAGCGTTGCCGCACATCCGATATCTTGCTGAGTCGGCCATTTCCTCACCATCCGCTCCAAATCGCGTCCAGTCGTCTGGGAAGCCTTGCAGCCGCTCGCACTCGATTGGCATAAGGCGACGCACGCCGAAGCGGTTAGAGACGATCTGCTGCTCGCTTTGCCCTTTGGCTGCGTGAAGCGTGTGTGCGTATTCTGTTGCTATGCCGCTTTCGTTCTGTCGCCCCCGTTGGTCTGTGAAGCAATAAGCGACTGACTGCTGATGATGGCGAGCCTCAAGCGTGTACGCCGTCTCAGCCGCGTAGCCTTTACCCTGTGGGCCTGTATTCGGGTTCTCCGAAACGGCCCTCTCTTGGATGGCATAGGCGATTGAAGGAACGTGGCCTTGAGCCGGTAGCGTGTGGCAAGGGTCGCCCGGTTCGCAGCGCGACCGGTTTTGCTTGCTGGTCACTTGTCCGGTGTCGAACGGAATCAGCGTGTCGTTGCTGGGGTCCACGCGTCCGCTCGCCGTCTTACAAGCCGTTAAGGCGTGAGCGACCAGCGGAGTACCGCGACCAGTACCGTCCTCGGAGGCGTCGAATCCGTTGGCGGTCAGCGAGTGAGAAACGAGGTTCACGTCGTCCTCCCGTCGTCGTCCGGCGTATCCTCCCCGGCCACTGCTGTCAGCGCCTCGTGTAAGGCAGTCGGCAACTCTCGCCTGCGACTCTCTGCTCGGCGGAGAATTCCACGGCAGGCTTTCGGACTCAAAAAGTATTTCGGCGGCACTTCGCCAGTCACCAAGACATCCGACAATGAACACACGCCGGCGCCGCTGGGGAACTCCGAACCACTGAGCGTCCAGAATGCGGTAGGCGAACCCATACCCCAGCCGCCCCAGGTCCGCGAGGACGGTGGCCCAATCCTCTCCGCCGTTGACGGACAAGATGCCGGGGACGTTTTCTCCCAGAAACCAACGGGGACGTTGTACTCCGAGAATCCTAACGACTTCGCTCCAGAGTCCGCTTCGGCCGTCAGCCATGCCACCACGCTTTCCCGCCACGCTGTTGCCTTGGCAGGGCCATCCTGCGCAGACGAGTTCTGGTCGCTGTCCTCGTCCCACAAAAGCGACTTCTGTGTACTGCGTTTCATCTGGCCAATGTCTCCTGCGAACGCTGTTGCATTTGGCGTCCATTTCTGCGGCGTAGATTCCGGTGAAGCCTGCGCGGGTTAAGCCGAGGTCGAACCCGCCAATGCCGGCAAACAAACTGCCAAACGAGAGCGTCATCATTCCTCCAACTAAAGGTGTGGGGCATCGGGGGCGGGGGGTTAGGTCTTATTGAACCACTCAAAAAACTGCGTGTGTCCGGCTGTGCATCGAAAGCCCCGAGCCTTCAGGTGCTCCAGCAATCTCCGGCCGTCGACAATGTGAATCTCGTCCCAGCACCAGTTGCCGACCCACTCCGCTACGCCAGCGTGCTCGAATACCTTCCGGCCAATGCGGACGCGGTTGGTGATGCAGCCTTCATCGCGAGCCAGGAACTTAAGTCGCGTTTGCGGGCCATCCAACTCCGCCTCGTACTTGTCGATGGCGACGGCATCAAACCACCCCTGGAACATGCCGTTTCGGTAGTCGTTGCAAGCGAGCATAACCCTTAGCGGCTTCGGCGGGGCTTTCTTGGCTTCGCTCATCATTCCTCCAAACCGGGGAACGGCGGGGACTGGCCAACTTGAATAACCAGCCCCCGCCTGCGAAACAATCGCCCCCGTCATCCCCGGTCCAGCGGTTCAGACTCCGCTGGGGGCCGGGCGTGAATTTGGTTAAAGTTCGCTCACGATCACTTCACAGAAGCCCGGAGGCGTCACCTCGCGTCGCTTCACAACCAACCAGTCCACTTGCCGGTCGTCCTCAAAAAACGTCCCCTTGAGCACGTCAACCACGCTCTTGACGTAGTTGTCGATGTCGTAGGCGGTGCGGTCCTTGCGGAACAACTCAATCTGGATGCCGACGCGACCCTGAATCTTGTCGACCGGCCCCATCGTCTCGGCTATCTGCTTGGCACACTCAGTCTTGAACGCTTTGCCGGCGGCGCTTAGGTGCATAACGTGACCGGCGCGGCGGTACATGGTGTTCGTCGATGGGGGGAACGGGAGGGTTAGTCCGTAGCTGCTCATCCTTGCTTCCACTTCCATTCACGAAGTAAGTTCTGGTGGGCATGGGCGCGAGCCGACTTCACCATCCGTCCGGTCCACGTCCAGTTGCCGTCTTGAAACAATTGTCCCGCGGCGTTGCCAATCCACTCCAAGCCCTCGCGCTCGAATTGGGCAGCCACATCATCGGCGGTGCAGATTCCATTGCGGCAGGTGAGCCCGTCGGCGCCGGGCAACTCGCCTCGGGCTACGTCGTGGGCGATCTCGCGGGCGTGGCCTAGTAGGCGTTCCTTGCCCCAGGTGGCCCTTTCCATGCCAATACGCTTCAGCCGCTCGCCCCGATGCCTCGCCTCGATCGCTTGGCGCTCGCTGGCGGCTTGGGCTACTGTCGGCTCGGCGGGGGACACCGAAAATAGGTCGAGTTGGTTCACGCCCACAGCCTCCAGGCGACGGCGAGAATCAAGAACGAAGCCGTCCACCGCCAGCGGTTGCGCGACCTCTCCAGGCGATGTCCGTGGCAAATGAACTCGCTCATGCCAGCACCTCGCTTTCATCCGCGATGCGGTACTGAAAGAGATAGGCGTCTTCGTCGGAGTCTTCGTAGTAGGTCCGAAGAACCGAGACGGCCCGAAACCCGAACCGCTTGAAAAATAATTGGGCGTCGAGATTCCTTTCCCGCACTTCCGTGGTGATCCTAACGCGGCGTTTCTCTGCTAACTTCCCTTGGAGAACGGACATTAATGTCCCGCCGACGCCCATTCCTTGAAACTCGGGGTGAACTGCGAAGTTCAGTAGATGCACGCGAGTTTGGTGCAGCTCGTAAATCATGAAGCCAAGAACCCGTTCGTTGGCCTCGGCGATGAATCCAATACAATTCCGCATTCGCAGGCAGCGGATGAAATCATCCTCAGCCCAAGGGAACTCAAAGACGCCGTGCTCGATGTTGAGCACTTCGGCCATATCCCTGCGGATCATCCACCGACAGTGGTACTTGCTGGTGGCTCGTGAGTATTTGCTGTCCATAGCTTTCCTCTCATCTCTTGCCGCCGCGGGTGGGCGGCGTTACTTTTTCTGCTTGTTGGCGATGTCGGCCAACGCCACCTTCGTCGAAACGGCCAGCAAGATTGCGTGCTCAGCCGGAACGCCGCGATTGATTAGTTGGTGGTACTGACGGGCCGACATCTCAGTGGCTACATCCATCACCCGACGAAACTCTTCAGAGTCGAGAACGTCGGCAACTTGGCCCATTAGTGGTTTTCCGATCTCACCGACTAATGGGACAAACTCAAGCAATTCTTTCAATTCCATCCCATCACCTCTCATTTCGGTTAGTTGCACATTCCAATCCGACGCGAGTAAACGTCCACCGCGTCAGACCAAGTGAACGCCAACTCTGGATTGCGCACCCAGCGGTAAGCGCACTCTCGCGCTCGATCCTCTTGCCCTTGCGGGTAGCGGATGAGGTAGACGTGACAGCCGACCGTGTGGAACAGTTCGCACTGTTCGGTGGGCTGTAGCGGTGTCCTGGTGGCCATGCGATCCTCCTTTCGCGGTTAGTCTTCCTCGTAACAAATCCCACGGTCGTCAGCGTCGCACTCCTCATCACGAACGCCGAGTTCGCCAGCACACATCGGGCAGCTTCGCTCGTGCAGCTTGCCGGTTTCCCAACTCGTGAAATCCCTGCCGCACGCTGCGACGTAAATGTCTCGGTAGTCGTTGACTGGTCCGATCATCGGCGCACCTCGTTAAAGCTGTTGGTCAAACCTCTCACCGCAGCACGGGCACTTCACCCGCACGCTCTTGGGCAGGATGCCGCGGGCGGTGTTCTCGTAAACGGTGATCGCATCTTTCTTCAGGAGCGACTTGATATGTCCCGTGACCGCCTGGGTGGACGCGAAGCCGAAGTGCTCCATAATCTCCCGGCGGGTTGGGCCGACGTGGTTCTCTGCGTAGAAGTTCGCGATGAACTTCACGATGTCTCGCTGGCGTTCGGTTAGGCGTTGGGCGACCATGCGTCTACTTCCTCTTGGGTGATTGCCTCTTCGTCCCGGCCCCTCAGTCGATTGACCGTCCTGCGGCAGTAAAACTTCCGGTCGTGCTTCCACTTCTGGTAAAGCTGGCGACTCACCGGCCAGTCAGGCGTTTCGTGAATCTCCCGATGGCACGCCATACAGACCGCCAGCCAAGCCGCGCGGAAGTAAACGGCGTTCGCTCGGGCGCCACCACTCGCAATCTCATGCGTGTGCCGACTCCGGCGTCTCTCGCAACACTGGCAGGTCGGGAACTCCAGCCGGTAATTCCGTCGCGGTCCATCGGTGTCTCGCTTCTCTTTGCGTTTGGCATCGCTCTGTCGCTTCATCCAGGTACGGCGTTGAAGTGGCTTCTTGCGCTTCATGTCAAAGATCGGCCCCGCCGCCGCTTGTCCGTGGTAGACAACAACGGGGGCGGCGGTCGGGGCGCGACCCTGGGTTTCAAAACACGGGCGCCCCGAAGGGGTCCGTATCCAGCGAGCCAAGTTGCGCACTCGGCGGAACTAACGCTTTGTCGATGTCGGGCGTCTGGTCGTTGCGCTGCCGGATGCGGGCGTCTATCGTCTCGGCCCGCTTCTCCATCACGACGGCGAGCATCTTGGCCATGCGGCCGTTGAATTGGTGCAGGGCTTCCTCTAGCCGCTTTGTCCAGTCGTCTCGCTTCACCTCGACCATCAGCGACGGGCAGCCATGGCAGTACGAGCCGAACAGCCATTCATCCAGGCCGGTTACGATCATGCCGCCGTGGCACTGGTTCTTGTGTTGTTCGGGCAACTTGCCTTCGTAGACCCACTCGATCTGCGTCTTGGGGGCAGGGCACTTCAGCTCTAGGCCGCGACGAGTCAGCAAGCCATCGGGACTAGCGCCCCATTGGCCGTTGTCGTGAACGCAGAAGCCAACTTGCTGCACGTCCTCGCCGATGACGAACGCGAAGAAGTCGCGGGCCTCCGGCTCGAACTCCACCCCGCGCCGCATGTCGGCGGTCATTCCCTCGAACCGCCACGGGTCTGCCGTACCAATAAGCCGCTCTGAAATCAGGTGGGCGGCGTAGCCCTTCCACGCCTCGGACAGCTTTCCCTGCTTCGGCGTGAGGATGTTGTTGAACTCGGAAGCGGTGGCGACGCCGGCTCGGATGTCGAGCCATTCTGGCGTGCCTTGCTCGCACATGTGGACTTTCATTTCGCCGCCCCCTGCTTTTTGGACAAGAGGTCGATAGCGTTCTGGTACTTGCTCGCGGGCAGGTCGGCGATGCGGTCGACCTTGGCCCACTTCAGGAACCGGGCACGGTCAGCGCCGGTGGTGGCGATCCAGTCCTCAATCTGCAACGCCTGGTCGTCGGTGATGGGATTGTCGGCGAGGTTTCCCGCGTCGGTATCCTCATCCGTGACCACGATGTTCAATGCGCCTTGCAAGGCATATCGCTTGGCGTAGCTCAACGCGGCGCCGAACTTCTGCGTCTCGTTCACCCGCATGTCGGGAATCGGGACCGTGAAGGCGTGATCCTCGACGTGCGTTCCAACCCGCAGCCGGCAGTTCATGCGAATCGACTTGTCCACTTGCTCGGTCGAGAACGTGACCGCGATCCCGCACTCAGCGAGAATGGGAGCGGCCACCGCCATCACGTCGTCGTAGGAGGCGTAGGTATACGCCGGTCCCGATACTGGTTTGCGTCCCTTGTGAATCTGCGGGCACTTCCGCTGGAACTCGGAGATAGCGGCGGCGTATACCTCAGCCGCCCGGTCCTTGTCCCACTCGCGCTTCAACTCCATGAGTTGTTGCATCTTGGCCACGTCAAGGTCGGGCTGGTTCGCGGCCTGTTGGATGATGGTCAGCAGCGTGGCGCCATCGTTGTTGGTAGTCGTTAGAGCGGTCGTCATTTCATCCCCTTCAGTGAGTCAATCTGGCACTTGAGGCACGGAGCCTTCACCATCCCGCCACACGTCGAGCATCGAACCATCGCCTTCGGGTCAAGGCTCAACGTGGCAAACATCACCCGCCGCTCGTTGCGGTGCTTGTTCCTGCGGCGCTCTTTGTCGGATTCTGTTTTCATATGTTCACATCCAGCAAAACCACCCCGACAGCCCAACGCTCACGACGAGCACGGCGAGGGATAGGAGGTCGAAGGTCATTGGTGTTGCTCCGCTTCCTGCTTCTCAAAGACTTCGCAGTCCTGGTGGCAGCAGCCGCCGTTGTGTGGCGAGTCACCCTCGGTCCACTTAGAACCGCAGAACTCGCAGGTCTCTTCGATGTCGTAGCTGACCCACGGGGTCTGGATGTCATCGACGTGCCGTCGAATCTGACAGACGATGGTTTCGCACAGCCGCAACTCTTCCTGCGGCGTTCGCGTCTGTCCGCTAATGAAACAAGTTCCAAAATCGCCGGGGCGAAGTGGTTGGACGTTAACGCGGTAGCTCTTGGTCGTGTGCTTACTCATCACTCACTCATGGGGTTAGGGGAGGTTCGTAAATCTGGGCAATGACCTGCAACGCCTTCAGGACATCCCCACGAGATACAACAAGCTCTTTGCCGACTGGCGTTCGCTGAGCGGTAAACTCATGGGCTTTGTCGCAGATGCTGTCTACGATTCGACCATAGAGGTCTGACGCGGACTTGGAGAACTCACTGCTGCGGACGGTGACTTTGCCTATCATCCCTTCCCCTCCACGCTCTCAAGGGCGACCGAGACGGGGTGGTTGTTCTCGTAGTCGATGCGAATGCACGCAACACGATGAGAGCCCGCACCGTTGTTGGCGTAGCTCAGACTCTCGTACTCCTTTTCGCGATACACATTGGTCCACCGGCTCTCCTTCTTCGGCTCGACGGCCTTGAACGAGAAGTAAAACCCTTGCGTGCGCTCACCACCGAGGATGATCGGTTCGCCGTCAATCTCCATGCCGTCCGGCACATCCACCTCAATCTCAATCTTCTGCTTCATCATCACTCTCCTTTGCGGGTTAGGCCGGGGTGGGGCGGTTAGGTCCTCAAGTCCTCGAACATCGCCTTGGCGAACGTCGCATAAGAGTCGGCGATCCACTTCGCCACTTGGTCCGCAAACTGGCACTTATCCAGCGGCACAACCACCGTCACTCGCGGCATCGAGAAGTGAACCGAGTCGCCAACAATCTCCGCGATGCACTCCTCGTCAACGATCAGGTCGGAGAAGAGAATGCGTTGGTTCTTGGCTACCGTTGACACAAACCCGGCTGCGTCTTCGATCACGTCGCAGGTCTGCTCTCGGTCGGCTCGCGTCAGGTCGTGGCCGGCTGAGGTCGGGGTCATATCAACTCCCTCTGCACAATGGCTGGGGCTTCGTCGAACAGCGGGGTGCGGGTTAGCTCGGACTCGATGCGCTTCACGGCGATGTCGAAGTACTTCTCTTCTTTCTCGATGCCGATGAACTTGCGGCCTGTGCGGACGCAGGCTACGCCGGTGGTGCCGGAGCCGGTAAACGGATCGAGTACCCACATCCCGACGGCGGTGGAGGAGATAATCGGGCGCTCGGCCAACGGGACCGGATAGGCGCAGGGGTGGTCGTTGTCGTCACGGTCAAACCCGATTCGCCACACTGATAGGAGCGTATTGAGGTTGTCATTCCAGACAACCGGGCGACCGAATCCTAGAAGGTGCTCTGTTGATGGCGCGTATCGTTTGCAATTCAATGCCATGCTTCCTCCACGGTCCCAAATTACCTCGGAGTAGATAGGCCAGGGGAACATCCTCGCAGGGTGTATCGCCTCGCCGTCGCGATATCGAATCTTGTGATTCACCCACACGAGGCCACGACAGGATCGTCGGCATTCATCAAGCACGTCGCATAGCCACTTCTGGTACTCATCTTCAGGCATGGCGTCGGCGTAGCTGTCGACCGCTTTTGCAATCCACTGATTGACGCCGGTTTTTCGTTGACCGTGCAGGCCACTCGGTTTGTGAGATTTCGGGAGTGTGTTGTACGGCGGAGATGTCACCACCGCATCCACGCTCCCAGCCTCCAGCCCCGGCAGCACATCTAGGCAATCGCCAAGATAGAGCTGCACGCTGCCATCTTTGGTTTGCCATGTTGGTGGCACGGCTGGGCTCATACTTCTCTCCGTGTGACTAAAGAGGCGGCGGGGCTACTTCGCCCACGCGGGGATTAGGTGCGGTTGGTCAGGCGCTGCGAGGATTGATTACACGCCCCTCAACGGCAGACGAAAGAATCGCCTTTGCGCGCCCGGCCCCTTCTTTATTCAAGACAGTGAGCCCAGCTACTCGCAGGCTTGCGGAGATAATGACCTCCAGCTTGCACGCAGCCGCGCGAGTGCGCGTCTTCGCCAACAGGAGCATTGTGGGGGCGACGCCCTTGTCTCGCATTTCAACAGTCAGAGCCGAGTGTCCATAAAACCACTTCTCGTTCTGAAAGCTGCGAAGCCTATTCTGCGGATTCCTCGTTACGCCAACCTTGACCACGCTGTCGCGAAAAGGGTCGCGAATGAGATATACGTGGTACGGAGCGCCTTCGGCGTCTGGGCCCATGATGCCTCCATGCAAATGAGTTGTCGGACGGGCGACACTCGGGCGGCGAGAAGGCCGCAAGAAGTGCCGTCAGAATTGGTGTGACGGCATTGATTATCGGAAGATATTGCCGCGTGTCAATATCACCAGCAAATAAAAAAGCCGACTTTTTTGGCCGGCTTCAAATCCCCTAAATTAACTGGCGCGGCGGCTCGGTTTTGACCGCTTGTCTAAATGGACGCCAACTGGTCGCTCTATCTTTTTGATCGCGTCCAGTGATTTACGCGGGATTGCCAACAGCCGGTCATGGATGCTTTCAGCGACAAGTTGCCCGCTTTTAATAAGTCCATGAACTCGCTGGCGGCTAATACCAAGCTCGGTAGCCGCTTCTGTTACGGTAACGTAGGTTCCGCTCAACATCGGTTCCATGCCCTCATATTAACACGCAGCAATGTCAATGCAAATAGGCTGCCAGCCGGGGGTTGTCACACCAAACGACGGCTTTTTGTGCTGTCGGCCCGGCTGGCAGAGTGGACACTTACTTGACAAAACAAAAACGCCTATACATGGTGAAGACTTCAACTGCCGGAGAGAGGCTTCGCGCGGCGAGGTTTGCCCGCCTCCGTTCGACGCCGCAGCCGCTATAAGCCGTGGAATCGGCTTTCTTTATCCATCCGCGTGGGTATTTACCCCAAAGACGTGGACGTGGTTGTGCAGGTTAAGAATCTGCAATGAACTAGCCACGGATTCGGCGCCGATCCTGTGAACGTGGCCTTCCACGTCGCACATGGGAGAAGGGTGCGCAGATGAGACTCTTGGAATTGCTCTCGGAGTACAAGGCACGGACCCACCCGAAAGAGGGTACAGAGCGGCTTTTCAGGCTGGCCATTCGGCAATTCTCGCTTACGTTACTCAGACATGCCGAAGTCGAGGATCTGACAGAGGATCGAATGGCGCAACATGTTGTACGCCGCCAGACACGAGAGACCTCCGCGGGGACTATTGCGGGCGAACAGAGAAAGCTATACGCTCTGTGGCGGTTCGCCTGTAAGCAGAATTACTTAGACGTTTGGCCTACGTCGCATCCAGTCCGCGTCCCCCATCGAATCCCTCGGGCGTGGACTGTCGAAGAGCTTCGCAAACTCTTCGCATGTACGAAGTATGCTGTGGACGTAGGGAGCGTGGACGGCCAGTTGTGGTGGTCGGCGCTGTTCTCTTGCCTCTGGGACACAGGCGAGCGGATTGCGGCCATGATGGATCTTCGGTGGGATGGCGTTGACCTGGAGGGGTTGACGGTTTTCCTACCGGCAGAAGTCCGCAAGGGCGGCCACACAGATCGGATTTATCCGATTGCAGAGGAGACGGCACAACTGTTGCACAGGCTGCCGCGTGAGTACCGGCCATTCTTTTGGCCTTACGACAACGGCACGCTTTATAACCGTCTCACAAAGATGTTGATGAAAGGAGGATTGCCGGCTGATCGTCGGAGCAAGTTCCATCGCATTCGTCGCTCGACGGCCAGCCACTACGAAGCGGCGGGCGGAAATGCGACCGAACTGCTCGGTCATACATCGCGCACAGTGACGCGCGGCTATCTCGATCCGCGGATTGTTAAAACGGCATCCGCTGTCGATTTGCTGTTCAGGCCCGGCAAGAGTGATGGAAAAACCGACAGTTGAGGAAGTGGCTAATCACATTGCCGCTAACCTTCCGCCCGGTTGGGGCAAGGGTTTCATGCCGGTGTACATAGACGGTAATCAAGTTTGGTTGCGTAGCCCTGGTCGCGAGCGTATCATCCGCATTGACGTAGTAGACTTGCCTCGCGACCAATGGCCATCCATTAAGGAACCGTAGCCATGCGTTCCGCGCTCATCGCCGCTCTCATCCTCACAGCTTCTTCTGCCTCCGCCCAAAACATCTGGCAGATGAACGCGGCCTACCAAGGGCAGATCAACCAGGCGCAGCAGTCGGCGGCCATGCCGTACTACTATGCCCCGGTCTACCGTCCGTACTGCGCGCCGCGCTACGTGGCCCCGATCTCACGCTACGACTACGGCATTAGCCGCTGGTCCACTGAACAGGACCAACTGCGCGAGATGCGTCAAGCCAACTTCACCCTGCGGATGATGGAGTGGGATTTGCAGGATATGGCGAATGAGGCGCGGTTCCGCTAGTTGTCTTCGTAGGTCTGAAGGCCGACGCCGAACAGCGAAGTGAGCCACAGGGCTACGCCACCCGGCACGCCATGCTCCTCGGTGGCGTTCTTGATATCCCGCAGCGAGAGAGGGATCGTCAGATCGCTAGCCATTTGGCCCGGCGTAACCTTATCGCCAGTCGAAGTCTCCCCCGTGGCTAGATTCATCAGCGTGGCTGCAATCGGCGAGAGTTTGTTGCGCAGGAATTGCCCCGCCATGCGTGCCTCGTTCTTCACGAAGTTCGTCTCCCTTGGCTCGCCGCTAATCCACGAGCCGACAGTCTCCTTGACTCCGTGGGCCATGCGCGACGTTACCACCGCCGTTTGGGATAGTCCGCCAAGCGGGTCGAGCCGCGAGTTGCCGACCTTGATCTTTCCGAAGTCAGAGTTAGTTGGATCTTCTTCCAGTTCTGCGCCAGCAGCCATAGCGAGCGCGTAGATCAGCCCAGCGCCTACGAGTGCCTTGCCGTACTCCTGGGCAATCAGCTTTCTGGTCGCCGCGGTGCCACCGTATAGCGGCTGCCCTGCTAGTAGCTGGAACCGGCTTGCTGCGTATCGTGGCGAGAAGAACACCGGCGCCAGTCCGGTCATTGTCGTCTCGAACGTCCCGAAGTCACCACGCCCGGTGGCCACGTTGATAAACTTTGCAATCGCCTTGGCCTCGTCCATCGTTGGCTCGCCGTTGCGACTGAGCGAAGCTGCCATTGCGTCGAATGTGTCGGCGCGTAGCTGGTTGAGGAACACCGTGTAGTTCCGCTCGCTCGCGCTGACGATGGATCGCACACCGGGAAGTTTCTCGACAAGGCGACCAACGAACGCTTCCTCTCGCGCAGACGGCGACCCATCCATGTCAGCCAGGTATAGCTTCGCTCTGGCGTACAGTGGGGCGTTGGGGCGTGCTTGGATTTCCGCCAGTGACTTGCGAGCGTTGAAGTCCGAGAACATTCCCTTGATGCCGGCAGCCGTGGCCTTCGCGGCACGTCCGGGGTTTCCTAGTGCAATGAACGCACCTTGGCGAAACACCGGCGGCAAGTCCATCGTCGTGATGATGCTGCGGGCGGCGTTGAACGGACTCGACACATGACCCCAAATAGTCTGTGGCTTGAGGGCATTGATCTCCGTCCGAATCTTCCGGCGTGCCTTGTCCCGCTCGTACTGCAACCGCTCGATCTCTGGCGACACTGGGCGTGGAGCGCCTTCGGGCAACGAGAAGTTGCCGGCCTGGAGCTTGGCTTGAAGTTCGCCGATGGTCTTCAATAGGCGTGCCTTCTGCGCTGGCTCCGATTGAGAGAGTTGCTTCCGCACGTCGGCCAATTGTTCTTGCAGTGCCTTGGCCGCGGGGTTGCGTGTTTCTGTGCGTGCTACTGGCTCCGGTAGTGTGCCGTTGCGAAGGTGGGCACGCAGGGTTTCTAGCTTTTCCTTGGCTTGGTCCAAGCCGGGTGGGTTGGGATTTGATTCGGCATACTTCTTGCGCAGCGACTCCGCCCTATCCCGAAGTGCTTTCAGTTTTGGGTCGCTAGGCGCTGGTCGCTTAGCTTTACTGGAGTAGTCGCCTTCCTTCAGTCGCCGCTCAAGGTCGACAATTGACTTCTCGACAGCCTTTGTTGCTGCCTCAATCCTCTTCTTCTCATCAAGTGATACCGGCTTGCCCGACTGATACTGTGCGCGCAGGCGATCGCGCTCCAATCGCAGCTTAAGCAACTCTGGTGTTTGGGGTGTTTTGCTGGCGGGAGCGACTGGGTATTCACCAGCGGCCAGCCGACGTTCGTATTCTGCGATCGACTTCTTGACCGCCCGCTCGGCGATTGCCACTCGCTGCTCGTCAGTCAACTCCGGCTTGCCGAAGATATCCTCGAACTGCTTCTTGAGTTCGTCACGCTCGGCGGTTAGTCGCTTTGTTTCTTCGTCGGTCGGCGCGTCCTTCTTGTCCTTGATGCGCTTTTGCTTGCTGTCGATCTGTGCTTGCAAGTCTTTGATCTGATTCCGCAGCCGCGTCTTCATCGTCGAGAGGGCGCTGGCCAACTGCTTGGCCGGGTCGGTGACTTCGTAGCCGCCCTCTTTCTTCGCTTCATTTACCTCCTTGATAAGCCCGCGCTCTTCGTCGCTGGGAGTGCGCCGCTCCATGCCGGTCTTGGCGGGCGCCTTCCCCTCCGACATGTCCTTCAACTTTCCGATCTGCTGAAGTTGCCCCTTCAGGTCACGGAGCCGGACGCTCACCTCATCCTTCGACAGTTGCGTGAAGTCGCCGTATCCGCTGATGGCGTCGATCACCTGGCGTCGCTGCGTCTCGGGGAAGACTTCACGAACGGCCTTCTGCACCTTGTCGATGAGTTGGCGTCTGCCGGTCACGCCTTCCGCCAGGAATTGCTTGGCGAGGTCGCGGGCGTACTTCGTGAGGTCGGTCGGGAGTTTCTTCTTAGCGATCTTCTCCTTCAGCTTCTTGGCCTCGGTTTTGATCTTCTCCCGCTTGGTCTTGGTAGCGGCTGCCTCTTTCTTCTCCTGGTCCGCCAGCTTCTCCTCTGCCTTGGCGTGCTCGTCGACCGCCTGCTTGACCTTCCGCTTTTCGTCGGGGGTTAGCTTCTTGCCTTTTGCTGCGGCAGCTTTGCTTTCGACGGCCAGCGGTCGGTAGTCGCTGCCGACGACATGCTTGCGCTGAGAGAACGCTTGTGACTGGGCGGTTCCCATCTGTCGCATCGCACGGCTGAGCAAGTCGAAATCTTGCTCAATCCGCTCCAGTTCTGCCGCCTTGGTCATCCGTTCCCCTTCGTCGAGCGTGAGGTTGTTCACGTCTTCTGAGAGGCGGGCATAGACTTCGTTGAGGCGGTCGCCATAGACCGCCATGCCAGCGATCTCAATCTGGCTGGGCAGATCCTTCCGTTTCTCCGACAGGTAATCCATGACAATGCCGGCGGCGCGCTCGGGGATTCTCTGGCGAATCGCCTCCTGCTCAGCGACATGGTGCGGCATGTTGGCGCCGGGAGCCGCTGGCTGGTTGATCGCCGGGAGCCCCATCGCCGCGCGGGCCTCGTCCATTGAGGCGTTCTTGGCGGCAAGGTCGGGGGAGACGGGTGCTTGGGAGAGGATGTCTTGTGTAGTTTCACGCAGGTTTGGCGCAGGTTTGGCGCGCGCTTCGCGCACATCCGTTGGCACATCCGCCGCCTGTCCAGCGAGTTCAGGCTGAACTGACCAACCTTCGGCCGGCGTAAACAACCGATCGTAAACAGCGCGAATATCGGGTGGGATGTCGATATTGATGGGCGACTTGGTGATGACGGAGTAAATCTTCCCCAGCCACTCCTTGAACTTATCAAACACTCCCTGGAGGTGCGGGACCGGAGCCTTGCCGTCAGCAAGGTATCGCTCGCCGCCGCGAGCCCACTTCTCTTCTGCCTTGCGATCCCACTTCCCGTTCCTTACCCCCGCCCATCGCTCAACCCTGCGAAGTTCGTCTTCCCATCCAGCCTCCTCTAAGTCCTTGCGGAATAGATGCAACAATTCGTGGGGGATACTGGCTTCTGTTTGTGTTTCAAAGGCGCGGATAATTGCCCGCCCCTCCTGTAGAAACTCAATTTCCGCACGCCGCCCATCAGGGCGCACTCGCCCACTTCTTAGTGGCCCCGCCTCTGCTCTTGTTGTTTTTTCGATTCGCTTAAGTCGCTTCCCAACGTATTCGTCAAGCGTCACAGCCGCGCTTGCGGCCCTTGCCTTAAGCATTGCGATGTCTAGCTCTGCCGCTTCTCGCGACGGTGCGGCGTCGTAGAGTTGCTTGGTAACATCCTCAGCGGACAGGCGGTCGCGGATATCACTCGCCAGCCTCGACCGCTCCTTGGCGGTCGTTGCGATCTGGTCGACGCCAGCCTCCTTGGCGGACTTGCGAGACGGCCACTTGCGGTCAGCGAAGTTCTTCAGTTCATCGAAGAGCGCCGGCTGATTGACGCCATCGTCCTCGATGTTGGCGGACATGCCCGTACCGATGCCGCGGGCGCCGGCCACAACCGCCAGCGTCCACATCACTTCCTTGGGCGTCGGCATCTTCCCATCGCCTACGCCCCAGCCGCGGTCAAGCGCTGCCTGGGCGAATAGCTGGCCTAGTTCCTCAGCCGACTCCCAGCCGAAGCCACTAAGTAGCGGCCCCAGCGACTTACCAGCCACCTTGCCGGAAAGCATGTCAATGAACGTACCGCCCGCGAGCTTGCCGCCAGCGTAGGTCAATGCGCCTTGAATGATGCCGGACGTGAGCGCGTAGGCGTGATCGTTGCTCTTGAGGTAAGCGTCATTCATCCCCCTTGCAGCGACCTGTACGGCCGCTGGGACGCCCGCAGCAGCCAAGGGGAGGTATTCACCTGTCATCTGCACGACAGCGTTAGGGAGCGCCGCAGCGGCCCCCTGCTCGTTGTCCAGGTACGCTTGACGCTGCCCTTCAGCCATCCGCTCACGGCCAATCACATCGGCCATTTCTGAGAGTGGGTCTTCACCGCCAATGGCCGGAGCCATCCGCAGCAACGACTCGGCCACGTTGCTCGCCGCGTTCGCCACGCCAGTCGTCGCCCCGCGCATGATCGGCGCGTTGGCGAGTTGCATGTCCGGGCCAAGGCCAGCTTCAACCGCGGAACGTTCTTCCGCGATCTTCCGGTCGGGAGAACTGCCGGTCCATTTTATGTTGGCGATTTCGCCCGCCAGTTGCGCCTTGCGATAGCGATAGCGCTGCTGGGCTGCCCGCAATTCAGCGAGTCGTTGTTGCTTCAGCGTGGGGTCGGCTTCGTTCTCGTAGGCGGCCTCAAACCCCGGCACGTCGTTATCGGACGGCTCGCCGGTGATGAGTTCCTTTCGGCGATTGAAGGTGAGTTGCTCAAGTTCGGTGGCGTTGGGCGGGAGCTCGCCGATCTGTGCTTCCTGTTCCTTTTGCTGCCACCACTCGGTAGCACGCTGCTCAGCTTCCGGGTCGGTCTGGGCGGTCTGGCGCCACCCTTCCTGGAGTTTGGCCATCTGCGCCTGCCACTCAGGGCTCGACTCGCTGAAGCCATCAACTTCCGAAAGATCGCCGTTGAGGTAGTCGAAGTCTTCGGCTACCGGAGCCTTCGGCTGCGCGGGCATTGCCGACTCAAAGACAGACCAGTCCTCAGTTGGAGGCGGTGATCCTCCCGCCACTGCCGGCCCAGAGGCGGATTCAAATACAGACCAGTCTTCCATCTGTGTACCTATTGCTGCCGGAGTCGCGCGAACATGACTTGCCCGTCAGGCGTGAGGAACGGCGTGCCTTCGGCCCACTCACCGCTCGCTAGTTTTTGCTGCACTTCGGCAACGGAACGGGCAACCGGGAATCCGGTAGAACCGGCAAACTGCATCGGCAGCGGCGCTACTGGAGGAACGTCAGTAAAAGAAGGGCGAGCCTGCGTGAATGGCTTCTTGACCTTACCCTCTCCCGGTGCGGGCATGGCCGCCCATTCTTTCTTAGCCTGTTCCCACTCTTCCATCGCCAGCGAGTGAGCCGCTTTTTTGTTCTCGTACTCCGCAACATTGGCGACATGCTCGGCCTGCGCCTGCAAATAATCACCGTGCGCCTGCTGGCCATGCTTGTAGGTGTCCTGGGCGTTGGTGACGGTCTTCTCTTGGATCTTCTCTTGAGTCTTCCGCTCCGCCTCCCCCTCCTTCTGCTTCATCCCCGCAATCCGAGTTGACTCCGCCTGCATCTTCACGCCCAAGGCCGCGATCTCTTTCGGCTCCATCCCCAGCTTCAGCATCGACTGCACAGCCCCTTGCGGGATGAGTGGCGAGCCATCCACCTGGCTGGTGAAGAACGTCGACTCCAATTGCCCCACCATTTCCGCGTCGCTCTGCTCGGCCTGCTGCGCGGCAATCTGATCGGGCAACCCCCACGTCAGCCCTAGCGGCCCCCACTTCCCTTCCCACGCCGTCTTGGCCTGCTTGAACTGGTCCTCGGATGTGAAGTGCTCGCCGTCGAGCCATGCCTTTTGAATGGCGTCGTGCTCGCTCATCGCTTGCTCTAGCCGCGCGTTCTGCATGTCGCGGGCCATCTGCCCCGCGGTCTGCCGCCCTTGCAACTGGGCCTGGATGTCGCCGCGGAGCGCCGTGTCGGCCAGCCCGTACTCTTGGCGCATCTGACTGTCGGCCAGTCCCGCCATCCGGTTCTGGTCAGACTCGTAGGCACGCAGGCCAAGAGCGTCCTGGTTCGTCGCGTAGTCGAGCGCCTGCGCCCCCTGCTGGTACGCCAGGTTGTCGTAGAAGTGCTGGTCCCGTTGCTCTAGCTGCGCGTTGTACTGCTCGATCGCGCGCAGCCGATCATCTTGGCCTTGGCGATACTGCGCAGCGCCGGCCTCGTTGATCGCCTGTGCGACGAATCCTTGGTCGGGGACGTAGACGTGATTGACGGCCACAGTCGGCTCCTATCGTAGTTGCATCGGCGGACGGTCGTACTGAGGCTGCTGCTGGTAACCCCATTGCTCAGGGAGGCGGCCGTTAATGTCTCGCGCGTACATGGGGCGTCGGCGCCGATATCCCATCGCCTGCATCCCGCCCCCAGTCATGCCACCCGCGCCGCCGAACTGGTATTGCGGACGCATCTGCTGGGAGTACAGCGACATTTGCGGTTGGCTGAACGCCGTGTTCCAACTCCCCGCCTGCTCCATCGGGTTTTGGTGGCTCTGCCCTTGGGCCTGCTGGAGTTGGTGATAGGCGGGGTGTCGCCTATCCATCTGGCCAAGGTTAAACAGCGCCTGATTCTGGTAGTTGGTGGTTTGCGGCGCGGCCGGTGGTCGGTATGCGGGCATTGACGGCGGACGCCCGCCCATGCCTCCGTTGTCGTAGAGCATAATCGTCTCCTTATGAGTTTATCCGGCGATAGTAGGCTGCGTCCTTTGACTCACCAGGCCGGTGCGGGAATGCGTTGGAGTAGTAACTAGGTCCGTAGTTGACCGGGGCATTTCCGTAGGCCGCCGTCTGGGCGAGTTGATTGCCCTGCGAAACCATTTGGTTGGCAGTGCCGTATCCATATACCCCGCCAAGTGACGCCTGGAGTTGAGCGCCGCGCCGAGAGGCGAGTAGCGCGTTCATTGGGCTGCCGATACCGCCACCACCGCCACGCCGCTTCAGCTTCGCCTTGCCGGTCGCCGCCTCCACTGGAGCTTGCCCCGCACCGCTCTTGGCGTGCTCCATCGCAATCTGGTAGTACGGCGCCAAGTCCGGCGCGATGTCGTTGCGGCGCTCGATGAAGGCGTTCGCGTTGTTCGTCAGGTCGATGTCGTAAGCGATCTCGCGGGCGCTCTTCTTCTCGCTCAGGTCTTGTTGGGTGAGTGCGAGGTCACGGTCGTTGCGGGTTTGGAATGCGGGAAGCACGTTGCTGTTGGCGAGGCCGCGCGACGCCAAGTACGCCTTCTGGTTGCTCAACGACTCAGCCGCCCGCTCCTCGTTGAGCTTCGACTGCACGCCTCCCCAGTCGCCTACCTTATCCATCACGCGACCGTAAAGGGCGGTGTTGCTGTCTTTCACTTCGCCGTAGCGGGCGTCGTTGGCCGCGTTGGCTTGGTCGACGGCCGACTTCGCGCTGGCAAGCATCTGGTCGACTAGGGAACTCCCTTGCTGCGTGCCGGCCTGCCCCTGCAACCGTTGCCTCAGCGCCTCGCGCGACTTGTCAGACTTCGACCGCTCCATCATCTGCTGGATCTTCTTCGCCGCCGGATCGCCCCCCGTCGCCTCAATATACGCCATCACCTCCGCGTCGGTCGGGTCACGCCCGGCACGGACGTTGAACTCGCCCTCGAACATCGGGCGCTCGCCCCGCGCCAGCCCACCGCTGGTGTAGCTGCTGCGGTCGGTGAAGCCCTTGTTGCGCGAGGTGTAGCCGTTCTCCGTCCCGGCTGCCGATTGCAGGCGGCGCTTGGCCAGGCGGAATCGTTCGCGTGATTCGTCCTGAAGGCGTTTGATTTGGGCGCTGGTCATGGCTTCTTCCTTGTGAGGGCGGCGAGTAATTTTACGCCGATGTTCGCTATTGTGGGATGGGCGCCCGAAGTCTCATTAAGCCACTCTTGGCGAGCATCGCAGTTGCAAGTCGGCGGCAGCCCGTGCTCTTTCTTGAATTCGATATACCATTCTTTCGTGACGCCGTGGCTGGTTAGGAATGATTCGATGGCGTCGCCAAGGACGCCTGTCCGCTGGTTTAAGGCTGCACGCTCCCGCTGCTCATTGCGATCTTTCAGTTTGGCGTCATACGCACCACTCCTGCGTCGGTGTTCTAGTCTTCGCATTGGAAGTCTTGGGGTTTTTACCACGACACCGTTACGGTCGGTGGCGGATAGAGGTTGGGGAAGTCGCAGGTCCAGAAGGCGTTCGTCGAGCGGACAATCGGACCCGCCGTTCTGGTTGTGCAGTCGCCGCCCGCAAAGCAAGATTCCTCGAAAATGTCTGAGTTTATTTGGAAGGCCGGTCGCACCGTGACTCGTAGGAAGATATCCATTGAGACTTCGATATGAATATTATCTGTCGGGTCTGGTTGAGGAACTTCGACGCGGTAGACGCAACTGCCTTCGACTAGGGGGACTTCGTAATCTCCGTTAATGAACGCGCAGAGGTTCGGGTAGCCTTCGATATGCACGTTCACCGAGTTCGGCAACGTCGTGTCCCAGCACGTACAACACTCTGCTACCGGCTGTCCGCAGACTACCTCCATTACCGCTGAGTCGGTGCAGCCGGAGGAGTCGGTTACCTCCAGAGTGAAGTCGTCGCCATTGGCGTAGGTGACCCCAGTTGGATTCTGGTCTGTGCTGACAAGGACGCCATTCTTGTACCAATTCCACGCAACGATACTTCCGCAGGAACCGGCAATTGATTCGTCGAACAAGTCCAGCGTGCACGGGTCGTCATCGGTCTGTTCGTAAGAGAAACCCGCGACTGGCGATGCTCCTTCTGCTTCGCAGTCGCACCCGCAGCAGCAGTCCTCGCTCATGGCGAGCTTGTCGCTGTCGAACAGCAGCTTGTCGTTGAGAAAACGGAGTTCGCTTGCCATTATGGTGTTGCACACTCCGTTCCTTCGTAGGTAACCGTCACGTCCGCATCGACGGCGCTCACAAAGTTGACTGCATCGAACGTGTACTTAGTGACCTTGAGCGTCAGCGTTAGCGTCGTGCCGCTCGTCGTGATCGTGTGCCCTCCATCTGGGTCTAGGCCCCAAATGACCTTCTGCGGAGACTCAACCCACCGAACCCGCTCGTCACCCTCCGTTCCTGCATTGGTCGAATCGTTGTAGACGACCATGCTCTTAGAGGAGTCGTAGCTTTCCAGCAGTTCCAGCCAATCCTCGGTCGTCTTGCACGTTACCTTTGGCTTGGTCGGGTCGTCGGCGACGTGACCGTGAAGCTGGTTGCGCCCGTCGTCGAATCCCTCAATCTCGTGCCAGAGAATGCCAATCTGGGCGTCGTTCGCTACAGAGTCTTCGCCGGTTGTCGGGTCGACAAGGCCAACGTGGCTGTCGTTGTGAACGTCGGCGATGATCTCAAACTCGTTGCCGCCGTTGCTGAACGTAATGCCCGACCCGCCGACGCCGGTGTTCCACTCGAACGTCCCGGTATCGTTGATGAGGAATTGATAGTCGGAACCGCTGTAGTGAGCGACTTCCGTAAAGTCGACCGCCACGCCGCTTGCAGTCACGTCGATGTAGGTGTGGGGCTTGACGACGATATCGTTCGCCGACATTTCCAGGCCGTCGCCGATGCTGACTGCTATCCCGCTGCCGTCGAACTCCAGCCCGCCGTTGGTGGAAAGCTCGGCGGAGATGACGTTTGAACCGTCAATGTCGATGCCGTCGCCTGCCGTGTACGTCGCTCCGCCGCCGCCTGCGATGGTGACAGTTACTCTGCCGCCGCCAGCATCAGTTGCAACGACTCCCGCGCCAACAAAATCAATCTCATCAAACGACCCCAGCGCAACACCTTCGTCGAGAACAGCGATCGACGTAGACCCCGAGAACGGCGACGTGACCAAATCGGGGTTCATCGGGTCAGTTGGCTTGCCGGCGTAGATGAACCACTCGTCGGCGATGTATCGAGCGTAGAGGGCTTGGTAGGTTGTGTCGCCGTCTTTCGCTGGAGAAGGGCAGCCCTGACCCATCCACGTCCCGTGCATCTGTTCCCACAGAATACGCGAGCCCGGATCGGAAATAAGGACCGTATCAATGATGGGCCTTCCGAGAGTCAGACTGTTGCTGTTGCTAGGTGCAGGCATTTATGACACGCGCCTCCACCCTGCATCGGCACGCTCGCCGATGATTTCCTCGATCAGCCACCGTTCGTTCGACACGTCGGCAATCCGCAGGTACATGTACGCCCCGCGCGTGCGCGGATACTGCCGGTAGTTGAAGTGGCGACCGCTCGAATAGGTCCAAGACGTGCCGGTGAAGTCGGGCGTGCTAGCCGCGATCGCTTTCGTGTACGCCTCTTCCGCCGTGTCGCCGCAGTAGACTTCCCAGTTCACCGACTCGCTGCCGGTGGCGAGCGCCGCAGTCAACGAGACCAACATTCCCTCGCGGTCCTCTCCGCTCAACCGAATCGGACCGAGGAGCAAGTAGCTGTCGATGCTTTCGTTCGATCCGCCTTGCAAGGCAGCATTGTCGAACTGCCGCACGCTACCGCCGCTACCAATCGGCAGGATGGAGGAGCGAACCGAGGTCTGTACGGCGGGAAAGGTGGCGTAGACTTGCGGGGTAATCGGAAGTGCGAGCGGCCAATAGCTATCGGTGGGGATGTGGTAGAAGTAATTCACGTCGTCCCCGCTGTTGGGGTTGATCGTGATATAGATTCCTGACCACATGTTGTCGAAACCGATGCAGGCCACGTCGCCGGCCGCCGGGTTCACCCCGGTCATCTCCACCGGGATCTTATTCTTCGACAACTTCACCAGCTTCGAGTAGTCGCCGGCCGGGATCATGTAGAGGCCGTCGTAGCTCAAAATGAACGTGCTGTTGTCGCCGTTCGCGTCGATGCCCTTGCACCAGCAGTTGTTGTTGAGCGGGCCAATGGAATCGCTCACGCGCCGCGTACCGCTGACGCGCGGGTTGCCGAGGACGGCGTAGATTGATCGCGTCGATCCAACGAGCGAGATATCGTAGTTGTGGTTGAGCGCGGCAATGACGGCATGGCCCAACTGCCCGCCTTCGCTACCGGTGTTCGTCCACGCACCGCCACTAGTCGTGTCGGAGTAATCGTGGTTGGTCGCATCGCCAACCGCCGTCATGTAAATCTGATGGTCCTTGGCGAGCGCGAGGCGATCCTGATGGACCCACACGATTCCGGCGCCAGTCGGGGCGGTTCCGCCGCCAGCATTCGACAGGTCGGCTTCTGATGCGCCCAACACCGTTGCCTGCTTCGTGTTCGCGCCATACGAAGCCTGGTAGATATAACCGTTGTAAGCGACGCAGCTAGCCAAAGAGGAAGCTGGGTTCGTGGCGATGCGTTCCGTCCACGTCACGCCATCGAGCGACGAGTAGGTGCCGCCCGCGTTGCAAAGAAGAACGCCTTCCTTGATCGTCGTGTCGAGGTAGCTGATCTTCGACCAGTGGTAGGGAGCAAAGCCCGTCGATACAAGCTGCTTTAGGACGGGACGGACGCCGCCCCGCGCCCGCCCCGTGCTGGTGTCAATCGGATAGACGTTCAGGCACGCAGCAGTCGTGAACGGCGGTTGCGACTGGATCGCAAACTGCCTGTCAAGCCCCCCCAGCGGGAAGGTAATCGAGAATGGACGGGGCTGCGGCACACTCAAAACTTTAGGGCGATTTCCCCAAAGACCTCATTTTGTTGGAAATTCCATTGACTTGGCGCCTTTTTGCGTCTTAAATGGCGCCTGTTGGTCCGCTTTTCTGCTGACTTTCGTTAAGGATTCTCCGATGAAATGCCGGGGGTTCACGTTGGTCGAGTTGCTAGTTTCGATGGCAATGCTCGCTCTGCTGGCAAGTCTTCTCTTCCCGGCAGTACAGGCTGCCCGCACCGCAGCTCGGGAGGCGGAGTGCCGGCACAATCTCCACCAGTTCGGCGTCGACATGCACGCCCGCGAAGGAAGGGGCGAGCGACTTCCCGTCCTGAACGCTGGTCAGAAGAAACTCCGGTGCCCCGAGTACCAACTGAACGATGGACTCGACTACTCTCAAATCTGCGTCGGCGAACGACGTATCGTCATCACGGAGCGTCTTCAGCTTCCGTCCGAGAAGATCACTGTCATCTGCGATTTGTATGAAGTTCATCACGAACGGAAGTTGGCCTTGTTCCTAGATGGACATGTCGATTACGTCGCAACCGTGAAGCCCGGCTATTAGGCCGTCAGCAGCTTCTTGGTGTACTGAATCCAGGTGCCGGTGATCTGCAACGTGTCGGTGGCGTGAGCGCCCGGCGTTACTTCGATAGTGGCAAAGACCGGCACGCCGGCTGCCGTGCTCGGGATGTCGCCAGTGGCGATGGACGCCGTGACAGTTGACAGAGCCGGTCCAAAGGCAGTCGTATCGTCCTCAACCTTGGCGGTGACGACGGCGGCGCCCGCGTAGAAGTAGGTGTCCAGTGACAAGACGGGGGCGTTGGACGAACCGCTCATTAGGCCAGCCGCCTTGAACGCGATGCCCGCTGAAATGTCGCAATCCGACGGCAGCATAACCTGCGTCACAATCGGGTCGACGTTCGACGTGGCCCACAGCATCCGCAGCGTACTGTCGGTGTCGCCGTTGACGTACTCCAGGGTGGGAGTCGTGTCCGTTGCGAGAACGCCGCCGGAGCCCGTGGTTCCGGCCGTAGCGAGCGCCGCCACGTCGTTGCTGACGACTTCGCGCCATGACGTGAGCGGAATGTAGATGTATCCGTACTGAGTCGTGAGCGTCGCCTCCAGTTCCTTGAGCGAAGCTGACGCCCCAGTGTCAAGGATAACGGCCGACCATGTCGTGCTGGTTAGCGGGAGGAAGATCGCGGCTTGCCCATCGGCCAGAGTGGTAACCATTACGCTGGCTTCGCTGTTGATAACAACAGCCCCGGTTGCGCGCACGATCATCGGAAGGCCGTCGTCGGGCAGAATGTAAGTTCCGGCGCCAACCGTCGCCGTGCCGTAGGCCATGCCTTTCTGCTCAAACGTCCCGCCGCTAGACGGAGCAAGAATCGTGTGATTGCCGCCAGGCCCAAGCGCCTTGCCGTAGTCGGTGAGGAAACGATGTCCAGTGCTCATGGTGACTCCGTAGAGTTAAGAGGTTAGTTCGGTAAAGTCATAGCCGCGGTAGGACGAGACGCGCTGGCGTGAGTAATCAAACTGACGGGAGCCCTTGCTGCGCGCTCCGAATCCCATCGTGTGCGGGGCGTGCGCGGCGCGGTCGTACATCACCGCTTGCCGCAACGCCTCCAGGAATGGGCCGTGCATCTCCATGCTGTCGCGGATGGTTTGGTAAGCCGCGTCGATGTAGCTCGCTAGGAACATGCGCGAGAACGGTGGGCCGCCGTAGGGGTAGACCTTGACGCCGGTTCCATCGAGGAGCGGCGGTGACGCCTCGTAGTCGTACTCAACTACGAAGGCTTGGTTTGGCAACGGGTCGGCGAACTGCAATACCCAGCGGGCATCGTCAGTCGCCGTGGGCGCCACGGGCGTCACCGCTGCCTTGGTTGGCGTACCCTCGCTTCCGTCGCGGTCAGCCCGCATCAGGTCGCCGGGGTGAACAAGTTCAATCGTCCCGCACGCCGATTGATCGCGGCGATAGGTGAGCGCGTTCGACAGCATCCGCTGGAAGTCGCTCGGCAGGTCGTAGGCGTGCTGGATCAAACGGTACGACGTGCCAGCGCTCGCCGTCACCGACGTATCAACCAGCGTTAGTTGGCTGTTACTGTCACGAGTGTTGACCGGATAGCGGCCAGTCCCCACCCACAGATCGCCGGACGCCGCCCAACTAGGCCACGTTCCGGCTGCCAGTGTCGCCACTCCAGCGACAATCGTGACCGTGCCAGTCGAGTAGGGGGCATTCAGCGTCAGCGAGCCGCGCGGCTTGAGGAAGCTCCAGCCGTGGCCCACGCGCTCATCGGGGAACGGCTCGGGGAAGTACGCTTGATACAGCGCCTTCTTGTTGATTCGCGGCCAGAGTGAATTGGTCTGCGCCGGTGTCCAGCTCGCCGCCGTTGGGTTCCAGCCGAGCGCTAGCGCCACCTCCGATTGGAGGTCTGTGTAGCTCACGGCTAGAGAGTTGGCGGTCACTAGGCGACTTTCTCAAGTTTCTTGGCTGGTTTGGCGGCAATCGCCTCGGTCTTTTCGCGGGCGATCATGTCCTCGAAGTCACACACCAGATCGAGCAAGTTGGCGGACGGCAGTGCGCCGGTCGGGTGCATACGTTCCCAGCGATCGCGCTTCGCGAAGTACGCCTTCTGAAACCGTTCGTCTTCCAGCGGAGCCCGCATGGACTTCAGGTAACGCAGATCCATCTCGTTGAATTGGCGATCGCCCACAAACAACTCCTTTACAGCGGCCGGGGGCGGAGAGGGTTCCCCCGGCCGCGCGACAGGGGGGACTTAGTTGTTCACCGCAATGCGGAACGCATCGAGGTGAACGATCGGGTCGGTCGTGCCAGCCGATTGGCAAACCCACGACGGGTACATGATCTCGGCCGCAGCCGGGATGCGGGTCGTGTGCGTCGCGACCTTGACGCCGTTCTTGTAGAACTCGACGCGCTCGCGACGGACGATCCGCACGCCGTAGCGAACGTAGGTGCCGTCGACCAGCGTATCGACCGTGGCGCCTGTCTCAGCCGCCGTGTTGTCAGCCGAAGTCGGCAGGACGACGTTGTTGTCCGTCAGGCTCATAAAGCCTGCATACGAACTCGCCGTGCCGTCCATCACACCCGACGAGATGATGGCCGTATCGACCGCGTGCACGCCGGAGAAAAACTGTGGTCCCGTGGCAATATCCTCAACCTTGAGGCGAACCTCAAAACCAAGAGTATTCGTCGCTGACACTGCTACCGGAAGGCTCAACCACTGAAGATTGCCACCCTGGTTATCAGTCGACGAAGCGCAATCTAGCAGCCACACGCCAATGTTCGGCACGGTCGCGTCGCGTGCGAACGTAGGCGATGATCCTGCTGCACTCAGCGTGTAGTCGCCGGCCGAGCCCGTGTAGTTGTCGTGGAAGTCGATCGTCTTGTCCAAAGCATAGAACGAGATGTCGGAAAGATTCGACTCCCGGTTCGAGTGCTTGAAAATTTCACTGGTCCAACCGCGGGCGTTGGACTCAGTCTGAAGTGCGAAGTTCATCTATTTGCCCTTTCAGGTTAAGTCGCTGAACGCTCAGGGTTAGGCTTGCGGGGTGAGAACGAAGTTGCTGCGACCGCTACGGCACGCCAACTGGAACGGAGCTTCCATCCAGCTAATCAGCATGTTGTGGCTGTCTTCCAGGCGAATGGCGTCCTTCTCGAACTTCATGAACCAGTCGCCGTAGTGGTGGAGTTCCCACGTCGACAGGTCGAGGCCGTAGAAGTAGCCGTCGCCGATGACCGCCGACTCGGTGCCGTTGTCGAGCTTGTCCGGCACCCAGACCCAACTGTTCGACATGAACACGTTGGAGTTGGCCTGCTTGCCGCCACGGTACTTGCCCTGGTCCTCGCCGATGTTGTCGTTCGACACGTAGGCGATGTCCTGGTAGGACTGCCATGTGTCGAAGTCGGAGTAGAACCGGAAGCGTTGATCGCTGCCGACTTCCGTAGCCCGCGCCTTCGCCACGCCGTAGTACGGCTTGAAGCGGCACTTCTGCACGGCCTCAGCGGCGAGCTTGCAGAAGTCAGCCTGCGTGATCTCGGCGTAGCGACCGACGCCATTGCGCTGACCGGCGTTCGCAGCAGTCGAACGGTCGATGCCGCCTACCGCCGAGTAGCTGCCAGGGTTGGCGCCGCGGAAACCGAACGTGTTGGTTGAACTCGGTTCGGGAGTGACCCAATACGGAATCGTCCAGAACAGCGGGTCGGTCGTGTTCGGGTACGTCGGCAGCGTGAACAGCCGGTCGTCGTTGAACTCGAAGAACCGGTCGTACATGTTGACCAAGTGCATGTCGAGGTAGTTGACCACCTCTTGTTTGGACCCGCCGGTGAAGGCCGGCTCCAACTTGTTCACGATGTAATGCGTGTCTTGGAAGGCCATGTTAATGACCCCGTAGGTGGACACGTTGCCGCGGTTCGGCGCATCCGGCGAGTCGATGCTCTTGGTCCGGGTGTTGTTGTAACCCCGGTTCATGTACTCCATGCGGTACTCGACCGCTTTCTTCGTGTCCTTCTTGACGACAGGATTGTCGACAAAGTCCTCGGCAAACGTCGAGAACTGGCGATTGCGCGCCACATCGGTGTACTTCTGCAAATCGACAGACGCGAGGTAGCTTGACACCACGTCTGGAATGGACTGGGGCAGCATTGCTCCAACTCCTTAGCTGGCAGGTTTCTTTTAGCGATTGGGGGAGCGGTTAACCCGCCTCTTGCATGCGCTTCGCTTCTTTCTTGAAAGCGTCGTCAAGCGTTGCAAGGAATGTGTCTTTGGGAGTCGGCGGCTTGATGGCCGGCGGCTTCGCAGGTCCGGCGCCCAGCGTTCGATGCTGTTGGCCAGTGATGGCTTCAAGCTGCTTTTGGGTCGCGTGTTTGGCGATCAGGTCCGGGTTGCCGGCGAAGGCCGCCCGCTTAGCAAGTTCGGCCTTGGAAACTCCTTGGCCTTGTTGCTGGAAGAACTTGTAGGGCGCCCACGCTGCCTTGCGGGCCGGTGAGCCGCGTTCGCCAAGTTCGGGAATATCAAGAGCGTCCAACGCCGCATCGAACTCCGCCTCTTCGGCGAGAATCGCTTCGCGCTGGCGCTCGGTAATCAGCCCCGTCGTCGATTGGGTAACCTTGCTCAGTTCCCCACGAAGCTGTTGGTTTTGTTCCCACATCGCCTTGAGGGCTTTGTGAGTTGGGTCGGTGGCGTCGAAGTCATCGGCGGCAATCGGGAACTCGGCAACGGACTCCGCTTCCGGCTCCGGTTGGTCGCCGAACTCGACGATCATCTCGCGCACTTCTTCGTCGCTGCGCGCGAACTTCAGGACTTGGCGCGGCACGTTCAAGCGAATCGCTTCGCTCAACCACTCCGCACTCACGGGCGCGACGATTGGCTTGGGGCCTTCCTTCGGCGGTTCAATCACCGCCTCGGGTTCGACCGGTTGCTCCTCCGGCTGTTCGACTTCCTCGCCCTCGGCTGATTCCTCCACTTCCTCAACGGGCGGAGCGTCAGCCAGTTCCATCGCGGCGTTGAGCGTCGCCTGGAAGTCATTGGGGGCTTCAGGAGTTTCAGCAGCCGCAGGGGCTTCTGGCGTTTCTACTGACATGGACAATCCTTTGGTTTAGCTGCCCGCATGGTCCCCGTAGCCCGCGTCACGATCGTGGACTCCGAGAATGCGGTGAGCCTCGCGCCGCCCGTTGCGGTCGCGGAATTCGAGTGGCATGATCTCGCCGTTCTTCCCGATGGGATGTTCAGCGGCGATGCCGTTCTGACGGAAAAACTCGTTACGCTCGTGCGCATGTTTCACGTCCGACACAGCAAGGCCGATGCTCTGGCTGTGGACGTTTGATCTCTTCGCTAGAAAGTCTTCTCGCTTCATCAGACGTTCCCATTGCGGTTGTCAGCGGCCGATGCAGCCATCAGTTGCATGGCTTGGTCGCTTGCCCCGCCCCCTCCGCCTTGCGGTCCAGCCGAGCGGTGGAGGTACTCTTTCGGCCCGCCGGGCTTGAGACTTCCCCGTTGTTCCTCGGCAGGACCGCGCGGCGGCGCAGGGCGGTTGAACTTGAAGATGTCCCGAATCTCGGGAGCGTTACGGTAGGCGCTCTGGAGCGCGTAGTATTCGCCGAAGTCAGGCTGCACGCCCTGTTCGGCCATCATCTGCCACACGGGCATACTCTCGTTCCAGAGCATGCGCAGTTCCTCAGCCCGCTGCGACGGCGGCTTGTAGGCCAACGAGTACGGCTCAATGTCGATCTCGTAGTCCTCGAACTCGCCGCGACGCGAGCCGTCAACGCTGGACGGGAACCAGTCGTCAATGACCGAGACTCCCGCGCCAGGAATTTGCAGCGTCATCGGAAGATGCGTCGTCGCATCACGCCACAGCACGCCCGCCAGTTCCACCATGATCTCGCGGACGAATCCCAAGAACTCGGCGTTATCGGCAGCTTCACTCGCGCCTGAGGCGGCGGCGATCATGCCCTCTTGCTTGGCTGTGTCCGCGGACGGACCAAGGCCGAGCTTCTGGTCGAGGTTCCCCGAACGCTTGCCGTACATGTCGAGCAAGTGAACCAGCACGCCAAACGATGCCTGATTTGGCCCGCCGAACTGATGGGGCGTGAGCGCCTGGTTTGAGTTGACGGAGACGATTTGCAGATTCACTGCATCACGAATCCGCATCGCATCGTCTTCGCTGCCCGATGGGGTCGTGAAGACAATCTTCGAGTCCTCCACCTCGTCTTCCGTCTTGCGGTAGATCGTGTTGATGAACTCGTGCTGCTTCCGCAGGTTCTGCGCAGGGCTCGATGGCTTCGTGTTTCCCGGCACGCGCCCGAACGACAGGAAGCTGTAGGGGCCGGTCGACTTGCCTTCCCAGTCAAAGTGGGCCAGTTCCTTGTCGCCGATGATGCGGAACTCGTCATCCACAACGAACGTGTAGATGCAGCGGCGGCTGGGGATATAGAAGTCGGCGAGGTAAATCCAGTCCTCGAACCGGGCCGTCTCGGTGAGATTCGAGGTTGAAATCGACTCCGCCCAATCCTGCGTCTGCGCGGCCATGATCGGCTCGCTGCCACGCTCTTTCAGTTCTGCACGCACCGAGGCGGGGAACTTGTCGTTCTCCACCACCTCCGACAGTCGCACGCGGTATCTGTCGGCGATGAACGAGCACAGGTCGAAGTCGGTCGCCTCCAAATCCCAGCAGAGATGGTCGATTGAGCAATCCACGACGCTCGGTTTTCCCCGACGCGCGAATGGCGCCGCCCCGGCTTCGACGTGCGGGGACTCGATCATCGCGACTTTGGCGATGCCCAAGCCGAAGAATGCCTCCAAGGCACACCGCTGAAGGGGGCGTTCGAGGCGGATTCGCTTCGAGTAGGCGTCGAGCGTGCGGCCAATCTTTTTCGCCCACGCTTTGAGGCTCGGATCGTGGCTCAGGACCAGCGCGCGGGGGCGGTTGGCCGCCATCGAGTAGATTTTCGCCTGCGCGGAGTCCCGCATCAGGTTGACGAGATCAGCGTAATCGTCGCCATCGAGGCCGGGGAAATCGGTCCCGGCGTAGATTTTCAGCGTTTCCGCGCGGAGCTTGCGCAGCGGCGCCGCCAGCCGGTAATTCTCCTGGCTAGCGTTTCGCAAGCGTTCGATTTCTTTGGTCGACAGAGAGTCGGCCATTGCGCGCGGGGCTGTTGCGCAGTTCCTACGAGAACTTTAGACAATGCGTAATGGAAAAGTCAAGCCTACCATCGAGAAAGTCGGCGACGCTGGAACCGCTCGCGCTCTTTGAGCGCCTTGTCACGCCCCAAAAGCGACCGCGGATCGACCTTCGGCTTGGCCTTCACCGCCAGTGGCTTGCGCTCGCGCAGCCCGCGCATCGCCACCGAAGCGGCAATCGCCCGGTCGCCGTGTCCCTCGCCTTTGGCGCTGGAATCGCGGGTATTCACGCTGCGCGGATGAATCCATTTCCCTTTGTCGTCGATCTCGTACTCCCCGCACTCGGCCACGAGCGGGTGGCTGTGGATCGTCACCAAACTCCGCTCCATTGCCGACAGTAGCGGGACCAGCGTTTGGGCCGTCTTCTGCGTGTGATAGCCGGGCCGGTCGGTTTTCTTGACCGTGAACTTGTCATCGCCGCCGCTCGACTCCATGTAGACGTTGGCGTATCCGAGCGCCATCATCTCGTCGGTGTAGGTCGCACCGGCGCCGCCATTCTTTTCCCAGATGAGGAAGGTTTTTCCGCTCGCATTGAGCCAATAGCACACCGCAACCGTCAAGCGGGCGAACTCAATCGGCGAGAGGGAGTTAATGGCCAGTTCGCCGACTTGTTCGTTGTTGAGTCCATCCCAGATAGAGAGCACGGAATTGCTGGAAGCGTCGCCCGAGTTGCCCAGCGCAATGTCGGCCCCCACCACCGGATCGGCTACGTGGATCTTGCCAAACTCGTCGACTCTGCGCCACAGATCGAACTTGTAACCAGCCCCGCGCACCCATGTAAGCTCCTTCACGTTCTGCGGATGTGACCAGTCAAACAGCAGCATCCCTGTGTCGAGCGGCTGCATACACGTCAGCTTCGAGCGATCAATCACCTCGGACGGGAATGGCCGCCCCTTCGAGCCTCCGTAGTCGATGTAGAGTTCTCGCGCGAGCCACAGGTTGTCTTCGCCGTGATCGCGCCACTTATCGTCGCCCCACGGCGTCCGCTCCATGCCGTCGAGAACGTAGTCGTAGCCGGGAATCTCCTCTCCATCGAGCACGAACAGCTTGCCGGCCGATGTCGTGTACCGCCCCTTCCCGTGAACCGGGTTGTCGAAGAAGTGCAGGACCAGATGCGTCGCCTTGCTCTTGCCATGCACGCGGTCGTAGAAGGCGTTGTTCTTGCCGTTGGGAGTCGACCACCAAATCTGGCAATCGGTGGCGTAGATGAGGCCCGCTTCCGCCTCGTAGTCGCTGCCGGCCGGGAAGAACGCCCCTTCGTCCACAAAGAAGACGGTGAAGCGATTACCGCGGCCGATGCCGCTGGTGGCTGAGAACGCCTTGATCGAATTGCCGCTCTTGTCGACCTTGCCGTTCTTTGTTCGCTTCCAAGCGTGACGGCTGGTCGAGCGCCGATACTCCGGTTTCATCCATGTCGGTAATCGCTCCAAGAGAAAGTCGATCTTCGCGCCGAACGAGCCCATGTCATCGGGATCGTCGGCCGTCTCGTCATCTTTCGAGCCGAATCCCAGGTAGGAATACTTGTGGAACGTGAACGACCAGACGAACATGCCGGCCATGATCCACGACGCGCCCTGCTCGCGCGACTTGTCGCCGGTGAAGTGTCGCTTGCCCCAGCCGTCCGCCATCTCGGCGATCACAGTGTCCTGGTGCGGCCAGGTGTTGAAGAGGCGAACTTCCTGTTCGCGGGGCTCGATCAGGTACAGGAAGACGTTGAAGAAAAAGAGCGGGTCTTCCGCGCACGCCTTGAGAATCTGCTTGCGGTAAGCAACGTCAGCGACGCACCGGCGACGGAGGTTGAGCCGAAACTTGCGCTGACGCGCATCATCTTTCGGCACATGCCGGTAATACTTGCACGCGGCGACCAGTGGAGTGATCGAACCGTCGTAACGGACTTTGCGAGATGGCACAGGCCAGGACGGGCTGCGCAGTTCCTAGTGGGAGTCTATGGTGGTAGGGTGGCTTTTGGCAAGGCGATAGCTCTCTTGCTGCATAAGCCCAGCAACTACCGACTTAATCAACTCAGTTAGGTGGGTTTCAAGGTACGGCTCTCTTGCGTCGCCAAAAACCACCGACTCCAAATCGCCCTTTCTTGCAGTGACCTTGAGCTTTGACGCACCATACTCGGGAATTGGGCGAATTGTGATTTCGTCTAGAGTGGTGATCGTCGTTTTCAAACTCATCGGGTTTCCTCCGCCGCAAAAGCAAGTTCTTCCTCAAGCGACTCGATCGACTGCTCCTCACGAGACTTCGGCAATTCGGTTTCATCTTCCGGCTTGCGCTTCGCCGCCAGGATGATCGTATTGATCTTGTCGAGGGTCTTTTCCATCCCCTTCGGGTCCATCCGGCAATAGCGGAATGTGTTGATCGCCGCCTGATTCGGGGGCGGGTTGTCCTCTTCGTACTTCTTCGACAGCGCCACCCGCGCTGCATTCTCGTCATCACCGAACAGGCCGGGGTGAAGAATCACCCACTTGAGGTGTTTCGGCAGGAACGCGATATCGTCAGCGTCGCCCTTTACATCCGGCAGCGTCACCGGCTCGGAATCCCTCATCCGCGCATCCACAAACCGCCAGCAAATCTCCTTCGCCACGGTCTTGTACTTCGTCACATTCCACGTTCGGCTGACCAGAGACTCACGCTCACGCGACATCCACGCCTCAGCCCCAGCCCACAGCCCCCGAGACTCAAACGAGCGCCGCTGGTTCTCGACGTGGGGGTGGGCCTTTAGCGCGTCCTCGGTCGTAAGGTTCTGGGCCTTCAGCCAGAGTTGGAATTCACGCGAAGGGTTGGCGAGCATCCCGTCGACATGGGCCGGAGCATCGGCCTTAGTGATGGCGTTGGGGCCTTTGGGCAATGGGTCAGGCATCACGCTTCCTCCTGGGTGGCGGGCAGTTGATTGTAAGATTCAACGAACACCCGCGTCGTGTCGTAGTCCCAATCGGACGAGTCTTGGATGCGAGAGAAGTACACCATGCCCGGCATCTCTGACTCGCCATACAGCTTGGTGTAGGCACCTTCCTTCGGCAACCACTTCGCCAGCGGGGCCAGAGCAACGGCTGAGAGGGTGCGGAATAGGTGGCGTCTAGTAAGCATCGGCGGGACTCTTGAAGGGGGGTGGGAGGTTTCAAAAGATTCCCGGTGACTAAGTGTCCAAAGTGGGGTGGGGTGACGAGGGGACTAATCCGTTATCGCAGGAGACTCGAAGCCCCCCTCCCGATTCCAAAAATTGCGGCTCTCGCGTATAAGGCTGACCCGCTGCGCTGTGTTTAGTTGCTTGCCACTACGT
>Ga0247823_10000371_pt1 | contig 38853 bp, 65 predicted proteins | sample 13C_PalmiticAcid_2_FD_192426 | JGI IMG/M metagenome (GOLD analysis project Ga0247823, IMG submission 192426) | Soil microbial communities from agricultural site in Penn Yan, New York, United States - 13C_PalmiticAcid_Day30 | ecosystem: Environmental > Terrestrial > Soil > Agricultural land... | reverse complement strand
CCCGCCGCCCGCGATCTCGTCGGGGTCGTAGCCGAATCGCTGGGGGTGTCATGACTGGCAGCGCGCGCGAGTCTCGTCATCGCCCATCTGCGGCGACCTTGCCGCTGGGCCTGGACTCCGACGTCCCCATTGATCCGAACCCTCTGGACCCACATCCGGAGTATCCGACGCCACTGGATCTAGTTGTGCGCCTGACCCGCTCCGAGCGTGAGTCTCGTGTACATGCGTTGATCCGGTTGGCGCAGAACAAGTTCGACCGGGCGATCGATGAGCACGCCTCCGGCAAAGAGGTCGTCGGGTTCTGCTCGCTGGTGTCCGGCGGCAACGACTCCTACACCGTCGCGCATATCTTTCGTGACGTAGCCACCCATCAGGTGCATGCCAACACTCAAACCGGAATCGAGGCGACGCGAGATTTTGTGCGCGCCACCGCGTCGCGGTGGGGCGTGCCGTTGATCGAGCACACCCCGAAACCGGGAGAAGGCTATTTCGACCTGGTGCGGGGCACGGTGATGGCGCGCAGCCGCGCGACGGGAGAGCTGGTGCGGGCATGGCCGGGCGGGTTCCCGGGCCCGGCCGCGCATGGAGTCATGTATCAGCGACTCAAGGAACGTGCGCTGGAGAAGGTTCCGCATCACTTCGGGATCAGCGGATCAAAGCATCACCGCGTGGTGTTCATTGCTGGGCGCCGCCGCTCTGAGTCCAAGACCCGCACCACCATCCCGTACGCCGACGCACGCGGCACCACCCTATGGGTCTCGCCGTTGGCGGTGTGGCACAAGGCCGACCTGATCGCCTACCGACTGATGTTCCCGGACATCCCCGTCAACCCGGTGGCTCAGAAGTTGGGCATGTCCGGGGAGTGCGGGTGCCTGGCGAACGCCACAGCGGGCGAGCCGGACCGTTGGCGCTGCGCATATCCGCACGACCCGTTCATTCAGATGGTCGATCAGGTGGAGGCGGAGATCGCCGACCGCCCCGATATCCCCAAGCATCGCAAGAAATGGGGATGGGGCGGCACAGTGGACGACCCCGACACGGTCGAAGAGATGGCACGCACCTCGTTGTGCTCCACCAACTGCGGTCCTGATCCGCTGTTCGACTCCATGGATCCATTGTTCGAATTCGGCGAGACGGCGGTACCGAGCGAGTGCGGCCCGCAGTACGTACTGCCAGTGGCCGATGCGGATTTCGGAGCAATGTCATGACCGGGGCAAGGGTGGTGGAAGGCGAGCGCGATGGTCTCGGCCGAGATAGAGGTGTACGTCGATGTGTCGAACCTGCAACCGGTCGACCGCTTCGAGTGGGAGCGGTGGTTGCGGCGGGTGAAGATGCCTGCCCCGCTGAAGTATCTGGGTGCCATCGCGGCGCAGTACGGCGACGCGGACGGATCGAACGTGCGGCCGGGCGTGGAGCGTCTGGCGCGGGTGATGTGCATCTCGGAGCGGACCGTGAAGCGGTCCCTGTCGGATCTGCGGGACTGGGGATTTCTCCAGCGGACGAAGCAGGGGAACCGGCACGCGAAGCAGGCGGACGTGTATCGGCTGACGGTGCCGTCGAATCTGATGGATTTGCCGATGCTGGATCCGGACGAGAAGGAGTATCCGCCACCGCAGTCTGGGTGACATCAGTGTCCCCTGGAGTTATCCACAGGCTGGCAAGTCTGGGGGCCGCCCATGTCACCCAGACTTCCACCGGCTCAACCGGTCTGGGGGACATGGATGTCACCTGGACATGTGAAACGCCGATAAGTCTGGGGGCCATCTCAGCAATGTCTGGGGGCCATTTCGAGCGTGTCTATGGGCCATGGGTGTCACCCCACCAACCATTACTTACCAACCACACACCAACCACATGCGCGTCCCCGGCTTTCGACGCAACCTCACCAGCGCCCGCGCGACGCCTGTGGATAAAACCGAATCTCCTCCGAGGTGTGTACGAGCGAGCGGATCCCGCGCCGCGATTCCCGGACCGGTTGAGAAAAGTTCGCTTACCGAACCACCACTCCGAATCCGCACACCTGTCCCAGACCGACCGACCAGCACGGAAAGCCGCGCCAATGACCGAGCAGACCCCAACCGATCGCACCATCACCACCGACACCGGCAGCACGATCAGCCTCACCGACAAGGGCGGGGAGACCATGGTCGTCCTCGACCACCCCGATGCCCCCGAGGGCATGCGGCACTGCGAGGCGGGGCGGGTGATCGAAGGCGGGTTCCAACCGGTGCCGTTCGCGGCGTACGGACTCACGCCCACGGCGCTGCGGGCCATCGCGGATCTGATCGAGGGAGAGCGCCGTGCCTGACCGCGACCCCTGCCCGACCTGCACCGCCACCGCCCTCGCCGAGGCCGTCGAATTCGCGAAGGCACACGGTGTCGAGTCGCCCATCAACCCATCGGATTTCGCGGTCTCTCACCACGATCGCCGCACGGTCGCGAACTACATCGACGGCGATCACGCGGTGTTCGCCGAGATCGACGACTACGGCCACGCCACCTACGGCATCGCGTCGCTGTCCTGGATCCATCACGGCGGCGACGAGGACCGCCTGCCCTGCGTCGACTACTGCGGCGAGTGCCCGCGGTGCGGCCAGAAGCCCTGCCAGTGCGAGCAGTCGGCGGTGCTGCGATGAGTGACCACGTAAAGCCGAAATCCGCGTACCCGACCACCGAGGCGTGGCTCGCCGACCTCGACCACTCGCGGTGCTCCCAGGGCCACGGCGGCACCTGCCGCGAGATCCACTGTGTGTTCTGCGGCAAAGCGCTCCCGGGCGACGGCATGGTGCGGTGCAGGTGCGCGGGCGCCGTCGAGGCTTGGGGTAGTGCGCGATGAGCCTCACTCTGATCGTCTACGGCAAACCTCAGTGTCCCCAGTGCGACACCGTGAAGCGTCACCTCGACCGCCTGAAGGTGTCCTACGCCTACCTCGACGTGACTCGGGACGAGGCGGCCAAAGCGCACGTGCAGTCCCTGGGCTACTCCGGTGTGCCCGTGGTGGTCGCGGGAGACCAGCACCGGCAGGGGTATCGACCGGACTGGCTCAACGAGGTGGCACGACTTCTCCCGGCCGCCGGGATCGAGGAGTGCGAACCAGCGGCGGCCGTCGAGATGCTGCCCGAGGACGGTGCGGCATGAGCCCTGACCGCTACGGAGAGCGTGACCCCGACGTCTGCCCGTACGGGTGCACCAAAGGCTGGCTGTCCTCGCGCGATGCCGACGTGATGCGTGCCTGCCCGAAGCATCGCCCACCGCAACCCGGCACGGGCCTGGGCCACCTCGCCCCCAAGAGCGAAGACGAAGACCGAGAGGGAAGCCAGTGACCGAATATCGAAAACTCCGCGTGGGTGATGACCCGTTCGGCGCCCTGACCAACGAGCAGATGTCCGAGGCTCTCGCGATCACGGACGCGATGGCTCGTCAGCAGGTGCTGAACGGGGACGGATTCCCGATCGCGGTCGATGAGTTCTATGAGGGCACGGCGGCATTGCGCCGCCAGATGGTGAAGAACCGGCAGGCCGCCGAGTGGTCGGACTACCGCAAGGACTACGGCGTATCCGAATCGGCCATGAGCGAGGCACACAGGGCATTCATCGCAGGATGGGAAGCCGCTCTCGGCAAGAGCTACGAGGGCGGGCCGCTGCGATGAGTGAACTCGTCCTCCCGCCCCTGCCCTGCGATCACGACCCCGAGGGATTCGTCGAGGCCGGCCAGTTGTTCGGCGGCGCGTTCTGCTCGGTGGTCACCTGCCGCGCCTGCGTGGCCGCCAGTCAGGCGCACGTCACCGCGGTTACCCGGGGACTGCCCGCGTCGGATCTGATCCCGTTCGGAGGCAGTCGATGACCGACACCTTCGCCCACATCACCGAGCTGGCGAGCGTCCTGTCCGCCCGCAACGGTGACGGCCGGGCCGAGATGACCGCCCAGATGCTCAAGCTCTCCGAGGAGGTGGGCGAGGTCGCGCAGGCCTGGATCGGCTACATCGGCCAGAACCCCCGCAAGGGCGTGACCCACACGCTCGAGGACGTCATGTCCGAACTCGCGGACGTGGCGATCACCGCGCTGGTCGGCATCGCCCGACTCGACCGCGACCCCGAGCGGGTGCTGGGCGAGAAGGTCGCCGTGATGGCGCAGCGCTACGCGGAACTGGACACAGCCTTGGCAACGGATATCGCGCGCGGCGACACGATCCTGTCACCGCGCGCGTACTGGGAACTCGAGCACGACTGGGCGGCCAAGCATCTCGGATTCCCGCCGCACTGCCCTCCGCGTGATCCCTGGACCGCATTCGATGGAAGCCGATGGATCTACGACCACGACCGGGAGGTGTGGATTCGTAGCCTCGTCGGGGAACCGGAGTCGCCGCGAGAGAAGGCCCTCGCCGACGTAGCCGCCTGCACCGCGCACCTACACATGCCCGACGGGGTGGTCATCCAGAACATCGTCGACGCGGCCGTGAAGACGGCACGGACCTACGTCGAAAACGAGCAGGGCCGCGAAGCGTTCGCGCGCGAGCACCTGATCGCCGCTGCGGACCTGATGGCGTACGCCGCTGAGCGGATGGGCGCGGACCGATGAGCGACATCGAACCTCAGCCGGTGATCGAACTCGTCGAGCGGTTCGTGCGTAGGGAAGCCGATACCGCGCGACAGTACGACTACCCCCCGTTCAGCGAGGACACGGTCTGGGATCTGCACGCCCTCGCCCGCGAGGTGTACGCGCTCGGCGTGAAAGACGGTGCGACCCAAGAGCGTCAGCGCGACCAGGGTCAGCGGGCGCGGGAGCGCGCCAATGCTCGCGCCGAGGCGGTGAAGCCCAATGCCTGAGATGCAGACGGAACCCACCATTCCCGTCCGCTGCCGCTGTGGCCACCGCCGCGCAACCCACCGCGGTCCGGCCGGGCCGAACGGCGAGAGAGGTGAGTGCATGGGCCGCGACGAGAACGACCAGCGATGCATCTGCACCGTGTTCACGCTGGCCGGTCACATGGACGAGTTGATCGAGGCATCCTCGCTCGGCACCCCGGCGGCGAAGCGGCTGCGCGAGTCGGTACCCGCCGAGGTGGGCAAGGCGATCGTCCAGCGCGCCGCCGAACTCCGTGCCGACGGGGTGGTGTACATCGGCCCGGCGGACAGTCCGGCGATACCCGGCCACATCCCGCCCGGGTTCGAACCGGTCGGCGTCATCCATCCGGCCCCGCCCGCCGACGAGCCGCCCCCCGAGTGCGTGTACTGCGCCCGGGTAGCGACCCGCCGTGCGGGCGACGCGGTGCTCTGCATGAAGTGCGTGGACCTGTTGCGCGCCGACCAGCCACGCGCTCTGCGCCGCGCAGCCGGATACCTCGGGCAGCGCGCGGTCCCGCTCGAGGAGGCCGACCGTGGCTGAGGATCGCTGTCCGGTAACCGAGCTGATCCGGCCCCAGTGCGCGCACTGTCAGGGCAAGGATCTGCCGAAACCTGAACCGCTGCACTGGTTCCCGGCCCAGTACGCGGGGTTTTGCGCGCAGTGCGGCAAGACCATCGACCGCGGCGACAAGATCGCCCGCACCGAGTACGGCGACTACATCTGCAAGAGGAGACACGGATGAGCGAGCAGGCCAATCCGCGGTGCCAGATCACGACGGTCGATCCAGTGGGCCGCCCGCCCACCTCCTGTGTCTGGTGCGAACTCCCGGCCGGTCACCTCGGTATGCACTACGCGAGCAGGAGCGACGGCGGCGCCCTCAAGTGGCCTGCGAGCAATTCACCCGGCGTCTGGCTGGTCACCTACAACTCCGAAGGTGGTGACCACGTGATCCCGTTCCCGACCGAGGTCGAGGCGCTGCGTTTCGTCAACGGCGAGACCCATCACCGCGCGTGGTTCGTGCCCTTCGGCGTGAACCTGCACGATGTGATCTTCGGCCGGACCGAGGTCATCGCCCACGATCTCAAGGTGGCGCGCGATGGCCGCTGAGACCTACTCCGATCGCGCGATGATCGGCGCCGACCGCAAGCCTGTCCGAATCCAACTGCGCCGCATCGCCGGATGGCGCAAACCCGAGGGCGCGATCGTTGTGGCGCGACCCAGTCGATGGGGCAATCCGTTTCGCATCCACCAGGGGCACACGCTCATCGGCCCGCCGTGGTCCGTCGCTCGTGAGACCTGGACCCACATCCCCGCCGATCGGGCGACCGCTGCGTACGTGACACGGAGCACCGGGGCGACCGTTGCCGAGGCGGTCGCACAGTTCCGCAGCCTGATGGAGATTCGTCTGCGCGAGGAGTCCGACCGACTCTGCGAGTGGCTGGCGCCGTTGGCAGATCGGGACCTGTGTTGCTGGTGTCCGCTCGATCGCGCGTGCCACGCCGACGTCCTGCTGGAGATCGCCAACACCCCCAAGGAGGGCTGACCCATGGCCGATGTCGAGACCCGAGAGAGCTACCTCGAATTCATCAACCGCTACGCGAATCGGATGATCGCCGAGGCGGCGGAAGCACGGAAACCGCACCCTCGATTCAGCGAGCGCTATCGGGCGGCTGATGACGCGTGGCGAGAGCTGCACCCCGACAGCGAGTTCGGCCACGAGTTCAGGTCGCTGCCGAAGCGGATGCCGACCCGTCAATCCCTCGCCCGCGAGATCGCCGCCGGGATCCGGGAGATGGGGACCGCCACCCTCGCCGCGGCACGCGAGTTCTTCACCGGAGGTGCCCGGTGATCGATGTAGAGATCGTCATCGAAACGCCGGGCGGCGTCGAGCATCTGACCACCTTGACCGGCGCGCGTCCCGAGGTCGGCACCTACTGGTCGGAGACCAAGCCCTACCTCGCGGGCCGGATCCTGCTGGGCGACTGCACCCAGCTCGCCCCGCTCGCCAGTGTGTTCCATGCCCGCACCATCTGGGCGGTGCTCAGCGGCACCTACGTGCGGGTCCACGGGTTCGAGCACGCGCCGGGCAGTGGCGGGCAGGTGTTCGTCGATCAGTCCACTCAGGCCGACCTGCTGATCCCCGGCGGCGGGCACGTGGTGGTGTCGCTCGTCGAGCCCTCCCCGCCCACGCCGGTGAGCCAGTGGTGGCAGGCCGAGCTGGAGCGCGTGCGCCGCGACCGAGAGGCGATGCGGGACATGGCCCGAACCATCGACCACTTCCTCACCCATCCCGAAGGAGGCACCCGGTGAACCTGCTCCTCGAAGGCGTGGTCGGCTCAACCGCCTACGGCCTCAACACGCCCACCTCCGATATCGACTACACCGGGATATACGTCGAGCCCACCGAGATCCTGCTCGGGCTGCACCCGCCCTCGCGTGAGCGCGCCACGAAGAAGGGCCGCAACGGTGCCGACGCGACCTACCACGAGATCGGCAAGGCGCTGAGTCTGATGCTGTCGTGCAACCCGACCGCATCGGAGGTGCTGTGGCTCGACGAGTGGACCCACGCCAGTGACGAGGGACTCGAACTCGTGTCGCTGCGTGAGTGTTTCCTGTCCGCCCACCGTGTCCGCAACGCGTTCTTCGGCTACGCGGTGTCCCAGTTCCATCGACTGATCGAGCGCGGCCGGTTCCAGGGCAGCCTGGAGACCCGCCGCGAGAAGCACGCCCGCCACACAATGCGCGTGCTGTGGCAGGGGTACGAGCTGTACACGACGGGCGAGTTGCCCATCCGCGCGCCGGACCCCGCCCCGTTCTTCGCATTCGGTGAGCAGGTGCTCGCCGACCCCGAGGCGAAGTGCGCGAAGCGGCTGATCGAGGAGTACGAAGCCAAGTTCAACGGCGCGGTGACCGCGCTACCCGACGAACCGCACGAGGTGCCGATCGAGGACTTCCTCCTGCGCGTGCGCCGTGCCCACCTCGATGTCGTCGGAGAGCCGCGATGATCGAGCACCTCGGCCCGGCTCAGCGGGCGGCCAGGGAGATCCTGATCACCCGGCTCGCCGAGCTACACCCCTGGGATGTGCCGACCGATCCGTTCGCGGATCAAGGCTGGCACCCGTACGGCGAGATCTCGAACGCGCGCGCGATCCCCCGGGACCGGTGTCGGGAGGTAGCGCACCCGACGCTCGCTCCGATCCTCGATGAGTCCGACGGCGCGGTGCTCGACCACGCCATCCGGGCGGCCACGCAGGCACCGCGGATGCGTGTGTGGGACGCGGAGTTCCGGTGCACGTGGGACAGCGCCGCGCGCGGGGAGCGGTTCTATTTCCCCGTCATTGACCCACGGTTCAAGATCCCGATCGGAGTGTCCTGATGACCAATCCGGAGCAATCTGTCATCGACGCGATCGACGGCCTCGAGCGCGACGAGATCGGCGAACTGGTCGACTGGCAACTGGAGCAGGGCAGGCGAAGTGGTGAGTACCTGCCCCCGACGTCCGGTGGCCTACATGGGCTGTTCGGCCGGTGGAGCCGCGAGCCCGCGCCCCTGTGGCAGGTGACGGTCGGCGCGTCCACACCACCGCCGGTCCCCACCGCACGGTGGCGGACCTGGGATGAGAACTACAACCTGATCGCCGACGACGCCGAGCGGCCGACCGCGCTCACCGATGGTCATCACGTCACGGTGGATCATCCGAGCGGATTCCGGCAGAGCTGGCGAGTCAGCGCCGGGGATCTGGTCAGCGAGATCGAGTACCTGTACCCGATCCGTACGATGTCGAATCCGTTCCTGCCCGCAGACCCGAACGATCCCCTCGGCAGCCCGAGCCTGGTGCTCGACCTCGCGCCGATCGACACGTCGGGATTCACCGAGCAGATGCGACGCCTCGGTTTCGTCCCCGGCGACCGGGTCGGGTGGGAGGACTCCGACGGCAGGGTGCACGTCGAGACGGTCGGCACGGATTCGGCCACCGATCCGGTCGTCACGGCGGGCGCGCTCCTGTCGGGGCTCGTCGAATTCGTCGAATCGTTCGCAGAGGACAGTGAGGCGGACCGGTGAGCGACAACCCCAACCACGAGTGCCGCCGCGGCCGCCGATGCAAGTCGCGCGTAAAGACCGCCGCTGGCACATTCCACGGCGCGCTGATCGACCGCCCCGACGCGCTGTGCCGTCTCTGCGAGGACAGCGCGTTCGAGGCGATCCGCGAACTGGGCGAGGACTACGCCGGTCTGTGCTGCTACCGATTCGAGGACCGCTCACAGAGTCAGGGCCCGAAAGTCGGCGGCACCAACCCGAACCCGTCCATCCCGGTCGCCCTCGGTGTGGACGCGCTCATGGCCCGTATCGACGACGAGACCCTGCGGTGGGCTCTGCGGATCACCAGGGGCGACCCAGTGCCCGACCATCACGTTCTGCGCGTGAGGGCGTGTGTGGCGACCCTGGGCGCGAATCTGGGCACCCTCGTGGACCTGCCGAAGCGCCGGTTGCCCACACTGCTGCCGCATCCCGACGGCGGGGACTTTCTCGGCCTGGAGGAGATGGACGGCGTCGACGCGGTGTTACGCCTCGCCTCGTTCCACCATCGCGCGCAGACGCTCATGGGCGAGGTGGAGACGATCACCTGGCAGCGCGACCCCTGCCCGCACTGCGGACGCAAGGCGCTCGCCGCGTCGAAAGACCAGGAGTACGTGTCCTGCAAAGGCTGTGGGATCACCTGGGACTCGGCGCACTTCGCGCAGCTCTACAACATCCTCGACTTCGAACGGAAGGTCGCCAGAGCATGAAGAAGAACGACCCCTGGCCCTGGCCCGCCGACACCCAGCTGGAGCGCGCTCGCCGCATCGCCGCCTCGTACCGGACCGCACTGCTGTCGGTCGCCCCCGACCTGTGCGCCCAGCTCGACGCCAAAGCCGTGGAACTCGGGCAGGGCTGGGTGAAGCCGTTGGAGACCGATATCGCCGACCTGGACGAGATGCTGTCCGCCGAGCAGATAGCGGGCATCCTGTTCGTCGAACCGCGCACCGTGCGGATGTGGGGCTACCGCGGCCACATCGAACGGCTCGACGACGACGGCAAGCCCCGATACCGCCTGCGCGACGTTCTGGACTATCAGGCCCGGACACGCCTCGAGCGCACAGCGTGATCAACAGGCCGGGTTACGTGTAACCTGCACATCAGGGCGAAGCTATGCCCTCATTCCCGGATGGATGTTCCGGACACTCCCACCTCATTTCCAGGAGTCTCCGTCATGCAGAACATCACCATCGGCCGCTACAAGCCCGGCCAGCTCACCGCTACCCGCGTCCACCATGACAACGACGGCAACGAGGTCTCCCGCGAGACCTTCGAGCCGCACGCCGGATGGATCGAGGGCGTCCGCGACGACGGATCCACCTGGATCATGTTCATGGACGCCGAGGGATCGCCACAGATGTTCTGGGCGCAGCGTGAGCCGGACGGAGCGGTCATCGGTCCCGGCATCGTCCTGGACTGACCTAGTGCTCCCCGCCGCGGGGAAGCGGCGGGGCTGGCGAATCCCGCCTCCCTCCACTCCATCTCCAGGAGCGCTCCATGATGTCGATCCTTTTGTCCAGTCTGTCCGCCGCCGGATCCGCCGCCCTGAGTGCGGTGGACTGGGTGGACGTCCTCGGCGCCGCCGCGGGTGCCTTCATCCGCGGCATCTTCTGATCGGGCGCGGGCTAGTCACCCGCTGCCGCCGTAGCGCGCGTTCCGAGCTCCGCGCGCTACGGCACCACCTCAGAGCCGCCCAGAGCCCCAGGAGGCCATCGTGAGCGCACCCGAGCCGCCCACCATCGAATCGGTCGCCGAAACGGTACGCGCGGCCGTCCATGACGTCGTGGACACCATGTGCGCCTCGCTGCACGTCGATTCGATCGCCAACACCGTGGATCGCATCCTGCGGCCCCACTACGAGGATGTGGCGGCCGGATACCTCAACTGGCTCAATACCCCGCCCCCGGAGCCCGAACCGGATCCGGAAGACCCCGAGGAGCCGTGATGCGAGAATTGATCGCCATGTGGCTGCACTGGCCCATCGGCTGCGCACCGGTCCTGAAAGCCATTCCGCTGCACATCCTCTGGAGTAGCGAGTGGTAAGCAACCTCCTGGACACCCTGACGCTGTGGGTCGTCCGTGGGCTCGCCAGGATCGCTGGAGTTCGCCTGTGACCGTCATAGCCGCCGTACGCACCCCGCATCGCGTCGTGATGGGTTGCGACACCCGCACCGACTACAGCGGCACGGGGATGCTCATCCAGGACAGCAAGATCGGCACCCTGATCGCCCCCAACGGCGACAGGGTGCTCATCGCGTCCAGTGGCAACGCCGCGATGCAGCGGGTCGTCCAGCGCGGCCTGAAGATCGATGACACCCCCGACGCATCCGACGACACTGCCGCCGACCTGTGGGCCGATGCCGTCGCTGTGGCAATCACCGACCTGCTCGCCGATTCGAAGCCAGCCGTGGTGAATAGCGGAGGCGACGAGGCGTCCAGTATCGACGGCACGCTCATCCTGGCGTGGCGACAGCATCTCTGGTGGATCTTCACTCACAGCGCCGTGCGCCCCGCTGGCGGCGTCCTCGCCATCGGATCGGGCGTCGAGGTAGCTCTCGGCAGTCTCCACACCGCCGCGCAGGCCGATATGGACCCCGAGGAGGCCGTACAGCTCGCCGTGCGCCTGGCCTGCCGTCATGCGAGCGGGTGCGGCATGGACGACCGCGGGCCGCTCATGCACTACACAGTCGACCCACTGGTGCCCCAGCAGGCGGCGCGTTCGATCGCGGTCGAGACCGCTAAGCAGCGGCTCGCAGCTGCGCAAACATCCGGCGACCCACTGGACATCAGGGACGCGGAGATTCGACTGCGGCGCGCCAACGCGGGCGAATTCGACATCTGCTGACAAATGGAGCAGACCACACGCGAAAATCTGTGTCTGGACGAGAGTTTCGTCTCTCAAAACCCCCTGGCCAGCACTTATTCACAACGAATGGATAAGTGCAGGTCAGAGCGTTTCGAGGAGGCAAACACCTCTGAACGACGCCCCGAACCTCACGGAGCAGCCTGATGGCCACCCCGGCGAAGATCACCTACGACCTCAACGACGGCAAGCTCTACATCGACGACGTCGAGTTCCCCTACGAGATCACCGGCGAGGGCCCGCTGTTCCAGTGGCTCACCGACCGCGAGGACACCTGCTCGGTCATGCTGTCGATCTACGCGACCACCGTCGAGATCATCCCGAAGGAGCCGGAGCCGTGATCGACGGGCCCGCACTCGCAACCGGACACAACCCGCAGACCCACGGCGACTGGCTCATGCCCGACGGCGAGCGGTACAGCGAGATCGGCAGGCAGGTCACCCCCGAGGGCGAGACCATCATCCACGTGGTGCCGACGGCTGGACTCAACTACACGCCGGCCACCCGGCTGACCCGATTCGAGGTACACACCGAATGAGCGCTTCTGATCAGATCCTCGCGCCTCTGGCCGACGATGTCCGCCTGGCGTACGAGAGGGCCGTTCAACCGCTCGCCCTGCTCGCGGCCCGTGTGCGCCTGTGGGACAGCAACTGGCAGCCGCGCCGCGAGTTCGTGACACAGGTGGCGTGCGAGGACGGCGAGCCCCGATCGTTCAGCCTGCCCGTCGATCACCCGGCCGCCGAATGGCTCATGGGCGACGACAGCGCGGTGATGGTGTACGCAACGATCGAGGACGGTGGCACCCGTTGGTGCGGCGTACTCACGCGGATCATCAACCAGCCGAGCGGCCCATGCCCGCAGTGCGAGCACTGTCAGACCCGAGTGCTCACGGCCACGTTCCGCCTGATGTGACATGGCCCGCGCTCGGATGCGTGTCTGCGCCGAGCCCGGCTGTCCCGCCGTCCAACCCGAGTCCCGCTGTTCCGCCCACCATCGCGAGCGAGAGCGGCACTACCGCACGACCACCCCAACCAAGGTCACCCGCGACACCGACGAGCGCCGGCGTCGCGCCGCAGCTGTCGCGGCTCACCGCGCGCAGCACGGCGACTGGTGCCCCGGCTGGGGCCGCAGAGCCGCTCACCCTTCCTCTGACCTGACCGCCGACCACAGGGACGCTGTAGCGGCAGGTGGGCACGCGCGCGGCCCGCTGCGGGTGCTGTGCCGAGGGTGCAACGCGTCGAAGGGCGCGCGCTGATCCCGAGGTCAGCGCGAAAAAGCTGATGTTGAACATCTGCTCTTTCGGGAGTGCCGATCGGTAACTGGGTAGCGCGCGGTCGGTCGGGTGACGGCGCGCGCAGAGCCAGTTAACTCCTGGTGACACTCACACCGGCCGCCCGTTGTCAAGCGGTAGCCAAAAGATAACCACTATTTAGGTGATGTTCAACATCTGCTTGTTTGCGAAAAAATAACTGAGATACCCAGGGGGGTACCCCTTGACAGGGGCCGGACAGCCACCTTCGGGGAGGGCGCTGACCCGCGCGGAGGGTTCAAAAATTTCGTTGCCCCCGGTAACGACCCCGCGAAAGAGCTGATGTTCAACATTCGAAGTTTCCAGCAAACATCTAGCGCGATGCCGAGATGTTTGCTGGGCAGTGCCTGACCCTGGCGCGATGCCAGGGCGCGGAGCGGCGCGACGCCGTAGAGGAGGTGCGGCTATGCCGAGTGGAGGAGCACGCAACCGCAGTGGCCCGCAGCGCGATCCCAACTCGGGACGCTCTGACCGGCGCAACCTGGCATTCACTCAGTTACCATCGGGTGGTCGAACCGGCCGGGTGCCGAAGTTCCCGCTCACCGACCGGCGCGTGTACCGCTGGGAGGTCGAGGGGAAGATCCGCAGGCAGGTCTTCGACGCGGAGTCGACCGAGATCGTCCGCGACCGCGAGGCCGAGCTGTGGAAATGGGCATGGCGCACACCGCAGGCCGTGGCCTGGGACCGTGAGCCCTGGCGCTGGCAGGCCGTTGCGCACTGGGTACGCACCTCGGTCCTCTGCGAGACCGACGAGGCCACCGCCTCCGACCGAGGATCGCTGCACCGGTTCGCCGATCAGATCGGCCTGACCCCGGCCGGGCTGCGCGAGAACGGTTGGGCGATCGCCGTCGACGAGGTCACCCCCGCCCGCGAAGCCAGAGCCGCCCAAGTCGAAGCGGTGCAGGAGAAACCGGCGCCGCCGGTGCGACGAATGAGGCCGGCGGCCGGTGGGGGCAACTGACGGATTCGTTGTCGACTTCCCGACCCTCGCCGACATCGGCGAGGCGTGGGTCAAGCGGCACTGCGTCATCCCGGACAAGCAGCACCGCGGCGAGCCGTTCATCTGGAGCGACTGGCAGTTCTGGTGCGGCGCGAACCATTACCGGATCCGCCCCAGGCTGGTCTGGGACGACGAACCTCTCTGGAATCAGGCGTTCGTATATCGCCGCTCCCAGGTCGTGGCCCCCCAGAAGACAGGGAAGGGCCCGTGGAGCGCGTCGGTAGTCTGCCTGGAGGCCGCCGGACCATCACAGTTCGCTGGCTGGGCCGAAGAAGGCGACGGCTGGGCTTGCTCCGAGCACGGCTGCGGCTGCGGATGGGAGTACGAATACCTGCCCGGTGAGCCGATGGGTGCGCGGCACCCCTCGCCGGTGATCCAGCTGACCGCGAACAACGAAGACCAAGTCGGAAACGTTTACCGGCCCTTGTCGGCGATGATCAAGCTCGGGCGCCTGTCCGACCTGATGGCGGTGCGCGACAACTTCATTCGGATCCTGGGCAGTGACGGCGGCGAGGACTTCGACCGCATCGACGCGGTCACCTCGAGCGCCCGGGGACGTGTCGGCAACCCGATCAGCTTCGCCATGCAGGACGAGACCGGCCTGTACACCAAGCGCAACAAGATGGTCGAGATCGCCGAGCACCAGCGCCGCGGCGCGGCGGGCATGAACGGCCGCACCATGGAGACCACCAACGCCTGGGATCCGGCGGAGAACTCGACCGCTCAACGCACCTACCAGTCCCAGGCCAAGGACATCTTCAAGTTCTACCGGATCCCCCCGGTAGGTCTGAGCTGGAAGAACAAGCGCGACCGGCGTCGGATCCTTAAGTACGTCTACGAGGGTTCGCCGTGGGTGATCCTGGACAGCGTCGAGGCCGAGGCCATGGAACTGAACGAGACCGACCCGGCGCAAGCCGAACGATTCTTCGGTAACAGGTTGGTCGCTCGAGCTGGTTCCTGGCTCCCGGATGGACTGTGGGACAGCCGATATGCCGAAACTGTGGCTTCCTAACCCGCCGAAGGACACCGCGATCTGCGCGGGGTTCGACGGCAGCGAGAACAACGACTGGTCAGCGCTGCGCTGCGAGACCCGCGCCGGGTTCCAGTTCACTCCGCGGTACGGTCCCGACCGCCGACCGGCCATCTGGGATCCCGCCGAATTCAATGGCCAGATCCCCCGCGGGGAAGTCCACGCCGCGATCAGCCACATCTTCACCTTCTACTCATGCGCGCGCCTGTACTTCGACCCGCAGGACTGGCGCACCGAGGGCGGGGAATGGGCGCAGGAGTACGGCGAGGAGCACATCTTCGAATGGGCCACGAACCGGATCGTGCCGATGTACGCCGCGATCCGCCGATTCGAGATCGACCTGCGGACCCGGATCACCCAAGACGGGTGCCCGATCGCAGAGCAGCACATGGCCAACTGCCGGAAAGTACCGAAGCCGGGCGACAAGTACGTCCTCGGCAAGCCAACGGACCACCAGAAGATCGACGTCACGATCGCGTCCATCCTGTCCCACGAAGCCGCGTCGGATATGCGCGAGGCGGGCTGGGACGACGTGGACGGTCGAATGTTCTGTTTCAGCTGAGGAGGTGACCGTGGCCGTCATTCTGCGCACCAAACTCGACGATGATGATCGGGATATCGTCGGCAAGCTCAACGCCAAGCATCACAAGACCGAGCAGAACGACAAGCGCCTGGACGCCTACTTCGAAGGCGCGCAGCGACTCAAGCACATGGGCCTGGCAGTGCCGGAAGATCTTCGGATATTCGAGCTGGTGGCTAACTGGCCGCGGATGTACGTGAACGAACTCGCGCGACGGCAGAAGCTGAAGGCGATCTTCCGGCCTGGCCAGGAAGGTGGCATCGACACCGAGATGCGCGAGGCGTTCACCGCCAACAACCTGAACTCCCAGGTGCCGCTATTGGCGAAGGAGAACCGCGTATTCGGCCGCTGCTTCCTTGTGGTCGGTGCGAATGAGGAAGATCCCGACCACCCGCTGATCACCGCCGAATCCCCGCGCGAGATCTCGGTTCTGGTAGACCGTCGACGACGGCGTCTCGCCGCAGTGCTGCGTCAGTTTCGTGACGACAACGGCGAGCGGGTCGGCACGCTGCTGCTGCCGGACAAGACCCTCCAGATCGTCGCCGGGCGCGGCGGTTGGGAGATCGACGCTGTCGGTAACGACACCGGTATCGACGAGCACAAACTCGGTCGGTTGCCCGTCGTCATGACGCTGAACGGCCAGCGATTGGGGCAGTGGGGTGGAGGCTCCGAGATGGCCGACATCATGGGCATCACCGACGCGTGCGCCCGGACGCTGACCAATATGGCACTCGGTGTCGAAACTCACGCTGTCCCGCCGCGCTGGGCGCTCGGCGTCTCCAAGGGCGATTTTGTCGACAAGGACGGCAACCAGCTGCCGGTCTGGCAGTCCTATTACCAGGCGATCTGGGCCAGCCAGAAGGGTCCGAAAGACGCCGCGCTCGGCCAGTTCTCGGCGACCGACCTGCGGAACTTCCACGACACGGTGCGGCTGTACGGCGAACTCGCCTCCTCGGTGACCGGCCTACCGTTCCGCTACTTCGGTAAGAGCACCGCCAATCCGGCCACCGAGGGCTCGATCCGGGCCGACGAATCCCGGGTCATCACCAACGTTGAGGAATCCAACGAGCACCTCGGGGACGCCCTCAGTTGGACCATGGCCATCTACCAGCGATTCCGCACCGGCAAATGGCCGGACGCGCGCGAGCCGATAGCGGTGGAGTGGGTCAATCCCGCGACCCCGACGAAAGCCGAAGAGGCCGACGCGATCCAGAAACTCAACGGCGGCACTCCCGTGCTGTCGCGTGAGGGCTCCTGGGACGAGATGGGTTGGGACGAGCCGCGCAAGGCGCGCGAGCGGAAGTACTTCGCGGAGCAGGAAGAACCCGAGATCAACCGCATCGCGAACGAGCAGGCGCGCATCCAGCAGCAGTTGGCCGCCGATCAATCCCAGCCCGAGCCAACGGGCGACGCGCTCCCCGGCGTCGACCTCAACGCGTAACCGATGGCGCAGCTGCAATCCGCAGTCGAGTTCGACCAGGCGCAGCGGCGAGCCTCAGTGGATGCGATCGAGGAGATCGCCAAGCAGTGGGCCAGCACGCCGCCGAAAGACTTCGACGCCTGGTTCGCCCGCAACGTCGACCGCCTCGTCCGAACCGTCGAGGGCGGGCAGACCGCGGCGGTGCGCGGTGCGGACCGCTATGTGGGCGACGCCCTCGATGAGCAGAACATCAAGGCACCGAAGGTGGCCGAACCGAATCCGGCACGCCTGGTCGGTGTGACCGCCGACGGGCGCACCATCGACGGTCTGCTCGCACAGAGTGTGATCGGCGCGCGGGCCCGGATCGCCGAGGGGATGCCCGCATATCAGGCGTGGCAGGCGGCCGGGCTCGAGGTGCGCCGCGTCATCCAGAACGAGTTCGCCGACGCCGGCCGCGCTGCCACCGGCGTAGGGATCACATCCCGCCTCGGTGTCGGATACGTCCGGATGCTCGTCCCGCCGTCGTGCTCGCGGTGCGTGATCCTCGCGGGCCGCTACTACCACTGGTCCAACGGGTTCCGCCGCCACCCCGGCTGCAACTGCAAGCACATCCCCTCGCGCGAGGACCGCGCGGGCGACAAGACCACCGACCCGAAGGCGTACTTCGAGTCCCTGACCGAGGCCGAGCAGCGCCGGGCGTTCACCGTCGCTGGCGCACAGGCGATCCGAGACGGCGCCGATATCGGCCAGGTTGTCAACGCCCGCCGTGGCCTGACTATCGCGGGCGGCATCGTCCGCGACGGCGTGCGCTTGGGGGCCCGTGCGCAGCGCACCGAGGAGTACGGGCTGACCACCACCGAGGGCACCACTCGCCGCGGCCACGCCGGACGCCGGATGCGCGGCGCGAAGCCGACGCCCCGCCTCATGCCGGAAGCGATCTACGAGATCGCCGCCAACCGCGCGGAAGCTATCGAGTTGCTCCGCAAATACGGCTACATCGCGTAGCCCTCCCAGACCCCCGCTCGGCGCGAGGCCCAGCGGAGTTATCCCCCGCGATGGAGGACATCCGAGTGAAAACAGCGAGCCTGCCCGAGCATCCGATCTTCGGCACCGCGATCGGCATACGCCGCAACGGTGCACCGATCTGGTCGATCTGTGGAGCAGCGGAGGGCGACCCTCCCACCACCGACCCGGCCACGCCGCCGAACCCGGCCAACCCGGCAATCGCGCCCGGCGACGAACCCCTCGGCGAGGGCGGCAAAAAGGCGCTGGAAGCGGAACGTCGGCGCGCCGCGGCAGCAGAGAAGGCGAAGGACGCCGCCGAGGCCAAGGTTCGAGCGTTCGAGGACGCTCAGAAGTCCGAAGCCGACAAGACGGCCGAGCGGATCGCCGCACTCGAAAAGGACGCCGCGAAGGCACTCCGATACGAGGCGGCCGAGCAAGCCGGCCTGTCACTGTCTCTGGCCGCCCGACTCAACGGCAGCACGCTCGACGAGCTGCTCGCCGACGCCGAGGTGCTGAAGACGCAGATGCCCGGCGCGGCGCCTGTCGACCCGGCAACACCTCCGGCTCCGCCCACCCCGAAGCCCGACCGACGCCAAGGCGGCGGCGAGTCCGACAAGGGCGGATCGATGGCCGCGGGCAAGGCGCTCTACGCGTCTCGCAAGAAATAGCACGTCACCACCTATCCCCAACGAAGGAGGGGAGACATGGACATCTCCGTAACGACCGAGACTTTCGGCGTAGACAACCAGGACTGGTTGGCCAGCGCCGAGGGCACCGATCGGTGCAGGACGATCACCATCGACCTGACCACGTTCACCGCAGGCACCCACTATCCGAACGGCTACCTGCCCAGTGGATTCGCGCTCAAGAAGCTCGGCTCCGGCAAATACGGGCTGTGGACCAACGGCGACGAGTCCGCCGCGGTGATCGCCGGACACCTCTTCACCGCCGTGAAGATCAAGACCGGCGCGACCAAGGTCGCCGCCGCCCTGCTGTGGCACGGCGCGGTGAAGACCGCGAAGTTGCCGCACTCCGTCAACGCTGCAGGCCAGGCCACGGCCAAGGCCATCAGCTACTTCTGAGAGGAGGTGTAACCCATGGCACTCGTAGTGAACTCGGATTACATCACCCCGCCCGAGCTGACCGGCTATGTCCGGGAAGCGTTGGCGGACAACCCGATCAACGACCTGCAGTTGGTCGATGATCTCCTGCCCGATGTCCTCAGCGATGACATCGAGTTCCGGGCCAACATCACCCAGCGCGGTCTGCGCCGGGCGGGTCAGTTCCGGGCATGGGACACCGAGGCGCAGATCTCGGGCCGCAAGGGAATCGCACGGATCAACGGCGAACTCCCTCCGCTGTCCGAGAAGCGGCTGCTCGGCGAGTACGACCGGCTGCGCCTGCGCAGGGCCGACAACGCGATCCGCGACGTCATCCTCAACGACGCGGTCGAACTCGCGCAGGCCATCCGTACCCGCCTCATCATGGCCAAGGCGCAGGTTCTGATGACCGGCAAGGTCACCCTCGCGGAGAACAACCTCGAACTCGAGGCGGACTTCCTGCGGCTGGCCGGCCACTCCGTCACCGCGAGCACCCTGTGGTCCGTCACGGGCGGCTCGGCGGCGGATCCGTTCATCGATCAGGAGTCGTGGTTCTCCACCTTCCGGGTCACCCAGTCCGGTAATCCGGTGCGGGCGATCACCTCCCGTCGAGTGATGAGCGCGCTGATGCGCAACGACAAGGTCCGCGCGGCCGCCGCGCCCGTCGGCACCGTGCCGGGCATCGTCACCATGGACGCGGTGAACGCACTGTTCACGGCGTTCGGTCATCCGCCGTTCGAGATCTTCGACGCCCAGGTGGAGGACTACACCGGCACAGCGACCCGGCTGTTCCCGGACAACAAGATCCTCTATATCGGCGCGTCCAAACTCGGCCAGACCGAGTGGGGCACCACCGCGGAAGCGCTGGAACCGCTGTACGGGATCGATGCGACCGAGGCGCCGGGCATCGTGGTGGGTTCGTTCATCACCCCCGACGCCACCCAGCGCTGGACCAAGGCCAGCGGCATCGGCCTGCCGTTGCTGCTCAACGCGAACGCGACCATGGTCGCGACGGTGCTGTCCTGATGGCCGCGCGCAAGCTCGCCGGGTTCGTGCACGTCCACGAGCCCGACGGCACGTCGAAGGTGTTCGGTCCGGACGATGTCGTGCCGGAGCGCTACGCCAAGCAGATCACCAACCCGGACGCCTGGGCCAAGCCCGAGGAAGAGGCGGAGCCGGATGGGTCGCCGTCCGAGGCGTGGACGGTCCCGCAGTTGGTGGCCTACGCCAAGGATCACGAAATCGATCTGGGCGAGGCGACGAAGAAGGCCGACGTCTTGGTCGCGATCAAGGCTGCCGAAGCAGGCGATGGCAACCCCGCTGTTTGATCACACCGACGTCGAGGGGTTGTCCGGTGTGACCTACACCGACGGCGATCTCGCGCGAGTGAACAAGCTCATCACGATCGCGTCGGCCAAGATCCGGAACAAGGTCTCCAAGATCGATGACCGGATCGCCTCCGGCGCACTCGATCCGGAACTGGTCGCGGGCATCGGCGCGGAGATCGTGCTGCGCGCCCTCACCGTCATCGAGCGGGGCATCGGTGTGCGACGCACCGAATACCCGGAATGGTCCACCGAGTACGAGCCCGTGAGCGATTCCGGGCGACCGCTGGTGTACGTCTCCGCCGCCGATGTCGAAGACCTGATCGACACTCCAGAAACGGGTGACGCATTCACTATCCGTATCGGGCCCGCATGAACCGTCTGCCCGAGCAGTGGACGCGCGTGCGCCCCGGCCCGACGACCCGAGACCCGCTGACCGGCAACCAGATTCCGGGCGATCCGGTTCTGGTGCCGTGGCGGGGACTGCTACAGAAACGGGACCTCGTAGCCGAGCAGGCCGAGGAGTTCGAGGACGGTCACGCCTCGCAACGTCTGACCCTGCTGCTCATGCCCGGCCTTCCGGGCGGAACCGGCCGACGCGATGTCTGGCGGTTCGACGGCCCTGCCGAAGTGTCCGACCTGCTCCAGGTGGGCGACACGGTCACCGTGCAAGGCACCCCCCGCGTCCGGCGGCCCGCGATCGGCTCCCGGCGCCCCGCCTACATCGCCGCGATCGTGCGGCATTCCAGCGACATGAAGGAGTGATCATGGCGATCAAATCCTGGATCGACAAGGACGGCGTCCGTCAGTACGCCGACGAACATTCGAAGGCGTACCTCAAGCGCACCGAGCGTGAGCCGGAGACGCCGGACCACAGCCCGGACAGCGACGGCGCGCACAGTCAGGCGCTCGGCGACGTGCCGGATTTCGTTCCGCCCGTCGATACGGCACCGGCTGACAAAAAGGCTCCGCGTCCCCGTGCGACCGGTAGATCCGCTGAGGAATCGCCGAGCTGATGGCATCGGCGAACGAGGTATCCGGCGGCCGCGCGCGGCTGGAGATCTTCGAAGGCCAGACCTACCGCGAGGCGCGGGCCGGGTCGACGCCGGATCGGATCACGATGGCGAAGAAGGCCGCCGCGAAGGCACGCCAGATCGCCCCCGTGGTTTCCGGTGCCTACCGCGACGGTGTGGACGTCGAGGTCGAGGGCGACAAGGTGTTCCTCGTCGACAACGACCCGCTGGCGTTCATGAAGGAATTCGGCACGATCGACACCCCGGCGCACGCGATATTGTCCGACGCCTCCCGCATCCTCGGTCAGTACAACCAAGAAGGCGCGTTCCGTCACAACACCGGGCTCGGTGCGGATTGACCACCCGTCCGGTGCCCTTCGCTCCCGGCGCGGCACGACTGTTCCTGATCGGGCAGGCAGAGTTCACGGCACTCGTGCCCGCATCCTCGGTGACGACGCGCGAAGCGCCCGATCCGATCACCGGCCCGTTCGTCACCATCCGCGCGCCGGGCAATGTCGGCACGGACCCGCTGCTGCGCAAGCCGCTGATCCAGGTCGACGCATGGGTGCCGAAACTGGAAATCCTCGGCGGCACCACCGATCCCGAAGAGATCGCATGGGATATCGCCGCGATGGCGGGCACCCTGCTCTGTCGGGCCAAGGCTCAAGAGTTCCGTGGGTCGGCGTGGAATGCGCGCTGGACCGACGGCCCTATCTGCGACATCGACACCACCCGTGGCAAGGACCAGCCGCTGTATCGCGCGCTGATTCGCGTCGAGATGAAGCTGCGCGCCGCGCGCGCTTGAACCATTCCGCCCCGCGTGGGCACATCAAGTTTGGAGGCACATCGTGTCCGATCATGCCAATCCCGAGAAGGCCTATATCTGGCTGGACGGTGACGGATTCCGCGCCCCGGCCGGAACCGGCATCCCGACCGACCCGTTCGGTGAGAACCCTGTCACCAGCGGTATCCCGTGGCTCGCCTACGGCGGTATCGAAGCCGGGTTCGAGGTCAACGCCACCCGCGACGTCAACCCGAAGAAGGTGTGGAACCGTCGCAAGTCCCCGTACAAGGTGATCAAGTCGCCGACCGAGGAACGTATGAAGATGCGCCCGGTCGACTACTCGCCCGCGACCGTGCTCACCGCGCTGCAAGGCGGGTCGATCTCGGTCCTGTCCCCGGGTGTGTTCCAGTGGAACACCGGAGACGACGAGGACTTCGCCGTGCTGTTGCAGCTGCGCGACGAGGACGACAGCCAGACCTTCTATTCGAAGCGGGTCACGCTGACCACCCCGCCGCCGCGCACCTTCGGCGGTGAGGACCTGGACGGGTTCGAGTTCGAACTCCTCGCCCTCGAGCCGTTCATTCCGCTCACCTCGTTCAATCCGCTCCAGGTCATCTTCACCGTGGCCATCACCGGCTCCCCGACCGGTGGCACCTGGCCGCTGTCGTTCAACGGCCAGACCGCGGGCGGCATCGCCTACAACGCGGCGACCAGCGCGGTGAAGACCGCGCTCGAAGGGCTGTCGACCATCGGCGCCGGAAACGTGGATGTCACGGGTACGCCGGGCAACTACGTCGTCACCATCGCCCTGCCCGGCATCCTGTCGTCCACCGGCGCGGCGCTGACCCCGTCCGGCGCGGTCGTGGTGACGCCGGTCTGATGGCGGCATCCACACCAAGGAAGGCACCCGCGCGGCGTACCGCGCCCGCGGGTGCCCGCCCGGCCGCGAAGAAGTCCGCCGCGGCGTCCGATCCCGCTATCGATCTCCTCGCCGACTTCGGCACCGAGGAGAAGCCGCCAGTGCCGATCAAGCTCGACGGTGTCGAGGCGGATGTGCTGCGCGGATATTCAGGCAAGCAGGCTGTCGAGTTCCACCGCCTCGTCGGGGCCATGGAGTTCGACAAGATGCTGGAGCTGATCACCACCAACGGCGCGGCACTGTGGGAGTACGTCGGCGGTCTCACCCCCGAGTACGCGTCCGTGGTGCTCAACAAAATCATCAACCTGAGCGAGTTGCATGAGGGAAACCTCCTCGCGCCCTTGCCGGGCTACGGGATGAATCCCGCTGGGGCGCAGCCTTCGCCGCTGTCTACCGACACCACGGGGTAAACCTCCGTATCGCGCTGGCGACGATGCCCTACCCGGACGTCGCCGCGCTCATCGAGGACGCGGAGACCAGAGACGCTCAGCAGGCGAGGGATTCGGAGAACCTCGCCATGCTGGTCGACCGGTCGGACTTCGACGTGAACTTCGACTACGTCTCCGCCGTCACCGATCCCGACGACCCCGATGTGGTGCGGGAGAGGGCGATCCGTCGCAAGCGCGGCATCAAACCACCGGCGCCAGGATCGGCAGCGCCGGTCGCGCAACGTGACCCCGCGGTGACCAAGGAACTCGTCGAGCGATATCGGGCCGCGCAGAAGCCGTACGAGATCCCGGCGCCCGGCGCGCCCGAGGGTCGACCGAAATCGAAACTGGCGCAGCTCAATGCCGCGCGCGCGGAAGCGGGGAGGTGAGTCATGCCAGGTGGACGGATAGATATCCTCGTCGCCCCGGATCTACGGAACTTCGTCTCCCAGATGCGGACCGGGCTCGCTCCCGCCGTCGGCGCAGCGGGTGCAGTCGGCGCGGCGCTCGGTCTCGCCGTCGGCGCGGGTGCCGCCTTCGACAAGGTCATCACGATCGGCAACGAGTTCACCACCTCGTTGAACACGATGAAGGCCGTCAGCCAGGCGACCGCTGAGCAGATGGCGCAGGTATCCGAGCGGGCCAAACAGCTCGGCTCCGACGTCACCCTGCCGGGCACCTCGGCCAATGACGCCGCGGCGGCGATGACCGAACTGGCCAAGGGTGGATTCTCGGTCAAGCAGTCCATGGACGCGGCGAAGGGCTCACTCCAACTCGCGGCCGCCGCACAGATCGACGCCGCCCAGGCCGCGACCATCCAGTCCCAGGCGTTGCAGGCGTTCGGGCTGAAAGCTGCGGACGCTGGCCGAGTCGCTGACGTGCTCGCCAACGCGGCCAACGCCAGCTCGGCCGAGATCACCGATGTCGCATGGGCGTTGCAGTCCGGCGGCGCGGTCGCCAAACAGTTCGGTCTGTCCATCGAGGACACCGCCGCAGCGATCGGCCTGCTCGCCAACTCCGGCATCAAAGGCTCCGACGCGGGCACCCTGCTGAAGTCGGCGCTGCTCGCGCTCACCGATCAGGGCAAGCCCGCGCAGGAGGCCATCGGCAAACTCGGCCTCACCGTCTACGACAGCCAGGGCAAGTTCGCCGGACTGCGCACGATGTTCGAGCAGCTACAGCGCGCGTCCGGCCAGATGACACCCGAGGTTTACCAGGCCGCCACCGCGACGCTGTTCGGTTCGGACGCAATGCGGTTGGCGTCCATCGCCGCCGAGAAAGGCGTCGAGGGCTACGACCGCCTGCACGACGCCATGAGCAAGCAGGGCTCCGCCGCCGAAGTCGCTGCCGCGAAAATGGAGGGGCTGCCCGGCGCCATGCAGATGGCGACCAACGCGGCCGAGGTACTTGCCCTCGGCGTGTACGACCTGATCAAGGGCCCGCTCACACAATTCGCCACATCGGCGGCGGACAAGATCGGCGACGCGACCCCGAAGATCACTTCCGCCATGCACGACGCGGCCGACGCGGCGATCAGCATCGGGCACGCCGTCGGCCCAGTGGTCAGCCAGCTCGCCGACCTGCCGCCAGTCCTCTACGTGGCGACCGCCGCGTTCGTGGCGCTGCGCGCCACGGTGCTGGGGACATGGCTCACCACCGGAGCCGCCGCGATCGGAACAGCCGCGACCGCCCTGTACGGGTTCGGAACCGCCGCCGTCGGAGTGGCGACCGCGACCGGCCGAATGATCCAGGTCGCCACCATCGGGCAGGTCGCCCTCGGCCGATTCGGTTCGGTGATCGCCCAGCTCGGCACGCACGTGCCGGTGGTCGCCCGGATGCAGTCCGCGTTCATGGACACCTCCGTCGCAGCGTCGACTCTCGCGCGAACTCAGGGCGCGCTCGCCGCGGCCACGGTCGGTGTGCGCTCGGCGACCAACGGTCTGATCGGCCTGCTCGGTGGCCCGCTGGTCGTCGGTGTGCTCGCCGCGGCCGTCGCCGTCTACACCCTCTACACCGAGATGAAGAAGGGTTCCGACTACGCGAAGAATCTGCGCACCTCGCTGAGTGAGATCGGCAAACAGCGCGCCGCCCTGGCCGAGATCTTCTCCCTCAACGGGGGAGCGTTCGACGACCGTGCCATCTCCAACGTCACCGCCCAGATCGGCACCATGGAAAAGGCCATGGAGGACGCGGGGAAGAACACCTCCGGGTTCTGGGGCAAGACCAAGGGATTCTTCACCGGGTCGCTCGGTGAGGAGTTCGACAAGAACTGGCGCGCTGATCAGTGGAAGGGCGCCAAGCAGGTCATGGACGACCTGAAGATGTCGTCCGAACAGCTCGCCGCCACCCTGTCTGACCAGTCGAAGTTCGACACCCTCGCTACCAAGTTGCAGGGGATGGGCACGCACGGCCGGTTCGCGCTGTCCGAATTGCAGGCGCTGCGCGACGAGATCGTGAAATCCCAAGCAGTAGCGAAGGATACGACGCCGGGGTTTGCGTCGCTGTCGCAAGCGGTGAAGGTGCTGTCCGACGAGTCGGCGACCGCCGCCGACCGGGTCGACGCGATAAAGTCCGCCCTGGATGTGCTCGCTGGCAAACCGATCTCCACCCAAGAGGCGCTGTCGAAATACAACGCCCAGGTGCGCGAGACCGCAAAGGTCACCGCCGAAGCGTGGGACAAGACGCAGGGATTCGGCGCCGAACTGGTCGGGCAGGGTGGGCAGGTCAACACCGCCACCGAGAACGGGCAGATGCTCTATGAGCGCCTGAACCTTATTCGTGATGCCTCGATCGCGGTCGCCGAGCGCGGCGGCGACATGGCGCCGATCATGGCGCAGAACGCCCGTGACTTCGAGGCGCTCGCCACCGCGGCCGGACTGACAACCGACCAAGTCGCGGTGATGGCCGAGAAGCTCGGCTACCTGCCCAAGGACATCGAGATCCTCGCGCAACTGCGCGGCGCCGATTCGGTCGAGCAGCAGCTCGTCGTGATGCAGGGGCTGCTGCGCTCGAATGCCGAGGGCGTGTCGATCCCGGTCGAAGCCCTGACTGATGACGCGAAGGCGCGGCTCATCGAGGCTGGGGCGAAGATCGACGAGGTCAACGGCAAGCCCGGCATCGTCAAGGTCACCGCGCCCGACCTGCCTGCGGTGCTCACCGAACTCGACAAGCTGGTGGCGAAGAACCTGCCTGCGAAGACGCAGAAGGTCAACATCGTCTACGAAGGCGATTTCAGCCAGGGCGAATTCGGTCGTGCACCTGACCAGTTCCAGCCGGTCACCCCGCGCGCCGAGGGCGGCATCGACAACCTGCCGGGTCAGGCAACGATCTGGGACGCGAAGACCCGCTACTACCAGGTGTCCGAACCGGAGACCGGCGGGGAAGCTTTCATCCCGCTCGCCCCGGCGAAGCGCTCGCGCTCGACGAAGATCCTGTCGGAGGTGGCCGGGCACTTCGGGTTCGGGCTCACCAAGATGGCCGACGGAGGCATCGCCCTCGCTCGCGCCATGGGATTCCTGCGCGGCCAGTCCGGCAAGCAGTACCAATACGGTGGCGTCGGAAACCCCAGCTGGGACTGCTCGGGTTTCATCTCCGCCGCGTACGCCCTGCTCAAAGGGCTGGACCCGTTCACCCGCTGGTTCACCACCGAGAGCGACTTCCCGTCCCTGGGATTCCGCACCGGCCGTGACCCGTCCGGGCGCGGTCTGTCGGTCGGCATCTACCGCGGCGGCGGCGGCCAGTACTCCCACATGGCGGGCGACCTCAACGGCACGCCGTTGGAGTCCGGCTCGAACGGTGTGGTCGTCGGCTCCGGCGCGAAGTCCTCGGCCTCGGGTGACCTGCCGCTGAAGTTCTATCTCGCGCAGTCGCAATGGAATCCGCCCGGATCCAGCAGCAAGGGCAGCGGATCGCGTTCGTCGCGTTCGTCGAGCAGCAAAACCGAATGGGACGCCGAGGACGATCTGCAACTCGAGTCCGCGCGGATCTCGCTGAACAAGGCCAAGGCCCAGCGGGATGAGGATCTCAAGGACCCGAAGAAGTCGCCGGACGACAAACGCCAGGCCGAGATCGACGTGCAGACCGCGCAGCTGCGGGTGCAGAAGCTGGAGCAGCAGCGCGACGAGGCCAACTCTACTGGCGGTCCAGTGCCGGAAGCGCCGCCGCTGGAAGGCAACCTCACCGACGACCAGATCTCCCTGGAGCAACTCCAGATGGCGATCAGGTCCGCGCGCGAGGAACGCGACCTCGTCTACGACGACCCCGAATCCACCGACGACGACAAGCGCGCCGCCGACCTGGATCTACACAAGGCGATCAACAACCTCGCCAACGAGCAGAAGAAGCAGAACGAGGACGCCGCAGGCACCAGCGGATCCGGCAGCGACAGCTACTCCAGCCCGGTCGAACTCTTCGGCAACGCCGCCAAGGCATTCGTCACCGGCCAGCTGTCCGACGTCCTGAACGTTGCTGGGCTTGGCGGGGATATCGGCGGCTCCACCGGCGCACTGATCGGCATCGCGGGCAAGGAGATCGAGAAGGCGCAGAAGCGCGACCAGAAGGCCAAGGCCAACCCTGCGACACCGAGCCAAGAGGAACTGGCCAAGCAGGGGCCCGTGGTCCCGGGGTCGGCGAACTGGCTCGAGGAGATGATGAAAACCCTCAAGATTCCCGCGGTCATCCGCGACCAGGGCGGCCCGCTCCCCAACGGTTTCGCCGCGATCAACACCTCCGGCGAAACCGAATGGGTGCTCAACGGTGCGCAGCTGCGCGCCGCGGCGACCAGCCGTCCGGCGAGTTCGTCGAACGTCGACAACTCCACGAAGATCGAGCACCTCCATACCGGGATGAGCGACGCCGAATTCCGGCGTGAATGGCGGTCTCTGGAGATCGACCGCAACATCCGGGCGCGCAGGCTGGTGCAGCGTTGATCACGCCACCGGATGACATCAAGGTCGAGGCCGAGGGCTGCAACGGCCGGATGTGGACCCTGGCTGGTGAGGACCAGTGGGATCAGGGTGTTGCGCTCGCCGACGAGGACGAGGGCACCGATTTCGACGGCATGTACGACGCGCCGTTCACGGCGATCTACAACAGCACGGCGTTCGAGGTCGGTGCCCGATTCGGCGGGATCAGGGAAGAGAAGTACGACTTCATCCTGGCCGTGCACGTCATGTCCACGCCGCAGATGAATTGGCGCGATGTCGATTCCGAATTCCGGCTGTCGTGGTCGGCGAAGCGGGATTCGAAACTGTGGGTCAAGGAGGGCGATTCGCGCCGGTGCCTGCCGGTGCGGCTCGGCGGCAAAACGAAGATCAAGGCCACCTGGAATCCGAAGGGTGAACAGTACGGCCTGATCCTGTTACCGCTGATCGGTGCCTATCCGCGGTGGATGGGCGAGCCTCTCATCTCCACGTTCACCACCACGACCGACACCACCGAATCCGGATTCGAAATCGGCTACGTGAAGATGGGCAACCCGCTTCCGGAGGATTACGAGATCTGGCCGGAGTGGCGGATCCAGGCCGCGGCCGAAGGCATGGTCGTCGAACTCCCCGACTACTCCCACGGGTCCGACGACTACGAGCGCGCCGAAGAGGACGCGCTGCGCAAGCTGATCCTCGCCCCGCTGCTGGAGGACGAACACCTGCTGGTGCGCAGCGACAAGATGGCGTTCGGCGGCCCGTTCGTCAGCAGCCTGGACACCCAGTTCCATCAGCGAATGGGCGGCAGGCGTCTGTGCTACCCGATTCCCGGCCGCACCCCGAACGCCCTGTATCCGGTGAAGGTCAGCGGCGCGCCGATCGGAACCAAGATTCAGGTTCAGTGCCCGCGACCTTGGCCGCGGCCATGGGGATTGGAGTAAATCCCAAATGCCAGCAATAGCTGAAGAGATCGATTTCGATGCCGTATTCGACGGCATCATCGAGCGTCTCCGCCGCGACGAGGAACGTCGCATTCAGCGGCCCTTGGTCCGGCTGTGGGACGGCGACTGGAACTTCGTCGGCGAGGTCCACAACGAGATCTCCGCGCGGTTCCAACTGCCGGAGAACGAGACCGGCCAGGGCGTCATCGAACTCCCGGCGAAGTACTACCTGTCGCGGTGGCTGACCAACCACGACGACCGCCTGAAGAACGTCTTCCTGACCGTCGACAAGGACGGCTCGCGCACCGGGTGGATGCTCGACGACCTCGGTCAGGACAAGTCCGACGACGGCGAGCGCACCGTCAAGGCCATCTTCAAATCGGACTTCGAGCACCTCAAGCACATCATCGCGTACAGCAACCCGTTCCTGCCCCCAGAAATACAGTTCCCCCGCGTCTGGGCCTGACCCCCCGCCCCATCGCGGGCGGGGGGTCAGGCCCAGGCCAATCATGAATCCTCTTCGGTCCAGCAATCTGGGCACTGAAGACCACCCTGTTCTTCAACATCCTCCGGCTCGAGGGCAACCTCTGGACCGTCCCCGACGATCCGGTAAACGGTGCTGGGTGGTTCGACCTCGATCAGTCCGAGTGGTCGCAGGTGGTGAAGCCCTCCCCGATCGAGGAGGACAATTCCCAGCTCGCCGTCGTGCACTCCCGCTTCAAATACATGTTCGACGTCCAGAAGCGGGTCACCGCCGACGGCCAGTACACGTGGGTGCCGCGGCGCTACCTCGAAGGCGACGAACCGCCCTGGGAGGGCGCGGACCTGCGGCACGGCACGCTCGTCTGGGATCTCGTCGACAACTCCGGCTGGGCCACCGAAACCTCCTTCGGCGGAAACCTTTTCACCGGACTCACCCGCGCGGTCACCTCCATCGCCTCCGATGGATTGACGCAGGGCATCGACATCATCGACGACCCGACATTCCCCGCCGAGTACGGCGAGCCCGGCTGGGTCGGCACCTTCCCGAGCGCGCCCGGCATCATCCTGCGCGACGGCGACCACACCGGCATCCAGTCGAATTCGTTCCACTGGAAACCGGCCACCGACACCGAGTTCGTCACCGGCGGCCACTCCGCCCCAGGAATCAACGAGGCGATCTCCGCCGCCATCAACATGATCGGCGACCTCATCGCCGCGGCGGTCTTCATCCCACCGGTCGGCGGCGCTGCCGATGCCGTGCTGAAACCGCTGTACACCGACGTGTTCGGCGCGTTCATGAAGTGGCAAGACATACCGCGCGCCAACGATCTCGGCTGGTCGCACTACCAGGAAGCCTGGTGCGAGGGCGCCGACCGCGCCTACACCCTGTCCGCTCTGATCGCGCTGCGCACCGGCATGTGGCGGACCCGCGAGCAGACCACGCACTCGGTGACCGTCGTCGACGGGCTCGAGGGTCTGCTAGTCGGCGAGCGCGGCAAGGGCAACGCCTGGCTGGGCACCCGCATCGGCACCACGGTCAAGGACTGGGGCAAGCCCGGGAAGGTCTACGTCGACCGCATCACCGAGCTGACTCTGTGGTGGGACCGCAAGACCACCCCGCACTGGGACCTGGTCATCGGCCACCGCGAACCCGAAGACCCCATCCAGAAGGCCATGGAAATGATCCAGGAGATCTCCTCCATCGCACGAGAATTGGGAGTGCTCTGAGTGGGCAAGATCTGGCGGCTCGAGGATATCGACCCCGACATTCCGGAAGAACGATTCCTGCCCGCGCTGCAATCGATCCCGCTCGGATTCGGCGCGGACGCCGGCGGCCGCAACCGGATGGTGTGGCCCGAGGCCATCGCCCGCGCGATATCGAAACACCTCACCGAATGCGGTGTGCCGCCCATCGATCCGGAGCTGGCGAAAATCGAGTTCCGCGCGCCGTACCGCGGTGAGCAGTCCCGGTTCAACGGCATGGGCGGCTGGGTCGAGAAGGGATCCGAGCCCGCCCCGGAACCGGTGCGGATCCAGGACCCGGCGTCGATGACCGTGCGCGAGCGTGAGGCGCAGGTCGAGCGCCTGCGGTACCTCGGCTACAAGGTCAACGAACCCGAGCCGGAGAAGCCGAAGGGCGCGGTGGCCGACGCCATCGACGACCCGCCGCGGTTCCCGCCCGGCGAGCACACCGTGACCGAGGTCAACACCTACCTGCGCGAACTCGGCGACAGCGACGAAGTCGAACGACGCCGCGTGCTCTACGCCGAGCGAAAAGGCCAGGCGCGCAACGGCATCCTCAAGAGATTCAAGGAGTGAGCATGGCTGAGATCGTGCTGCCCTACGACCGGGCCAATGTCCGCCAAGAGACGGGGTGGTGGTGCGGGCCCGCATCGATTCAGACCGTGCTGGTCTCGGCGGGGATCGTCGTTGCCGAGCGCGATATCGCCGCACAGGTCGAGGCGCTGGAAGGCAACATCGGCTGGGACGACCAGGACGGCACCGACTCGATCACCCAGATCGCCGCGATCCTGAACCGCTACCTCGGCGACGGATACGTCACCCGGGCCATGCCGAACGACCCGCCGACCGCCGAGCAGGCGGAGCGGCTGTGGTCCGACATCGTCGCCAGCATCCGCGCCGGGCGGGGCGTGGTGGTGAACATCGTGTCCCCGCCCTCGAACTATCCGCGCGGGGTGAAGGGGTCGTCGAGCCCGAGCTACGGCGGCGGGACCGTCTTCCACTACATGGCCGTCATGGGATTCGACGACGCCGAGCGCGCGGTGTGGATTGCCGACAGCGGGTTCCGTCCGTACGGCTACTGGATGAGCTTCGACCAGCTCGCCACCCTGATCCCGCCTAAGGGCTACGCCACATTCGTGCCGGTCGAGGCCGAGGAAAATATGCCAGCAGATATACCGGCTGGCCTGACGCCGGAAGTTCTCGCCGAGGCAATGGGGAGATCGGTTGCGCTCGAGCGGTACCGCGAACTGTTCCCCGCGGTCGTCGAGTCGCTGCGCGCCGCCGACTGCACGACTGTCGACCGCGCTGCGATGTGGCTGGCCCAGGTCGGGCACGAGTCCGCAGGCCTGAAGTACATGCGCGAGATCGCCACCGGGGAGGCGTACGAGGGACGTCGCGATCTCGGCAACACCGTGCCCGGCGACGGTGTGCGATTCGCTGGCCGCGGTCCGATCCAGATCACCGGCCGCCACAACTACACGCGACTGTCGGAGTGGGCGCACGGCATGGGGTTCGTGCCGACGTCGACGTTCTTCGTCGACGAGCCGCAGCAGCTGGAGTCCGACCGGTACGGGTTTATGGGCGTCACCTGGTACTGGCTCATCGCCCGCGACATGAATTCGTACGCCGACGCGGGCGACATCGAAGGCGCGACCCGCGCCGTCAACGGCGGGACCAACGGTCTCGCCGACCGCATCACTCGCTGGAATCGGTGCCGGTCTCTCGGTGCCGACGTATTGCCGAATGGAGATGACGAGATGGGCTGGCTCGAAACCCAGGTCAAGAACTTCCGAGGCATCGGCCTCAACTGGAAAGACGTGCTGTGGTTCATGGACCGCAACACCTCGCAGGTCCGCGACCAACTCCTCGGTGAAGACGGCCCCGACGGATTCAAGGGCTGGTCGATCCTCGGCCGCTCGAAGGTTGACCCGAAGCGCGACAACACCGTCGTCGAGGCGGTCGCCGAACTCCGTAACGACGTCGCCGAGATCAAGCGCCTGCTCGCGGAGCGGCAGTCGTGAGCGCGCCGAACAACGTTGTCGAGTTGGTCAAGGCGGCGGTGCTCGAGCAGATCCGTGGACAAGCCGACGACGCGGCCCGCACCGCGGTCGAACAGGCCGTGGCCGACGCGCGTGCGCATCTGGATGCGCTGATCGCCGACGCCCCGCGCATCATCGCCGACGGGCCCGCGATCGAACCCGAGGATGCCCGCGGCGACGCCAAGCAGCGCGCCGGACGCACCGCGATTCAGGGTGCGGTCGCGACCGTGTTCCTCGCCGTCGCGCTCACCGTGTCCGGCGCGATATCCGGCAGCGGGTTCGACTTCACCTCCGGTGGTGACTGGAAGGCGGTCGCGGGCGCGGCGGTCGGCGCGGCCGTCGCCGCGGGTACCGCCTACGTGCAGCGGATCGTCAGCCCGCCACGCGCTCGGGAGTGATCGCGGCGCAGATGGCGGTGGTGCTGCGGTGGCTGATCGTCGACGCGCAGAGCGAACCCGCCGTGCCTCTCTCGGGTGAACCGTGGTGGCAGTACGGGGCGATCGGCGGCGGACTCGCTCTCGCGCTCTACGCCGTCTACAAGCTGTTCAACATCCTGGTTGCCGAACACAAGGCCCAGATGGAGCAGCTCAAAGACGCTCACCGTGCGGAGATCGAACGGATCGAGGCGGCGAATCAGGCCGCGATCGAGCGCGCCGACGCGGCATATCGCGCCGAAGGGGCACGCGCCGACCGCATGGAGGCCGGGTTGCGTGACCTCAATCAGCTGGTCAGAGACAGCGTTGCCGGTGCGCTGGCCAACGCGACAGACGCCATTCGGGAGGCGCTGGAGATGCAACGGGACCGCAGGCGGCAGTGATGGCGGCGGACAAGTACGCGCGCGACCACGACAACATCGAGACCATTTTGTCCGATGCGCGCGAGACCGCCGGGCAGCTGATCGCACTGATCGATGTGCTGTCCAAAAAGGTTCGGATTCTGCGGGCGGCGACAGAGGCCGCGACCCCTGCCGAGGAGGGTAGAGAGTAAATGGATCAGAAGGAACTGGTCGATGCTGTACAGACGCTGACCAGGTCTGTCGATGATCTGTCGCGACGGTTCGACGCAACAGAGAAACTGATCGACCGTATCGAGAAGCAGCGCCGTGGCCTGCTGTCCACTCGCATCGCGCTCGGCGCGGTGGTCTTGCTCGTGATCGCGGGCGGGGTTCTGTTCGCCCGCCAGCAATCCACGATCCGTGAACTGCGTGCGGTCCAGGACCGGACCTCCACCGAGATCCTTTGCCCGCTCTATCAATTCCTGGCGCTGAGCCTGCGCGTGAATCCACCCAACCCGACCGCGTCTGCCGAGCAGATCGAACTGCGCACCAGCGCGGCGACGGCCATCGCGGCGGGACTCGAAAAGCTGGGCTGCGCGTGACCACTCCTGGCATACCCCCGCCTACCGACGCATTCGTCCTGGGCTCGGAGTTCGGCTCCGACCTGGACGAAGCCACCGTGAAGGCCATCACCCAGGCGGGATCAGTCGGCCCGGTCGGCTCGTTCACGAATCTCCAGTCTTCCATCAACAATCCGGTCGGGAACGTCATCCCTACCGGCGCCCCGCTGTGGGCGACCTTCACGCGTGAGGCCGACAGCACCTTTCCGCGAATCAATTTGCGGGAAGTCGCGTCCAGCACGGGATCGGCCGGCGGCCACTCCTGCTCGGACTCCTCGCACTCCCACGCCGGGCACACCCACCCGATCAACTACAGCGTGCCGGACATGGAGCCCGCCGGACACGCGGCGAACTTCACCGAGCTGGGATTTATCTCCTGCTCGAAAGACCGCACGTACTACAACATGTCGTTCATCACGGGCAACTCGTGGACAGCGCTGGGCGTCAACGCGTTCTACCTGGTCGTTTACAAGATGAGTCCGACGACCGGGAATCTCACGCTGGTGTCGCAGACAGGCGACATCAAAGCCGCGGTGACCTCGATCAACCGCGAATACACCGTCGGACTGAACACCGCGATCGCCGCGAAGAAGGCCGACATCTACGCGGCCGGGACATTGCAGGTGACCTCGTCGGTGCAGACCTGCAACTCGCTGTGCGCTCTGGAGTTCTGGCCACTGACCGCGCCCTCGGGATTCAAACCCGCCGCGCTCTACGCCTACACCCCCGGCTCGACGACGCCGCTGTCCACCGTCTCCTACGCGTCACTGACTTTCGCGAACGATTTCGCGCCGTACTACGCGCTGTCCTGAAAGGAGGTGGACTCGTGTCGAATTGGCAACCGGTCTACGAAATCCTGCACCTCACCCACGGCGATTTCATCTACTCCCGATCGGCGCCGTTCACGCTCCCGCCGGGCACGGCCGCCGAGATCGTCTGGGATCTGGACACTCCGGTCACCTGGACCGCGGTCGTCGACGGAACCACCGTCACGTGGCGCGAGGAGTCCGAGGACTGCACCGCCGCCATCATCCCGCACCGCACCCCCTACGAGATGTGGCTGCACTACCCGAACTCCGAAACCGAAACCGACGACGACATCGTCTGGAAAGTCGGTCACGCCCACCGCACCCCGATCGACGAGGAGTAACTCATGTCTCTACGAGTCGCAGCCACCGCGAATTCCTGCGCCGACTACTGGGCATCGCTCGGCGACCGATACTCCCTGCACACCGGCAACCCCGGATCGGCGGGCACCGCCAACGAAGCGAGCGGCGGCGGATACGCGCGCCAGACAACGACCTGGGGGTCCGCGTCCGGTGGCATCGTCACCGGGTCACAGCTGACATTCAGCGTGGTCACCGCGACCTACACCCACGCGTGCCGCTGGTCCTCCGGTGGAACGCTGCGCGACATCATCGACATCACCGATGCCAGCGTCAGCCCGGACGGCCAGATCAAGATGACGCCGTCCAACGACGCGAACTACGTGGCCTGGGTCTGATCATGTCTTTCCCGCCGCCGGGCGCGAGCGCCGCGGAGTTCCCGCTGCCCGGCCTCGTCCCGGTGCGGGACGCGTTCCCCTTGGTCGGTCCGGCGCTGGACATCTTCCCGCCGCGTCCGGTGTTCACGCCGCAGCTGCTGGCCGTGGTCGATATGAACATGGTGCCGTCGGCGACGTGGGTGCTGGTGCCGTGGCGCAACGCCGTGGTGTCGATGGCGATGGTCCCGGCCGCCGTAGTGCAGCCGGTCGCGATCACGACCGCCCCGACCACGATGGACTTCGCGCCCGGCCTGGTGCGCAGTTACGACGAGATCTTCGCCGCTGTCTCGATGGACTTCGTGCCCGCCGCGTCGGTGATCCCGGTCGGGGTGACCACCGCGGCGGTGGTGATGGCCATGGTCCCCGGGATGACGACGCCGATCCCGGTCGCTGTCGTGACCGCGCCGGTCTCGATGAACATCACGCCCGCCGCGGCCGTCGTGCCGGTCACGGCGATCACGGCCCCGGTCTCGATGAACATCACCCCGGCCGCCGCGATCGTCCCCGTCCTGATCCGCACCGCCCCGGTGTCGATGGACTTCACGCACTCGGTCGCCAACACCGTGGTCACGTTCCTGCCGTCGTCGATGTACAAGAACGGCACATTCCCGCTCCCGACCACCTACGGGCAGATCACGGCATGGACCGCAGACACAGGCGGTTACCCCGGCTCGACGATCTCGTCCAATGGCATCGTCGCCCAAGGTGCGAAGACCGGCGGCACCATCACCGCGAACATTCCGTTCACCTCGTCGCTGTCGGCAACGGTGACGGTACGGATCAAACGCGGCGCGACGGTGTTGAACACGGGCACCGGCGTATCGGGCACATCCGGTACAGCCACGTGCACGGCTACCGGCGTGACCATCGCCAACGGGGATGTGTTCACCGTGGAAGTGCAGGCCAGCAACAACTTCGGCACCGTCTCCTCCGGTACCGGTACCTACCTGCGGATCACCTGATCACTCGGCGGGCTCGTCCTTCGGTGACGCCTTACGCCCCTTCTTCGCATCCTTCGGAGTCAGCGAAGACCATGCCACCGCTGTACCGATCAGCAGCAGTACCGCACCACCCGCGACGTAGAGCCCGCGATCGGACGCCTCTTCGTAGTGGCAGCTCTTGCGAGTGATCGACGTTTCCTTGGTGCAGGTCAGTCCGGACTTGGAATCGTCGATGGCGAGTAGCGCGATTCCTGTCGCCAGCAAGATGACTCCGACGACGAACAGGGATCGAACCAGGGCGAGCTGACTGCGTGTCACCGCTACATGGTGGCAGCACAACGTGATTGCCGCAGCAGAACACCAGCGCCCCACCTCCCGGAACTCCCGGAAGGTGGGGCGCTTTCGTCGTGCCCCGGTCAAATCCCGGGGCGGTAGATCACCTTCGCTGGGAAGGCTCCCCGCCACGAACTGCTGTCGGTGAAGGGATCTTCGCCGCGCCACAACTCGCGGAGTCTGGCGATGCTCAGCAATCGGTCGTCACCGGGGAGTGCCCAGTCTTCGCCGCCCATCGCATCACCCTCGGAGACGCGGACGATGAATCCACCATCGGTGTCGTTGAGCTGGACAATGGCATCGATCGGCAGCGGCCCCAGATCCTCGGGCGTCTCCACTGTGTCGGACGATCGACTGGCCTCAACCGTCCATTGAAGCCGATGCTTCGGAACCCGCGCCTCGGTGTGCAACAGCAGTTCCTCGAGCGTGACCATCGCGAGATGGTCGACCCGGGCGACGCCGTTCCGATCGAGGTAGCGGATGTCGATGTCGACCCGCTCGAGGTCGTCCTCGTCGGGGTTCCAGAACTCGACGGCCGACAGCACCTCGGATACTCCGGCCTTCCATGTCTGAAGGATCGGCATGTGCTCGGCGGCGATTCCGCGTCTGATGTCGCGCTCCATTCGAGCGGCCAGCCAGGTGGCGAGCGCGGCGCAGATCTCTGGGCTCTCGTGGTCGGTCACGGATTCTCCTTCGCGATGATGCGCGAGATGCGTTGCTGGGAAATGCCGATCAGTTCGGCTAGTTCGACTTGTGTCCATCCCTGGGTGTGGAGTTTGCGCACGTAGGCGTCGCGTTCGCGTTGGGCGGTGAGGCCGTCGTCGATGCGTCGGTTGAGGGCGTTGATGCGCGCGGCGGCTTGGTCTCGGTCGCTGGCGGTGATGGGCATGAACTGACGGTACAACAGGGGTTGTGGATATACAACCGGTGTTGTACATTGGCTCTACAACAACAGTTGTATTGCCAGATCAGGAGCCAGAAATGACCGTCACACTCCACAAAACCGACACCCCACTCACCCTCCGCGTCACCGACCTCCGCGCCGGAATGCAAGTCACCGGACTCGAACACCCCGGCGTATGGCGCATCGAATGGGTCAGCGAATACCGCGACGGCGACGGCCGCCCGCGGCTGATGCTCTGCCTCTCCAACGACCGCACCGAGGCCGCCTGGGATCACACCGTGGAACTCGACGCCCGCATCCAGGTCCCCACCCTCCAACAGATCCGGGACCACTCCCCGCTCCACCCCTGAGAGATATGGCGAGCCGGGACGGCTCTTACCCGCCCCGGCTCGACAGCCACCCTACCCACCGCC